>Ga0182741_1002397_pt1 | contig 21986 bp, 20 predicted proteins | sample eDN5th37CBELigOP_FD_128874 | JGI IMG/M metagenome (GOLD analysis project Ga0182741, IMG submission 128874) | Enriched Organic Plus compost microbial communities from Emeryville, California, USA - eDNA 5th pass 37_C BE-Lig OP (version 2) (version 2) ... | reverse complement strand
CACAGCTACTGTCAAGACCTGACGCCGGACCACGCCGAGGCGCTCCACTACGATCGGATGCGCACCCTCAATCCGGAGGAGGCGCTCACGAACTGAGCTCTCCGGAAATGCCGGGGTGGATCAAGGCCCCGCGTCGGCGTCCTGCCAGATGTGCTCCGGGGTAATTTGACATCGAACCTCCACATGCCCAACCATGACATTGGTCATGTGTCCGGTTTCACATGACGGTGGCCTAGGTGGGTCCCAGATCGACGGAGAATTGCGTGAGCACTGCAGTCCCCTTGCCCGGGAACCACGGGCCGGCTGGCACGGCACCCGGTTCGTATCGCGACGATATCCGGGCGTGCACCGCATTCCGTGAGGTGGCCGAAGCCCTGTCCGAGGGCCGCGATCTTGATGCCGTATTGCATCTCATCGCCGAAAAGCTGTCCCTGTTGACCGGAGCCGATCGCTGCAGCATTCATCTTGTGGACAAGGAGACCGGGCTCCTGCATGGTCGGGCGGCGCATGCCCCGACCAATATCGACGCCCAAGTCAAACAGCTGGTCAGCGGCACGATACAGGACAGTTTTACTCGGGAGATCCTCTCCACTCGCCGACCCGTGGCCCTGTTGAACACCCTGTCGGACCCGCGACCGATCAAATCCGCGATGCGCCGGTGGAACGCCCGCTCCGTCCTCGGTGTTCCGATGGTCCTTCGCGATGAGGTCATCGGGGTCGTCTACCTCGACAGCGAAAACACCCCTATCGAGTTCAGCGCGGCCGATCAGGAACTCGCTGTCGCATTCGCGGATCTGGGCGCCACGGCGATCCGGCTGACACAGCTGACCACCCGCCTGCGCTCGAGTCTGTCGACCGTGGCCACCCAGGTCGAGCAACTGCGGCAAGCCGCCAGTCTGGAAGAGCAGTTGACGGAGATCGTCCTCAAAGGGTCGAACCTGCGGGAAATCGGTGACACGGTCGCTCGCCTGCTGGGCAAACCGTGCGCGATTTACGACAGCGCATTCCGCCGACGCGTGTTGTCCTATCCGGCCCCGTCGGTGCAGAACTTCACGCCCAAATTGTTGGACAAAGATCTTCGCGAGGCTCCACCGGTAAGGGACGCGCTCGCCCAGTTGAAACCCGGAACACCAACGGTGATCCAACCGCTTCCGTGGCTCGGGCTGCATCATCGTCTCCTCATCTGTGCCGTCCTGCTCGACGGCGATTGCTGGGGCTACGTGGTGGTAGCCGAGCACGGCCGTCGATTGAGCCCGCTCGACGAGGCCGTGGTACGCCGCGCCGCGCTGAACATCGCGCTGGAACGATCCGGTGAGCGACGCGCCGGCACCGTCCAATGGCACACGATCGAGGCGTTCACAGGAAGTTTGCTACGTGGCGATGAGTCGGTCGCGGCACTCGAGGAGCGGGCCGAGGTATTGGGCCTGCGTCTGGACGTTCCCCGCGTCGTATGTCTGGTTGCCGCGCGGCAGAAGGACACGGCCCTGCAAATCTCACCCCAGATGCTGGCCAAACGACTGACCGATCGTGAATCGCCGTCGGCGGTGATGGCTGCGCCATCCGGGAACGACATTGCCCTGATTCTCGAGCTTCCGGAAAGTGCCGATCATCGCCGTGGCGTCGCCTGGGCCACGAACCGAGTCCGTGCAGCGCTCACCGACATCCCCTCCGAGGGTGCACTGAATGTTGCCATCTCCACCGTGGTCCATGCCCCGGGGGAGGACGCCCGGGCCTACAACGAAGCCCGTCAGGTCCTGTCGTGTATGCACCACCATCTGGGTATTCCGGGCAATCAATTTCTCACAGTGGACGAACTAGGCGCCGGCCGCCTGCTCTTGTCCTCAACCGACCCGACTGATGCCTTGCGCTATGCGCATGACGCACTTGGCCCACTGTTGGCGTCGGACAGCGCCAAGACCCGGGAATTGCTGACCACGCTCAGCGTCTTCTTGGATGCCGGGTGGAACGTTCGACGCGCCGCGAGACTTCTCGGCGTGCACGCTAACACCATTCGCTACCGCACTGCCAGGATCGAGCAGCTGACCGGCCTCGACGTCGCAACCGATGCACATGCCCAGCTGACCGCGCAGCTCGCACTTCTGATCCTGCGGTTGAATGGACTGCTTCCGCCGATATCCGTCCAACCCATGACAGATGATCTCGCCGAAGCCAGTAGTGAGACTGAGGCCGACGATCCGGACCTGGGTGCGGAATAGCAACCCTATGTTAGGCGGTCCCGTGACGACTCGGCCCGCGCTTCATCGAGCACGCCAGCAGGATCTGCAATGTGGAGTGCGGGCATTGTGACGCTCTGTTCGAGAATCCTGAGGTGGGCGCCCGAAGGGCGCATCGGTGCCCGCACCGACGTCCACGACAAACTTGTCGACACGCAATCGTGCTGCATCACTATCGGGACTCGACTCTTGGTAGCCGCGCGAACTCCGCAAGCGAGATATTGGGTGAGCTTACAAAGATCAGGCAATCGGAAGCGATGCCAGGCGACTTGCTTCCTTCTATGAGGCTTCTTCACCCCTCGACCCGAGTGCGCTAACCGCAGCTCATCAACCATTTTGGAGATGCGCACAATGTGCGCAGCCTGAAAGAGCGGCCGCGCGCTGATCTTGCTGAGACGATCGTCACATGCCGGTTCTTCGCCCACCCTGCACCGACTGAGTCTGCGCCCTTCGGTCTGAACCGGCGCTTTTCGGCGCAGAGTCCTGTCTGTTCGGTGTTCTCCGTCCCGTCCTGCAGCTGAAGGTCGCAGTAACCTGTGGTCCGCGATCGCCGCTTACAGGACCGGCGTCGAATACCGACATCCCCGCTTTCCTACAGAGAGTTGACCGAGATGGTGATGAGAAAGACCGCATACGACATCCCGGTGAAAACCACCGCTGGCCCCGGCAGGAAAGCGATCCTTGCCGCGAGCATCGGAACCTACGTCGAATACTACGATTTCGTCGTATACGGATACGTGGCGTCATACATCGCACACGCCTTTTTCCCCTCCGATGACCCTTTCGTCGGCTTGCTCCTGACTTTCGGAGCCTTTGCCGCCAGTTACGTCGCGCGCCCCTTGGGGGCGGTCATCTTCTCACCGCTTGGTGACAAGTATGGGCGTAGAACCGTACTCGCTGTCGTAATTCTGATGATGACCCTGGCCACCGCAACGATCGGCCTGTTGCCGACATACGCCCAGATCGGCCTTCTGGCTCCCACACTCCTCACTCTCTTGCGTGTTCTACAAGGAATTTCTGCTGGGGGTGAGTACGGTGGCGCCACTTCGCTGATCGCCGAGTTCTCCCCTCAGGGGAAGCGCGGCTTCTACATCGGGTTCATCTCTCTCACAACAGGTCTCGCGCTACTTTCCGGATCGGCATTCACCCTCGTCTTGACGCGTCTGTTGCCTGAGAATGCAATGACCTCTTGGGGATGGCGCATCCCCCTCCTCGTTTCGGTGCCGCTCGGGGTGATCGCCCTGTACATCCGGTTCAAACTCCAGGAGACACCGCACTTCGCTGCGTTGACGCAGGAAGAAAAGAAAAACAACACGCCGTTGGCGACGACCGTCAAACGAGATTACAGGGCAGTCGCACTCGCGATCGGAACAGCTGCCGCCAATACGTGTTTGTTGGCCGTCTACTTCATCTACATGCCGTCAGCCTTGAAGCAGTTCGCAAACTTTCCGCCCGCGCAAGCACAGCTAATCACCTTTTCCGGTCTCATCGCGTACTGCGTCGCGATTCTTCCGTTTGCGAGGCTGACGGACAAGGTTGGACGTCGGCCGCAGTTGATCGCCTCGACGATCGCGCTGGCCCTGGCGATCTATCCCTCGTTCATGCTGCTGTCACAGGGGACCCTCGCCCTCGCTGTTCTGGGAATGGTAATCGTTACCCCGCTTATCGCCGCCAACGTCACCGCAGTACTTCCAGTGCTCACCGAGCTGTTCAGCACTACCAACCGGTACACCGGGTTGTCTCTGGGATGGCAGATCGCCACCACAGTATTCGCAGGTCCCACCCCGATGATCCTGGCCGCGCTCGCCGGCAACGGCGGCCCAACTATGCCTGCGTTCTACGCCATCGCAGTCGTCGCGCTCTCCGTTTGCGCTGCATTCACCATTCGGGAAACCTTCAACAAGCCGCTCCAATAGCGACTCTACGATCCCCGAACGGGCGATATGAATTTTCGGGGTCTTCGGCAACGCTACCGACGCGAGCCCTTGTCCGTGATAAGCCCGAGTGGTGCGAAGCCCACGCCCACTGCCGATGCCCGGAAGGCTACTGCCGTCGCGGATTCTCACCGAGCCGATTCCTCAGATCCCGCCCCGGCTCGCCAAAGGCAAGCTCCCGAGCTGATCACCTGGAGCGAGACGGGCGGGGTCGGGCTCGGCTCTCAGTGAACATTGCCAAGGACCCCTTCGCCCACAGGTCCCACAACACGACGGCGATCCTGACGGACGTGTCCGGTGGAGTGCTCGCCACCCGGGCCGGGTGGGAAGGACCCAACCGTTCCGACATTCGTGACGTGCTCGAAAAGAACTATGCGCCTGCAGGAAAGGGAAGAAGTGATGGAGGCGGCCATACTTCGTGACGGACTTGGCCGTCCTCGACTACCGCCGATGCCAGTGCGTCCTCACCACCCATGCCGAGGCTGCCCTCGAAGGCCGAAAACCCTAGTGGCTCGTCAAGCAACCTTGGTCGGGTAATGCGGGTACTCGGTCCACGACCGGATCGGTGAGTCGAGTGCGAACCTGGTTTTCGGTTCCGCGCGAGCGTTGCGCCACCGCATGTAGGTCGCAATGGCAGCGTTCTGTTCGGCGTGACTGCGATGATCGGTGCCGTTCAACGCGAAATACCGCAACGCCGCAAACTCGGCTTCGATCCAGTTCAACCACGACCCGTACGTCGGCAAGAACACGAGTTCGACATCGTTGTCCGCCGCCCACCGACGCACGGCCGGATGTCGGTGCGGGGAGAAGTTGTCGAGGACCACGTACAACTTCTCCCTGGTCCAACGGGCGCGAAGAGACTTCAGAAACTCGAGGAATTCGCCCGATCGTTTACGCGGACGAATCCGGTAATACATTCTGCCGCTGCCCAAATCGAGGGCAGCGAGCATGTGCATCACACCGTCGTAGCGATGATACGTCGCTCGCAACCGGCGCGGATGCGTCGCCGGCCGCCAACACCGGCCCTTACGGGGTTGCAGGTTCAACGGCCCGAACTCATCGACGCACACCACCCGCCCGTCGGTCGGCGGGTCGTCGTAGAGAGCGAGGATCGTGTGCATCTTGGACAGGAAATCCGGGTCGGTCGAGGCCTTCCACGTCGTGGTGGATTGCCAGGTGACCTTGCCGTCACGCAAAATCCGGCGGAGCGTCTCACGGCTGATCGTCGACACAATCTTTGTCGCGATCAGGTGCTCGGCGAGCTTGGCCAAGCTCCACGTGGAGAACGCGGTGATCTTCCAATCGGCGGGGGACGTCCGGGCGATCAAGCAGATCTTCTCGCGAGTCTGCTCATCGATCGTCTTCGGGCGTCCCCCTCTCCATTTTGGGTGCAACGCCTCGAATCCGTGTTCGTTGAATGCGTGGATGACATCGCGGACGTAATCGTCGCTGACCTGCATCAACGAGGTGATGTCCTTGACGGTCTGCCCCTGCGCGGACATCAGCACCACGATGGCGCGCCGCAGCTTGACCGGGTCCTTGGCGGTACGGCTGATCTTCTGCAGCCGTCGGCCTTCCTCCATGCTCAACGGACGGACGAACACGCGTGGTTGGGGTGCCACGACCACCTCCTTGTATCGAATCGGAGATAGTCTGCCGCGAACCTCACCGTCAGCCGGGGATTACCCGGTCAACGATCCGTGTCGAGCCACTAGGACCGTCCGGCGAGGGCCTCGCGGGCCATCTCGGCCAGCTGCGCCGGCCGCCGGGCGAGGGCGTCGACGTCTATGTCCTGACCGCTCGAAAGGAGCTTGGCAAGACCGACGCCCGAACCGGTGTCCTTGTACGACACCCACAGCGGCGTCGCAGTCGTCATCTCGGATCGGGCTCGAATCCCTCAGCGCGGTCAATGTTGTGCTGTCGACCGCGGTAGGCGCATTGAGCGGCGCACCGCGAGAGCGTTCTGCACCGTGCTGATTTCTCGACTCTGGTAGCCGGAGACAGCCCCGGCGCCGACGATCATCCAAAGTGGGGGTTCGCCCGATGATGCGCAGCGCAGGGTCAGCAAACCGACCATCGACGCGGTCAACAGTTTCGCCCTTGGCACCGGCACCAACCTGGCCCTCGCCTCGGACCTGGCAGGGAGCGACGGACATGCCGAACTCGACCTACGCGGGGACAGGCGCGGCCTGCTCGGCGCCGGTGGCGGTGGGATCCGGCTGCCGCAGCAGATACCTCGCAAGATCACCCTGGAATTCGCCTGGACCGCCGAACCGATCGTCGCAGAGCGGGCCAAGGAGCTTGGACCTGTCAACTGCACCGCGCCGACGGTGACACTGTCGACGTTGCCGCACGGATTGCGGCGGACGCACCGCTGTCGGGGGTGAGGCCAAGGTGTTGGTCCACCGCACCGTCACCGATGACGAGTGGGGCAATGCCGCACGGCAGGCCAACGTTGCGGCAGGAAGTTCGTGTTGACCAGCGCCGACGCCCTCGAAGGTCTCTCCGTCTTCGCCGAGAACGGGTCCGTCGGGCGGTGCTGTGGACCACTCTGTCGGGGACGTACGCAAGCCAGGCCGGTGGCGACCATCGATTGGAGCCACCCCGGTGTTGCGACGTTGACCAGAATCCGCCCCGTCGACACCCCCTCTCAGGGCCCGGGCGGTGCTCAGACAATGTCCAACGCCAGGGTGTCGACCGCTTCCCCTCTGCAACTGAAAGAGGTTCACTCGTGACCCACGCCCCGGTGGGGCGGCGACTACCGACCCGTTACGTCCTCGCCGAAAAGGTTGCCTGTATCGGCACCATCTCGACTCGTCGGGTAGGTGCTGGCCGAGCAGAACGCCGACTGGATGGAGGAAGATCACTACTTCGGCGCCGAGGTGCTTACTGGCTCCCGCAACGACAAGCTCACAAGGACCGAGAGCACTGAGGGGTCGCGCCTCCTGAGCCGCCTGCCCCTGCCGGGAAGTCGCGCAACGACATCGCCTGCAACCTCACGGGACCTCCACCGACTGTCACACCATGGAGTCGGGAACGGGATACGCAGCACTATGCACTCAGGTTCCTATTCTTCCTGCTTCTTCCTGCACGTACCGGGGACCGACTCAGACGTCGAGAACGATGCGAGGGGTCTTGGACCTGGAGCAGCAGGGCGTGATGACCTGTCCGGATGCGCGTTGCTCCTCGGTGAGCACTGCGTCACGGTGCTCGGGAATGCCTTCGAGGACTTTTGTCTCGCAGGTTCCACAGACACCTTCCCCGCACGACACCGGAATGTCGATGCCGTAGCCGGCGAGCACGTCGACGATGGTTTGGCCGGCCGGTACCTGCGCGATTACCCCGGACCGTGTTGCGACGACCTCGAACGTCGTCTCCTCGGGACTTTCCCCTCCGGTATCGGTGGGTGCCCGGAATCGTTCCACGTGCAGTGACCCGGGGGGCCATGAACGTGAACGGCGTTCGACGGCTTTGATCAAAGGTTCCGGGCCGCAGCAATAGATGGCCGTGCCGAATTGAGGCGTTCCGAGGATGGCGTCGAGGTCGATCAGGCCCCGCTCGTCTTCCGGCCAGATCACGACCTTGTCTCCGAAGCGGTCGAGTTCGGGGAGGAACGCCATGGATTCGCGGCGTCGGCCGCCGTACACAAGTGTCCACGGCGTTTCCGGGCGGGTCGCGTCGAGTTCCTCGATCATCGGCAGTAACGGCGTGATACCGATACCACCCGCGATGAAGACGTACTTGCGGGCGGACTTGAGCGGGAACTTGTTGCGCGGGCCCCGGATCCGGAGGCGGTCACCAGCTCGGATGCGATCGTGAATCCACTCGGAGCCGCCCCGGCTCTCGTTGGCGCGTAGGACCGCTACCCGCCACCGGGAACGGTCGCCTCGGGGGCCGCACAGCGAGTATTGCCGTTCGAGTCCCTCGTCCAGCACCAGGTCGATATGTGCGCCGGGGTCCCAGCAGGGCAGTGGCCGACCGTCGGGGGTGACCAACGACAGGGATCGAACTCCGTCGGACTCGTCGTGCACGGCCTCGACGAGTACGTCGAGTTCGGTGCGGTCCAGCAGTGCGGTTGTGTTGTCCATCTTGGTATTTCCGCTAGTGGTCATTGTCGGTTCCTGCTGCTTCTGCTTCACGCTCAACCATGCGCATGTACAGTTTCAAGGTTCGTTGTTCGAGTTGCTCGCGGAGATCTGGGTCCAGCGTCTGGTCTGCACGCCAGCGACGGTCGAAGTCTTCGAGCAATCCTTGGAGGGCCTCGTTGACAGCCATTTCCACCGCCAGCCGGGTGTCGTGCACCCGGTATTGATGTGTATGCGGGTCGTTGCCGGAGGTCGCTTTCGCCAAACGGGCGAAGAGGTCGCTGTAGTCCGCGCCGTCGGCGGCGGCATCGGCCAGCGCAAGTCTCAAGGTGGCTGCAATGTCGTCGTTGTCGGCTGCCAGGTAGGCCGGCATCCGGTCCCAGGAACGTTCGAGCCGGCCCAGGATGTGCAGCGCGGCCCGAAGTTGGCGAGCGGCGCCCCCGTCGGACACCTTCGGTAGGACGTCCTCGGCCAGGCCGCGGCGTACCCCGCTGAGCAGTTCCGTGGTCGTCGGTCTCAGCACCAGGCCGATCCTTTCCCGCTGTCGGCGATCCACGCCAGGCAGCGTTTCATCGATGCGGTCACCGTCGCGGCCCGGTCCGCCAAGCGGAGGTTCCCGCTCACACCATCGGCGAACGAGCGTGACGCCCGCAGGGAGATGGTCGCGAACTTTGCTTCGGCGAACACCCGGTAGAACCGCAACGCATGCTCGGTCACCTTGGGTCCACCGAACTCCTCGTATGACCGAACGAATTCCTCGAGATCGACGAATCGTTCAGGACTCCACAGCGCCCGGTAGGCCCACGCGAGGTCTTCGACCGGGTCCCCGAGATGCGCCATCTCCCAGTCCAACAACGCAACGACGGTGTTGGACTGGTAGAGGAAGTTCCCGGGACGGAAATCCCCGTGCACCACGCTGATCCGGGCCGGCTCGGGCAGGTTTGCCCTCAGCCACGCGAATGCGTAGGCCAGTGCTGGGTGGGGCTCCATGCGATGGGTGAGGAACTGGGCCTCCCAGGACTCGATCTGGGTGAGGGGGCTGCGGTCGGGGGGACCGGAGGCGAGGATCTCCCCGAGACCGACTTCTTCCCAGTCCGCGGAATGCAGCTCCGCGGCGGCCCGGGCGAGGTCGAGGGTCAGTTTTCTCCCTCCCTCGCGGTCCTCGGATCGCAGGAAGGCGAGCGGGTCTGCGCGTCCGGGCATCCGCTCGAGCAGGATCGACGGGGCGCCGACGATGGAGCCGTCCGCGTCGAGCGCGAAGGCGCGGGGTGCGCGCGTTGCCGAGTGTTCGAGTGCGCTGAGGACGCCGAACTCCCATTCGGGATCGGCATCGACTTGTGACCCGCTCGTCCGGCTGAGCATGATGACCGATTCGGAGCGGCGAGCGCCGGATTGGTCGGTCCACCGAACCGTCGATGCCCACGCGCGTCGGGCGTTGCCGCCGAAAACGCGCTCGACCTCCTCGGCCCGCACGTCCCGAGCGCCGGTGATCGAGACGCGCAGCAGCTCCTCGATCCTCCCGCCGATCTCCGAATCGTTCATGATCAGCGCACCCCGGCCGCGACTCGCAGGACCTCACCGGTAACGGCGTCCGATTGGGGCTCGAGGAAGTAGGCGATCGCCTCGCCCAGATCCTCGGGCGTAGCGAGGTCGCCGAGAGCGGTGTAGGCGAGGTGACGCTCATGGTAGCCCGGTTCGATCCACGACTTGACGCGGTCGCTCAGGACCAGGCCCGGGGCGACGCAATTGGCTCGCACGCCCTTCCGGCCCATCGACATGCTCAGGCTGCGTGTCAATCCGACGACGGCAGCCTTCGCGGAATTGTAGGCGGCGTTGCCCAGTTCAGGACGGTTGGCGAAGGCCGCCAGTGAGGCGACGTTGACGATCTTGCCGTATCCCTCGCCGTAGAAGTGTTCCTCGATGGCCTTCGACAGCAGGAAGGCGCTGTTGACGTTGAGCGCGTAGGTGCCGAGGAAATAATCGAGTGAGATATCCGACAGCGGGAGGTCGTACACGTCCTGGTTGATGTTGACCATGCCGCCGGCAACGTTGGCGATGCCCTGCACGGTGCCGAACTCCGACAGCGCGAAATCGACGGCGTCCTGGGTGCCGGACTCGGTGGTCACATCGACCTTGATCGTCTTGAGCTTGCCGGGCAGATCGTTGGTCTTGTCCTCCGTCTCTGCCAGTCGCCGCGAGCTCAGATCGACCCCGACGACGTTCGATCCCACGCGCAGAAGCCGTGCGACCGCAGCGCCGCCGATGCCACCACCAGCTCCGGTGACGATGTAGGTCCGATCCTGCAGAGCCCGATTGGATCGAGGCGGAGCGGTAAAGGGTTGAGTCGACATGTGTTGGTCGTCCTTCCGGTGTGGATGTCGGGGATCAGATGTAGGAGCGCTGCTCGAAGACGGGGGGCCGTTTTTCCTGCAGCGCGGCGAGGCCTTCCTTGGCTTCGGGGCCGGTGAAGCCGAGGATTCCGAAGGCGAGTGACGCCTCGAAGGACGGCCACGCTGCCCGAATCCAGTTATTGAGAGCGTGTTTGGTGAATCGGATGGCGCTCGGTGCCCCTTGGGACAGGCGGATCGCGATCTCGAGGGCACGGGTGTCGACCTCGTCGTTGTCGACACAGAATGAGACCAACCCGATGCGCTCGGCTTCTTCAGCGGTGATCGCATCGCTGGTCATGAGGTAGTACTTGGCTTTGGCCATGCTGCACAGCAGCGGCCACAGGGCGACCGCGTGGTCGTCGGCCGCGACGCCGAGGGTGGTGTGCCCGTCGACCAGTTTCGTCGTTCGCCCGGCCACACTGACGTCGGCCAGTAGCGCTGCGGCCAGTCCGCCGCCGGCGGCGGGTCCGCTGATCGCCGAGACGATCGGTTTGGTGCAGTCGAGCATGTTCTGCACCAGTGCGCGCCCTTCCTTCCACATCTGGCAGCGGAAGTCGTAGTCCTCGATGATGCGCTGGACCATGTCGAAGTCGCCGCCTGCCGAGAAGGCACGGCCGGCACCTGCCAGCAGGACCACCGACACGCTCGGATCCTCGTCGATCAGACGCCAGATGGATCCGAGGTCCTTGTGCATCTGAAAGTCCAGCGAGTTCATCTTGCCGCGGGAGAGGGTCACCCTCAGGACATGGGCTGCCGGGCGGTCCAGCTTCAGGCTTTCGTAGTCGGGGTAGACGACCGACGATGTGTCCAGGTCCGTCGTGGAGTTGTTCGTGGTGGACATCAGGCGGTTCCTCCGGCGTATTCGATGGGTGCGCCGGTACCGAATTCGCGACGCAGAGCCTCTTTTTGGATTTTTCCGTACACGGCGCGCGGCAGGTCTTCTCGGAAGATCACCGCACTGACCCGTTGATATTTCGAGAGTTGTTCGTTGCCCCAGACCCGTAGTTCCTCCTCGCTGATGGCGGCACCGGCACGAGGAATGGCGATCAGGATCGGGGTCTCGCCCCACTTGGGATCCGGCTTGGCGATTGCCGCGACCTCGAGAACGTCGGGGTGGCGCATGAACACCTGCTCGATGTCGATGGCGAAGATGTTGATGCCGCCGGACTTGATCATGTCCTTTACGCGTCCGGAGACGTAGAGGAATCCGTCTGCGTCGAGGTGGCCGACGTCGCCGGTGCGCATGAAGGAGCGACCGTCCGGTGCGTACCAGGTCGCCGCTTCGGTCAGCTCCGGGTTGTTGTAGTAGCCCTTCATCATGCCGATGGAGCGGGCGACGATTTCTCCGGTCTGTCCGACCGGCAGTTCGGTGCCGTCGTCGTCGATGATCCGTACCTCGTCCAGCATGACGGGCTTTCCGACCGATGTCCGTTTCCCTCGAGCCGCGTCCTCGGGAATGCGCAGGTAGGCGAAGCCTTCCGAGAACCCGTAGACCTCGTAGATGCCGGCGTTCTCGAAGGCACGATCGATGGCGTTGTAGGTCTTCTCGGCGATCGGCTGACCGGAAGTGACCAGGCATTGCATCGAACTGACATCGAAGTCGCTCAGGTGCGGGTCCTCGAGCAGCGCGATGTACTGAGTGGGCACGAGGAAGGCGTGTGTTCCCCGTTCCCGCTCGACCGCCGCGAGGAAGGCATTCGACGTGAACTTCTCCAAGATCACGATCTTTCCGCCCCGGTACATCGTGGGGATCATCGTGATCCAGGTGCCCGACGCGTAGGGGGGAGTGGCCAGGACCGCGGTGGAGTACCGATCGATCCGTAACCCCATACCGAAGCCGTAGGGGTACATCATCCGGCTCAGATGGGTGTGTTCGATGCCCTTCGGCATCCCGGTGGTTCCGGAGGTGTAGAGGATTGTGATGGTGTCCTGCGGCTTGATCTTCACCGGCGGCGCCTGCGGTGAAGCGCCCTCGATCAGGGGCCGGATATCGGACCATCCCGTCCCGGGTGTCCCGAAGGTGAAAAACCGATCCGCGGGAATGTTGGTCAGCTTCGAGCGAACGGACTCGATCTGGGCCGCGGTCTGCGAATCGACGAAGATGATCTCGGCATCGGAATCGTTGAGCAGACGGGCCAGCGAGTCGCCGTCGAGTAACACGTTGAGCGGAACGGTCACGCACCCGGCCTTCGCGCTTCCCCAGAACGCGATGAAGGTGTCGATCGAGGCGGGCATCAGGAGTGCGACTTTGTCGCCCTTGCCCAGTCCCAGGTCCCGGAGGGTGTTGGCGAACCGATTGGTCGCCTCGTCGACCTCACGCCAGGTCATCCTGGTGTCCCCGCACACCAACGCCGTCTGATCTGTGAAGACGCGACCGTTGTGCCCGATCACGTCCGGACACATCAGGGGAAAGTCGTACTCGAGGGTCATGGGGTGCTCTCCTGTGCGGTGGTAGCGCTTCATGCGGATGGGGAGGTCGGTGCGTGTGGTGCCCTGCGGCCGTGACACATGCACCGGGTGCGGGAGTCACACTGTGGTGATAGCCACACTAGGGAACGAAGGCGAAGTTCTTTGGACAAGTCACCTCAATCCTTTGTGCACAAGTCCAAGATCCGGTTCGTCGGCTGCACCGGGGTCGGGGGCTTTGATCGGCACCGGTGATCAGAGGAAGGCCCACCCGCGCTCACCGCGGGCGCAGGACTCGTAGGCGTCCGGTTCCAATGGTTGCAAGATCCCCGTGGTGGTGCGGTCCTCACAGGTGATGCGGCAATGGTGCTCGTTGAGACCGCTGAGCTTCGAACGCACGGAGGCCTCCCGCACGTCGAATTCGTCGCCTTCCACCATCGGCTCTCCGAAGTATTCGCCGTGATGCAGACCCGTTTCCGGGGTCCCACCGTAGAGGCCGCACTTCATGTACGCGGTCTGAAAACCCAACCGTTCGAAGTGCACCTGCCGCTGCTCACCGGTGTCGAAGGTGTAATCGATCACGCCCTCGGTGAAGATCTGGGTGTCTTCCTCGAACCGGAGCCGGCGTTCGACGTTGACCACCCTTCCCGCTCCCGGGCGGGGATCACCGAAGTCGTAGAGGACGGTGCGACCCCAGATCGCGAAGTCGTCGAACCAGATCCAGTTCCCGCCCTTCCAGCCGGCCTTCACCGTGCGGCCCGGGTGCATTCCCGGTCCGCCGACACCACGGCCGATACCCCAATGCCGATCCCGGGTCCCGCGGGCGGCGCCTTCCGGCCATTCGACCCGGACGTCTCCGATCTGCACCCACCCGGTCACATCTCCGAAGCCCTCGAAACCCGCGGTCACCTGCTTCTGTGATCCCGCGGGGGTCGCCGTCTTCAAAGATCCGTAGGCGGCGCTGTAGACTTGCCGCTTGCGGTCGACCCAGTCGAGGTCGTACGAGATGCCCCACTTATTGGGCGCGAGTACGTGGCGCCATCGTCGAAGTCCCTCGACGATGGAAGGCCGGATCGGGCCGACGTGCAGATCCATGCGGTCGACGCCGAGCGGACGAAACGCCCGGACGGACCGGTGTATGCCGCGATAGTTGACGATCGCGTAGGCCTCCGCCAGGTCGAGGTTCGGGTAGAAGGTCCCTCCCGCGGCGATCAGCAGATCGCCCACCTCGTCGTGGAAGACATTCCAGTACCGCTCGTAGAATCGGGGGTCCGAGGACCAGGCCACTCTGATCGGATCCGGGGTCTGATGAACGAGGTGATCATCGAGTGGTGCCAGGGGAAACTGCTCGTCGAGGTGTTCCATCGGATCAGCTCAACCTCACCGGAAGTCGGGTGGGGCCGCGGGTGACCATCGAGTTGCTCCAGGCGATCTCTTCGACCGGCTCACTGATCCGGTAGTCCGGGAAGCGTCGCACGATCTCGGTCAGTGCGATCTGTGCCTCGAGTCGGGCGATGGGAGCTCCGAGGCAGAAGTGCGCACCTTTCGAGAACGCAAGATGGGGGTTCGGGCGACGCCCCAGATCGAGTTCGTCCGGTCGGTCGAACACAGCCGGGTCACGGTTGGCGGCAGCGAGGATCGCGAAAATGCGGTCGCCCTCGGCCAGGTGCTGCCCACCCAGCTCGGTGTCCTCGACCACGATCCGGGCTGTCGAGAGCACCGGACCGTCGTAGCGCAGGAATTCCTCGATCGCCCCCGGGGTCACCTTGGCCGGATCGGCGTGCAGTTCAGCCAGCGTCTCGGGATGGTTCTGCAAGGCCAGCAGGGCATTGCCGATCAGGTGGGCGGTGGTCTCCTGCGCGCCGTTGCCGATCATCATCATCGAGGCAACCAGTTCGTCCTCGGTCAGGGTCTCACCATCGATTTCGCTGGTGATCATGCGGGTGAGCACATCGTCCTGCGGTGCCGCCTTCCGGTCCGCGATCAACCCGCGGAACAGTTCTGCCATCGACAAGGCGCCGTGGCGGGCACGGCCGTACTTGTCCTCCACCGAGCGCGCGCTCCCGATGAACAGCATCATCTCGTCCGCCCACTGTTTGACCTCCGGCAACCGCTCACGCGGGACGCCGAGCAGATCCATCACGACATAGCCGGGGAGCTTCAGACCGAAGTCGGTGTAGAAGTCGAACGATTCGTTCTTCGGGAGGCTGTCGAGCAATTGCGTGGCGATTTCCTGGATCGGCTCGCGCAGGTCCTTGGTCATGGTCGGGTTGATCACCGCTGCGAGATGGCGGCGCACCCGGGTGTGGTTCGGTGGGTCCTGGAACACCATCCAAATCGACAACCACCGCATGACGTCGGCAGCCGAGGCCTGATCCTTTTCCTTGAGCCGGTCGAAGACCGGCACCAAACGGTTCGCCGAGAACACCGCCGGTGTCGTCAGCACCGTCTGAACGGACCCCGCGTCCACCGCCAACCAGGCCGACAGCTCCGCGCTCCAGTGGACGGGCGCCTCGGCCCGCATCCGCGCGAAGGTGTCGTACGGGTCGCGGAGAATCGCCGGATCCGTGGGGTCGAATTTCGTAGTCGAAGTAGGCACTGTGTCTCTCCAGATCATGTGGCTGGGCTGCCACTTCTGTCCGCCAGTGGGACCGTGGCCGGCTCGTGTTCCGAGCATCACACGGCCGAAGGGCGGGCACGCACCACCGGGGCCGAAAAAACTGGACATCGGCACAAATAGTCATCACCCCAGGTGGGGCCCACTCTCGCCCCGAAGAGCCGGTCAGCTCCGGTAGCCCCGGTCGTGTCCTGCCGATTCACCCCTGGCTTCGGGATGCCTTGCCTGTGTCGAGAAGATCGTGAGCTTCCCGTTTTTGGAATAGGGCACAAGATGGCGAGCCGTTGCTTCACGGCGATCGATCTCGAATATGAGACCGTCGCCACATGAGCCTTCAAATCAAGCGCGTGGTCACCGGTGTCGATGCCAAGGGCAAGTCGGTCGCCTATGAAGCGTCGGATATTGCACCCGTGGAGCTGGCGATGATGCCTGGCGCCCAGTTCTTCGCGATCTGGGGCACCGAGGGAGCCCTCGAGAGCCCTGTGGCCTCACCGCAGCCGGACAACAAGACCTTCTTTCCCGGTCCCGGGGGTACCCGGTTCGGGTTGCTCCGTTTCCCCCCCGAGTCCGCGGCAGAGCCGGACGCACCCGCCCCTACCGAAGATGAGCTTGCCGAATGGGCGGATGAGGCCGAAACCAAGCTTCCCGGCCTGATCGGCGTCTTCGAACCCGACGCCCCGGGTATGCACCAGACCAAGACGGTCGACTACTCCATCGTCGTCGAAGGCGAGCTCTACCTCGAACTCGACGACGGAGCCGAGGTGCACCTCCCCACCGGGACGACGATCGTTCAGAACGGCGCACGCCACGCCTGGCGCAATCGAAGCGACCGGCCGGCGACTCTCGCCTACGTGATCCTCGACGTCGAGAAGGACGTCGAGAAGTAGGACTCGGCTGGACCTCGTCATTGCCGCCGAGACAGATCCCACCACCCGGCCATCGGGCATACCTAGGAGATTGTTGTGCCTACCGACGCGTACAAGTCGCTCGATCTGACGGACAAATCGCTGATCGTCACCGGAGCCGGCAGCGGCATCGGTCGCGCCAGTGCACAGCTGTTCGCTGCGCGGGGCGCCAACGTGATGGTCGCCGACATCAATGAGCAGAACGCGAAAGAGACCGCAGACCAGATCAAATCCGACGGCGGCCGGGCCGAATACCTGCGCACCGACGTCTCCGTCGAAGAGGAGGTCGAGGCCCTGGTCCACGCCACGGCCGAGAAATTCGGCGGACTGCACGGCGCATTCAACAACGCCGGAATCGGCCCACAGTCACCGCTTCACGAGACCCGCGCGGAAGACTGGTACCGCACCATCGGCATCAATCTGACCGGTGTCTTTTTCTGCCTCAAGCACGAGATCGGATACCTGCTCCAGCACGGTGGCGGATCGATCGTCAATACCGCATCGCTGGCAGGATACAAGGCAGTTCCCGGAATGCCGTCCTACGTGGCGAGCAAGCATGGCGTCGTCGGTCTCACCCGCGCCGCCTCACTGGACTACGCCTCCCGAGGTATCCGGGTCAACGTCATCTTGCCCGGCACCATCGCCACCCCGATGCTCGACTCGGTGCTGCACGATCCCGTTCTGGCGAAGTCATTGGCACAAGGCCAGCCGATCGGACATGTCGGGAACTCGATCGACATTGCCGAGCAGGCGGCCTGGCTGCTTTCCGACGCCTCCGCCTTCTCGACGGGTTCCCTGTTCTTCGTCGACGGCGGCAGCAACGGAGTCTGACTGGCGCTCTTACATATTCCAAGTCCAGACATCGTGATGGCTGCTTGGGGGACCGTCCCGTTCTCGCACCACCGGTGCAGTACCGCCTTCGCCGAACACTCAGTCCCCGCCTGGCAGGGCTGTTGACCCCCTCGAGCCCGGTCGGTGCCCAGGCACTCCCCTCCACCGGGGCACCGACCGCTTCCACCTGCACCCACCTGCAACCGAAAGAAGTTCACTCATGAGCCACGCTGTGATCGTCGATGCCGTGCGCCTCGCCTCCGGCAAGGGCAAGCCCGGCGGCGCCCTGTCCGGCACCCATCCGGTCGAACTGCTCGCCCACGTGCTGCGCGCCGTGGTCGACCGCAACGACCTCGACCCGGCGCTGGTCGACGACGTCATCGGCGGCTGTGTGCATCAGGTGGGGGAGCAGGCGCTGAACATCTCCCGCACCGCGCTGCTGTCGGCCGGGTTCCCCGAGTCGGTGCCGGCCACCACCATCGACCGCCAGTGCGGCTCGAGCCAGCAGGCCGCCCACTTCGCCGCCCAGGGCGTCATCGCCGGCGCCTACGACGTCGTCATCGCCTGCGGGGTGGAGTCGATGAGCCGCGTCCCGTTCGGCTCCTCGTCCCTCGGCAAGGACACCGGTGGTCCGGGCATTGCCGCCCGCTACCCGCAGGGGCTGGTGGGCCAGGGCATCTCCGCCGAGCTGATCGCCGCGAAGTGGAAGTTCGACCGCGAGGCGCTCGATGAGTTCTCGGCCGAATCCCACCGCCGGGCGGCCGCCGCAGCGACGAGCGGGAGCTTCGACGCCGAGATCGTTCCGATCGCGGTGCGCGACAGGGACGGCAATCTCGTCGCGCACACCGTCGACGAGACGGTGCGCGCCGCCACCACGGCCGAGGCCCTGGCCGGGCTGAAGCCCTCGTTCCACACCGAGGCGTACGCGCAGCGCTTCCCGGAGGCCGGCTGGCACATCACCCCGGGCAACTCGTCGCCGCTGACCGACGGGGCGTCGGCGGTGCTGATCATGAGCGAGGAGGCCGCGGCCAAGCTCGGGCTGACCCCGCGGGCCCGGTTCCATTCCTTCGCCGTCGCCGGCGACGATCCGATGTTCATGCTCACCGCCCCCATCCCCGCGACGAAGAAGATCCTGGCCCGCTCGGGTCTGGGTATCGACGACATCGATGCCTACGAGGTCAACGAGGCGTTCGCCCCGGTGCCGCTGATGTGGGCGCACGAGTTCGGGGCGGATCCGGCCCGGCTCAACCCGCGCGGCGGCGCGATCGCCCTCGGACACGCCCTCGGTTCGTCGGGCACCCGGCTGCTGACCACCCTGGTCAACCACCTCGAGGGCACCGGCGGCCGGTACGGCCTGCAGACCATGTGCGAGGGCGCCGGCATGGCCAACGCCACCCTCATCGAACGCCTCTGAAGCCGCAGACCACCCCGGAAGAAGAATCATGCAGCGCACCTTCTACGAAGCAGACCACGAGGCGTACCGGGACACGGTGCGCGAGTTCCTCGCCCGCGAGGTCGAACCGCACTACCAGCGGTGGGAGGACGAGCGGTTGATCGACCGCTCCGCCTGGCTCGCCGCCGGCAAGGCCGGCATCGTGGGTCTGGCCGTCCCCGAGGCATACGGCGGCGCGGGCGTGACCGACTACCGGTTCCGGTGTGTCGTCGCCGAGGAGATCGCCCGCACCGGCGTCACCTCCTTCGGTGCGGGGATGAGCCTGCAGGACGACGTTGCGCTTCCTTATCTGATCGATCTGGGCACCGAGGAGCAGACGCAGCGCTGGCTGCCCGGCATGGCCGCCGGTGAACTCATCGGTGCGATCGCCATGACCGAGCCCGGCACCGGGTCGGACCTGCAGGGCGTCAAGACGACCGCCGTCCGCGACGGTGACGACTGGATCCTGACCGGACAGAAGACGTTCATCACCAACGGCATCCATGCCGATCTGGTGATCGTCGTGGCCCGCACCGATCCCAGCGCCGGCGCCCGTGGTTTCTCGCTGCTCGTCGTCGAACGCGGCATGCCGGGCTTTACCCGGGGCCGCAAACTGCAGAAGGTCGGCCTCGCCGGCCAGGATACCGCCGAACTGTCCTTCGACCAGGTGCGCGTGCCGGGGTCGAACCTGCTCGGCACCGAAGGCAAGGGATTCCTCCACCTGATGGAGCATCTGCCTCTCGAACGCCTGTCCATCGCCGTCGCCTCGCTCACCGGCGCGCGCGCCGCGTACGAGTGGACCAAACACTACGTGTTCGAACGCACCGCGTTCGGCGCACCCATCGGTGACCTGCAGAACACGCGCTTCGCGCTCGCCGAGATGCTCACCGAAATCGAAGTCACCCAATCCCACCTCGACCGGTGCGTTCTCGCTCTCAATGCCGGGGAGCTGACCGCCGTCGACGCCGCCAAGGCTAAATGGTGGGCCAGCGAACTGGAAAAACGCGTCGTCGACCGGTGTGTGCAGCTGCACGGCGGCTACGGCTACATGATGGAATACCCCATCGGCCGCGCCTACGTCGACACCCGTGTCCACACGATCTACGGCGGCACCACCGAAATCATGAAGGAAATCATCGGGCGTGACATCGCCGCCGGCATGTCCGCACCTGCGTAACCGAAACACTGCGTAAACGGCAGCTTCCTGGCCGGCCTCGTCCTCACTCAAGGAGACGAGCCCGGCGGCAGCCCGGTTCGCGTGAACCGATCCAGCAACACAACCTTGACGAAGTGACCAACTGCCGGGCGTTGACACGACTCCCGGCGCAGAGCAAACAGAGGGGGATCGTATGGCCAAGCCCGTACTTCTCGTACACGGTGCCTTCACCGGATCCTGGGAGTGGGACAAAGTGATTGCCGAACTGGAAAAGCGCGGCATACGGGCAGGTACCGTGGATCTTCCGAGCCGCGGTCCGGACGGAACGCTCGAGCGAGATGCCCAGGCAGTCCGTGACGCCCTGAAGGCTTTCGACGAGCCGGCCGTCCTGGTCGGCCATTCGTACGGCGGTGCCGTGATCACCCGTGCCTCTGTGGACAACGACGGTGTAGCCCATCTGGTCTACGTCTGTGCGGCTCTGCCCCAGGCCGGCGAATCCGTCAGCGACCTCCTGGGCCGCGACCCGGAGCCACAGGGCGATCTCGCGGCAGCCCTCGAGCCACGGGAGGACGGGACCGCCACGCTCGGGCGCGAGGCTGCACGGGAGACCATGCTCAACGACGCCACAGACGAGCAAGCCGCCCCCGTGCTGGACAAGATGGGCCCACACGCGCTCGGCACGCTCGGCGAGACTGCCGCTGGGCTCGGCTGGCAGCAACACCCCACCACCTACGTGATCGCGCTGCAGGACAAGATGTTCTCCGTCGCTTTGCAACACGAGTTCGCGAGCCACGCCGACACTGTTATCGAGGTGGACGCGGGACACGCACCGATGCTCACCCAACCGGCCGAAATCGCCGAGGTCATCGCCGCGGCGGCGAGCTGACACGTGCACAAGGGCCGGGCCGGAAAGAACTCCCGCCCGGCCCTTCGCGGCGAGCTCAGCTGTATCACCGACGAGCCCCTGGCCCTTCGCGTCGGCACGCCTCGTACACGATCGAGTCGACGGTCTGGTCGAATCCCCAAGGCGCCCAACTGGATGCGTGCTCGATACTCGCGTTTCGTCTCCACACCACCGCGGTGTCGAGTTCTATTCTGCGGCGGATCTGATCTGGGGGCAGTCGCGAGGGCGAGGCAGTAGCCAGGTCGCTGAGGTGTCGATTTGGACGAGCGGTGGGTGATCTGCCTCGTCGCGCGAGCCTTCCCGATTCGATGCGGATCACTCCGCAGCAGGTGGCGCAGTTCCCCACCGAGTGCGACCCCGCCGTCAGCGACCTCGGCCGCGCGTGTCGGGCCGGGAGATCGCGTAGGTCTTGCCGGTCCGCGACCTCGACCGTGCCGGGCAGCTGAGCTAGGAGAAGAAGCACATCTGGATGTTTTGGCCGGCCTGGACCCGACTAACGAGGTGTACGTCGATGTCGGCGGTCGGAGACGACACGATCGACGATCAGCGCCGTATGGGGATGCTCAGCAGGTGCTGCGCTGTCCTCCGTGAGCACTCGTCGACGCGGCACCACGACGCGCGGCACCAGGACTGCTCTCGGTCGGCGAGCTGGGTGCAGCTCGGCCCCTGTTGACTCGACCTCCCGAGAGCGGGCCCAGTGCTTTCCTGAGATGCGCTCGGATCGCTGGTCACCGACTGTCGGGTCAAGGCCGAGGATTCCCTCGTGATCCTCGGAGTCGTTCTCGGATTGGGGCAGTAAACGGGCGCGAACTATGGCCGACGAGTTCGGCGTTCATCCCCACTCGCTGCGTTACTGTCTCAGCAGCGTCGAGCGGTGCACCGGCTCGAGGATCACGACCGACGATCGCAACTGCATGATCGATCGCTTACTACTGCAACGACAGTTTGTGACCGAGGTTGTACCTATGGTAATTGATCTTGGTGCAGTCGGAGGTGTTGGAGTGGTCGGCCGGGTTCACGGCGTTCTGCAGTCGGTTCGCGCACCGGTTCTCGCGGGTAGAGTCACGGCGGCGCATGGTGGCGTATGTCCGT
>Ga0182741_1002395_pt1 | contig 21988 bp, 24 predicted proteins | sample eDN5th37CBELigOP_FD_128874 | JGI IMG/M metagenome (GOLD analysis project Ga0182741, IMG submission 128874) | Enriched Organic Plus compost microbial communities from Emeryville, California, USA - eDNA 5th pass 37_C BE-Lig OP (version 2) (version 2) ... | reverse complement strand
CCGGTTGGTACGGAGCACCCTCTGGGATGTTGTAAGCTAGACACGTTGCTTCGAGAGCCTCGGAGCGGCAAGTCAGGGCCTGTGGCGCAGCTGGTAGCGCACCTGCATGGCATGCAGGGGGTCGCGGGTTCGAGTCCCGCCAGGTCCACCATGAAACCCCTGTCTAATCAGGGGTTTTCTGGTTTGTGCCTCCGGCTTCTTTCCGAAGAATGAGGGCATTTTCGCGGGGTTCGTGCCTTCTTCCGCTTTTCGGGCGGCCCCTGCAGACCCCGACACGCCCGGGATGCGCCGGGAGTCGAACCGACTCCTAGGGAACTGCCGGCCTCCGGAGGAAACTACCGGGATGGTCGACACGCCTGCCGTCACGATGTCGCGCCTTCCACTCGTGGACCGCGCATGAAGATCTTAGGGTGTTCAACCTCGGTCGCGGAGCTGGGGAGCTCCGAAACGCAAAGAGGGCCCCGCCAGTGTTGGGAACACCGGCGGGGCCCTCTTGTCGTTCCGGCGGGCTGCTAGCCCTTGCTCTTAGCTAGATGTTGTCCTCCTCGTCGTCACCGTACGGACGGCCGAGACGCTGGGTGATGTCGCGCACGTCGGGGGCCATCGCGCCGGACTTGTCCCAGTAGAACTTCTCGGTGATGTCCGCCTGGGAGTGCCCAGCGACCCGGGCCCCCGCGACGACGTCGACGTTTTCAGAGACGTCGGTGGTGACCATGCGGCGCAGCGCGTGCATGGCGAGCTGCTCGTTGATGGTCCCGAGGTACGGGTTCGTGGCGACCCACTTGCGGACCTTCGTCAGCTGGAGACGCGCCTGGTGCGGACCGACGGGCTGGCCGGCGCTCGTCTCGAACACGAACGTGTGCTCGCCGAGCTCCGCTTCGACCTTCCGGCGGCGCAGCGTCCTCACGAGGTAGTCCGGGATGGGGATACCTCGCGCGCTCGAGAGCGTCTTCGGCTCCGGCTGCCAGTGCTTGCGGACGCCGTGACCCTCGATGACCGTGCCGACGACACGGAGGTACGGTGGGTCTGCGTCCAGGTCGATGTCCTGCCAGCGCAGACCGAGCGCCTCGCCGATGCGCAAGCCGGTGCCGGCGATGACGTCCATGAGGTCGAGGAGGATGGGGGTCGGCTTCGGCCCCTTCCGGTTCGGGCGGTCGCGGTACGCAACCACGAGCTTGCGCAGCTCCCAGACGTCGCCTTCCTTCGGGGTGTACGCCACCTTCGGCTTCGGCCTGCGCGGCGGCTTCCACGTTCGGGCCGCGTTGTCCTTCGCGGCGTTGTACTCCACGGCGACGTCGAGGACCTTGCGGATGAGGCTGACCCAGTGCTGGGCTCGGGCCGGCGAACCCTTGCCCTCCGGCCCACCCTTGGTTCGGATGCGGCGGTGTTCGTCGCTGACCGCCCCGGTGGAGAGCTGTCGGAGGGTGAGCCTGCCGAAGTCCGTGTCGAGCAGGTACAGCGAGGCGACCTTGTGCTCCTCGTTCAGGTACTGCGGCCGGTTTCCGACATTGCGCTCGTCCTGCAGCTCGAAGTAGTACGCTGCGACTTCGGCGACGGTGGAGTCGGGGCTGAGCCGGGTGGTGGCGGTGTCGCGGTCCTCGAGCCGTTCGCGGGCTGCGGCCATGACGAGCCGCCTGGCCTCGGACTTCGTCTTTCCCCTTCGGTTGATGCGTCCCTCCTGGCCGTCGTAGCGGCGGTAGCGGACGCGGGCGAGGACCTTGCTGTTGTCCATCGTCGAGAAGCTGACCTCGCCGATGTCGCCCGGGGCGAGCCCGCGGCGGGTCACGCTGCGACCCCCGCGAAGGCGAGGACGTTCGTGCGCGGGTAGAGGGTGCGTCCGCCCACCTTGACGGGCTCGGGGCCCTTCCCGATGGTGCGCCAGTTCCGGATGGTCTTCGGCGCGACGCGGAGGACGAACGCCGTCTCGTCGGTGGTCATCAGCATCGGCAGGATGCTGGGGTCGTTGATGGTGATGATGTGGTCAGTTGTGTTTGCCATGGGTAGTAAATGCGCGGTGTCGAGTTTCCCGATGTGACACACGCCCTCGTTTCCCCTCCTGAACGGGGAGAAAAGTCGCGCCTCGAAATCTGCATCCCGGGCGTGTCGCGGGCGAAAATGCCCTCAATGGAAGGCGAGTCGCGCCCGCGGACCGAGCTGCCCGGTGTGCATCCATGTGAGCGCGAACCTGACCGCGCTGACCACTCCGAGGATCTATGCAGGGCGAACCGTGGGTGTTCCTCTGACCTCTGCGGCAAGAGCGTTCAGAGGCGCAAGAAGTTCCTGTTCGTCTTTGCGCTCGGGACGCGAGACGGCCCAGAGTCGGCCCCGGGAAAGGACATCTACGGTGTATTCGCCGCCGTCAATGCTGACAAGGCGGGCGACTCGCCCATCTGGGTCAAGCCAGAGTGTCACCGCATATGGGCCATCGAGTCGGGCGAGGGCGTCTGCGACTCTGCACGCCGTGGCGTCTCGCATCGTTGTCGGGATGCCTACCGGCTCTCCGGGACGGCGGAAGGTTGCGTGCAGGAGGTCCACGAGATCCTCATGCGCGGTCGGGTGTGCTCCCTGAACCCTCGGTGGCACCGAGCTACGAGTTCTGCTACGTGAACCATCTGCTGGCGGCGACTTCGTCGGCCATTTCAACGTTTCCCGTGGCGTTACTACGTGCGCCGGCTGGCGGTGGGAGGCTGGGAAGCGGACGCAGCCGCTCTCTTCTTCCGCGAGACGGGGTGTCGCTTGTGGTAAACCTCGCTGAGTTGAATCTCGGAGGTGATCTCGAGTTGCCGCGCGACGTCGCGAAGAACGCTCCTGTACGAGTTGTTCTTGCTGAGGTAGCTGACGGCGCGCCCGCTCCAGACCATGGAGTCGGCCGTGAGAAACAAGAGGACATCCGTACTAAGCGCGCGTCGCGGCTTGGGGCGTGCGCGGGGGAGGTCAGAGTCTGACGTCGGGGCGTACCAGTAGAGATCCACTACCCCCACGCCGGCGTGACTGAGCGAGCTGAGAATGCGGTAGAGCGTGTACGCCTCCGCCCCGCCGGGTGTCAGATCGTCGCAGAGCTTGTCGAACTTGCCTGCCTTGTCCTGTGAGCCGGCGAACATGGACATGTCGACGTCGGCGACCTTCGAGGCATTTTCCCGGAATGTCGCGACCACCGCGCGCTTCATGTGCGCTGAGGTCCAGTACCGCTGGCGACTGTGCTCGTGCAGGTACGCCTTCACAGCGTCATCGTCCTTCGACTGAGCCAACCAGACTGCGGTCAGCGCGCACTCGTAGACAGCGCGGACAAGTGGGATTGCGGAATTGTAGTGTCCAGCATCGACGAGCAACTTGATGGAGCGTGCCGTCTCATGAACATGGTGTGTCAAGCCGAGCACGCACCACATGAGCGCCAGGTCGAAGGTAGAGAGTTTCCGGTTTCCCTTCGCACGCCGCTGCCGCAGCACGGTGGGGCGACCATCGGTGTCCCATGCCTCGAGGAGCTCGTCGAGTAGCGCACCGAGCTCCTTTGCGTCCAGTGCCATGCAGGCAACATAGCGGCCCGCGAGTTCACGGCGAAGTGCGCTGCGTGCATGCGTGGACGAATCAGTGCGGCTGAGTTCGTAGAGGCGGTCTCGTCGGCGCTCGGTGGTACGCCGTGCCGGCCTCTATCTCACCCGTTCGCGTGCCGCCAGGCTCAGTGCGCCTTGCGCGCCTTCTCGACGAGCGCGGCGGCCTCGTCCGGGGCGACGTCGATGTACGCGGCGGAACTCTCGGCGATGAAGTCGTTCCGCGCCCGATACAGCCGGTCTCGGTACGCGAGCACGTCAGCCAACCGCAGCTTCCGCCGCATCTCCCCGGGGACGGTCGCCGGCAACTCACCCTGCTCGATGAGCTTGACGATGGTGGGTCGACTAATGCCGAGGAGGTCGGCGGCCTGTTGTGTGCTGATTTCCCGGTCGCGCGCGATGATGCTCACTGCCTGCCCGCGGCTGAGCGCTTCGGCGACGTCCTTGAGAATCTGAAACAGCTGCACGTCCAGTTTGACGCGGTCGTGCTCGTCCCGCCCACTGAGGTAGAACGCGGGGGCGGACGTCTGCGCCGAACGCTCCTCGGCGGAGCGGAGGAGGCGCACGATGCGCGCGGCGCGTTCGCGCCCCTCGGGTGCGGGCGCCACCACATCCAGCATCTTTGTGGTCATCGTGCCCTCCCCGATTGCCTCTTACGAAGGTATCAACGTTGCGAAAGTTACGAAAGCGCTCGACCTCTCTCTGTCAGCACATGAGAAGACGGCCCGCATTCCGGCACCATGTGGGGCACCATTCACGCGACGGGCTTCTCGACTAGAGGTGTGCATCCGCGGCCTCTTCAGTGGAGATGGCTGATGAGGCCTGCGACTCCAGCGACGGCGGTGGCGATCCCCGAGAGGAGCAGCCAGATGCCGAGACCACCGACGCGTCGCGAAGTGTGCGCAGGAGAGCGGGCAGATCCTTCCAAGCAGGTGACGCCCAGCGGTGGATGCGGCGGATGATGCGGGTGATGCCGAGCCGGTCGGAGTGGGCGTGGATCGAATCCAGCGCGGTCGGGATGGACGGCGAGACATGGAAATCGGTCACACGGACTCTCCTTCTATCGAGGCGTGGCCCCGCCCGAGCATGGGTGCCACCCGGGCAGGGCGTCGGCGTCAGGCGAACAGGTCGCCCAGGTCGCCGAGGTGGTCGTCCTTCGCGGGCGGGGTGGATGGGTCCGCGGTCCCAGTGGCAGATGCCGGGTGGAGGTCGTACTTGCGGTGCGCGGGAATGGTTCCTACGCCGCGTGCGGTTAGCAGGGCGGGGATGTCCTGCATCGGGGTGAACGCGACACGGATAGCAGCCACGTTGCCTTCGTCGCCGGCGAGCACGGCCAGACCCTTGGACTCGCCGTCATCGAATCGCTGGAGCGCGTCGTATGCGGCGCCCACGATCGGGCTCGGGAACAACATCTCGAGCTCGGTGCGACCGATCGGCTTGCCCGGCGCGATGAGCTGCACGCGGTGCGACAGGTTCGACCGGACCTCACCGCCGAGGATGCTCGCGTCCGGACGCTGCATTGCGAGCACCAGGTGGACGCCCACGAACCGGAGCTCACGCGCGATCCTGCCGATGAACAGCGACAGCAGCGCTTTCTGTCCGGCGAGCTTCTCAGCCGCGACCACCTCCGGATGGTCCTTCGGCAGACCCTTCGGCACCTGCGGGACGATCAGCAAGCTCGCGGCCTCGTCGATCAGCACGGTCAGCGGGCGGATCAGCTCGACCCGGCGGACCTCTTCGGAGAGGTCGGACCACTTGACGGCGCCCTCGCGGAGGAGCACGGCCTTGCGGCGGACGCCCTCGGCGTAGGCGGCCTGGATCGCGGCGACCGACTCCTCGAAAGTGCGGGCGAACGCGAGCGTGTACGGCTCGACGGACGCGAAGTCCACGCCAGCCTTCGTCGGGTCGATGATGACGAGGTCGTGACCGCGGGCGATACGCTGCGTCGCGTCGGCGAGAAGCATCACCGTCTTGCCGGAACCGGTCGGGCCCGCGACTGCGGCCATCGGAGCGCTGAGGAGGTCCTGCCCGACGGGTCTGCCCTGCGGGTCCACGCCCACTGGAAGGTTTGCCCACTCGTCGGGGGCGTAACGCTCGGGGAGGAGCGAGTCGAGGCCCACACGACGGGGGAGCACCTGCTTGGCGCGGCGCTGCATCGTGACGACGTCCGTGACCGGGTCCACCGTCACCAGCCAGTCCAGATGCGCACCGGGGACGGTCTGAAGCATCACACGGCGCATCTGGGCAACGCGGGTCTCACCGTCCGCGGCACGGCCAGCCGGGGCGCGCAGGGTCAGGGATTCGATGCCTTCGGCGTCACGAGTCACCTTGACGGTCACCTCGTGGGCGTAGATGCCGAGGAGGCCTCCGATGCGGGAGCGCATGGCGCGGTCTTCCTCCGTGAGCGGGCCAGCGACGGCGCGGTCGTATAGCGGCGCCCACTCGATGAGCGAGAGGCCGTTGATGTTCTGCAGCCATGCCTCCACCTGCTCGGCGCGCGCCGGCGACGTGCCCGCGACAAGCTGCAGGTCGTAGAGACCGTCACCGCGGGCGACCACGTCGAGCACCACCCCGCCGGAGGAGGCTGCGAGCCTCGCACGGCGGGCCTCGTCGGCGGTCTCGGGGCGGAGAACCGCGATCGTGCCGGAACGCTCGTGATCCACGGTCCAGCCAGGGAGTGCCTGTCGGATGCGGTCGGCGTTGCGCAAAGCGCCCGCGACCGCCTCCGGGGGCGCGCTGATCGTCAGGCGCTCTGCCTTGGTGTCCACGTCCCATACCGCCGCCGTCCAAGCGCCCTCGGTCATACCGGCGACGAAGCGCAAGGTGTCGGAGAACTTCTTGCGCTCGGCCTGGTGCGCGCGAACCTGCCTGCGGAAGCGGTTGCCGACCGCGACCGCCGAGACCACGACGATGACGCCCGCGACCAGGCCGACCGGGATCGCCAGTCCCGACACGATGCTTGCCCAAGAGCCGAGCAATGCCGCCCACGGGACGATGGCGAGGGGCAGCGATGCGATACATCCGATCAGCGCGTACTTGCCCGCGGGGAGTCCGAAGAAGCGTTGGCGCCAGATGTGGCGGGGCACGTCGAGCAGGCGGACGCGAGCGTAGAGCGGCCGGTCGTCGTCCCTCGTGCCCGTGCGCACGCGCGACACACGGCGAGCGAGCGGAACGGACAGGGCGATGAGCACGAGCGGGCCGAGGCCCATTGTGAACGCCGCGAGCATCGACGAGCCAACGAGAATCGCGGCGCCCACCGCGAGTGCGAAGGCGGTGAGGAACGTGCCACCACCGCCGGTGGCGGTGACGGACGTCCCGTTTGATGGGTTGGTCATGGCTGTCTCCTGTAACGGGATGGAGGTGAGGGGAGAGGCCGCTCGCCGCCGGAGCGGGCGCTAGAGCGGTTGAGTGAAGGCCGTGCGAGGCGGCGGCCTTTCCCCAGAGGGTTGGGGCTGAGCGTCACGCCACGAGCTCGAAGGGCGGTTGCGAGCTGTGCGGTGCGCTTAGCCCGTATGGAGTTGTGATGTCCCCCCTAAGGGGGTTGTCCCTCCTAGTGCCGAGGGTGTTGTTTCCCCCGGGGGATCCGGGAGAAGACCTGAACCACAGCTGCTGCGGCCTCTGGCGTCCGGATTAGCGGGCCGAGCGCGCCTAGCCATGTAGGGAACTGCTCGATGGCGGTGTGCGGCGCGGCGAGCTCGAGTGCGATCTCCCCGATCACCTGCGCGGGGCTCGAGTTGTTCGGAAAGATGCGGGCGTCGATGGCGGATGGGCTGCCGAGATGCGTGCGGATGCCGGCCTGCGCGTGCAGCCGTGCGGGCACAGACACCGCATCGAGTCCGCTGCCGAGCCGTTCCGCGAGCGTCTGCCACCCGGTCGGGAGCGTGCCTGCCGCTGCGATGGCCGCCACGAGGTGGCGGTGGGTCAGTTCCCGCAGCCTGGGGTCGTCGATGTAGTGCCGCGTCCCGTGACTCACGTGCCCAAGTTGCGCGATCAGGTGCGGGTACTCGGCCAGGGATAGCGCGAGGACCAGGGCTGGCTCGAGCTCCGTGACGGGAGCCCCGCGGCCCGCGGAGAAGAGCTCGGCGACTGTGATCGGCCTTGCTTCTTCTTCTGGATCGATCGCGACGGCGCGGATGAACGGGTCGTAGTCAAGCGGCGGCACAGGTGTCCTCCGTCTGGTGCGCGGTGTGGAATTCGAGAACCCGCTTGCGCAGCGCGGCAATGCGGGTCTCGACCTGCCGCGGGGTCAGGCCCAGCAGCTTCGCGATGTCCGCGTTGGCGAACATCCGCACGTGGTAGCGAGGCTGGTTCGCCAGGCTCACGGCGTACCCGGACACGTCGATGGGCGAGGTTGTCATGGTGATCAGCTCGAGCAGCAGCTCCGGGGCGTCCGTGTCGACCCCGTCCCGATCCCCGCTGATCAGCCGCGCGATGTCCGCGTGGACCGCCGCGACGTTGTAGTGGAACACGCGAGATCCCTCGTCCCGGTCGTGCTCATCGAGCCACTGGGGGACGTCGCGCTGCAGGTCGGACGGGTCCACCGAAACAGGGCGCAGCCGGACGGCGCGGACAAGATCCTGGGACACAGGTTCGCCCTTCTCCGCGGTGACCGCACAAACCTCCTCATCGGTCGGATCGTTGACACCGCGCGCCTCGAGAGTGCTCAGTGCGCTGAGCACGCGCGATGCACTTGCCTTCCCGACGCGGCAGCCATCGTCGTTCGCCGCCTCGAAGGTCGCCTGCCGGATGAGCCGCCCGACGATCGCGCCGGTGATCTCCGCACCCGCCATGTGCAGCCTGGCCATCCCTTCGAGCACGCGCGACACGATGTCGTCGGCGTCCGCGGACGTCCCCCAAGCCGCGCGTCGAGCCCGCATGCGGATGACGTCGATGTGCTGCCTGAACAGGTGGTCGAAGGTGATGGTGGACTGGGTCGTGGTGTCGTCGATCTCTTCCATGCCCGTCATGTACGCGGCGCATCGGAAGGTTCCGACGCGCTCTCGGCGTCCCCTCCGGTTCATGCCTGGCCCTCGATCAACTCGCGGAGCCACGAACCGAGAACGGCACCGTGCGCGTCCAGGGGCACGAAGCCCGCGGCCACAGCACGGTGGACGGTCGAAGGAGACACACCGAGCCACGCCGCCGCGTGACGTTGCGTTAGCCGCTCTGGGCCTCCGTAGACGTGCTTCTGCCCGGTGAACTGGTCCACGGTCGCGAGCGCGACGTACCGGCGGTGATGGTGGGACATCGGCACGGTGGGCAGGCGGCCCTCGCGCATCCAGCGGCCGATCGTGACGGGGGAGCGGCCAAGGATCGGGGCGAGAGCCTTCGCCTCCAGCAGTGCGCTCATCGCGTTGCCTCCGTCCGGGGGAGCCCGGCGACGACGAGCGCGATCGCGTACGCGGCCTTGGAGTTCAGTGCGACGGACAGGCCGTCGAGTCCGAGCCAGCGCGGCGACGGTGCGAGGGCGTCGAGCATGAGGCCGGCGAGGGCCTGTTCACCGCGCCGGTAGGCGAGTGCGCCGATCCGCGCGATCCGGTCGACGTCGTCCGGTGTCTCGGCGTGCGCGCCGACGGTGGCAGCGAGACGGCGGATGTCGCGATCGGTGAGGTACGGGGCGATCGTGGCGAGAATCTGCCGCGCAAACGCGGCCTGTCCGCGGGCGGTGTGTGGGAAGGCGGCGTCCTGCGCGAAGAAGTTGAGGTCCGCTAGGGCGTCCGGGTGATTGACGAGTGCGTCGGCGAGGCGTGCTGCCACGTTCAGGTTGGATACGTCCATGCCCATTACGGGGGGTGCGGGCCTCAATTCCGTGAGCGGTGGCGCGCAGCGGCGTTGTCCAGGGCCGTCCTGTACTCGTCAGCGTGCGCCGCGGCGACCTCCATAGCGGCGTCCAGCTCGGCGTAGAGCGCGGCGAGGCCCTCATCGGTGACCCCCAGCAGCTTCTTCTGGGTGCGCGGCGGGATTGCCGGCACTTCCTTGCCGTTGTCGTACTTCTTCGTCAGCAGGCGAAGCAGGGCGACGAGGTCCAGACGCTGGCAGTCGATGCCGCCATCGTCCTTCCGGTTCGCGGCGCGGGCGGCGATGAGGCTTTCGAGGTCCCTGTATGTCTGCGGGGTGGGCATGAACGGGATGAAGGCGGAGGCGACCTCGATGACGTCGACACCGTCGTCGCCGGGGAGCCCGTGCGTGCCCGCGAGCTCCATTGGGGTGCCGTCTTCGGAGGCCGGCGCGTCGATGTCGTAGCGGCCCCAGAGCAGATGCTGGAGCACCTCCTTGCCAGGGCCCTTCTGCTTTCCGTACAGCTTCTGACCGGCCTGGTAGGCGGACTCCACGGTGGGTTCCGCGCCGGCGTCCCTGACCGCGTCGACGGCCTTGCGGGCGCGCATCATCGTGGTTGCCTCCAGGCCGACATGCCAGCCGGCGCGCGCGTGACGTTCCAGGCGGAGGGCGTGGTCCCATCGGCGTCGGATGGCGCCATGGGCGCGGTGGTCCATCGGGAAGGTGCCTTTGTCCAGGTCCTTGATCACTTCGTCCTGCGTGGCCGCTGCGACCTCCCACAGGTCGATGCCTGCGCGCCCGGGATCGGTTCGCTCGACACCGCGCATGGTGTAATCGACGGTCATCTGCAGGATCTGGGTCTTGGTGTAATCGGTAGCCATGCCGCTCATGTGCGCGGCTGGCGCGAAAAGCTCTGCGGCAGGTTCGGCGTCCCCAGATCTGCATGCCTGGCTAGGCCCGCGCGCGCACGAAGAAGCCCCGGATTCCAGGAGTGGAATCCGGGGCTATCGCCGGCGTCAGGCCTTCATGAACCTTGGGCCGAGGACTTTCGCTGTGCCGAACACTGGCTGTCCGCGCACCTCGCTGCACATCGCTTGTTCGAGCAGTGTCCTGCCCTCCTCTGCCCGGGCCTCCGGCACGCAGACCACGATCTCGTCATGGATGACCAGCCACAGCGCGTCTGGCATTCCTGCGGCGGTGAATAGCTTGTCCGCCCGGCATGCGGCGGCCTTGATGTAGACGGCTCCCGATCCCTGCACGGTGTACGCGACCGGCATGTGCGGCTGTGGCGGACGGGGGAGGATCTTGCCGCCCCAGGTCTCGATGTGAGGCGCTGCGAGCACCTGCCGCGTCCACGCGTGAAACCCCGGCCACGCGTTGAACAACTCCCGCCTGAGCTGCTCGGCCTCCTTCTCGGGAACGGCGAGCTTCCTCGACAGGCCGGAGACGCCCATCCCGAACATGATCGACATGAGCGACTCCTTCGCCCGCTGCCTCTCTGGTCCGTCAGGATCGGTGATCGGGGTCCCCGCGATCGTGGAGGCCAATTCGAGGTACGGCTCCCGGCCCGGCATCATCGCGGCCCGCATCTTGACGTCGCCGCTCAGACCCGCCGCGATAGACGGTTCCATGTGATCGAGGTCACACGAGATGAGCACCTGTCCTTCGTCCGCCAGAAGCACTCTGCGGAATGCCGGGCTTAGGCCCTGGAGGTTCGGGCCGCCCATGCTGAAGCGCCCTGTTGCCGTGCCGTTGACGTTGATCTTCGGGTACACCCGCCCGTACCGCATCGCACGCTGGAACTGCTGCCACATGTGATCGTTCGGGTTCGCCCGCTTCGCTGCCATGACAGCCGGGAAGTCCACCCGGTAACCGCGGGACACAGCCTTCTGCCAGAGCTCTTCGTTCCGGGTATCCAGTTCCTCCATGCGGCCCATCAGAACGGGTGCTCCGACAGATCATCCGGCGCGGTCGGCCACGATGCGAGGTCGCGAGTGGCTTCCGAGGAGGGGGTGGCGTCCGCGGCGACGGCCTCTGTCGGCGTCGTCTTTACGCGCCGCTCCATGACCTCTACCGTCCACAGGTTGCTCTTCTTGGAGCTCGACCCGCGGCCTCTCGGGGAGAGGCATACGAGCTTGTAGATCTTGTCCCCGTACGGGAACTTCGCGTTGCGGCGGACGCTCAGTTCGTTGCCCATCTTCTTGGCGCGCGATGCCGTCGGCCACTTGGCGATGTCCAGGACCGCCAGCGGAAGGTCGAGCCGCGGTCGCGGGCTGTTGATCGGGAAGATCGCTTCGACAATCTCCCCCGCGGCGCGGGGCTTGTTCTTCGTGAACAGGGTCAGGTACTCGAGCAGTTCGCCCCAGTCCTCGGCTTCCTCGTCATTCGCGTCCACGAACTCGTCACGGCCCTTGCCCGTGGCGGTGCCGGCGTTCACCGCCTTCACCACCGTCTGCCCGGGGGTGTCGACGTCCTCGTCCGTGAAGGTGACGTCCAGATGCGTGAGGGCGGAGACGTACACATCGCTCCACTGCTCGAACCCGCCGAGCGACCACGCGGGCTCCTTTGGGTTCTGGAGTCCGTGCAGGAGGATCGTGTGCACAGCCGCGAGCAACTTCGGGCGGTTGTCGTGGACGTACTGCAACAGGTTGCGGTGCTTGAAACCGGTGCGCTCGAACGCGAGACCGTACTTGACCTCGAGGTTGATCGGCATGAACCGCCGGTTCAGGTCGCCGCCGGGAGCGATTGAGTTGCCGGCGAAGACGAAGGTCAGGCCGCTCGGGTAGGTGTAATCGTTGGTGCCGAGGATGCGGATCGGGATCTCGCCGTCGCCCTTAGTTGTGGCGAGCGTCACGAACTCGGAGTTGAACTTTGCCCCGGTTGTCACGTTGTCGGCCGAGATGAACCGCACGCCTGCGAGCACGCCCGCCGCAACATTCTTGCGGTTCTCCTCGTCCTGAGACTTGAACGGCACGATCTCTACGGCGAGCGCCGAGCCGGTCGCGATGACCCGACCGACCTCGCACAGCAGCGACTTGCCGGTGCCCCTATCCGGTGCGGTCACCATCCATGGGGTGCGCTTCTTCACGAGTGTCGGGCACGCCCAGCACAGCAGCATGAGCACTGCGCGGGCCAGGTCGCCCTCGTCCGTGAACGGGAAGTCCCCCAGCACGTCGGTGGCAAGCAGGTCGAACGCCGCCTGCGCCTGTTCGCGGGTCGGGCGCTCGGGGACGACGTACTCTTCCGTCCACCGGTTCACGTCCCGCTGTGGGATCGAGATCAGGATCTGTTCGGCTGCGTGATAGCCGGGCTTGGAAACGACCTTGCCGCTGGGCAGCAGCACGGGCTCGGTGGCGAACATCCTCACCGTGTTCACCGCCTCGCTTTCGAGCGCGTCGTCGAAGGCGATCTTCATCAGGCCGTCGGGGATGGTGTGAGAGAAGACGGGCTCTGTGTGGCCGGTGGGTTTTCCGTCATCCCCCTTGACGTCCTTCACGCCCATGATCGGCTGGCACACGCGCAGGAACAGCCCGAGCGGGTTGCGGTTCGAGACCTGCAGCGGCGGGAGGCCTCGGCGGGGGATCACCAGCCCGACGGCGGCGTCGTTCGCATCCACGTGCCGCAGCACCATCGGGGCGTTCAGATCCACGGTGCTGCGGGCCGACGCGACCGCGTTCACCAGTGCCCCGCGGATTTCGTTCGAGTCGTGCGAGGTGGACACATTCACGAAGGGGCGGAAGGCCGCGCTGAGAATCAGGTGCGGCATGTGTACCCGGCTGCGGAGCGCCCACGCCCCCTTCTCCGCGTTCCCACCGTGCTCGAGAAGGGCGTTCAGCTCGAAGGCGTCGAGCGGGCCCCTCGGCAGCACGTCGTCGTTCGACGTCAGCACGAGCGCCTGCCCATACTGACGACGCGCGCCACCGATCTTCGCGTGGACATCCCCGGACGTCGAGCCCGGACGGGACAGACAGACTTCACCGGGCAGTTCACCCTTGACGACCGTCCACTTGTGCTTACGGAGCAGGTCCAGGCTCTCTTGCGGCGTGCTGACATGGCGGTATGCGGCGCGGACCTGACGGGCGCCGGTCGTCCACCCGTACAGCGTCGTGACCGAATCGTGGATGCCCGAGTCACTGACCTCGACGAGTAGCGTCGCGATCGCGTCGACATCAGCGATCGTAAGTTCGGGAAGGTCGGTTGCGAACGACCCGTGCACTGCTTCGTACGGAAGCCCAGTCGGGTGAGTGCTACCTGCGGACGGCGCCACGATCGCGTGCGCGGTGAGCAGCTGAGCCATGACGACCGGGCTCGACTTCTTGCCCCAGAGGGCGGTGGTCTGTGCCGGGAGAGTCTCGTTGATGTCGTCCGTGACGACCTCGAAGAACATGCGGCGCGCTCCCGACGGGGTGGTCTGAACAACGCCAGTCTCGAGCTTGTCGCGGAGCTCGCGCAGGCCGAACTGGCTGATGATGTCCTCCCAGCGACGGTTCCAGGTCTCTGAGCGGACGGCGGGGCCGGCGATCTCCATGGCCAGGGGGATACGGAAGGTGCCCTCGCCTGCGGGGCGGGCTCCGCGCTGCCCGAGTTCGACCCGCATACCCTGGGCACGGCCGGCCTCGACCTCATCGAGGGCATCGCTCGTGACCTGGGACGCGGGTTTGTCGGCGAGGTCGCCCACGTGCGCGGGGGCCTTGTTCTCTCCGATCGCGACGATCTGGAAGCCTGCGTTCTTCAGCGCGAGCGCCTCGGTGAGCAGGGCTTCGGTGGACGGGGATGGGTTCATTCCTGCGGTCATGTCCATTACGGGGGGTGCGGCCCACAATTTCGTGATCGCGCCCTGCCCGACGGGGGATGCGGGGGATGCGGGGGATAGATTGCCCTCCTTCTCGCTCCGACGCATCGAGACGGCCCAGATCCTCTAGGGGTATGGACTTACCCCCCCTATCCCCCCGATCCCCCTCGGGCGCAAGTGGTGGTGGTCCCGAAATTGCGGGCCGCACCCCCCGTCATAGGTATGGAATCGACATACCGAAAGCCCGGCGGGGCCCAATGGGTTCGCACGGCGTTCGATCGTGCCTGGCCGATCCCTGAAGCGCATGGCCTCCGCGCCCTTCTCAACGACGAGGACGTAGCCCGCGCGCAGGCGCTCCTGGATGCTCACCCGGATCGGACAGACAAGATTGGCACCGGCGTCCTCGCCTTCGCGCTAGCCGAGGCGGGCGACAGGATCCACATCGGGATCGTCCACCCCGATGGCACAATGTCGCGGCTGCGGCAGCGCAAGCCTGAGGTCGTCACCGGCCACCGCCAGCGGGTGATCCGCACGCTCCGTGATGCCGTCTCCGCCCAGGTGCTGAACGCTCGGCGGGCCCTCATCGACGGCGGGCAGGCTGCCTGCGTCCTCTGCGGGTCCACGGAGCGCCTCACCACCGACCATTACCCGGTTGGGTTCATCGCGATCGCCGACGCGTGGCTCACGACGCGCTCGGACGTTCCACTGACCCGAGACCCACTCCTGGCAGACGGGGCGGCGCATCGTCACAGCAGCCGGCGGCTCGCCAGCCCGACGCAGGCGGCTTCATGGCAGGCATTCCACCACGCGCGTGCCAGCTACCGGATCCTCTGCCACCGGTGCAACACCTCGGCACCGCGGCGGAGGGTCGCCACCCCCGAAGAGAAAGACGAGGAGCCGATGCACCCCGACACCACCCAGGCCTCGAAGAAGGAGAGCCCCGCATGACGACACTGACACCACGCCTCGCCGTTCTCGGCAGCACGGCCCTGGCAGTGGTCGGCGCGGTCACACTGACTGCAGGTCTGCTGATGAGTGCGCAGCCGAGTACGGAAGTCGCCTCCGCGCCGCCAGCGGAGCCTACAACGTCGCCTGACGTGATCGAGCCGACAGCCGAGCCGACGATCCCGCCGGGCATGCCGTGCGTCCTCGAGATCGCACACGCGCACGGCGGAGGGTTGAACGAGGCGGTGGCGTTCACGGTCTGGGGCGAGGCAGAGGAAGCGTGGGGTATCCGCGAAGATGCCCTCGCGCCCGTATGCCAGGGCATGACGAGCATGGCTGACCTGACACTGTCCGCCCCGGAGGGCCCGGGTTCCATCGGCGAGATGACCGGTGAGGTTTCGGGCGAGGCAACCATCCGCTTCTACAAGAGCGAGAACAGCGTCGTGACCGTTATCGCCGTCCTCGGCGAGGACGGCGAGCTGCTCCTCACCGCGAACACTCTGCCATTCCCGTCCGAGTGACAAGGAGGGCCCCAGCTGGGGCCCTCCTCGCTAGCGCGCATAGGCGCGGCGATGCGCAATTCATCACCGCAGGGTGACTGGTGACCCGACCGAAGGAGAACACCATGTGCGGATCGGCCGCCCAGGACCGCTGCGCTTGTTGCCACGGCGAAGGCCGCCGGGCACGCGAGCGCCGACGCTACGCCCGCAAGAAGGCCGAGAGGGCCGCCGCCGAGCAGACCAAGGCGGACGTGCGATCGTACGCCCGGCAGCACCGCCCGTTGACGCCTGGCCCCGGCGTCACGATCGTGAATGGCACGGTGTCCGCCGTGTCCAGCGACCCGCGCTGGCATGAAGCGCAGGCAGGCATCGCCAAGCTGGGGCCGACGGTACGCACCGGCAGCGCAAAGATCATCTGGGTCAACGTGCCCACGGCCGACCGGTGGATGAGGGCATACGAGAACCGGCCCGAGCCGTCGGCCGTACGCCTGCCGGCCGGCGTGGTTAACGCCGACGGCACCGTGAACGAGTCGGCCGTGGCCGACTGGCCGGACGAGAAGGTCCAGAAGCTCCACAACCTGATCCGACCGAACTTCCGAGGAGTCGAGCATGAGCACTGAGGAAACCAACGCCTTGGGGCCGCTGGTCCCACTTGCCGTGGCCGCGAACCGGCTGGGGATCGGCCGCACCTGCCTGGCCGGCCGCATGGACCGCGGGGAGGTGCCGGTCGTGTACACCGCGCGCCGGAAGCGGTGGGTGCCGTTGCGGGCTATCGAGCCTCGGCCATGGACGGGTGGGTCACTCACCCGCCGTGAGCTGGCGGAGCTCCTCGGCGTGTCTTACGGGACCATCGTCCGCGCGGTCACCCGCAACTACATTCCAGTCCTGCCGGACGGGAAGATTCCCGAACTGTGGCTGGCCGAAATGTGCGACCTCGACGCGTACGAACGCTCGCAGCAGATCACGTTCGTGTGAGCCATCTCGTCTCACCCCGGATAGAGAGGAATCCCACCATGTGCCGCGCGAAGAACGACCAGACCTGCCCTGGCGGCCGCCGCTGCGAGGTCGACACCGCCACCCGAAACGCCGCGCGCCGCACGCGGTACGCCGCCGCGAAGAGCGGACCGGTTCAGCTGCAACAGCGCCACAGCGCCCCGCCTCCCGACGCGCTCATCCCGACCGCCGCCCCGCTGACGGTGGCTCCCGCGCCGTCACCGCCGATCGCGCACCCGACGCGACCGCACGTCCATATCGCTGACGGGTGGGTCATCGCCATGTCCGAGGACCCCCGGGTAGCGCGGCGGCAAGCAACAGCTCGAGAGCGGATCGGCGCCGAGCATCGAGACGACACAGGCCGAATCCTCTGGGGCACGATCACCGACCCGAAGCTCCGGTCGCTTCGGTCCGCGACCGAGAAGCCCACGCCACGATCGCTTCGCATCCCGCCCGGACTCGTCGACGTCGAGGGAAACATCAACCGCGCGCGGCTGGCCACTCTGCCGAAGGCGCAGCAGCAGCGGCTTCGGGAGCTTGTCCGCGACAACTGGGGCTGAACAACACCGTACGGGCCGGGCGGAACGGGAGCGCACCGCCCGGCCCGCGCTGTGCGAGCAGGAGCCCTGCACGAATCGGGTCGGGGCTGTCGTGGAAGACGACGGACGCCGAGCGAGCCTGGCGCAGATCCTGGGGTTCTTGACGACCTCGGGTGTAGGCGCGGCCGAGGGGTCCGCCCGTGGCCCTGATATCTCCGTACAGCCCTCGGGGGCTGAACGGATGATGAAAGCGAGTGTGAGAGACATATGGTCCACTTCCACCCCGGCCCGCGCAGGCCCCACCCCCGGTCCCTCCAACCCACCCTGACCCGCGTATCGGATCGTCCAGTAGCTCGCGCCGGCGCTGCGATCCTGACCCGCGCGCTCGAGCTCGGTATTTCGCCCGCGGCGGCGGCCTCGTGGCTGCACGCAAACCCGTCCGCTCCCGCGGACCTGCGGGAGCTGGCTGGCGACCGGCGCCGCTGGCAGAGCCTGACGCATGAGATGAGCAAACATCGAAGGGAGAGCCGGAACCCGCGCCGCACCGCCGAGAAGGCTGTCGCGTGGATGCTCGCCCCGCAGCCGTCGGAGCTCACCCCTGAGCAGCACCGGCTCGCGCTCACCGTCGTCGCCACGGTCGCGCTGCGCACGGCAGGCCCCGATGTCGAAGGATGGGGTGACGCGACCTACATGGGTGGCGGCGATCTTGGCCTTGCGCTCGGAATCTCGGAGTGGGCAGCTCGCGCCCGTCTCGGGCACGCGGTGACACTCGGCGCGCTCGATCGCCGGTCTGCGGAACCGTCCGGGGTTGCCGGGAAGATCAGGATCGTCCGCGCCCCGCACGACTTGTGGGCACTGACGCAGAAGGCCGCCATCGCCAAGACCGTGGACGCGGTCACTGCGGGGGAGCGCACCGCCCTCGACGCGATCGTCCACCCGTCCCTCGCCTACGGCGGTGTCCTCTCCGCGGACGCGGCTCTGCTCGTTCTACTGACCGACGCGGGCGTGGACCCGCGCGAGCGGGGCTTTCCCGCGTCTGTCCTGGCGCGTACGCGCCGCGCACTTCGGGATGCGGGCGTCACGGACACCGCGTCACTGGTCGCGTACCTTGACGCGGCCGACGCCGGCATCCAGGAGCGGGGCGCAGCCGTGACGCGCCGCCGTGAACAGGCCGACGCCCGCACCCGCGAGATCGCGCGGTACCAGATCGCCGGGAAGGCGGCGGCCAAGGTCGACTATGCAAATGCTTACACCGCGGCACGCAAGGTCGTGCCGATCGTCATGACCGCGCTCGAACAACATGGCCGCCCCGGCGACCGTGGTGGAGACGAGCTCCGGGCGTGGGTGGCCTCCGTTGCCTCGACGTTTGCACCACACAACCTGACGGCACCCGAGGCGGCGGGCGCGGTGGCGCTCCTTGCCCGCGCATGTCCTGGAAAGGACCGAACCGATAAGCAGAACCTCCAGTTGGCCAGGCTGGCCGTTGAAGGGATCCCAGCATGAGCAACACCTCCGACGCACCTCGCATCACCCTCGACGCCGGCGGCCGCCGCGCACAGCTGACCGTGGTCTGGACGACACTGACCGTGGCTGCGGCCGCATTCGCGGTCGGCGTGCCCGCCCTCGTGTGGGCCGGCCAGGCGGCCGGCCTTGGCCCCGTGGCCTGGCTCGTGCCGCTGGTCGTGGACGCCGGCCTGACAGTGGCCGGACTGGCCGCGGCCGTCCGCCACTCCCAGCACCGCCGCGCTGGCCTCGAGACCACGATGATGGCCGGGCTGACAGTTCTGTCCATGGCTGTGCAGGCATGGCACGCGTGGGAGGTCGGCGCCCCGGTCGTGGCCGTGGTCGTCGCAGCCGCCGCGCCCCTGACTGTCCTCGCGAGCACGCACGCCGCATTCCGGGCCGTTCTTTCCGAGCCGCCTGCCCGCGGCCGGAAGAAGGTCACCGGGAAGCTTACGGCCGCTGTCGAGCAGTCCGACAAGGCGCCCAGTTCGATGCCTGCGAGGGCGAAGACGAGGAAACCGGCGCCCGCCTCTCAGCCTACGGCCGTAACGATGATGACGCCGCGGCCGGAACCTACCAGCGCTCTGGGCGAGCTGGTCCCCGAGATCCTCGCCGGACGGCTCTCACAGCGACAGGCCGCCACGATGGCTGGAGTGAGCCGCCATGCGGTCGCGAGCGCAGTCGCGGAGGCAACGACCGAGGAGGCCGCCTGACCGCGACGTACATGGCCGTTGTCGGCGGTTCTGAATGCGCGTGATTCGACGGTTCTCAGGCTCCTCCTCGCGACGCTCGCGCCGGGTCGCATGTACGGTCACAGCATGGACACCGAACCGGCCGCCGTCGCGGGCGTGCCGCCGTTCAAGAAGTACTTCGCGTCGGCCGCCGACATGGACCCTGCGCAGCGAGGCTTCTTCGAGCAGGTGTTCAAACCCGCGTTCCTCCGTGGCGAGCACGTCGACTTGGACGGCCAAGATTCATACGGGTTCGTGCTGTTCGGGGGACTCGGCGAGGCATGGGCACTCAGCGAGCCCGAGCGCTTCCGGGAGGCGGCGCTGCGCGTCATCAAGTTCTATCCCGGCTCGAGCCTCGCCAGGCACGCGACCGGATGGGCAGCTGACACCTACCTGCTCGCGGGCGACTACCAGGCGGCGTACGACTTGCTCGAAACGAGCGAGCAGCTCGGCATCGAGACGTACATCGGTATCTCCGAAGCGCTGGTCGATTCGCGTGTAACCGGGAGGATGGCGTGGGCGTGGACAACCTCGAAGCGGCTGCGCCCGTACGGACTGTCCAGGAAGGATGAGGTGCTCCGCGAAGTCGAGCGCCTCCTCGACGAGGAGCACGCGCGGCTGGGCTCCAGCGTTGTGTCCGCCCTGTGGCGGGCGCTGGCGATTGAGCGGATGCCGCATGAGCCGGCACCTGCCCTCGTGCACGAGCTGCTGGACGGCCGCGTCATCGATCAGCACCTCGGCTGGTATCTGGGCTTCATGCAGATCTACGGAGGGCGCCCCCGCCCCGCTTACGGGTCGCTTCGCCTGAGCGAGACCCGGGCGATCTCCTGGCCATCGGAAGCTGCGCAGGCGCTCGAGACGTACTCGACTTACGGGTTCAACCTCATCGTGCGCGAGTACCTGCACGGCGTGTTCCGCGCCGCCGAGAACAACGTGCGCGCCGGCGCCGGCCTGCCGCGCATCGGCGAAGGGTGGGTGTCCGAGATTGACCTCTACCACCGCCTCCGCGACGCGGTGCCCCACACTCGCATCATTCATCAGGCCAGACCCGCGTGGCTCAAACCGCAGTCGCTGGACATCTACTTGCCCGAGTGGGGCGTCGCCGTCGAATACCAGGGCGAGCAGCACCACCGACCCGTCGACCTGTTCGGCGGGCAGGAAGCGTTCGCGCGACAGCAGGAACGCGACGAGCGAAAGCGGAAGCTGTGCGCGGCTTACGGGTACAACCTCATCGAGGTCCTCCCCGGCTACGACTTCGACGAGGTGCTCGTCCGGGTGCTCGCCGCACGCTCGACCCGTTCTTCGTGAGCGGGGATCGCCGCGGGGTCGTCGTCAACGGTGCTCTGTTCGGCGGACACACACTGCGCGCGATTTCGCCCACGCACCTCGGGAGCAGGGCGACCTGAAGAGCCTCGTCGCGGACTGCGACGAGCAGTACGCGTCCCGCCTCCGGCTAGGAGACCTCCGCGTTCGGGCCAGGAAAATCGTCCCTGAACGCCGTAATGAGTGTGGATGGCAAGCTAGACGCTGCTGGGACTCAGTCTTCTCATCTCCGTGCCGAGCAGTGCGAGCACCTCTACGGCGAGCGCGCCGAAGTTGAGAATCGCTGGCGTGGACATCCTCGAGGGCGTAACGCTCAGGACAGCCTCCCAGCCCTCCGAGTTCATAAGCGCCTTGTGCTTACGAACGATGGTTCTCATGAACGGCAGTTGCGCTTGGGGGAGGAAACGTTCTATCGCTGACGAATCAGGTGTCTGCCTGCCGGACGTCTTGTTGAGGAGCACGCGGTGAGGAACCTCAGCGGGGGCGAGTAAGTCGCTGACAGTGCGGAGGGTGCCCCTCAGGTCCAGGGGTGACGGTTGCGTCGGGACGAGCACGAGATCGGAGTTTCGGATCGCGGAGTCGCGTTGGGGGAAGCCGTAGCCCTGCGGGGTATCGACAATCACGAGATCGTAGGAGAGCTTCGGTAGGAGAACGTCCATGGTCTCGGCGCTGCGGAGCCGAACGTGATCGAACTGCACGTCCGTGGGCCACTGCGCGATTTCGCTGGCCGACTTCTGCGGGTCGGTGTCAACGAGCAGTGTTCGGAGACTGCCGGCGAACGTTGCCGCCAGGCCCAATGCGATCGTGGAGCGTCCAACCCCACCCTTGGTGTTGACGAGCGAAACGATCCTAGACATTGTGATTTCGTCCTATCGGGCATCCGCTGAGAGGCAAGGGCGCCTACGAGGGCGCGATCTGGTCCACCCAGCGTGGGGGTTGGTGGGCATCGCCGAGCAGCAAGGTTCGCCTCGGAGCGACAGGGGGCGCTTACTCGTGAGTGTCGGAGAGCCCTCCGACTGGGTAGATGACGCGCCCTTCGCTGACCGCCGCAGCAACGGTGAAGCGAGGCTCGCCCGGCAAGAGCGGGACTGTTTCGAGGAGACCCACGACCTGTTGGACGATCGCGAGTGCTCCTTCATCTGTGCCCGTCTCTCCCGCGGCAGACTCGTGTGAGCTATTCCTTGCATTCATGACGCCCTCCTGGTCCTCTAGGTGTTCTTCCCCGACACGTTGTGATCACGTGATGTGAGCGAAGACCTCCGGGAACGATGTGGGTAACCACACTCAGATCGTTTCCACGGAGGTCTTCGTGACTCACGCTAACGCGCCATTCACT
>Ga0182741_1002393_pt1 | contig 22019 bp, 18 predicted proteins | sample eDN5th37CBELigOP_FD_128874 | JGI IMG/M metagenome (GOLD analysis project Ga0182741, IMG submission 128874) | Enriched Organic Plus compost microbial communities from Emeryville, California, USA - eDNA 5th pass 37_C BE-Lig OP (version 2) (version 2) ... | reverse complement strand
TGCACCCGCAGACCCGGCGCGCCGGTCTCGAGCACCGACTTGATCGCGTACTTCTTGGCCCGGTCGACGATGTTCTGGATCATCGCGCCGGAATTGAAGTCCTTGAAGTACAGGACCTCCTTGTCGCCGTTGGCATAGGTGACCTCGAGGAAACGGTTCTCCTCGGACTCGGCGTACATCCGCTCGACGACCCGCTCGATCATCGCCCGGATGCAGGCCACCCGGTCGCCGCCGAACTCGGCGAGATCGTCGGCGTGCACCGGCAGGTCCTCGGTGAGGTACTTCGAGAAGATGTCCTGGGCGGCTTCCGCATCGGGACGTTCGATCTTGATCTTCACGTCGAGGCGGCCGGGCCGCAGGATCGCCGGGTCGATCATGTCCTCGCGGTTGGAGGCGCCGATGACGATGACGTTCTCGAGGCCCTCGACACCGTCGATCTCGGCGAGCAGCTGCGGCACCACCGTGGTCTCCACGTCGGAGGACACACCGGAGCCGCGGGTGCGGAAGATCGAGTCCATCTCGTCGAAGAACACGATCACCGGGGTACCCTCGGAGGCCTTCTCCCGGGCCCGCTGGAAGATCAGCCGGATGTGCCGTTCGGTCTCACCGACGAACTTGTTCAGCAGCTCCGGGCCCTTGATGTTGAGGAAGTACGACTTGGCTTCCTTCGAGTCGTCCCCGCGGGCCTCGGCGATCTTCTTCGCCAGCGAGTTCGCCACCGCCTTGGCGATGAGCGTCTTGCCGCAGCCGGGCGGACCGTACAGCAGCACACCCTTCGGCGGGCGCAGCGAGTACTCCCGGAACAGGTCCTTGTGCAGGAACGGCAGCTCCACCGCGTCGCGGATCTGCTCGATCTGCCGGCCCAGGCCACCGATGTCGCCGTAGTCGACGTCCGGGACCTCCTCGAGGACCAGGTCCTCGACCTCGGCCTTGGGGATGCGCTCGAAGGCGTAACCGGCCTTGGAATCGACGAGCAGCGAATCGCCGGGGCGCAGCACGAAGGTGCCGTCCTCGCCCTCGGCGCGGCCGGCCTCGGTGGCCGCGGCCGCCGCCGCGAGGGGCTCGGCGAGCCAGACGATGCGTTCCTCGTCGGCGTGCCCGACCACCAGCGCGCGGGCCCCGTCGTCGAGCACCTCCCGCAGGGTGGTGATCTCGCCGACCCGCTCGAAGCCACCGACCTCGACGACGGTCAGGGCCTCGTTCAGTCGCACGGTACGGCCGGGCCGGAAGTCGTCCGGGTCGAGATTCGGCGACACCGCGACGCGCATCTTGCGGCCGGAGGTGAACACATCGACGGTCTGGTCGTCGAACGCCTCGAGCAGCACGCCGTAGCCGCTCGGCGGCTGCGCGAGTCGGTCGACCTCCTCGCGGAGGGTGATCAGCTGCTGCCGGGCGTCCTTGAGGGTCTCGAGAAGTTTGGAGTTGCGAACCGTGAGGGATTCGAGGCGGTTCTCGAGGTCGCGGACCTGATCGGACGGTTCGGCCAGCCGTCGGCGCAGCGCCGCCACCTCCGCCCGCAGCTCCTCGATCTCGCGTGCCGCCGCCACCGCATCCGGCTTCTCTGACGAGCTCATGTGCGACTCCCTCCACTGTCGGTCATTCCACGCTACCGGGCGAGCGGCCCGCGTGTGCGGCGACACGAAACAGTCGTGTTCCGAACGTGTGTCGTGTGTGGAACGCGACAGGACCGACATTCCCCCCACACTGTTAGGCTCACCTAATATCCGGAGTCGATCATTTTCTCTCGAAAGGTGTTCTCCGTGACCAAGCGTTCTCTTCGCGTCACCGGTGCCGCCGCGGCGCTGACCCTGCTCACCGCCCTCACCGGCTGCAGCTCCGACGACTCCGACGACAGCACCAGCGACGCCACCACCACGACGGCGACCTCGACGACCTCCACCACCAGCGCGACGGCGGAACCGGCGGTGACCGTCGAGCAGCTCCAGGCGCAGGTCGACGTGTTCTTCGACCCGGCCGCCACCACCGAGCAGCGCGCCGCCGTCGTGGAGAACGGCACCGACCGCACCGCCGTGCTCGAACAGTTCACCGGCGTGCTCGCCGGCTACCCGCTCACCGGCACCGTCGGGGAGATCACCGTCGTCGACGCCGACACCGTCACCGCCACCACCGAGGTCGCCGGCCCGCACGGCGGCGCCCCGATGCCGCTGACCTTCGAACAGATCGACGGCACCTGGGTCATCGCCGACGAGAGCGCCTGCTCCGTGCTGAGCATGGGCCGCCTCAGCTGCGAATAACCCCCCGCAACTCGACGGCATCCCGCAGCTTCACGCAGTGCCGGCTCAGCCCTTGCTGGGCCGGCGCTGCGGCTTCGGCGTCTCCACCCCGTCCTGCAGACGCCGGGCACTGACCAGGAACGCGGTGTGCCCCTGCATCCGGTGCTCCGGCCGCACCGCCAGCCCCACCACGTGCCAGCCGCGCACCATCGACTCCCACGACCGCGGCTCGGTCCAGCAGGTCTGCTCGCGCATCGCCTCGACCACCCGCGACAGCTGCGTCGTCGTCGCCACGTACACGATGAGCACCCCGCCGGGCACCAGCGCCTTCTTCACCGTCTCGAGCACGTCCCAGGGCGCGAGCATGTCCAGCACCACCCGGTCCACCCGGCCGTACTTCTCCACGTCGTAGTCGGCCAGATCCCCGAGCACCGTCGTCCAGTTCGCCGGACGCTCCCCGAAGAAGGTGTCGACATTGCGCTGCGCGTACTCGAGGTGGTCCTCGCGCACCTCGTAGGAGATCACCCGCCCGGTTTCCCCCACGGCGCGCAGCAGCGAACAGGTCAGCGCCCCGGAACCGGCGCCGGCCTCGAGCACCGTCGCGCCGGGGAAGATGTCCCCCTCCTGCACGATCTGCGCCGCGTCCTTCGGGTAGATCACCTGCGCTCCGCGCGGCATCGACATCACGTAGTCCACCAGCAGCGGCCGCAGCGCCAGATAGGGGGTGCCGTTGGTGGAGGTCACCACCACACCCTCGTCGGTACCGATCAGATCGTCGTGCAGGATCCCGCCGCGGTGGGTGTGGAACTCCTTGCCCGGCTCGAGCACCACGGTGTACTTGCGGCCCTTGGCGTCGGTCAACTGCACCCGGTCCCCCACCTGGAAGGGTCCGCTGCGCCCGAGTCCGCCTACTGCCATCGCCGTGTCCACCTTCGCTGAAACATCGCACCGCACCCGCCGGGTGCGCAGGTCCGGCACCGCGCCGGACCTGTGTTCCAGCCTGCCAGGTGCCCCGGCCGCGACGCGCACACACCCCGTACCCGGGTGCCCCGGCCCACGCCCCCACTCCAGCAGGGTGCGATCATGCAGTCGGTATGTTCCGTGTCCGGCGGCACTGCCACCCGGACCCGACACCTCAGGAGACCACCGCGTGAGCGACGCCGCGTACTACCTGCCGATCCCCCACACCCCCACCGACGCCACCGAGGGGATCACCATCGAGCGTTTCCGCCCCACCGAACACACCGTGAGCACCTGGGGCCCGCACCTGCAGCACGGCGCCCCGCCGTCCGCGCTGCTCGCCCGCGCCATCGAACGCCACCGGCCCCGCCCCGACGCGCGGCTGACCCGCCTGACCGTCGACCTGCTCGGCCCCGTCCCCCTCACCGACCTCGAGGTGCGCACCCGCATCGAACGGCCCGGCCGCCGCATCGAACTCGTCGTCGCCGAACTGTGGGCCACCACCGACGACGGCACCGCCCGCGCCGTGGCGCGCGGCACCGGCTGGCGCCTCGAGACCGTCGACCTGCCGCAGGTCGCCCGCACCTCCGAACCGCCGATGCCCGCCCCCTCCGACAGCGATACCGACCTGCCCCTGTGGGTCGGCATGGGCGGCTACGTCGACACCCTCGACTGGCGCATCGTCGTCCCCTTCGGGGCGCCCGGCATGTCGTCGGCGTGGCTGCGCACCCGCCTCGACCTCGTCGAAGGCGAAACCCTGTCCGGCCTCGACCGGTTGATGGCCGTCGCCGACGTCGCCAACGGGGTCGGCTCGAAGCTCGACCCCCGCCAGTACACCTTCCTCAACACCGAACTGACGGTGCACCTGTTCCGCGCCCCCGAGTTCACCGAGCAGGACTTCGTCGGCATCACCGCCGAGACCTCCGTCGGCCCCGACGGTGTCGGCCTGACCGCCGGGGTGCTCCACGACAGCACCGGCGCGCTCGGACGCGTCACCCAGAACGTGCAGGTGCGGCCCCGCTGAACCAGCGGGGCCGCACCGACGAGGCTGTCACCGAAGCGACGGGCGAAGCGCGCTCACTCCTCCGGGGCGCGCATCGCCCGGCACGACCGGATGTCCGAGGCGAGGATCGCGTGCGCCCCGAGCGCGGCGAGCTTGTCCATCACCGCGTTGTGGCCCTTGCGCGGCACCATCGCCCGCACCGCCACCGAATTGTCGTTGGCCAGCGGCGAGATCGTCGGCGACTCCAGGCCCGGGGTGAGCTCGACCGCCTGGTCGAGCACCGCTTTCGGGCAATCGTAGTCGAGCATCACGTACTGCTGCGCGAAGACCACACCCTCGAGGCGGGCGATGAGCTGGTTCCGGGCCCGATCCGACCGATCGGATCCCTCCCGCTCGATGAGCACACCCTCCGAGTCGCACAGCGAGTCCCCGAACGCGACGAGGTCGTGCTGGCGCAGCGTACGACCCGACCCCACCACGTCGGCGATCGCGTCGGCGACCCCGAGCTGGATGGAGATCTCCACGGCACCGTCGAGGCGGATCACCTCGGCCTCGATGCCGCGCTTACCGAGATCGCGGCGCACCAGATTCGGGTAGGAGGTGGCGATCCGCAGGCCCTGCAGGTCCTCGACCTTCCAGTCGCGGCCCTTCGGCCCGGCATAGCGGAAGGTGGAGCTGCCGAAACCCAACGCCAGCCGCTCGGCGACCGGCGCCCCCGAATCCAGCGCGAGGTCGCGGCCGGTGATCCCCAGGTCCAGCTCCCCGGAACCGACGTAGATGGCGATGTCCTTGGGCCGCAGGAAGAAGAACTCGACCTCGTTGACCGGGTCGATGACGGTCAGATCCCGCGAGTCCGTGCGGCGCCGGTAGCCGGCCTCCCGCAGGATCTCGGCGGCGGACTCGGACAGCGAACCTTTGTTGGGGACTGCGACGCGCAGCATGACGGATGGGTCCTTTCGAACGGCGAACGGAAGCGAGGAAGAGGATCTACACGGGCACGGACGGCGGACCCGGCGCACGAGGGCGGGCCCACCGCCCGTCACAGATGCTTGTAGACGTCCTCGAGCTTCAGTCCCCGCCCGACCATCAGCACCTGCAGCCAGTACAGCAGCTGCGAGATCTCCTCGGACAGTTCCTCGTCGGACTGGTACTCGGCGGCGATCCAGACCTCACCGGCCTCCTCGAGTACCTTCTTGCCCTGGAAATGCACGCCGGCGTCCAGGGCGGCGACGGTACCGGAGCCCTCGGGACGGGTCGCGGCGCGTTCGGACAGCTCGGCGAACAGGGAATCGAAGGTCTTCACGGACATCGATTGTTTCATGCCCCGCGATCGGCGCCGCATCCAGGACACTGCCGACCCCGCCACAGAGACGTTCACCACCGATGTTCACCACTGCAGGACCCGGTCGCTGACGAACCACCGCGCCACCCCCGAGATCGGATCGGTGAACTCCAGCGACCGCGCCAGCAACCGCAGCGGCTCGGTGAAATCGTCCGCGCGGCGCCGCTCGAACCGCGGATAGAAGTTGTCCCCCACGATCGGGATTCCCAACGCCGCCAGATGCAACCGCAACTGGTGCGTCCGCCCCGTGCGCGGATGCAGCCGATAACGGGCCCGCTCCCCCCGCCGCTCGAGCAACTCGATGCGGGTCTCCGCATTCGGCTCCCCGTCGAGGAACTGCTCGGCCGTCAACTCCCCGTGCCGCTTGACGATCCGCGAGCGCACCACCCGCGGGAACTCCAACTCCGGCCGGTACCCGGCGACCGCCTCGTACACCTTCCGCACCCGCTGCTGCTCGAACAGCTGCTGATAGGGCCGCCGCCGCTGCGGATCGGTGGTGCACAACAACACCCCCGCCGTCATCCGGTCCAGGCGGTGCACCGGCACCAGATCCGGCAGCTCCAGCTCGCGGCGCAGCCGCACCACCACCGACTCACGGATGTGCGCGCCCCGCGGGATGGTCGCCAGGAAATGCGGCTTGTCGGCCACCACCAGGCCGTCCTCGCGGTGCAGCACCTCCACCGGGAACGGCACCGGCACCTCCGGCGCCGGCTCCCGGTAGAAGTACACGAACCGCGTCGGCTGATACCGGCTGTCCTCGGTCACCGCCCGGCCGTGCTCGTCCACCAGCTCCCCCGTGGCGAGGCGCGCGGCCCAGTCCTCCTCCGGATAGGCCGCCCGCAGATAGCCGACGATCGTGGTCGCCACGGCCTCGGCGGGCATCCGGATGCGGTCCGGACCGAGCCCGTCGCGCACCGGCAGCGGTGCAGCCCGCACCGGTCTACGCCTCCACGGGATCCGGGACGCAGCTCTCGCACACCAGGGTCAGCTCCCGGCCCTGGACGTCCGGATGGTTCCGGTACCGCGAGGTCGGGGTGCCGCACAGCGTGCACCGACCGATCACCGTCGCCGCGTCGCTGAACTCGACGTTCATCCGCCCGTCGAAGACGTACAGCGAACCCTCCCACAGGGCCTCGTCGCCGAAGGTCTCGCCGTACCGCACGATGCCACCGTCGATCTGGTAGACCTCCTCGAAACCACGGTGACGCATCAGCGCCGACAGCACCTCGCAGCGCACCCCACCGGTGCAGTAGGTCACCACCGGCCGGTGCTTCAGATGGTCGTACCGGCCGCTGTCGAGCTCGGCCACGAAATCCCGCGTCGTCGCCACATCCGGCACGATCGCACCCCGGAACCGCCCGATCTCCGCCTCGAACCGGTTACGGCCGTCGAAGAACACCACCTCGTCGCCGCGCTCGGCGACCAGCTCGTGCACGGCGTGCGGCGACAGGTGCACCCCACCGTCGACGATGCCGTTCTCGTCGACCTTGATCTCCTCCGGCACCCCGAAGGTGACGATCTCCGGCCGCACCTTCACCGACAGCCGCGGGAAATCGTCGCCGGTGCCGTCCGACCACTTGACATCGGTGTCCTTGAACGCCGCATAGCTGCGCAGACCCCGCACGTACTTCTTCACCGCGGCGATGTCCCCGCCCACGGTGCCGTTGATGCCGTGCTCGGAGATCAGGATCCGGCCCGTCAACCCCAGCGACGACGCCAAGGTGTACTGCCACAACCGGATCGCCTCCGGATCCGGCAGCGGCGTGAACCTGTAGAACAGCACGATCTTCGGGACCGCCACCTCAGCGCACCCCCGCCCCGTGCAGCTCGTGCAGATCCTCCGCGCTCAACCCCTCGAGGGTCGACCGGAACACCCGCCGCGCCGAACCCGGCACGTCCACCAGCGACGGCACCACCAGCACCGTGCAGCCCGCCGCGTCCGCCGCGGCCGCACCCGTCGGCGAGTCCTCCACCGCCAGGCACTGCGCCGGATCGAGCCCGAGCAGCTCGGCCGCCCGCAGATAGGGCGCCGGATCCGGCTTGCCGGCCGGCACCTCGTCACCGCACACCGAATGATCGAAATGCTCGCGGCCCAGGGTGTCCAGCGCCACCTCGCACAACGCCCGCTCGGTGTTGGTCACCAACACCGACCCCAGCCCCGCCTCACGGACCGTGCGCAACGCCGCCTGCGCCCCCGGCCGCCACGGCAACCCCTGCGCGAACAACGCCCGCATGTACTCGGTCAGCCACACCGCCGCCGCGGCCTGCTCGTCCTCGGTCGGCTCCAGACCCAGCCCCGCGAACGTGCGGTACACCGCCAGATCCATCGGACCCCCGATCGTGGCGATCCGGGTCTCCTCGCTCATCGGACCCCCGAGATGCAGCGACAACTCCCGCATCCCGACGTCCCACAGGCGCTCCGACTCGAGCAACGTGCCGTCCATGTCCCACAGCACCGCCCGCAACGCACCGTTGTGCACCGCGAGCGGCGCCTCCACCCACTCAGACATTGAAGTACTTCGCCTCCGGGTGGTGCAGCACGAACGCATCGGTGGACTGCTCCGGATGCAGCTGCAGCTCCTCCGACAACTCCACCCCGATCCGCTCCGGCTCGAGCAGCTCCACCAACTTGATGCGGTCCTCGAGATTCGGGCACGCCCCGTAGCCGAACGCGAACCGCGCACCCCGATAGGCGAGCTTGAAGTACTCGGCGACATCCTCGGGATCCTCGTCCGCCGCCGTCCGGCCCTCCGGGAACACCAGCTCCTGCCGCACCCGCCGATGCCAGTACTCGGCCAGCGCCTCCGTCAGCTGCACACCGATCCCGTGCACCTCCAGATAGTCCCGGTAGGCGTTCGACGCGAACAGCTCGTTCGCGAAATCCGCGATCGGCTGCCCCATCGTCACCAGCTGGAACGGCCACACATCCACCTGACCCGACGCCAGCGCATCCTCCCGCGACCGCACGAAATCGGCGATGCACAGGAAACGCGGCCGCTGCTGCCGCGGGAAGGTGAACCGGTACCGCTCCGGCGCATCCGGGCGCGCCTCGGTCAGCACCACCACGTCGTCACCCTCGGACACCGCCGGGAAGTAGCCGTACACCACCGCGGCGTGCTGCAGGATCCCCTCGGTCGCCAGTCGGTCCAGCCAGTACCGCAACCGCGGCCGGCCCTCCGTCTCCACCAGCTCCTCGTAGGTCGGCCCGTCACCGCCGCGCTGCCCGCGCAGCCCCCACTGCCCCAGGAACAACGCCCGCTCGTCGATCAGCGACGCGTAGTCCGCCAACGGGATGCCCTTGATCACCCGGGTACCCCAGAACGGCGGGGTCGGCACCGGCAGATCCGCCGCCACATCACTGCGCGCGGGGATCTCCGCCGGTGTTGCCGCGGCCTTCCGCTTCTCCGCGATCCGCTTGCTGCGCTCGTGCCGCTCCTTGCGCTCGGCGGCCTTCCGCGCCTCCTCCAGTGCCTCCGGGCTGTCCGGAGCCGGGCCCTCGCCCCGCTTCTCGGCCATCACCCGGTCCATCAACGCCAGACCCTCGAAGGCGTCCCGCGCATACGACACCTTGCCCTCGTAGATCTCCGCCAGATCGTTCTCCACGTAGCTGCGCGTGAGCGCCGCACCACCGAGGAGCACCGGGAACTGCTCGGCCACCCCGCGGGCGTTGAGCTCCTCGAGGTTCTCCTTCATCACCACCGTCGACTTCACCAGCAGCCCCGACATACCGATCACATCGGCGCGCTTGTCGACCGCCGCCTCCAGGATCGTCGCGATCGGCTGCTTGATACCGAGGTTGATCACCTCGTAGCCGTTGTTCGACAGGATGATGTCCACCAGGTTCTTACCGATGTCGTGCACATCGCCCTTGACGGTCGCCAGCACGATCCGGCCCTTGCCCTCGTCGCCCGTCGACTCCATGTGCGGCTCGAGGAACGCCACCGCCGCCTTCATCACCTCGGCGGACTGCAACACGAACGGCAACTGCATCTGCCCCGACCCGAACAGATCGCCGACCGTCTTCATCCCCGACAACAACGTGTCGTTGATGATCGCCAACGGCGGGGTGGTCTGCATCGCCTCGGTCAGATCGTCCTCGAGACCGTTGCGCTCACCGTCGACGATGCGCCGCTCCAGCCGCTCGAACAACGGCAACGCCGCCAGCTCCTGCGCCCGCGACTCGCGTGCCGACGCCGCCGACACACCCTCGAACAATTCCATCAGCTTCTGCAGCGGGTCGTAACCCTCCCGCCGCCGGTCGTACACCAGATCCAGCGCGACCTGCCGCTGCTCCTCCGGGATCCGCGCCATCGGCAGGATCTTCGACGCGTGCACGATCGCCGTGTCCAGCCCCGCCTCGGTGCACTCGTGCAGGAACACCGAGTTCAGCACCTGCCGCGCCGCCGGATTCAGACCGAACGACACATTCGAGATACCGAGGGTGAAGTGCACCTCCGGGTGCGCCTCGTGGATGCGGCGGATCGCCTCGATCGTCTCGATCGCATCGCGCCGCACCTCCTCCTGGCCCGTGGAGATCGGGAAGGTCAACGCATCGACGATGATGTCCTGCGGCGACAGCCCCCACTTGCCGGTCAGATCGGTGATCAGCCGCTCGGCGATGCGCACCTTGTGCTCGGCGGTGCGGGCCTGGCCCTCCTCGTCGATGGTCAGCGCGACCACCGCCGCGCCGTGCTCGACGACGTGCTCCATGATCCGCTCGAACCGCGAACCCGGGCCGTCACCGTCCTCGTAGTTCACCGAGTTCACCGCGCAACGGCCACCGAGATGCTCGAGGCCGGCCTTGATCACATCCGGCTCCGTCGAGTCGATCATGATCGGCAGCGTCGACGATGTCGCGAACCGCGATGCCAACTCCGCCATGTCCGCCGCCCCGTCACGCCCGTCATAGTCGACGTTCAGGTCCAGCATGTGTGCGCCGTCGCGGATCTGATCCTTCGCGATGTCCAGGCACTTCTGCCAGTCCGCGGCCAGCATCGCCTCGCGGAACGCCTTGGACCCGTTCGTGTTGGTGCGCTCACCGATCATCAGGATCGACGCGTCCTGCTCGAACGGCACCGCGGTGTACAGCGACGACACACCCGGCTCCGGATGCGCGGCGCGCGGCGCCGGCTGCAGCCCGCGCACCGCCTCGGCGACCTGCCGGATGTGCTCGGGGGTGGTGCCGCAGCAGCCACCGACGAAAGTCAGTCCATAGTCGGAGACGAAGCCGGCCAGCGCCTCGGCGAGTTCCTCCGGCTGCAGCGGGTACTCGGCGCCGTTCGCGCCCAGCACCGGCAGACCGGCGTTCGGCATCACCGACACCGGGATCGTGGCGTGCTGCGACAGGTACCGCAGGTGCTCGCTCATCTCCGCCGGACCGGTCGCGCAGTTCAACCCGATCAGGTCGATGCCGAGCGGTTCGAGGGCGGTCAGCGCGGCACCGATCTCGGAGCCGAGCAGCATCGTGCCGGTGGTCTCCACCGTCACGTGGGTGACGATCGGGATCCGGCGACCGGCCTGCTCCATCGCCCGCTTGCTGCCGATGATCGCGGCCTTCGCCTGTAGCAGGTCCTGGCAGGTCTCCACGAGGATCGCGTCGGCGCCCCCGTCGAGCATGCCCAGCGCCGCCTCACCGTAGGCGTCGCGCAGCGCAGCGAACGGCGCGTGCCCGAGGGTGGGCAGTTTCGTGCCCGGACCCATCGACCCGATCACCATGCGGGCCATGCCGTCGGCGCCGGGACCCATCTCGTCGGCGACCTCGCGGGCGAGGCGGGTACCGAGCTCGGACAGCTCACGGATGCGGTCGGCGATGTCGTAGTCGGCGAGGTTGGGCAGGTTGCAGCCGAAGGTGTTCGTCGAGACGACGTCGGAGCCGGCCTCGAAGTACGCCCGGTGGATCCCCCGGATCACATCGGGACGAGATTCGTTGAGGATCTCGTTGCACCCCTCCAAACCGCGGAAGTCGTCGAGCGACAGATCCGCGGCCTGCAACATGGTGCCCATCGCCCCGTCTCCGATGACAACGCGCTGGGTCAGCGCATCGAGCAGGACAGAATGAAGTGGGGTGGACATGCCCTTCAGACTAGTGGGCGCCCGGATCGGCCCGGGTCGTAGGCTGGACGAGTGAGTACACCCGAGTATCCCGAGACCCCGGACCAGGACGTCCCCGTCCTGCGAGATCCGGTGCTCGTCGCCGCCTTCGAGGGGTGGAACGACGCCGGCGACGCCGCCAGCGGCGCCGTCGAGCACCTCGAGCTGATCTGGGACGCCGAGCCCTTCGCCGAGCTGGACTCCGAGGAGTACTACGACTACCAGGTCAACCGGCCACAGGTCCGACTCGTGGACGGCGTCACCCGCGAGATCGACTGGCCCACCACCAGACTGTCGCTGTGCTCCCCGCCCGGTAGCGACCGCGACGTCGTCCTGCTGCACGGCATCGAGCCGAGCATGCGCTGGCGCAGCTTCTGCGACGCCATCATCGAACTCGTCGACGAGTTCGAGGTCCACACCGTCGTCCTCCTCGGCGCGCTGCTCGCCGACACCCCGCACACCCGCCCGGTCCCGGTGACCGGCACCGCCTACAGCTCCGAGGCTGCCGAACAGTTCAAGCTGCAGACCTCCCGCTACGAAGGACCCACCGGCATCACCGGTGTGCTGCAGGACGCCTTCGTGCGCGCGGGCATCCCCGCGGTGTCGTTCTGGGCGGCGATCCCCCACTACGTGTCGAACCCACCGAACCCCAAGGCCACCGTCGCGCTGCTGCGCCGGGTCGAGGACGTCCTCGACCTCGAGGTACCCCTCGGCGAACTCCCCCTCCTCGCCGAGGAGTGGGAACAGACCGTCACCGACATGATCGAGGACGACGAGGAGATCGCCGAGTACGTGCGCACCCTCGAGGAGCGCGGCGACGCCGAGGCCGAGGAGGACATCTCCGAGGTCATCGCCAAGATCGACGGCGACGCCCTCGCCGCCGAGTTCGAACGCTATCTGCGGCGACGGGGCCCCGGCGGCTTCAACAAGTGAGGGATCTGCGCGAACCGCTGCAGCGCACGGCGCTGTACGCGGGAGGATTCCTCGGGCCCTTCGGCGGCAGTGTCGTCGTGTCGATGCTGCCGGAGATCGGCGCCGACACCGGTGTGTCCACCGGCACGGCCGCGACGACGGTCACCGCCTATCTCGGTGTGTTCGCGGCCGCAATGCTGTTCTCCGGCACCCTCGGTGCGAGGTGGGGGCGCGTCCGCACCGTGCGCACCGCCTATCTCGTCTACGCGGCGGTCTCGATCGCCGCGGCGCTGGCGCCGACCTTCTCGGTGCTCATCGGCACCCGCATGCTGCAGGGCGCCGCCAATGCGTTCACCACACCACTGCTGCTCGCGGCGCTGGCCGTCATCACGCCGAAGGACAGGCTCGGCCGCGCGCTCGGATTGTTCGGGGCGATGCAGGCCGCCGGTCAGACCGTCGCCCCACTGATCGGCGGTCTCGCCGCCGAGGTGAGCTGGCGATGGGCGTTCGTCGTGCTCGCCGGCGCCGCGCTGCTCCTGGCGCTCGCCGGCCTACCCGAATCGGTGCGCGACGACCCGTCCGGTACCACCCGGGCCCGTCTGCGTGACGCGCTGACCCCGCGTGTCCTGCGTATCGGGCTGGTCGCGTTGCTCGGTTGGGGTGCTCTCGGTGGGCTCGGATTCCTCCTCGCCTTCCGGGTCGAGGACGACTTCGGGTTGTCCCCGTCCGAACGCGGCGTGGTACTCACCGTGTTCGGTCTCGCCGGCATCCTCAGTTCCCGGCCGGTCGGGATGCTCATCGACCGCGTCGGTGCCCGGGCGATCGTGCTCATCGGTGCGGTGAGCGGCGCAGCGCTGGTCGTGGTCGTCGGTACCGTCCCGTGGCTCGTCGTGCTCGGCGTCGCGTGGTTCGTGGCGGGTATCGCTTCGCAGTTCATCCTCGTCGGGGTCAACGCCGCAGTACTCGGCGGGCCGGGCGGCAACCGCGGTGGCGCGGTGTCCGTGGTGCAGGCCTTCCGCTTCGGCGGTGCGGCCTTCTCCCCTCTCCTGCTGACACCGGTGTACGGCGCCGATCCGATTCTCGCGTTCCTGCTGCCAGCTGCGCTGCTCGGTGTGCTCGTTCCCCTGGCCATGACTCGACGTCCGGAGCCATCGAGCGGCTGATCCGATCCCCGGCCTTCTTGGCGGTGGATGTTGTCGATCGCTGATGCCTTGATGAGTGGTGACCACATTGGGAGGAGGATGAGTTCGTTTTTTCCAGGGTTTCCGTATTGTTCAGAATAATTCCAAGAGGCTCTCGAAGCGGTCGCGTCGTGACATCAGACCGAGCGTCTCTCCCGTCGTCGCCCACCCGGCGTGCGGCCGGTCCACCGCTTGAACGCCACCGAGAAACTCGAGGCGTCGGCGTAGCCCAGACGGTGCGCCACCCTCTCCACCGGCAGGCCCGCATCCAGCAGCTCCCCCGCCATCGTCCCCAGTGTCTCGGCCACGATCGCCCGGTACGAGGTCCCCTCCTCCCCCAGCTGCCGCCGGAGGGTACGCACGCTCGACCCCAGCTCCGCCGCCACCTGGTCCTGGGTGGGGCCCTCGGCGGCCCGGCGCAACAACACCTCACGCACGCGGGCACCGAGCTCGCCGTGATTCTGTCTGCGCTGCAGCAGATCCGCGCACTCCCGCAGCAGCACGGCGGCCGCCTCGGGGCTCGCGGTCGGCATGGGCCTATCCAACGCCCGCGCGTCCACCACCACCGCATGCGTCGACGCCGTCGTCTCCACCCGCAGACCCCGGTCGCGGAACACCGGCGCAACCCGCTCACCGAGCGATTCGGCCACCTCGATGCGACGCACCTCCGACCGTTGCCCCCACAGCGCACTCCAGTGGGCGAGGATCCCCGAGACGTCCCGTTCCAGCAGGAAGCCCCGGAGCTGTGCCGGCACGTGCCGGTCGTCGAGGCAGAAGCGGACCTCGTCGCCCGCATATTCCAGGGCGGCGCGCGAGAAGGCGAAGGTGAGGTCGAAGAAGCGGGTACCCACCTCGATGCCGTCGCGCACCGTCGCACAGCTCATCAGGGCGTAACCGAAGATCCCGTGCACCGCCGCCTGGTACCGCAGGCCGAGGGCGAACCCCTCCCCGGGCCGGTCGTCCAGCGCGGCCACGAGATTCGCGATGACGGCCAATTCCTGGTCGTCGGTGATCTCCCCGCCCGGATCGGTGATCTGCTCCTCCCCCAGTCCGGTACCCGCGAGCAGCGTGGCAGCGTCGATCCCGCGCTCACGTCCGAACGCCACCATCAGGGCCGCGCTCGTCGCCGCACGGCGGGAGGTCCAGGGGTTCACGAGGCTCCATCCTCGGCAGCGTGGCCGAAATTCACAAGAACCTGCCGATAGTGGCATGGATCACGGAGCTCTCCGTTCGTAGCGTCGTTCCCACAAGCCCAGCGAGGAAAGGACGACACGACATGAGCCCGAACGTGCACGGCAAGAGGGTTGTCATCACCGGCGGAGCACGCGGCATCGGACAGGCGACGGCCGAAGCCCTCGTCGCGGCCGGCGCGCGCGTGGCCATCGGCGACATCGACAAGGATCTCGTGCAGGACACCGCCGCCCGGATCGGTGCGCGCTTCGGCACCACGGTGCTCGGACTGCCCCTCGACGTCACCGACCGGGGATCCTTCGACGAGTTCCTCAGCCTGGCCAACATGGAGTTCGGCGGGATCGACGTGCTCGTCAACAACGCCGGCATCATGCCCACCGGGGCGTTCCTCGAGGAGACCGACGCGGTCACCGACCGGCAGATCGACGTCAATGTCCGCGGCGTGATCCTGGGGTCGAAGCTGGCCGCCGCGCGCTTCACCGACCAGGGCTACGGGCACATCGTCAATCTCGGCTCCGTCGTGGGCATCGAAGGCGCCCCCGGCCTCGCGGTGTACTCCGCGACCAAGCACGCGGTGATCGGCCTCGGATCGGTGCTGCGCCAGGAGCTCGCCGGCTCGAACATCGTGGTCTCCACGATCGCCCCGGGCTTCGTGCGCACCGAACTGATCGCGGGTATGAAGCCGAACGCACTCATCGAGAAGCTCGCGATGGTCGGCCCCGAGGAGGTCGCTGCCGCGATCGTGCAGGTGATCGCGACAGCCCGTCCCGGCCTGCGGTACGTGCCGCGCACGGCGGGAGCGATCCTCGGAGCGCTGAAGGCGGTGCCGGAGGCGACCCGTCACCGCATCTCCGCGGCGTTCGGTCTGCAGTCGCTCGCACTGAACACCGACGAGACCGCACGGGCTGCCTACCGTCGGCGCACCGAGGCTCCGAACCCGGTGGTGGCCGGCGAGAACTCGGTGGCGAAGGATCCCTCCGGCAGCGCACGCTGATCCGACACGCGCTGCCGGTCGGGGCTCAGTCTCCGGTCGGCAGCGCGCGCAGCGAGCGCACCGTGGCGTCGACGGCACGAGCCGCCTCGGCGCCCTTCTTGACGAAGTGCCGCGTGAAGTACTCGACGTGCTCGTCGTGCTCGTGGAAGTTGTGCGGGGTGAGCACGACGGAGAAGACCGGCACATCGGTGTCGAGCTGGACCCGCATGAGGCCGTCGATCACCGCGGTGGCGACGAAGTCGTGCCGGTAGATGCCGCCGTCGACGACCAGCCCCGCCGCCACGATCGCGTCGTAGCGTCCGGTCTTCGCCAGCCGCTTCGCGTGCAGCGGGATCTCGAAGGCGCCGGGGACCTCGAAGAAGTCCAGCGCGTCCTGCGAGACGCCGAGGCGGGTGATCTCGTCGGTGAAGCCTGTGCGTGCCTGGTCGACGATGTTGCGGTGCCAGGTCGCCTGAACGAACGCGATGCGCCCGGTGATGTCGGTCATGGTCACGAAACTAGCGCATGCCCCGTCATAGTTTGCGGTGCGGGAGGGGCGTTGTTCCGACCTATGAGATTTCGTTTATTTCTCTTTTCCGTCAGGCACAGAGTGACTACGGTGGTGGATGTGACACAACCGGCTCCCGTCCCCGAGAACACCGTCGGTCCCCGCCCCGAGCGGTACATCGACATCTACCGCCGCGCCACCGCCCGACTCGAGGCGTGCCTGCCGCTCGGCTGGTCGCTGTCGAGCGACCGTCCTCGCTCCCCCGAGGCACCCACCCGGATGCTCGTCACCGCCCCCGACGGCGACACCGTGTCCTTCTCCGTGGTCGCCTCCCGCGGCGTACTCTCCGGCGACGTCGCGCGCATCGCCGCCGACCTGTCCGACTCCGACCGCGGCTTCGTGTGCGCCCACTATCTGTCCGATCCGGTGCGGCGCCAGCTCGACCGGCACGGCATCTCCTACGCCGACGCGACCGGCAACCTCTCGCTCGTCGCGAACCGCCCGGCGGTGTGGGTACGCGACCGCGGCGCCGACGCCGACCCGTGGCGCGGCCCGGGCCGCCCGTCGGGAGTGCTCACCGGCGAACCGTCCGACCGAGTGGTGCGTGCGCTCGCCGATCACGTCGGGGAGATCTCCGTCCCGGAACTGATCAAGCTGTCCGGCGCGTCCACCGGCGCGACCTACCGCGTCGTGGAGGTGCTCGTCGAACGCGAGCTCGTGCGCCGGGTCCCGCGCGGCCCGATCGTCGAGGTGCGCTGGGAACCGATGCTGCGGGCCTGGGCCGCCGAGCGGAAGGTGTGCGCGGTCCGGCGGTTCACCGCCCCCGAGGGCGTCACCGCGACCCGCGCGCGACTGGCCGAGCGCATCGACATTCCCTACGCACTCACCGGGGTCGGCGCCACCGACTACGCGGCGCCGGCTCTGCTCGAGGTCTACGCCGACGACCCCGACGACTTCGCCGACAGTCTCGGTCTGCGCCCGGTCGAGCACGGCGGCGACGTCGTGGTGGCGATCCCCTGGTCACCGGTGGTCTTCGAACGGATGGACCGTCGCGGCGGACTGCGCCATGCCGCCGCCTCGCACGTCTACGCCGACCTGCTGGCGGGCCCGTTCCGCAACGACGATGCCGCCGAACACGTCCGCTCCCGGCTCACCGCGGACGAACATTGGCGGCGCCCGGTCCGCTGACCACCGGATCCGGCCGATCCCCCTCCCCGGATCCTCGGCCGAGCCTTTCGATCTTTGTGTACGGTGCGAACCATGACGGGTCGCCGCGACGACAGGAGTACCGATCAGATGACCGCGCCGCGCACCGTGGAGGACCTACCGTCGGCACTCGACGGCGCCGCCCTGTCCGACCGTCTCGCCGGTCGCCGGCCCGCGGTCTTCCTCGACTACGACGGTGTGCTCACCCCGATCGTCGCCCGCCCCGAGGACGCGGTGTGGTCGGATTCCATGCGCCGCACCGTCCGTGAACTCGCCGACCGCGTGTCGGTGTGCATCGTCACCGGACGCGACCGCGACGTCGTCCAACAGCTCATGGGGGTCGACGATCTCGTCGTCGCCGGCAGCCACGGTTTCGACATCTGGAGCCCCACCGACGGGCAGATCGCCCACGACGTCCTCGCCGACTTCACCGATCTGATCGCCGAGACCACCGAGACCTTGCGCACCCGCCTGGACGGTCTCGACGGCGTCGGCATCGAACCGAAGCGCGCGTCGGTCGCCGTGCACTACCGGCAGGCCTCCCCCGAGGTGCACGACCGGGTGGGCGCGATCGTCGAGACCCTGCTGCAGGAGAACGCCGACCGGCTCGCTGTGGTGCCGGGAAAGATGGTCTACGAACTCAAACCGGCCGTGGACTGGAACAAGGGCAAGGCGGTCCTGCACCTGATCGATGTCCTCGGTCTCGCCTCCGACGACGTCGTGCCGCTCTATCTCGGCGACGACATCACCGACGAGGATGCCTTCCGGGCGTTGCGGGGTCGTGGCATCGGGATCCTGGTCGGCAGTCCCGACGACCCGGAGATGGCCGGGCGCCGCACCGACGCCGAGTTCGTCCTCGCGTCGGTCGACGACGTCGAACGTTTCCTGTCGACTCTGGGGAGATGACAGCGCTGCCGGACAGTTCGTGTCGCCTACGACCCGCCAGGAGGTTCGCGTGTACGACCCGGAGTTCACCCTCGACTACGACGGTTTCGACCCCGACGACGAACCCCTGCGCGAGGCCCTGACGTCGACGGGCAACGGCTACTTCTGTTCGCGGGGCACCGCCGAGTGGGAGGACATGGGCGAGGTCCACTATCCGGGGACCTACGCGCATCGCTGCTACAACCGCGAGACCACCATCATGGGCGGCAGCCCGGTCCTGAACGAGGATCTGGTCAATCTCCCGAACTGGCTCGTGCTGAAATTGCGCATCGACGGCGGTGAGGCGATCCGCCTGGCGCACGTGGAGATCCTCGACTACCGGCACGTCTACGACATCCGCACCGCCACGGTGGTCCGCGAACTGCGGTTCCGGGATCGGCACGGCCGCGAGACGTCGCTGCGCAGCAGACGGTTCGTGAGCATGGAGCATCCGAACCAGGGGGCGCTCGAATGGTCGCTGACCCCGGAGAACTGGTCGGGACGGGTCGAGATCGTCACCGCCCTCGACGGCCGGGTCTCCAACCGCGCCGTGGCCCGCTACCGCGATCTCGAGGCGCGGCACCTCGATCCGGTCTCGCCGCGCACCTACGGTCCCGAGACGATCGCGCTGAAGGTGCAGATCCGTCAGTCCGACACCTACATCGCCCAGGCCGCCCGCACCCGGGTGTTCCGGGAGGGCTCGGACGGGGCGATGCTCGTCGACCGCGATCTGTACCAGATGGAGGACTATATCCAGCAGGTCCTCTCCTTCGACATCGCCGAAGGCTCGACGGTGCGCATCGAGAAGATGGTGGCGATGTTCACCTCCCGCGACGATGCGATCACCGAGCCCCTCGCGTCGGCGGGCCGGCACGTGTTGCGCTATCCGGATTTCGCCGAGGCGTACGACGAGCACGTCGCGGCGTGGGACGAGTTGTGGGACATCTGCGACATCCGGCTGCCGCGGGAGCCGCGCGCGCAGTTGCTGTTGCGTCTGCACGTCTCGCATGTGCTGCAGGTCTGTTCCCGGCACACCGCGCGCCTCGACGCCGGCGTGCCGGCACGCGGACTCAACGGCGAGGCCTATCGCGGGCACGTGTTCTGGGACGAGTTGTTCGTCTATCCCTTCCTGAACATGCGGGTCCCCGAGATCACCAAGGGACTGATCCTCTACCGCTACCGCCGGTTGGGCGAGGCGCAGGCCGCGGCGAGCGAGGCCGGTTACCGCGGCGCGATGTTCCCCTGGCAGAGCGGCAGCGACGGCACCGAGGAGACCCAGACGGTCCATCTCAACCCGATGTCGGGGCAATGGGATCCGGACCTGAGCCGGAACCAGCGCCACGTCAGCGCCGCGATCTTCTACAACGTGTGGCACTACTACCAGGCCACCGACGACGTCGACTTCCTGGCCGACTACGGCGCCGAGATGATGCTCGAGATCGCGCGGTTCTGGGCGTCGATTGCGCACTACAACCCCGAGCGGGACCGCTACGAGATCCACGGGGTGATGGGTCCGGACGAGTTCCACGAACGGTATCCGGGGTCCACCGAGGCCGGGCTGCGCAACAACGCGTACACGAACGTGATGGTCGCGTGGATCTCCGCGCGCGCCCTGGACGTCTTCGAGGTGCTGTCGAAGAGCCGGCGGACGGCCCTGCGGGCCCGGTTGCGCGTCACCGACGAGGAACTGCGGACCTGGTCGGAGATGAGCCGGAAGATGTTCGTGCCCTACCACGACGGGGTGATCAGCCAGTTCGAGGGCTACGAGGATCTCGAAGAACTCGACTGGGAGCACTACCGCACGAAGTACGGCAACATCGGTCGGATGGACCGCATCCTGCGTGCCGAGGGCCGCGACCCGGATGCCTACAAGGTCGCCAAGCAGGCCGACACGGTGATGTTGTTCTTCCTGTTCGACGATGCCGAGTTGCGCCAGGTGTTCGAGCAGCTCGGTTATCCCTACGATCGCGACCTCGTGCGCCGCACCGTCGACTACTACGACCAGCGCACCTCGCACGGGTCGACGCTCAGTCACGTGACGTTCGCCGGTGTGCTCGCCACCTTCGACCCGCAATCGTCGTGGCTGCGGTTCAAGCTCGCGCTCGAGAGCGATGTCAGCGACCTGCAGGGCGGCACCACCAAGGAAGGCATCCACATGGGGGTCATGGGCGGCACCCTCGATCTGCTGCAGCGCTACTACGTCGGTGCCCGCGCGTACGGCGACGTGCTCGTCTTCCGGCCCAAGCTGGTCTCGCACCTCGACGGGGTGTCGTTCTCCATGCGGTACCGCGGCACTCCCCTGCGGGTGCGGATCGACGGCGACAAGCTGTCGGTGCGCGCCGAGACCGAAGGCTTCCGGGTGCCGGTGCAGGTCGCGGTCGACGGCGAACTCGTCGAACTCGGTGCCGGCGACTCGCACGAGTTCCGGCTCGCCGCCGTCCCGGCCTGACCGCGAGGAGGACATCGTGGCCGAAACGCAGTCGCGGTTCCGGGCGGTGATCTTCGACGTCGACGGGGTGCTCGTCGATTCACCGCACGATACGGCGTGGCGGGAGGCGCTGGCGGAGTTGATGACCGGTGACTGGCGCGACCTGCAGCCCGAGACCTCCTGGCAGGAGGACGCGTTCACCGCGGAGGTGTATCGGCAGGTGCTGTCGGGCCGGCCGCGGATGGACGGTGCCCGCGCCGCCCTCGAATACTTCGCGGTGCCCGACGCCGAGCGTCGCGCGGTCGACTACGCCGAGCGCAAGCAGGCCCGGTTGCTGCGGTTGATCGACGAGCGCCGGTTCCGCGCCTACGACGACGGGGTGCGCTTCGTCGCGGCCGTGCAGGCGGCGGGGATCGCGGTGGCCGCGGCGTCCTCGTCGAAGAACGCGGGCCTGTTCCTGCGGGCGATCCCCGCCCATGATCGTCCCGGCGAGACGCTGCTCGACCGGTTCGACGCGGATCTGTCCGGCCGCCCGGTCGCCCACGGCAAACCCGACCCGGAACTGTTCCTCACCGCCGCCGACGAACTCGGGGTGCCCGCGCAGGCGTGCGTGGTCGTCGAGGACGCGATCAGCGGGATCCGGGCGGCGAAGGCCGGCGGCATGTGGGCGCTCGGTGTCGCCCGGTTCGACGACGCCGCCGACCTCGAGGACGCGGGCGCCGATCTGGTGGTGACCTCCCTCGACGAGGTGGACGTCGACGCCTTCACCGCCGGGCGACTGGCCCGCCGCGGATCGGTGTGACGCTCAGTCGATTCCGACACCCTGCCAGTGCCAGTCGGTGATCACCGGCATGTCCTCGCCGTGGGTGCGCACGTAGCGGGTGTGTTCGGCGAGGATGTTCTCGAGTTCCTCGCGGGCGTGCCCGGCGATCGGCCGGATCCGCTCGACGCGGTCGAGGACGTCGAGCGCGAGGTGGTAGCGGTCGATGCGGTTGAGCACGCACATGTCGAACGGTGTGGTGGTCGTGCCCTCCTCGATGTAGCCGTGGACGTGGAAGTTCTCGTGG
>Ga0182741_1002392_pt1 | contig 22019 bp, 27 predicted proteins | sample eDN5th37CBELigOP_FD_128874 | JGI IMG/M metagenome (GOLD analysis project Ga0182741, IMG submission 128874) | Enriched Organic Plus compost microbial communities from Emeryville, California, USA - eDNA 5th pass 37_C BE-Lig OP (version 2) (version 2) ... | reverse complement strand
ACTTCGCCATCGTCCGCTCCGCGCTGGGGGTCCAGCGTGGAGGGTGCCGCCTCTGGCGGCACCGTCAAGGGGACGCGGGCATTTGCCTGTTCACACGTGCGGGAATTTGGGTGTTCTCCTACATTCAATCCCCGGCGTCCAGCCGGTGACGGCGGCGACGTTCCTCGGCTCGATTGGTGAGGCGAGTGCGTACGAGTCCTCGGCTCAGGTGCTCAAGGTGGCAGGGCTCTCGCTCGTCGAGCGCTCCTCGGGGCTCCTGAAGGGCAAGCAGCGCATCTCCAAGCGTGGGCGGCCGGTATTGCGCCGCCACGCATTCATGTTCGCGCTTCGAGGCGTGCGTTCGGGCGGCATGTACCACGCCGAGTTCACGAAGCTCCTGGCCAACAACGGTGGGAAGAAGATGTCAGCGCTTACGGCGATAAGCCGCAAGGGGCTCAAGCTCATGTTCCGAATAGCCAGGGAGCGGCGGCCGTACGTGCCGATGGACGAGATGGTCCGCGGGAAGCCTGTTGCGATGCCAGTGTTCGACGTGATCGTGCATGACGATCGCGAGGAGGTGCTGCCCTCGGCTCGCTGAGGGTCCACGTGTCTCACGAGCAGTAGAAGCACTACACCAGCACTGGCGGGCAGCGGAAGAGGACCTGCAGACTGTCGAAGTGGCACGAGGGCGTAGCCAAGAGCTACGTCCTCCAGAGCCAGCCTCCGAGTTCAAGATAGGTCACCGCCGCCTGTGGTTCGCTCAAGTCTCCAATGAAGGGGTGTCGAGGGATGCCGTCCTCCTCGGGTCGGGTATCGCCTCCAACGTCTTGATAGTATCGAGTTACGCGAGCCCCGCTGGTCGGTGAAGTGCTGCAGGACCGCTGTTTGACAATCGAAGCATCGATTGCAGCGTCACTCGCGGAGCACTGGTCATGTGCTCGGCCGGCCCACTACGGTGTGGTCGAGCCGAGCACGGACCCATAACCGACTACGAGGCGCTAATCAGCGGCCTTCGAGCTCAGACTTGGTCGTGATCGGCTTCGCCGCGCTCTCGGTAGTGCGCGGCGAAACTGGACATATGCGCATCGACATCATACATCTCTACCAGTTCCACTCGGGCCTGGCGTGGCTCCGGGGATCCGGTTGAGGCGCAGCAGCACACGCGGCCTCGAAGTTGAGACACGAGCACGCCATCGCCCTCCAAGGCCTGGTACGCCACAAACCCGCGCGATGGCCCCCCAAATCGGTGATCGCCCGTTGACGTCAATCTATAAGCAACGTCCCGGGACAGTTTCACCCGCGTGGGATAAACGGTCCGGCAATGCGTCGTAGTCCGCGCTGTCATAAGGCGATAGCGCCCCCTGTGATCGCTTCATTACAGAGGAAGGCACGGTAGTTTGTCCTCAGCCCAATTCTACGAGTCGCGATGCCCGACTACGCGCCATAAGACTCGAATAAGGGCTTTTCGCAAAAGAGCTATGATTCAGGCTTCAGGCCTTACTCTGAAGCACTGCCACGTTTCCGCCACCGCTTTCCTGCTTAGTTGCTCGGGGTCCCCGCTCCATACTGGATGTGCAACGCCTGTCGTGAGACCGGAAGCCCAAGGTCCTCTTGGGGCTAGAGTGTCTCGTGATAGCCTCTGGCCTCGAGGGCTATCCGCGCCTCAGCAAGGGCCTGTTCTACATCGGTCAGATTGAACTTCAGCTCACTGCTTTCCTCAGATGGGAAGATGGTTAGCTCGAAGCGACCCGACTCCTTATCGAGAATCACCTCAGCCCAAGGTTGATCATCGACACGCAGCTCGGCAAACAGATTGTCACGTTCCTGGTCACTGGCAATGACGATGTTCACGTTTACCTCGGCGGTTCCAATAAGCCTACAAAGTTCCCGTCGGCATCGTACCGAACGCCCCGCCCGCTGGGAGCCCAAACTTCTACGCCGCCCTTCCACTTCCCTCTTGTGATGTTGACTGTGCGACTACCGGGCGACGTGAGAATGTCCTCGATCACTGCTTGACCAGCCGCATTCTTCGCTGCGACATTACCCGTCGCTCGCTCGAAGACGCTGCCGGCGCGGCTGCCATGCTTCTCGAGAGCTCGCCCTGCCTTTGTAAGCTCTCCACCTTTGTCGATCAGTTTCGCAGCGTCGGCCAGCTCGTCGAGCGACTTCCCTGCCGCAGTGTACCCGCCCCCCGGTGCGATCAGACCGATCGCGGCAAGGCCGACCATCTCCGCCTTCTCGCCGGCCGACGCATCTGGGTCTGCTAGCGTCTTCCCAGCTTGGTAAAGATCGTACGCGCTACTTGCCAAATCATACAGCTCGTATGCTGCAATCGCGATGACGCAAACCGGGCAAAGTCCAAATGGATCTGAATACGATACCGGATTTCCCAACACATAGTTGTAAGGCGACCATTCCGGATATTTCTCGGTGAGCGAATCGATGCCAGCCCACCGCCCAACCGCCGCCATGTAGTGCCGGGCCCAGAAGTAATCCAGCCCACTCTCGGCATCACGCTCCTTACCTGTGAATCCCTCCTTAGTCCCGCTCCCGAGCGTCCGGCCAGCAAGCAGAATTCCCCACGGATCGTAGTCGTAGCTTTCTACTACCGTGCTGCCTTCCACCACTGCTCGCGTGCTGCCGAGCAAGTCTGTATGGTAGTAGCGGCGATTTCCGGTGCTTGGCTGCCGCCCGGTCACCCGCTCTCTCGAGACCACATTAAAGTACGAGGAGACGATGCCGCCGCTACCGTTCACGGTAAACACGGCGAGTGTCGTTGGGCCATCGAGAAGATAGATCTCGGTATTGCCGGTGCCAACCTGCTTGGTAATGCGCTGCCCGGAGTGGTCGTAGCGATAGCTAGTGGTCACACCGCCACGGGTTAGCGATAGCGGCAGATTCCGGTGGTTATAGCTGACGGCTGTCAACGAGTAGGGCGCCGGTGTCGTTTTCACGTTCCCATTTGCGTCGTACGTGAACGACCCACTTCTAGCGTCCCAGGTTTCGCTATTCCCCGACACGGCATCTGTGATCGAGCTCAAGCGATTCGAGCTCGATGGATAGGAGTAGGTCAGGTTATCGACTAGCGTACCGGCCTCTCTGTAGCGCTGCAACCCGGCGATATTCCCAGCCTTGTCGTACGTGATTCCGGCTACGTCATAGGCCGGCGTCGACGTCCAAGCGCTGCCACTCCAAGAGGAGAAATCAGCGCTCCTGATCCTATTCAGTGCATCGTAGCTCGTCGTGCCGAACGCGTACCTGTATCGCTTAGCGGTGGCCGGTGTCCCTGCGCTGTAGAACTCCGCCTCCGAGACGGTTCCGTTCGCATGATATGCATAGCGAGCCGAGAAGGGGTAGGCGGTGGAACTGGGATCTCCGATGCGCTCCAGATTCTCGCGAATCGTATACCGCATCGGCACGAGCGGCCCACCGGCGTACTGTCGCCCCTCCACCGCGCCCCCAGGCCTGTACGTATAGGTGACATCTGGACTCGCTGGCTTGGTCGATGATGTGGACGCGTAGGCTTTCCAGAGTCGCCCACGGCCATCGTAGTCATACCAGTGGTTGAATGTGCTCGCGCCAACGGTCAACCCGCGCTGCGTCACTGTACCCTGGAGATCGTGCGCATAGGTGACGGTCGTGTTGAGCGCCGCCAGCACCGTACCTCCGTTCGACTGTGTATACACGTAGCGCGTAGCCACACGCCCATTGGTGTCGTAGCTATAGAGGGTGACCTGCCACGCTCCGTTAGCTGCGCTGGCCACCGCAGCTAATCGACCGGTCACATTAGAGAGCACCAGCGGGTTGATCTGTGTCCAGAACTGCGACCAGGGGAAGGTGTTCGTGGGCTTGGCGTCGTACTTCCAGACAGTCCGCCAATTCGCATGCGCGGTCTCGAGCGTGGGCGCGGCAGTCGTATCCGGATTCAGACCGGAGAAGGTCGCCGTACCCACACCTGATACGAGCGGCCGCCCCGCGAAATCGTACGTCGTGAAGTGCACCTGTCCGGCGGCTGCTTGGTTGGCATCCTGTGTGTAACGCAGGTTCCCGGCCTTGTCATACGCGTGACTCACAGGACCGGCGTCCGGCATGGTCCGGCCGGTGAGGAGACCGCGAGTGTTCCGTATGTATGTGGTCGCCAATCCTCGTGGATCGGTTGCCTGCGTGCGTTGACCGAGCACGTCGTAGGTGAGCGTCGTCGTAGATGCCTCGGTGGCTCCGTAACCGAGGACCGTCTTCACGTTGTTGCCGAAAAGATCCGTATACTGCCGCTTCTTCTTGCCCATCTCGTCGGTGATCTCGGTATACGCATGCTTGGCAGTCGCATCCGTGCCATAGCCGTACTGCACAAACGCGCTGGCTGACGTGCCGATATACTCCGGGATCTCCTTCTTGACGCGCGATAGAGCGTCGGCGGTGTACTGAGTTTCACGATACGGCTTGGCAGAGCTCGTCGAGTGATAGGTGTTGTACCAACTCGTCGCGTTCGAGGAGAAATTCGGATCGTACCCGGACGACGTCCGGGGATATACCTTCCACGCCCTCCACGGTCGCCCAATACCGTCGTACTGCTGTGTCGTCACGTGATAGTTGCTACCATCCTGCACGTTGCTCTGGGTAGAACGATGCGAACCGCGCCGAGACGATAGAGCAAGTCGGCCCTCAGCTTACCCTCGGCTATCAGCCGATCCGGATCGCCATTCGTGGCAGCGAGCAGCCGAAAGTCGGATCGCTGCGTCTTGGTCCCACCGACCTTGCGGTACTCGCCGGATTCGAGGGCACGCAACAGCTTCGCCTGCACAGGCAAAGTAGCTTCGGCGAGCTCGTCCAGAAACAGGATACCGCCATTGGCCTCGGCAACGAGACCCGCATGGTCCTTGTACGCGCCGGTGAAGGCGCCGCGATCGTATCCGAATAGCTCGCTGTCTGCGAGCGTATCGGAGAACGTGGCACAATTGACCGCCACGTACGGTTTGCGACCCGAGAGCCGGGCAAGTGCCGCCGCACAGAGCTCCTTTCCGGTGCCGGTCTCGCCGAGGATCAGAACCGGCACCGGCGAAGCGGCGACCCGCTTTATCTGCGCCGCTATATGCGCGACAGCGGGCGTTTGCCCGACGAATCCGCCGATTTCAGCGACATCATCCACTACGGGCATGGCAGTCCACAGTGTTCTGACGGCCTTTCGGTAGCTTCCACAGCCGGGGCGAACGCACTACGACCGATGAGCGCGAACCTTTCCGTCAGCGAGCCCGGCTGACCGTAGCGCGGAGTCGCGATCCTGCTTCAGATCCGACGCGACCGGAGTGGCGGGCTTCGCGTCTGGTCGACCGCTATGAGGCCGCCTCAAACAGGCGGGGTACTTCCGTCTCGGCGCACTGCGACGGCGGAAGGGGCGGGTGGTGCGAGGGTGCGACCGGTCGCACGAGCCAGATGCGGCCGGTAGCCTAGCATCTTCCGTCGTATCCAGAGCGGCTGGCCGCTACCGGCGAGTTGGATTCATGAGACGGGGCCCGGAAGGAGGGATCAGATATCCAACCACCACTGGCGCTGCATCGATCAAGCGTTCGAAAAGCAATACCACGGTGATCCGTTACCGCGGCTCTAACACCGAACTTCCGCGCGCGAGCCGGGCGATGCAGCGAACTCTCGACCTGGTAAACATTAGGACTACTGGGCAGCATGGAGGGTAACGCGGCAAGCGAAAGCTTATACCGAACCCCAATCATCGGATGCTTAGAGCGATTCTGGCTTCAGTTGAAATCAATGGGCGCCAGATTCCTTCGAGGTCTACACGCACCTCGTCAGGCGAAGCAGGCGACATTGGCCGATCAGGCCAGGCGAATCGAATCGCTGGAAGCGGAGGTCGATGCTCTGCGCTCGGAGCGTGCGCTGTCCGACGCGCGGATGAAGGAGAGCATCGACGCTATCGAGGTCGGCGCGACGGTTCCCGCGGAACCGTCACCCTCACCGAGTACAGGTAGGGTCGTCGAATCGTATTACCGTGCCCGATACTACCGGATCGTTGTCATCTCCGCCCGCTGAACCGACGAACCTGGTTCCGATGATGGCGTGACCTCCCATCTTCCGCGCTCGCTCGCGCAGGCCCTCCATGACCCTCTCCATCGATACGAGGCCATTCTTTTTCTGAGAGGACACACCTCCAATTTCTCGATACTCGCACTCCGGTTTGGCCTCTCCGTAGATGCGGATGGGGTAGTCCGACGGTGTCGCAGGTTGCGGAGACGGAACGAAGTTCATCGACTGAACGGCTGGCCCGCACCCAACGGACGCCAGAGCGAGTAGTAGCGACAGCGTTCGAGCGTCTTTTGGCATCGTGATCGAGCCTCCGTGTGCGTGTGGCATGTGGTTCCCCGGACGGGCGTGATTCCCCGTAGCTCGTCGTCGGGAGTGCCCGGTCATCGAGAGCGCGCGCTGCCCTCGAAGAGCTCACGCAACGAGCGACATCATCGATCGATCAGGCACCGGGCGCCAGGTCCACTCCGAACTCACCGCGGGTCACATCCACAGTGGCCGTGACCTCGCCGCTGCTCTCGTCGACCCGGTTCATCGTGCCGGAGAAACTACCTTCGAGCCGGCCTGCCCCCGAGCTCATCACCGTCACCGTGCCCGAGACGAACTTCCACCGCTCCACCGCTTCCGAGTTCCACCCGTCGAGGCCGCGATCCAGAACGCCGAGCACACAGTCACCGTCGTGCGCATCCCGCTCCTCAGGGTCGCAATCGGCGCCGAACGAATAATCGCCCGGGTCGGTGCCCGGCAGTGACAGGACGACGACGTCTCCCGTGCCGCTCTCGCCGATGTCCGCCGCGACGATGTGGCCGCCTTCGAAGTACCCGGCCGAAGGAGTCCAGAGAGGATCGCCGCTCATCGAGTCCACCGCCGGACGTCCGACGGCGTAGAACGGTTCCGACCAGCCCGAGACCTCCATCACCAGACCGCTCCCCGGCTGCATTGGTGGATCGGTGATGATGATCGGATCCGGCTCGCCATCGATGCATGCGGCGAGGGCGAACGAGAGAGCGATCAGTGTCGTGATGGTACGGGAAGTGGAGAGCATCGATCTCGGGAAACGGGTTCGATAACGCGTGCGACCGGGCGCGAGAAGTCCATCGTCGCAAATGCATTATTAACGACCCGGACTCGGCAATGGTATGGATGGTCGCGTGATGCACCGTCGCCGGTACGCATCGAGCACTCGTTGCTTACGTCGCCAGGCACCAAGCTCCCGCAGCCGTGCGACATATCATGCCGCAGGACGCGTGTGCACCGATGGAGCTCGAGATGGGCGGCTTCGTGGTATCAGCGCGGCGCCATACACTTGCGGGAGAGCATTCAGCTCGGATGCCGCCGCCCGCAACTGACTGCCGGTACCGTCGTCTATCCTGATGTAGTAATACCCATCCTCACCTGGACGGTACGGAAGACCACCGAGGACAGTGCCATTCACGAGCGCAACAGTGAGTTGTTTATCGCTGTAGCTGGCACTGTCCTCGAATAACACCGCGATCACATTCTTCGGAAAGCCGTTGGGAGCGCAACCACCGTTCATCCAACCGCTATCATGCGCGAACCAGGCCGGTCGTGAGTCAGGTGGCAGCGGCGGGACGTTCTGCTCGGCCGGGAAGTCGGTCGAGATGGCGACCCCCATGGTCACCTCGGTGACCGTGTTCGGTACATGCACGTTCCACGTCCGATACACCGAGTACGCCCCAGGAGCCACTATACACCCGGGTAGTCGAAGTACGGCTGGTCGGGAGCCGTGAAGTTGCCCGTCCCATCGGCGTTCATGAGGCTCACCAGGCTCACCCTGCCCGACCCCGCACTCGCCACCGGGCCATAGGTGATGGCCACCTTCGTCCCCACAGCGGTCGTGCCGTCCACCGTGCCGATCGGCTGGCCCAGCAGGTTCTCCACCACCGAGAGGAAGCTCCACGTCTCGGTCACGGTGTCCTTCAGCAGGTAGTACGGGAGCCACCTGGCGTACTCGCTCGCCACGGGGAGGACCACGCTCCGGCTCACGCCACGCGCCGCTCCCCCGGGCTCACCACAGCGCTACACAGCGCACCTCAGCGCACCTCACCTTCCCGGGCACCGGGGGAGAAGGAGAGCGTGCAGGTGAGACGGAGCACCGTGACGGGACCGCCGGCCTGTTGCTGCTGGACCTGTGCGGGTGGTGGGCGTGTCTCTCGCGGGTCGGCCGCGTCTCGGCAGGAGATGAGACCGAGTGCCAGGCAGGTCAGTAGCATGGCCAATCCTCCGGCATAGAGGACGAGTCGTAAACGGATGCGACTTCGCTAATTATGTATCCAGGACGACTCAGACGGACATCGCACAACAGCATTGCCTCGAATGAGACGAAAGACGGGTCACCGCGCGATCTCGAGAACTCGGCAGATACAGCAACCACCTCGAGAAGGTGGTCTCGATCCGCGTACAGCTCGGCCAGCGCGATCGCTCTTCTGAATCACTCTCCAGGGATCGGAGAATACAGCTACGCCACCTCACCGCTCGACGCCAGCAAGGGTCGCCAGCCTAGTCGTGCGACGTCCGCTTCCCTCGCGGCCCGGCGGCCGGCTTCGTAGGTGGTTGTGTCCGCGTCACTGGCTTCGACTCGGCGACCTTGCGCCGCTCGTGCTGCCCTGCGGCCTGCGTGTCGACAGCAGGTCTCCCGGACGCGTGCTCGGCGTCCCAACGCTCCAGCGCCTGCAGGATCGCGCGCCGGCCCCACGTCGACTCGTCCAGGTGGTCGGCCTCCGCGACCCGCCTCAAATGCCGGCTGTCCTCCGGAGTCAATCGGATCTGCAAGAATTCGGTTTTCGCCATTTGCCAGGATGGTTTGCGGTGGTGGTCTCACGATGCACCACGGCAAATTACGGCAGCATGGGTGAAATGTCCGTCTCACAATGTGATACATCATGACACTTTGTGTTTTCCGTGAGCGCCGCCGGCCGGCACGTTCACTGGAGGGCGTGCCATGTAGCCCGAGATGTAGATGGAGCCCGCAGCGAGGTCTGGCAGGGAGTCGGGTCGCTGGGCGTGGGCCGAGTATGCAGGTGCGAGAGTGGAGAGGGCCAGGGGGAGAGCGATCACCCAGGTACGAAAGGTACGCGGGGGGGGGCGGGGGGCGCACATCTGACGGACGAGCGGGGCGGGGAGGCGGAGGCGGTATCGATAGAATGTGGGTCAGATCAGGGGACATGACTCGCCAACGGTGCCACACCCATGAGGCCGTGCCGATGGCGAGTCCCGGTGATCCGGCCGTCATCCCCCCCCGAAGACCCCGAAGCCGAAACCGCGTGCCTCCCGACTCACGAGCTCCAGGGAGCCGAACCGTACGATGACATCGGTAGAACAATCGGCAGAAATATGGCGACATCTGTATATGGTGATTGCGTAACTCACGATGCCACAACTATAATACCGAATAATAAATCGGCAGCTAGATCGGCAGAACTGGCTTCCTGAACCATCCCCCACTAGCGTATCGCCCGATGCATCATTCAGCCGTGGAACCACTTCTGGTCGACCCGACCGGGCGGGCCCGGGAGGGTTTGGACGACCTTGCCCTCCACCTCGAGCGCGAGGCCGCATCGCTCGCCAATTCCCTTGCGCCGCCCACTCTCGATGCGGTCGCCGATTTCCTCAGGATCGCGAACAGCTACTACTCCAACCGGATCGAGGGGCACGACACACGCCCCGGCTCGATCGAGCGGGCGATGCGCGGCGAGTTCGCCACGGATCCGGCCATCCGCGCGCTGCAGCGCGAAGCCTGGGCGCACACCGAGGTCGAGCGGAGCGCCGAGGCGTACTTCGCGGCGCCCGATGCACCCGAACCGCTCTCGGAGGCAGGGCTCGTCTGGCTACATCGCAATTTCTACGATCGCGTTCCGGAGGAGCTGCGCTACGTGGAAGATCCGGCTACCGGCCGCCGAGCGGCAGTGATACCGGGCGAGTTACGCTCGTTCGACGTGACGGTCGGGAGGCACTTCCCCCCGCCTCCAGGCGACATCGCCACCTTCCTCGCGCACACGGCCAGGGGGTATGACCCCGTACGGCTGCACGGATTGGAGCGAACCATCGCGGTGGCGACGAGCCATCATAGAATTCTCTGGATCCACCCTTTCGGCGATGGCAACGGGCGCGTGGCGCGTCTCGCCACGATGCTCTACGCGCGCCGCATCGGACTGGGCGCGACAGGCCTCTGGAGCGTGAGCAGAGGATTGTCGCGCGCGCGCGACCGCTACATGGCGGCGCTGGAGGACGCCGACGCGGCGCGCCGATACGACACCGATGGACGCGGTGCGCGCTCCGCCGAGGCGCTGGCGCGTTTCGCGCGCTTCTTCCTGGAAGTGTGCATCGATCAGGTGGCCTTCATGCGCTCGGCGTTGCGGGTCGGGGAGCTGGGCGACCGGCTGGAAGCGTACGCGAGGCTGAGAGCGGAGGGGATAATCGAAGGCGCCGCCGAAGGGCGGTTCCGTCCGGAAAGCGGAGCGATTCTGCGCGCGGTGCTGCTCCGCGGCTGGCTCCCCCGGGGCGAGGCGCTGCGAGCGACGGGACTCCCCGAACGCACGGCACGTGTGCTGCTCGCGTCGCTGGTCACCGAGGGTCTACTGATGAGTGAGACACCCAAGGGGCCAGTGCGGCTCGCCTTCCCTTCGCGTGTAGCCCCGTACTGTTTCCCGGGGCTCTACCCGGAAGGGGTGGCGTCGTAGGAGGGAGGAGGCCGCGCGACCCATCCGGGCGTGAGCGAGGCGAAATCTCGATGTAGAAGAGGGAGCTGTCGGAGGCGGCAACCGGGAGGCCGCCGCGCCTACCGCCATTCACGATTCGGCGGCCGGCTCCGTACCGAGCGCCTGCCCGGAAGCGATGGCGTTCTCCACCAGCATGAGTCCCGCCTCGCCGGTACGCTGAACCATCTTCCGCAGCGTGTCCATGCTGGAGCATTCCTCGAGCTGCTCCCGCGCGAACCACTCCAGGAAGTCGTGCGCGAGATAGTCGTGCTCCCGGGTCGCGAGCTCGAGCAGCTCGTTGATCTGGCGCGTGACCGTGAACTCCCACTCCAGCGCGGTGGAGACCGCGTGCTCCGCGCTCGCGAACTCGTACTCCGGCGCCGGGATGGCCGGGATCCGCACCGCCCCGTCGGCATCCATGATGTAGCGCACGAACTTCATGGCGTGCTGCCGCTCCTCGTCCGCCTGGCGCATGAAGTGCTTCGCCAACACGGGGAGGCCGGCGTTGTCGAAATACGCCGCCATGTTGACGTAGCGCATCGAAGCGCCCATCTCGTGCCCCACCTGCTCGTTCATCTTCGCGTTCATCGTCTCGCTGATCAGTTGCATCTGCGGCTCTCTCCACATGGGCCGTTATCGATTGACGGGCCGATTCGTTCGGCCGGTACGGCGTTCACCAGCGTCCGGCGCCGGTGGGTCGCGGGTCGGGGCGCCGGGATCATCGGATCCCGGCGTGCGAACCCGCTGCCACACGCGGCTGTCACCGGGGGAATCTCGCTCGGCGGCGGGCCCGCTTCAAATGACGGGGGGGCGCGGGTGGCCTGGATGCGGGATGCGGCCACACGGCGTCGCCCATCCGCCTCGAACGTTGCCGGGGGTTCGTCGACGGTATGAGGGAGCTGCTCGAGAACGCGTGCCGTACATCGGTGCGCGGTCAGGGCGATGATGACCGCGACTTACCCACGGATGCCTGTTCGCCTGTTGCCGGGCGAGCAGATTCCGCAGACACTGTCTGCAGAATCTGGCCAGGAACATACCACCAACCGCTTTACGCAACGCCTTTCAGTCGAGACTGACCAATGTGCGTACTCGCATTCGCCTGGCACGCGCATCCGCGCTGGCCTCTGGTTCTTGCCGGCAATCGGGACGAATTGCATGCGCGTCCTGCCGCGCCGCTGGCCCGGTGGAGCCCGGAAGACGTGATCGCGGGGCGAGACCTGCAATCGGGCGGAACCTGGCTCGGCGTCGCCGAAGCCGGGCACTTCGCGGTGGTAACGAATCTGCACGGCTTCGGTCCGCCGGTACCAGAGCGGGCATCACGCGGCGCCCTGGTCACTCGGGTACTGGCCGGTAAAGCGACGAATCCTCTCCCTGTCGCGCTAGACGCCTACAATCCGTTCAACCTGATCGTGGCCGACCCGACGCGGGCCCGGTTTCTGACCAACCGACCGAAGCCTGGCCGGACCTTGCTCGAGCCCGGCGTTTACGGCCTTTCCAACGGCCAGCTCGATGAACCCTGGCCGAAAACAGTGCGGCTGAAGTCAGTGCTGACCGACTGGCTCTCCGACGGCGAACATGAGCCCGAGCGGCTGCTCGACGCGCTCGGCGAACGCACCCTTCCCGATGTCGAGCTGCCCGCCGGGTCGCGCGACCCTTCGTCATCGCCGATCTTCACATCGGACCCGGTCTACGGGACGCGGTGCAGCACCGTCGTGGCGATCGATGATGCGGGGGGCGGCCAAATCATCGAGCGTCGCTACACGGCAGACGGCGTGGTCACGGGTGAGACGTCGATCGATTTTTCGTGGCCGAGAGAGGTAGGCTGATCGCGAGAAGCCAGACATACAAATCGGTCAGGCCCCTTCGTATCCGCGCCGTAGTAGGAGCGCCGCGCTCGGTGGCGCCGGATGTACGATAGGAGCTATGACGGGGGGCTTTCCGGCTCGTGCCCCGAGGCATTTGCTACAGGGGAATGTACTAAGAGCGTCTTTCAAAACCCTCGTGCCTGAGTGGTGTAATGTCCCGGCATGAAGGTGTTGGTTTCAGATGAGTTGTGGGCGGTTGTTGAACCGCTGTTGCCAAAGGAGCGGCCGAGCCCGAAGGGCGGAAGGCCAAGGGTACCGGACCGAGCGGCGCTGACCGGGATCATCTTCGTCCTCCAGAGCGGTATTCCCTGGGGGCTGCTCCCGCTGGCGATGGGGCTTGGAGCCGGGCGGTTGTGGACTCTCGCAGCCTTCCGGCAAAAAGGGGGGCCAAGCGACCGGGCCGAATCCAACGGATAAGGGCAAACCGGGAACGGTAGGCCGCAGGCCAGCACCATGTTATTTCCGACCGCCAGGGAATCCCGCTCGCAGTCGAGATAACCGGCGCCAACGTTCACGACTCTACCATGCTCGATACCATGCTGGATGCGATCCCGCCGCTCGGAACCGGTAAGCGGGGCCGGCCGCGCTTCAGACCCGAGAAGCTCCATGCCGACAAGGGCTATGACTACCCGCGCTGCCGGGAGAGCTGTAGGGAGCGGAATATCAAGCACCGGATAGCGCGTAAGGGAATCGAGTCGAAGGAGAAGCTGGGCAGGCACCGCTGGGTGATAGAGCGAACGCTCTCCTGGCTCTCGCGCAAGCGGCGATTGGTGATCCGCTACGAGCGGCTCCCGGGGATGCACTCGGCGTTCCTCCACCTCGGTTGTGCGCTGATCTGCCTCAGCTATTTACAACGGTTTTGAAATACGCTCTTAGCGTCGGTACGGGAGTGATGACACTCCCGGCGTCGGGACCATACACGGTTCGCGTGCGCACAGCGGAAGGGCGCACGGATGGCACAGTGCCGAGAGAGTGTCGGTTCCGGGTGCGGCGGCAGCCGTAGGAGTGAGCGGGGAGCGACGGTCTCACCGGACCCCATCAGCGGGGAAAGATGCGGACGGGAAGACGGCTCCGACCAGAAGCCGAGCAGTCGCGGCGATCCGCTCACGCGTCGGAGTCTACGACATCCCTGCGCTTGTTCTGCAGCTCTCCAGCACCTATGTGCGCTGCGAGCAGAATCACCGTGGCGAGCAATACCGAGAGAAGCATCCCGCTCACCAGTGATATCCAGAGCGTCATTGGAGGGAATAGGAGGAAAAAGAGCAGCCAGAGATATTCGGCGGGGGCATCCGGTGAGAACGGGACGTCGCGAAACAGCGATATGGCAAACGTGGAGGCTGGTCCCAGGATGTATATCCCCGCCAGGATCCATCCCCATTCGGGTGGCTTCCTGGTGACTAGCCAACTTGCCGCGCAGAACAGCGTCACTCCCGCCAGCGCAACAGCATTCAATGGCCACCAGTCTACATGTTCATGGAGAGCGACCATGACCACGACGTACGGGAGCCAGAACGAAAGCCCGCCTATCACGATCCAATACAACCTGCTCCTCATTTCCCGTACCCCAGTAAGTCAGAAGTGGAGAGCACCTACCTGCGATCGCGGCCGGAGCGGATGCGCTAGCGTGGAGATGAAGAGGTGAAGCACCACCCTATTTCCGTACCCAGTAAGTCAGCAGGTAACCGAGTGGATTCGACGCGAACACGATAAAGGACTCGCTGAACGAGTTCTCCGGTCGGAACGCCCAATGGAGCACCATGTAGAGTGAACTCAACATCGCCAGCGACGCCATGGCGAGAACCGCTATTTCAACAAGATGCTTCTCATCATGCGGCTCGCGAGCCACCACAGTGCCCCACAGCACGATTCCGATGCAGAGCATGGCTACGCCAGCGAGGGCGACGCGAGCCCATTTGCGCCTCGCTCCGAGATGCGCCAGATGGGTGACCAGAACGGCTTCAGGCCGACAAACGATTGGAAGCTCAGGATGAGTACCAGGCCGTGAATAGCGAGAATCGTCACGACCGGACCAGGAGTATCCGGAAGTACGGGCCAGAATAGCCAGGTGATTGCGAACCAGGCGGTTGACGCCACGAGTGCCAGACACCCGTAGACGGGACACGCTCGCCGGTACGAGGGAAAAGTGTCAGTCGATCACGAAACCCGAAAGTTCATTTTCGGCTGAAGCGCTACACGCGGTGCGAGAGGGAGGAGGCGCCGCAGCGCATCCGCCGCCTCCGGGCCGCGCCCGGTGGCAGCTCTTGCTTCCACGTATGCTCGATAAGGACTCACGATGCTGAGCCCTCTGCCCCGCGGCTGTTTGGACGGAAGGGTCTGCGCCAGGAGCAAAGCGACGTCACCCGTCCTCTGAAGGACCCGAATATTGGCGCCACTCTCGACGATTTCTCCGCCGAGTCGCTTCGCCAGCTCGGCGGCTGGAATAGCCGCGGGAATCCAGAGGTCCGGCTGTGGCGTTACCGTGAGCGTGGGCGCATGGAGATTGGCGGCGGCGGCACCGCCCAGGGCGTAAGGGAATTGCGCGTCGAGGGAGATGAGTCGATCGAGAAGTTCGTCAGGAGTTCGGGACCAGACACTCAGACCCGTGACTTCCTCCGGCGTCGTTCGCTCTTCCGCAGCCCACAGGTCCAGGAGAGCACCGGGATCGGAGAGGAGCCATGTTTTGTGTGGAGCTTTTCCGAGCGCCTCCAGGATGCCGAGCTCCGTGAGGCGGGAGAGGAGCCGGCTGACCAGGCCGCGCGAGAGACGGGTCGTCGCCGCGAGCTCGGTGAGTGTGACGGGATCTTCGCCGGCCCGTAGCAGCAACGCTTCGGCGATTAGGCCCGATCTGTCACGCAGCTTCGGTACTGCCGTCCGTGGGCGCGTGTGCCTCCCGGTTTCGTGGACGCGATCGAGGTCCGGGTGCACGACGATATCGACGAGCAGGCCAGGCGCGTAGAGGCGGCATCGACCCGTCTCGCGCTCCAGCCAGGAAAGGCCAGCATCGCGGAGGAGGGTGCGGGTTCGCGGCGCCAGACGCGTTGTCGCGATGAGGACCCTGACACCAGCGGCTCGGACGGTCTCGAGGAGACCACGCGCCCTCTCTTCGCTCAGGAGGCGTATTTCCAGGAGCTCGAAAGGCACTGTCGGCCCCTGACCCACGCCCAGCTCGACGCGTGAGTGGCTGTCGGTATCCTGTGGTGGTACAACCACTTGTAGCTCTGGTACAGTCCGGAGCTGCCGAAGAATCCAGAGGCTGATCATAGGAAGAGCCCGGTATAGGATCGCTTATCTCGCCGTCTATGTTTACAGACTTAGCTACATTTACCGCCGTGGTAAATGTAGCTAAGTCTGTAAACATAGACAATGCGCGAGGACAACCATGCGACACGCTGGAGGGGCAACCTCCGCACGATTTCCGCTACCAGCTACCGTCAGGCCGTGTCCCGTCGCAGCTGCTCGATCAGCTCCTTCAGCGCGCGCCTCTTTTCCTTTGCCAATCGCATCACCGTCTTCTCCCAGGCAGCCGGCGTGTGATCGCGCAACCGGATACCTATTTAGCGAGACTGCCGACTCGCCTTGGTAGATGCCACTGCACCACGCCTCGTACGACTGACACCGACCCGACTATCGAACAAGTCCAGCTCCTCGGCCACTTTGGCAACCGATCGCGGAGCGGTGCGATACGTCCGGTTGCTTCCGCCGGGATACGGATAGTCGATGCGTGCCCCGGCGAGCAGCTCCGCAACCGTCAAAAGCTGTATACGCGGATGTGCACCCCACGGGGATTCGTAAAACCCGGCGCCGACAGCTGCCCTTCGCATTGCCGCCGTCGGCTCCTCGAAGCTGATCAGCACTCCCATCGCCGCACATTCGAGTTCCACCGTCCCAATGAGGTCCCGTACGTAGCTTGCGTGCAGGTGGCCCGCTTTGACGGAAAGAATGATCTGCTTGAGCCGTGATCCGGTCGGTCCGTCCTCGAAGTAAAGGCGACCGTCTACCCCCCGATCGGCTCCTTTCTTCAATTCACGTGGCCTGGCACCGACGAGACCCAGCGCCCAGTTCTGGAACTGGTACGGATCGGTGCGTGCAAGCTCCGCCGCCCCTTCGACGGTTGTCGGCTCTCCCGTAACAGCAAATTCGACATCGGGGCCGTACGTCGAGATCAGGCGGTGCTTTATGAGATTGGTCGCAAGATATGTGATATCGATGCCTATCCACCTCCGACCCAACTTCTGCGCTGCCGCTACCGTCGTTCCGCAGCCGCAAAATGGGTCCAGGACTACGTCACCTGCGTTGCTGCTCGACGCGATTATGCGTTCCAGGAGTGCTTCCGGCTTCTGGGTTGGATATCCCAGTCGCTCCGCGGTCTGTCCGCTCAGCGGCCGAATGTCCGTCCAGATGTCTGTAGTGCCACGCCAGGCATCTCGTCCAGATACCGCTTGTACGACGGCGTGCCATTGCCCTTGGGATAGTACAGGCGGCCCTCTTTCTCGAACTGCTCCATCTTCTCTTTCGAGTATGCCCAATAGCGACCCTTGTACGGCTTCCGCCCTTTCCACTCGTAGGACGTGTCACCACCTGGCTTGGCGGCTGTCAGATTATCGAGTCGATAGCGTCGCCCTGTTTCCTTCATCGACATACCTGTAGAACTCACGCACGTACTCCGGGTCGTACGGCGTGTAGAGAGGATTCCATGTCCACTCGTCACTCTTCGTGTAGAAGAGCAGAGCGTCATGAATATGACCGTGCTGCTTCCGCCCCTGTTTGGTGTCGCTGTGAGCGCTGCTCCGCTTCCAGACTATCTCAGTGCGGAAATGCATCGGGCCAAACACGGCGTCGAGCAGGACCTTCAGGTAGTGCGACGCCGTAGGATCACAGTGCAAGTAGAGCGACCCAGTATTCCTCAGCACGCGATGAAGTTCCGCGAGACGCGGTGCCATCATCGTGAGATAGGCGAGCATGTCACTCTCACCCAGGAATACGCGGAATGCTTGCAGTACCTCGGCTATCTGTCCTCCGGCCGTAACGACACTGTGAAATGTCTCGGCCGCAGTCATGTCCCACTGCCACGTGTCCTCGAACGCACGGATCTGCGCTGGCGACTTCGCACCGTCGCGATGCGCGAAGAGGATGTTGTAATCGCGCGCAGAATTGAACGGCGGATCGAGATATACGAGATCTACGCTCTCGTCTCGAACGTACCGACGCAGAACGTCGAGGTTGTCGCCGTAGTAGAGGCGGTTCGTTGCCATTTGTCTGACGGACGCATGGCAACCTGCGCGGCAACACAACCGAGGTTCAAACGTGCAGCGTTGTATACAAATGGGCCGTCAATAGAATCTCTTGGAACCACTGCGGCATCAGGATCGCTCCTGCTACTGCTGCTCATCTCGCGGCGCAAATGCGCTCTACGAACGAGCGTATGCGAATCATCGCTGGTTCCGCGTCCGTGACAGGCAACTCGAGATCTCGAGCCATCCGCGCGAATGGCTCTACCCAGTGCGCGGGTACATCGAGCGGCGGCGGCCAGTCGTGCGTGCCACGCTGCTGGAATACCGACTGGCACGCGTCGCGCAAGCCGGAATAGTCGGTCACCATCTCTTCGAGCAGCAACAGGTCGACCAGATCCCGGAAGCGTTCATTCCGCCTGCCTGGTCGAGGCGGCAGCGTCATACCGTGCAACTTCTGAGCGACGTGCATTCGCAGTGGAATCACTGGCAAGTCTGCCGGCCCGGTGATACCGAAAGCTTCCTCGAGAGCAATCGCTGGAACGAGCTCCACCTCCGCTTCCCCAGGTTCGGAGCGCGCTAGATCGACGGCGATGCTCGTCCACGAATCGCCGTGATAGGTGACCGCGAGCTGCATGCTGACTGTGCCATTGTCCAGGTGCAGAGGTTCTCCTTTGCGGCGGAAGGTGAACCCCTGGTACTCCTGATCCGCGACTGCACGCTCCAGCGTCCGCGCGAGCTCTGCGTCGGCGTCGTGTAGCACAAGATCGATATCCTTCGTCGCGCGAGCACGCGTGCGGAGCCGCAGTTCCAGAGCGACCCCGCCCTTGATCGTGAATCGAGAGCCGTCTGTACTATCCGCTGATCGCTCGAGCACGCCGGCGAGAATCATGTAGGCAATCCACGCACGAATGCGACCCTCGGCGACGCCCAGCTCCTTGGCGTATGCTCGCGCGTATCGGCCGAGTACTCCGACGGATGGTGGTGGCCCGCTCGGGGGCTTACGTCGCGAGGTCACCGGCTCATCCGTGCTGAGCGACGATGCGTTCTTTTCTCCGCTTTCTGCGCGCCTTGTGCGGTTCGCGGCTCGGTGCCGAGCAATTCTCGTTCGAGCCGGTCCGCAGAATCGAGGGAGAGATGGCCGGTCCGTCGACCATCTTCGATCGCCTGCCGCACGAGCGCCGGGCCAATGTGCGCCGCGTGCACATCGCGTATCGTCCGCTCGGGCGTCGTCGCCGGGATGCCACCCGCTACCTGTCGCACATCCGTTGGGGCCAAGTCAGCGTAGTGAACCACCAGATGCCGCGGTACGGTTCGGCGGACGCGCATGTCCTTCGGGAGGGTAACGTGGATCTTGGCCGGGTTCACATCCGAGAGCCCGTAAACGGCGAGCGCCGAGGCGTGGGAGATCACGCCACGCACGTCCGGACGTCGTACCTGAGGCCAGAGGGATGCTTCTACATACTCACCTATGGGCGAGATGGGAAAGCGAGCGAGCCGGTAGACACCGCGACTGACTCGCTCGATGTCGCCGCTCTTGTGGAGTTGGCTGAGGCGCACCTGGCGGACGCCGACGTCACGAGCCTGAGCGGCCGTGAAGTAGCCGGCCTGTCCGAGGGCGATCTCGTAGAGCTTGTCGTCCCATTCGCGGGGAAGCATCGGGCCTCCTGGAAATATGGCAATAATATAATGTCTGTGAGTATTATTGCCAAGGCACCCCCGGAGGCATATCGTGCGGACCGTGGAGTATGAGCAGGGCGGTCAAGTTCGAGCGGAATATGGTGAGGGCTCCCGGAGACGTTGGCGCACGATCTAACGGAGAGGTTCGGCTGAGGCTTCTCCTATCCGAATCTGAACAAGTTCCGCCAGTTCTACCTCGCATTCCCACAATCAGAGATTCTATCGACAGTGTCGATAGAATCTCATTCGGGGTTGGCAGAGCCTCCGCAAGACGCACAAGCGGGCTCCGGAAAGAAGTCGCCAGTCGGCCGGATTCTGCTGACAGCGCCTGCAGAATCGGCCCTGTCCAGTGCGGCCACCCGCTTCGCCCTTCCGTCGTCTGCCAACGTGTGTCTGCTCGCTGCGAAGAGCGAGCATGTCCGGCGTTTGTACGAGACCGAAGCATTGCGCGGTGGCTGGTCGGTGCGGCAGTTCGGCCGCCAGATCGACACTCAGTTCTCCGAGCTCACGGTGTTGTGCTGATAGACCTGATGCTCGGCTGCTTCACGCATGCTGACGTGGATCAGATGCACACTTACCTCAACTACGCGCTGGAGCACTGGACGCGGCAGGACGAGAACCCTCCGGTAGGTCTCATTCTCTGCGCGCTGCGCGACAAGGCTTGAGCGCAGTACGCGCTGGCGAACCTGCCCAATAAGGTGCTGGCGGCGGAGCACCGAACCGCGCTACCGGACGAGGCGCTCGTTGCGAACGAGGTGGAGAAGACGCGGCGAATGCTGGAGGGGAGAGAAGAGAGATAGGGCGCAACTGGGCACGATAACGGGGATCGGCAGCTTGCCGCATCCCCACTCGCCAGACTCGATGCCATCTTGCACCAGGACACCTCGAATAGCATCGTACCGACTACCAGACTCCGCTCCCAGCAGACCTCGATCCATACCCTTCTAATTCGCATGCCGAGTTTTAGCGACGATGAAGTCCGAGCCGCAGCGCTGGCCAAGGTACGCCAGCTCCGAGAGGCATACGGCGGACGCGTTCCTCGGGCCGCGCTTATGGAAGGGGTCACGCTCAATGGCGAGCGAATTCCGCTCTGGAATCACCAGAAGGGCATCTTCAAGCCCAGGGTCTTGGGGCCGAATGGAGCAGCCCTCAGCATCCAGACGTCCATCGCTTCCCCGTACGACGATGTTCACGACACGGACGAGGGAAGAATTCATTACAAGTACCGCGGATCCGATCCCAACCATCCCGACAACGTTGCTTTGAGGCACGCGTGGGAACGGCGGCTTCCGCTGATTTACCTCGTCGCAGTCGACCCAGGCTATTACGACATCATTGCTCCGATCTTCATCTCAGAGGACGCGCCCGGAGCACTCGAGTTTACGTTGCAGGCCGACCAAAGCGCATGGCTCACGCACAACGACAACGAAGTGATGACCGCTGCGCGCCGCGAGTATGCCACTAGAGCCGTGCTCCAGCGCCTTCATCAGCAGCAGTTTCGGCGAATGGTGCTCAGCGCATACCGTGAGCAGTGCGCTATCTGTCGCTTGAGACGCGTAGAGCTCCTTGATGCCGCGCACATTCTGGCAGACAGACATCCGAAGGGAGAGCCGATAGTCACGAACGGCTTGGGCCTCTGCAAGATTCATCATTCGGCGTACGACGTCGACATAATCGGAATCGACCCAGATGCAGGAGTTCATGTACGGGAGGATGTCCTACAGGAGGTGGACGGGCCGATGTTGAAGCACGGCTTGCAGGAAGTGGCCGGGACGCGTCTTATTCTGCCTCGGAAGCCAGAGCTGAGGCCCAATCGCGATTTCCTGGCGGAGCGCTTCGACCGCTTTCGCGCGGCATGAATCGCTGGCTGTCTAGCGCCCGGCCAACTTCTCTCTGGGTCGAGTGGGAGCGCCTTCCGGAACAATTCGGATAATTGCACTTTCCTCGACTCCGCTGTATCCCACGAGCCGACGTTCCCATTCCCCATATGCACTCCCGCTCCAAAAGCACTCAGACCGGCCTTGTGCGTGTGATAGCAGCAGTAGTCGAGCGTGACGGGCTCTTCCTGCTCTGTCGGCGTCCGTCACACAAGCGCCACGGAGGAATGTGGGAATTTCCGGGCGGGAAGATCGAGGAAGGAGAATCCGACTTCGAGGCAGCGAGTCGGGAGCTCGCGGAAGAATTGGGAGTTACGGTCCGCTCTGTGGCTTCTTCACGCTTCACTGCCACCGACCCGGGCTCCCATTTCGTGATCGAGTTCATGCCGGTGGAGATCGACGGCTCGCCGCAGTGCATCGAGCACTCTGAGATCCGCTGGGTATCGCTCGCGGAGATGATTCACTTAGACCTGGCACCGAGTGACCGGCGCTTCGTCAAGTATCTCATCACCCCCAAATGACTAGAACCTATCCCAGAAACATTGCTTGACGCAGCAGGATGCGGATGCACCCGAGCTGCACGAAACCCAAGTAGTTCTCTACCTTCACTTCCCACCGACTGACGATCCGACGGAAATT
>Ga0182741_1002385_pt1 | contig 22044 bp, 19 predicted proteins | sample eDN5th37CBELigOP_FD_128874 | JGI IMG/M metagenome (GOLD analysis project Ga0182741, IMG submission 128874) | Enriched Organic Plus compost microbial communities from Emeryville, California, USA - eDNA 5th pass 37_C BE-Lig OP (version 2) (version 2) ... | reverse complement strand
GGCGCAGAACCACGATGGTCTGAACTGGTCGCCGTATGATGGTGAGACGTTCTCGGCCCGTGTAGCCGCGACTGTCCGGCGGGGTGAAGTGGTGTACAGTGAGGGCCAGATCCTCTCCACCGCTGGATCCGGACGCTACATCCCGAGAACTTGAAAGGTTTCCGGCCGAGATTTCAGGAAAGCAAAGACTTGGAGCATTGGCCATTTAGGCGAATGCTCCGGCATGCATGAAGGAGTACGACATTGGATCTTGAATTGAATGGCAAGCGCGCGCTCGTCCTTGCCTCGTCTCGCGGGCTTGGACTTGGCATCGCCAGCGCTCTGGTTGCGGAGGGAGCAACGGTTCTCCTGACCGGACGCGATGCCGGCCGCCTTGAAGAGGCCGCGCGCAGCCTCACCGAACAGGGACCTGGCCGGGCTGACTGGGTATCCTGCGACATGGCCGCTGCCGACGCCGTGGAGCAGCTTGTAAAGGCCGTCAGCGAGCGCCTGGGCGGCATCGACATCCTGGTCAACAACACGGGTGGTCCCAAGCCAGGACCGGTCACTCAGACCGCAGGCGCGGACTGGCAGAGCGCCTTTACCGTCATGGTGGAGCGCGTGATCAGCCTGACCAACGCACTGCTTCCCCAGATGCGCGAGCAGAAGTGGGGCCGCATCCTGACGCTGACGTCCTCCGGCGTTGAACAGCCCATCCCCAATCTCGGCATGTCCAACACGCTGCGTTCCGCACTGCTTGGATGGTCCAAGACACTTGCATCGGAGATCGCCGCTGATGGCATCACCTCGAATGTCCTGATCCCGGGTCGCATCCATACGGATCGGGTTGATGAGCTTGATGCGGCGGCTGCCGCCCGTGCCGGCAAATCGGTCGACGAAATCGCAGCAGCGTCCCGCGCCACCATTCCGGTTGGCCGCTACGGCAAGGTCGAGGAATTCGCCGCAGTTGCCGCCTTCCTGGTCTCCGGTCCTGCAAGCTACGTCACGGGTGCAAAGATCCGCTGCGACGGCGGAATGATCCGGTCGATCTAGAAGTTCTTCTGACGCGGACGGACACCAGTTCGCGCATTATAAACCGTTGCGGAGGTTGACCCACTTCCGCAGCGGTGAAGACGATGCGCGCTGCCAGCGCCGCTGGCTTGCGGTTGCTGCCCCCAGCAGGGCTGCGCCATGTTGACCATGCAGACCTGCTTCTCGATTTCACCGCTTGCATTCCTCAATTTGACCGCAGAATAATGGCGGATAAAAAAGAGGGGTGCCTCGGTGAAGCCTTTTGACGAGATGATTGGCGCCGGCGGCCAGGTCCGCCAACCCTATGAGTTTCTCAAGCGATGGCTTGATGAGCAGGACCCGGATCATCTTCTTCAAAAATGCGCCGATGCAGAAAGCGTGTTCCGCAAGACCGGCATCACCTTTGCGGTCTATGGCGACGAAGAAGCCGGTGAGCGGTTGATCCCGTTCGACATCATTCCGCGTATCATTTCCGGGCAGGAATGGCGGCGTCTGTCGCAGGGTATTGAACAGCGCGTCATGGCGCTGAATGCTTTTCTTGACGACATCTACCATCGTCAGGAAATCGTCAAGGCGGGCCGCATTCCGAAAGAACTCATCATTGGCAATGAAGCCTTTCTGCCGGAAATGGTCGGGTTCCGCCCGCCCGGCAATGTCTACACTCATATCATCGGGGTCGACATCGTTCGCACAGCTGAAAACCAGTTCTACGTTCTCGAAGACAATGCCCGCACGCCCTCTGGCGTGTCCTACATGCTGGAAAATCGGGAAACAATGATGCAGCTTTTCCCGGAGCTGTTTCAGAATGTGAAAGTTCGCCCGGTTGAGAACTATCCGCAACTTCTGCGCCAGTCTCTGGCGCGCGTAGCGCCCGCCAGCACGACAGATGTCCCAACCGTGGCCGTGCTGACGCCTGGTATCTACAATTCTGCGTATTTTGAACATGCATTTCTTGCCGACCAGATGGGGGCGGAACTGGTCGAGGGTAGTGATCTGCGCGTGGTGGACGGGCGCATCGCGATGCGTACCACGCAGGGCTACCGCGCAATTGATGTGCTCTATCGCCGTGTTGATGACGCCTATCTTGACCCGCTGACATTCAGGCCGGATTCGACGCTTGGCGTCCCGGGTATCATGGATGTCTACCGCGCCGGAAACATCACCATTGCCAATGCACCGGGCACAGGCATCGCCGACGACAAGGCGATCTACTCCTACATGCCGGAGATTGTCGAATTCTATACAGGACGAAAGGCCATTCTGCAGAACGTGCCGACATGGCGCTGTTCCGAGCCCGACAGTCTGAAATACGTACTGGAAAATCTGGGCGATCTGGTCGTCAAGGAAGTCCACGGTTCAGGCGGCTACGGAATGCTGGTTGGTCCTGCGGCAACCAGGGAAGAGCGTGAAACCTTTGCCCAGAAGCTGAAAGCCAGACCGAAAAACTATATTGCCCAGCCAACTCTCGCCCTGTCCACGACGCCGATCTTCACGGAAAAGGGGCTTGCGCCCCGCCACGTTGATCTTCGGCCCTTCGTGCTGGTTTCGGATCAGATCCGTATTACGCCGGGTGGCCTGACCCGCGTGGCGCTGAAGGAGGGCTCGCTGGTGGTCAATTCCAGTCAGGGCGGTGGCACCAAAGACACATGGGTGCTCGATGACTAAGGCCACACCTGTCCGTGAGGCTGATTTGAGCTGAGGCGAAGGCGCAATCGGGAAGCAGTTCCTGATCTTAAAGAATGCGAGACAAGCTGGCAGCAAGACCGGCGCGCAAAAAGGGGAATGATTGATGCTGCTAGGCCGCACGGCAAATGGGCTTTACTGGATGTTCCGCTATATCGAGCGCGCTGAAAACATGGCGCGGCTGCTGGATGCGGGACTGCGTATGGCACTCACCAAGACCTCCGATGCTCCGGAAGAGTGGTCCTCCGTGGTTACTTCGGCAGGGGTCGCACAGGCCTTCGCCCAGAAATACGACAGCTACACCGCAGCGAATGTAGCTGATTTTCTCCTGCGCAGCCCGGACAACCCGTCGAGTGTCATGTCCTGTCTGGAAATAGCGCGCTCCAACGGTCGCATGGTGCGCACGGCCCTGACGCGCGAAGCCTGGGAAAGCGTCAATGAAGCATGGATGACGCTCAAGAAAACGCTGAAGAGGCAGGTCAAGGAAAGCGATCTGCCGGCAGTCCTTGATCAGGTGAAGCGCGAAACGGCGCTCATTCGCGGTGCCTTTCACGGCACGATGCTGCGCAACGAGATTTTCGACTTTGCAGCACTTGGCACATTCATCGAGCGGGCCGACAACACGGCGCGCATTCTCGACGTCAAATATTACGTGCTGCTTCCGGCCGTATCCTATGTGGGTACGACACTGGACAACTACCAATGGGAGTCCATCCTGCGCTCGGTTTCGGCGCATCGTTCCTATCGCTGGGTCTACTCGGGGGACTACCGTCCCGCTCAGGTCGCTGATTATCTGATTCTGAATGGGCGTATGCCGCGTTCATTGCACTATTGCTACATGAACATTACCAGCCATCTGGATTTTCTCGAGAAAGACTATGGCCTTCGCACCAAATGCCATGAGACTGCGGCCAAGATCACGGCCAGTCTCGCCAAGCAGGACATTTCAGCAATCTTCGACATTGGGCTGCATGAGTTCTTGACCGAATTCATCCGGAACAACAATCAGCTCGGCAATGAAATCGCCGAAGCCTACAATTTCAATTGAGGTGACGAATGCTGCTCAATGTCCGGCATGTTTCGCGCTACTCTTATGATCACCCGGTTCCCTATGCCGTGCAGAGGCTGCATTTGCGCCCTCTGTCGGTTCCCGGTCAGGATGTCCTGCAATGGGATGTATTGGTTGAAGGCGGTGTGGTTGAGGTCAGCTATGTCGACGGGTTCGGCAACAAGACAGATCTTGTCCAGCATCAGCGCCACGTCACCGAGATTGTCATAACGGCGAGCGGAAAGGTCGAGGTTGAAGACCGGGCAGGCGTTCTGGGACGTGTTTATGGCATGGCCCCACTCTGGGTGTTTGAACGCGAAACGGAACTTACCATGCCCGGCGAACGGCTGCGTGATGTTGCAGCTGGCCTTTCCGGTCGCACCGACCGTCTGTCGCTTCTGCATGAGCTGATGGGCACCGTACACCAGGCAATCAAGTATATTCCGGGGACCACGGATGTCAGTACCGATGCTGAAAGTGCCCTGACCGCAGGTCAGGGCGTATGTCAGGATCACAGCCATGTCTTCCTGTCGGTCGCGCGTTTGCTGGGCATTCCGGCGCGCTATGTCTCCGGCTATCTGTTGATGGATGGCGTGGAAGAGCAGACGGCGAGCCATGCATGGGCGGAGGCGCATGTAGATGGTCTGGGCTGGGTTGGCTTTGATGCCGCAAACAATATCTGCCCCAATGACCGTTATGTCCGCCTTGCCACCGGTCTCGACTATCGTGACGCGGCACCGATCTCGGGCCTACGCTTCGGCAGCACCGAGGAAAGCCTTGCGGTTCACATCAATGTCGGGCAGTGAATGAGATTGTCGACTCTGCCGGGCGCAACCGGCCTTGCCAGAGGCGAGCTGGACGAAATGCCTTGCGGAATTGCCAATGACCTATTGTGTAGGAATGCAGATTGATCGCGGTCTGATTTTCATGTCCGATACGCGGACGAATGCAGGTCTCGACAATATTTCCACCTTTTCGAAGATGCGCAGCTGGTCGGTTCCGGGAGAGCGGGTGATTGTCATGCTTTCAGCCGGCAATCTTGCGACAACCCAGTCTGTTGCCAGCCTGCTCGATGAACGGATGAAGGCAACGGTGGATCGTCACCCGAGCCTGTTCGAAGTGCCCTCCATGTTTCAGGTTGCACGACTGGTTGGTGAGACGGTCAAGGAAGTGATCGCAGATTCTTCTAAAGGTGGTCAGAACGCCGATGCATTTGGCGCGTCCTTCATTCTAGGCGGGCAGATCAAGGGCGGGAAACCCCGCCTCTTCTACGTCTATCCGGAGGGAAATTTCATCGAATGTTCTGCGGATACGCCGTTCTTCCAGATTGGTGAGCACAAGTACGGCAAGCCGATCCTCGTGCGCGCCTACAGGAAGGACATGAGTTTCGAGGAAGCAGCCAAGCTCCTGCTGGTCTCGTTTGACTCGACATTGAAGGCCAATCTGTCCGTGGGGCTGCCGCTCGACATGCAGATCTATGAAGCCGACAGTCTGCAGCTGGGCGAAAAATACCGGTTCACCGCATCTGATCCCTACTATCAGACTGTTTCGCAAAGCTGGTCTATTGCCCTGCAATCCGCACTCGACCAATTGCCCACTTTCAGTTTTGACAAGTGAACCTTGGTACTGAGTGGTTATACTCAGTGCTCATTGATCAAATCTGCGGTAATAGCGGGTAGAAAACCGCCGGAGCATAGCTCGCGTTATCCAGCTGGACCTGCCCCTGGGTGGTTCCCACACGCGCTTGTGCGCGTCAGGTAGTGCGCCTTCTACCACAGCCATGCTCATCCGTGCGGGTTAGATCACAGTTTCTGTTGATTGCGGTAATGTGCTCATGGCGAAACAGCTACATGATCCAAGCACGCAAGTAAGCCGATGTTTCGTCTGGACCGGACAGCTTCAGGCCATCGTCAGGTAACGAAATCGGGGCTCTGCTCGAAACGGTGCGTAGGTACTTCGATGTGGCCGGGATGCGCTGGGTCAAAAGAGGCACTCGACGACGGAAAGCATTCCAGCTCTCTTGGTCGAAGGGTCGGGTGACATGGCGCCAACTTGATATTGACAGCATAGAGATGCTGTGAGCAATATTCGCCAAGGGGAACATTCTTTCGTCACTACGAAACTGGCCAGAGACCGGGTTGATCAGGGAGAGAGACAATGAAAACAATACCATTCAGGAATGGCATGAACCGCCGCTCAGTATTGGCGGCCATGGCCGCAACGGCCGCCATCACCGTATCGGGTTCGGCATTCTCGCAAAGTGCTCCGAATATCCGCCGTCTCGAAGTTATCATCCCTCTTTCTGCAGGGGGAGGAAGCGACATCCTGTTTCGCCAGCTGATGGAGCAGGTTCGGCCCAGGCTGTCGGCCCAGATTGCAATTTCCAACGTTCCCGGCGATGGCTCGTTGCTCGGTCTGAGCAGGGTTGCCCGTGCAGATCCAGGTGATGCGGTGATCGGGGTTCACAATCCGCCGAACACGGTTCTTTCCCAGCTCGCGCGAGGTGATGCAGCTCCCGTCGATATCCGCACACTTACACCTATCGCGGGATATGGCCGGACATTCACCGTGCTTGCAACGTCGGCCCAGTCGGGAATCAAGACCTACCAGGAACTTCAGGAGGCCTACAGGAGCGGAGCGCAGCGCCTTCTCGGGGGCACCGACCGAGCCGGTTCGTCCGAGCTGACAGCGGAATTGCTGAAGAGCGATGCGGATCTCCCGTTTGCCGAGTATGTTGCTTATGACGGCAGCGGCGCCGGCAATGCCGCAATCGCCCGCAATGAAGTTCCCGCTGGCCTCGCCTCCTATGACGCGGTCATTGACGGCATGGCTTCGGGTACGCTGTATCCACTTCTCGTTCTGGGCAATACCGAGCGCGTGGATGGCATGCCGGATACGCCCACGGCGGCCGAGCTGGGCTACCCATCTATGGCCGAGGTCGCGGCACCGATCCGCGTTATCGTGGGTCCGCCCAACATGGAACCCGCTCTCCGTGACTATCTCGTGGGAGTCTTCCGCGATGTGGTCACTGACCCGGAGGTCGTGAAGAAGCTGGGCGAGGCGGGGATCAAACTCGAGTACATGACGCCTGAGGCGGTCGGCCAATCTATCAATGGCGCATTCGACAAGCTGGAGAACCTGCCGGTTCTCAAGCAGTTGCTGTCCCGGAAATAGACCATCAGATGACTGCAAAGACCCTGACAGGGGTTCTTGCTGACTACGTGGCCGGAAGCTCTTTCGAGCAGCTTCCGGCAGACGTCGTCGACAAGGCCAAACTCATCATATTCGATGAAATTGCCTGCGCCGTCCTCGGCCGAAAGCTCATCGCGGGCGACCTGATTGCCAAGTTCGTTTCTTCAATGGGGGGTGTGCCGGAGGCAACGGTTGTTGGCAGCAGTCTGCGACTGCCTGCTTCACTGGCTGCGCTGGCCAATGGTACGGCTGGACACGCCGATGAATTCGATGGGGCGCACATTACCGATGGCCATCCCGGAGCTGTCATCGTGCACGCCACGCTTGCCGTTGGTGAAGCGCGACGCGTGACGGGCCGTGATTTCATTCACGCCGTTTCGTTAGGGTACGACATCGGAACCCGGCTAGTGGCATCCGTTGGAGGCGCCTTTCCCCTCCGCAATACACACCATGTCCATTCCGATCACCTGCATGGATTTGGCGCCGCCATGGCCTGCGCCAGACTATTGCGTCTGACCCCGGAGAGTATCCGCTACGCTGCTGCCCTTGCGGCCGGCCATGCTGGTGGCCTTGCCGTCGTCTTCGAGGAGCGGCGTCACATGAGCAAGGCGCTTTCCACCGGCCAGGCGGCGTTCGGCGGGGCGACGGCCGCACTTCTCGCGGCATCCGGGTTTGAAGGGCATGACGATGTCTTTGACTCCAAACACGGTCCGCTTGGCTGGGCTCCCGAAAAAGCGCCAGTCAAGCTGCTTAATGGATTGGGGTCGGATTTCGCCGTGAGGGGTGCCAACTTCAAATTCTATTCGGCTGGCTACCCGATCCATGCTCCCGTTGAGGCAGCTCTGAACATCATAGCACGCGAGAAGCTTTCGCTGGACGATATAGCGTCTGTTACCGTGGGCCTCACCACGCATACCCGGGACACGGTGTCCAACCGGGACATGCCGAGCATCTGTGTCGAAGACATGCTGGCGGTGGCCATGGTTCATGGCCGCTTGGGCGTCGCGGAGGCGCATTCGACAGCGGCACTGGCAAGGCCGGAGGTGAAGGCCCTTCGCCCGAAGATTCATACGGTTGCAGATCAGGAGCTGGAGCGGACCCAGCCTCATGGACGTGGCGCCAACGTCCGGATCACGACCGCTTCCGGCAAGCACTTTGAAGAACGGATCGACCACCCACGGGGTCACGCATCTAGGGGTGGTGTCGACTGGCCTTCGCTACGCGAGAAGTGGCAGGACCTGCTTCCGGAGTTCATCGGCAAGGCGAACTCCGAAGCGTTCTACAATCTTTGCCAGAGTCTCGACTCTGTTGAAGACCTCGCAGAATTCACGCAGCTCTTGAAAACATAGGGGATCGGACATGCACGTGGAACATGGAGCCCGCCCGGAAACGCCGGCGTTGGAAGCTGCGTTGGCCAGGCATATCGTATCGACTCGCTTCGAGGATCTGAATGCCGAAGCCGTTGAAGGGGCACGCCGGACACTGCTCTGGGCGGTTGCAACTGCAGTCGCGGGATCTGCGGCCGACGGATCTGATGCCGTGACGCGTTTCGTGACCGCACCCGGCGGCCATCCGGATGCAACGATCATTGGCACGAATGCGAAGGCGCCTGCCGCCGCCGCGGCCTTTGCCAACGCCGTCTTCGCGAAAGCACATGAGTATGAAGACAAGTACTGGCTCGACAGCGCCGGTGGTTTCGCCATGGGCTTTGCGATCGCGCCAGCCGTTCTGGCCGCCGCCGAAGCCGTTGGCGGCATCAGCGGCAAGGATGTCCTCACGGCGATCGCTGTGGGTGTCGATCTCCAGGCACGATTGCTTTCAGCCATACGGGGCGAGATTTCGCCCGAGTGGACACCCTGGAACTCCACCTATCTGTTCTGCAATTACGGAGCGACGGTCGGAGTCGGCAAGGTTCTGGGCCTGAATGAGAACCAGATGCTGGATGCGCTCGGTCTCATCCACGCGCAGGCATGCGGCAATTTTCAGGGGCAGATGGAGGGTGTCCTCGGCATTCGGATGCAGGGAGGCTTTGCGGTGCGCAATGCCTTTCACGCAGTAGAGCTGGCACGGAACGGCATTTCCGGAGCGCACCAGTTCCTCTCCGGACGCTTCGGGTTCTACAAGATCCATTATCCGAACCACACCGTCGACTACGATTCCATTCTGGACGGGCTGGGCGAGAATTTCCTCGGTGCCAAGCTCGGGTTCAAGGGTTACCCCTGTGGTGTTGTGGCCCATCCAGTTCTCGATGCGGTCCGCCAGATCCGTCCGCAGTTCGCGCTGGACAAGCTCGCTTCGCTGCATGTCGAAGGCAGCCCCACGCTCTACATCATGTCGGAGCCGCGGGAGCGCCGGCTCAACCCGCACAATGGCATCGATGCGCAGTTCAGTCTGCCGTGGGTCGTTGCCTGCACACTTCGGGACGGAACGCTGAAGCTCAGCCACTTCGATGACAAACTGGTGCATGATGCCGGGCTGCGCGCGCTCGCTCACAAAGTCACCGTCGACCGTCAGGATGGCCGCGAGAGCGTGACTGTGGAGGCACGTCTCGATGACGGGACGGTCATTCGTTCCGATCCAGTTACTTACTGCCTGGGGCATCCAAATAATCCGGTGCCGACCGAAACCATGGTTCAGGTTTTCCAGGATCACCTTGAGCTTGCGGCCGTACCGATCAGTGCGGACAAGGGCGAGAGCCTGATCAGACGTTTCGTCAAAATAGAAAAGATTGCCGATGTGGCCACCATCTTTCAGGGGCTCTAAGGTAGCGGCAGCAGGTGCGGGCAGAGGAGGCTCTGCAATTTGTCCGCTCCGGATGTTTGCTGGGAGGAAAAACAATGAACGGTCAAGTTGAACAAGTCCATGACGTGCCAGAGGACGACGAGAGCCCAGCATCTGACACGAGTATCGGCGGCATCGGTTTTGCAGCCCTTGTGACGATCGCTGGTATCGTCTTCCTGATCCAGAGCCTGCAGATACAGTCGCAGGCGGGAATATGGCCCCGCATACTTGCGATTGCGTTGGTTCTGCTGGCGGGGGCCCAGACCATTTCCGCGGTTGTTCAGCGTCTGAAGCAGGCGTCGCTGCGTTCCTTTGAAGTTCCTTCTTCGCGGCGCCTGTTCACGGCAGCCTGGTTGCTTGCCTACTGCGCCGCGGCACAGTGGGTCGGATTCGGCGTTGCGATGCTGGCTTTCGTTCCCGTTTACATGGTCGTGATGGGCTACCGCAGGCCGCTCTGGATCCTGCTGATCACTGCCGGCTTCGCGGTCGGCATCACGTTCGTCTTCGACACGGTGGCCAATGTCCCTGTCTGGAGTTCGCGCCTCTAGCCGCTCCCGACCGCGAAAGGACAATGAAGAATGAATCCTGTCTGGGAAGCCATTACTATACTGTTCTCTTTCAACGGCCTGTTATTTGCGACGATCGGCTTCATCATCGGGTGCATCGGTGGCGCGATGGTCGGCATCGGTGGAGCGCTCACAACCGCTCTGGTAATCCCATTCACCCTTTCGATGACACCGGCCGATGCCATGATCATTCTGATCGGCATCTACAGCGGTGTGTCCTATGCCGGCAGTATTCCGTCCATCCTAATCAATACGCCGGGCGCACCCAGCTCCGCCGTTGTCACTCTCGATGGCTATGCGATGGCCAAGCGCGGGGAGGGGGCCACTGCGATTGCAATCTCGGCAACGGCGTCTGCAATCGGGGCCCTGTTTGGCGGGGTTTGCCTGATCATCGCCTTGCCGTTCCTCCAGTATCTGGCAAAGGTCTTCGGCTCGCCCGAGTTCCTGTTGTTCGGCATGTTCGGACTGGCTTCGATTGTCGCCGCCTCTGATGCCGGCTATCTCAAGGGCTTCACGGCGGGTATCCTGGGCGCCCTTCTGGCCACGGTTGGCGCGAGCCTGCTTGACGCCAATCCAAGGTTCACCTTCGGCATCAGCGAGCTCATCGACGGCATTGATCTCGTTTCCACCATGATCGGCCTGTTCGCGTTTTCCGAAATGGTCCGGCTGTCACGCAATCCGCACGCTATCACGGATACACTTGCCGGCCTGGGTGGAATGTGGCGTGGTATCCGTCTTGCGCTTGCCGAGTGGAAGGCGATCGTACGCGGATCCGGATTGGGTATCCTCGTCGGCTTTGTGCCCGGGGAAGGTGGGACGGTTGCAACCTTCATGTCCTATATCACGGAGAAGCAGCTGGCCAAGGATCCCGAACGCTTCGGCAAAGGACATCCAGCAGGCATTGCCGGGCCCGAGGCAGCCAATAACTCGGTTATTGGCGGTTCACTTGTACCGACCCTGTCATTCGGAATACCCGGCAGTGTTTCCACCGCGCTCCTGCTGACGGCCCTGATGTTGCACGGCATCCGACCGGGTCCGAACCTTTTTACCCAGGATGTGGTCATTCTCTATACGATCATCGGATCCATATTGTTCGGTGGCGTCCTGACGATGATCGTCGGGCTCAGCTTGTCCAGGCCGCTGGCGCTGCTGACGATCATTCCGATACCGGTTCTGGTACCTTTGGTCTGCGTGATTTCAGTGGTCGGCATCTACGCCGCGAGCTTTAACTACAGCCATATCTACATGGCTCTCGCTGCGGGTGTACTCGGCTACGCCTTCATGCGGCTACGCTACCCGATCGTGGCTTTCCTGCTCGGATTTATCGTCGGTCCGCTTGCAGAAGAGAACTTCATGCGCACCTGGCAGCTGACGCAGGGGCACCTTTGGGAAGTTCTCTTCCGGCCGATATGTGCCGTGCTGTTCATCATGACGCTGCTTGTTCTGTTGCGGCCGCTCTGGAAGTTCCTGATCCAGACCCGGTTGAAGCGGGTTACAAACGGGCACAGCGCTTAGTCTGAAAAGGCCGGTAAACGTATAGAGCGAACAGAAAGAAGCGTCCCGCGCTTCGGAAGCGCGGGACGTTTTTCTGTCAGTTCTTTTGGCGCCGTGTGTAACCGTGCGCGTCCTGTACCGACAATGCATTGTCAGGGGACTTGACCACGCAGTCTTTCAGCTGGTCGCGGTCAGCAGTGAATCCGAGCCCGGGTGCGTCCGGGATCAACAGCATGTTGCCGACAGGATCGGGCGCGCCCTTGAAGAACCGCTTGCCGGCCTCCCACATCCCGTAGTGAAACTCCACCCGGCCACCATTCATCACGCCTGCCATCAGGTGCATGTTGAAGATGGGCCAGCCGCCGCCATTGGCGATCGGCAGGTTGAATGCCTGCGCCATGTGCGCGACCTTGAGCGACTCCGTATATCCGCCATTGTAGCAGCAGTTCGGCTGCACGAAGTCGACAGCCTGATGCAGGATCAGGTCGCGGAAACGCCAGCGATGGCCCTCCATCTGCCCGGCAGCCAGCGGGATGCCCGTGTGCATGCGCAGGTCTGCCATGGCCCGGGTATCATTCTGGTGCACAGGTTCCTCAAACCAGGTGACCCCACAGTCTTCGATCTCTCGGCACAGCAGCCGGGCTTCCGCAGGGCTGAAGTAGTAGTTCCCGTCAATCAGAAGCTCTACATTATCGGGAATGGCGCGCCGGACAGCCTTGACACGGCGGGCATCTTCCTTCCAGTCGTGGCCATCGTCGCCAACTACCATCTTGACTGCGTCAAAACCCATCTGAATGAACTTGTTGGCGTATTCCGCAAGTTCTTCACGGTTGAAGTAGGCATATCCGAATGTTGCGTAGGTTGGGCAGCGGTCCGAAAAGCCACCCAGCAGCGCGGCAACGCTGCGTCCTTCTGCCTTGCCCCTCAGGTCCCAGAGCGCAATGTCGATCGCCGATAATGCATTGGAGATGACGCCCGTATACGTGCGCGGATTGAGCTTCTTCCATACGGCATGATGGATCTTCTCCGTATCCCTCGGGTCCATGCCTTTGAGGAGGGGAAATAAATGATCACGGATACAGGGGATGACTGCCCAGGGAAGAAACTGTCCGGTGACACCAAATCCGGTGTGTCCGGTATCTGTCTCGACTTCCACGTATACGAACTGCCGCTGCTCCAGCGCCTCCTCAATGCCCTCGATCCTGATTGCGTGCCGGTGCAGGCTCGCTCTTATGTCTACGATCTTCAACGCTTTCCTCCCATGAGACGTCAAATTCGATCACAGCGAAACGCCGCGCGTTGACACTATATGTGCTAGAAATTATTCATAGAAGCGAAAAAGATTTCGTATAAGCGAATCTAGGAGGGGAAGTTGGGACAGGAAGAGCTTATGTTCAAGGGGGCGTACAAGATTGTCACCCAATGTGCCAATCTTCGTCCCGGCGAGAATGTCTTGATTGTCACCGATCCGGAGCGCCATCGGGTCGCCTCGATGGTTGCCGCCGCGGCGCGCGCAATTGACGTTGATCCGGTGATCATTTCGATGTCACCGAACGAGCTCGATGGTCAGGAGCCTGCTCCGCTCGTGGCGGAGCTGATGACATCTGGCAAGGTGGATGTTCTCTTCATGATCGTCACGCGTTCGATTGGCCACTCTCGTGCGGCCATCGAGGCCGTCCGCAGGGGCGCGCGGTCGATCTCCATGACGAAGTTCGAGGAGGAGCAGTTCTATCGCGGCGGCCTGCTGGCGGATTTTGCGGCACAGAAGCCGCAGTGCGATGCCGTTGCCGCGCGTCTGGGAAGTGCAAAGGTGGCCCGGCTCACCAGCCGCGCCGGCACTGACATCACGTTCAACCTCGAGGGAAGAAAGGGCAACTCGCATTCGGGCATCGTGCGGGAGCCGGGAGAGGTTACCGCGCTCGTTCACATAGAGGCCAACATCTCACCGAACGAGGGAACGGCTGAAGGCCGCGTGATCGTCGACGGCAGCATTCCCAATTTTGACATGGGAGTGATCCGCCAGCCGATCGAGCTGATCGTGGAGAAGGGCAATGTCGTCTCGATCAGCGGCGGACCGCAGGCCGATACGCTGCGCAGAATCCTCGCGCGAAATGAGGGTGAGGGCATCTACAACATCGCCCAGCTTGCCGTGGGCCTGAACCCGGAATGCATTGCTTTCAAGGGGCAGTTTTCCAACGACCACGGCGTCTATGGCAGCTGCCACATCGGCATCGGCACCAGCGAAACCATCGGCGGCGCCATTAGGGCGGATCTGCATTTTGACGTCATGTTGCAAAGCCCGACCCTGACGCTGGACGGCGTCGATATCGTGCGCGACGGGAACGTGCTGGTGTGACACGCTCGCCAGCAGTTCCTGTCTGAAGTCAGGTGGGACTGCCTGGTCTGCGTACCGTCAGGACGATGAGAGCAGCAAGCGGGAAGACGACGATCGCCATGAACGCTCCCTCCCAGGAGCCGGTCAGGAACATCAGCACCGGAAAAAGCAACGGCCCGATGATGACGCCGAGGCCCGTGGTTACCATGACACCGGAGCCGGCATCGATCAGCCGATCGCGTGGAGCAAGCCGCATCACCTCGGCGACCTGAACGCCGCTCCATCCCGCCGCAAGGACCCCGAGCGCTGTCGCCAGAACGGCGATGGGCAGGATCTGGGCGGATGGCGCGATGACAGGCAGCAGGCAGTTGACAATAGCCGAGCCGACCAGCGCACCAGTGAGCACCAGACGCGGCGAGAGAATTTTGTCGGCGATCCACCCGAGCGCCAGTCGTCCGACAAAGGCTCCCACCTGAAAGAGAGCGAAGATATAACCCGCAACAACGGGCGAGATGCCGATCTCGAGCGCGAGATAGGTGGGGAGGTAGACAAGCCAGGCGCTGTTGACCAGGGCCAGCGTGAACCCGGTCAGCGTCAGCCTGCGCAACTGCGGGTCCGACAGAACCGTATAGGTCGGCCCGGACAGATTCTGGAAGTCGAACATGGCCCCGTTACGGGGTCGCATCAGATCCATCCTGCGCAGGCCCGAATAGAGCGGCGCGAGGATCATCAGCCCGATCAGCAACGGAACCGCCGCCGCAACAAGCGCCGCGTAAAGGCCGTATCGTGCTCCGATGACCGGAAGGATCAGTCCGGCAAGAACGCCGCCAAGGGCGGGCGCTGACTGCTTGACGGAGAAGATGAGGGCGCGGTAGCCACCCGGCGCATGGTTCTGCAGCAGGTCATTGCCAATCGGATGCGATGGCGCGTGGCAGAAGCCCAACAGAATGCCGGCAAGGTAAGGAACGGCCGCGCCGGGAACGGCAACCAGCAGGAGGCCCGAAAGGCCGCTGGCGATTCCGAGCAATATCCCCCGTGCGGCTCCCAGCGCACGGAACACGCCAGCGCCGATCATGACGAAGCCGACAGAGCCGACATTGGCGATCGTGGCGACATGGCCGACCATGTCGGGTGTCCAGCCATAGTTCATGATCAGCTCAGGGCCGAGCACAGGGACGAGGCGGAGCTGAACAGTTGCCGCGGCGTGTGCCACGCAGACGATCAGGAGCACACGTTTCCAGTTCAGGATTGCTTCCACAGTATGGCGATTCAACTTGATACCCCGTTGCGCCAGCGTTCACGGCGCTGGGCCAGAACGTCAGCAATCATTTCCGTATCCATGCCGGCGAAGGCAAGAGGAGCAACGCCGGTTGAAACCAGTTGCCGGAAATGGTCCGGTGAACCCACGCCACCGGCCACAACGGCGACCCCGTACTTGCGGCCTGCATCGATGACCCGCCGGCACGCGGAAACGACCTCCGGGTGGTCCGGCTGCCCCGCATGACCCATCATTGTTGACAGATCATTCAATCCCAAAGCGATGAGGTCAATCCCGGGAACATCCGCAATCTCATAGATGTTGTTGACGCCCTCCGGGGTTTCGATCACGAGTTGCACGATGACGCTGCGGTCGGCACGGCGCATCCTTTCCTCCGGCGGAAGGCGCCGGTAGCCGAGCTGCGGGAGGAGTGCGTTCTGTGACCGGCTTCCATGGGGCGGAAAGCGGCAGGCCGCGACGGCATCTCTTGCCGCTTCGGCGGACTCGATATGCGGGAAGACGATGCCGCCTGCGCCGCCATCAAGAAGCGGCCCGACGAGACCCGGCATGCCTTCCGGGATGCGGACCCATCCGCCGAGGCCCAGCGCGGATGCAGTTGCTGCAAGCTCGGCAGCAGTTTCAATGCCGATGGGGGCGTGCTCCATGTCGATCCAGACCAGATCGAAGTCTGCCGCCGCTGCAAGGCGCACGATCTCGGGCGTACGGGCATTGCGCAGGCCGAGCGCCAGACAGGTCTCACCTGCCTGCAGGCGCGCAAGTAGACGTCGCCCGCCAGTTTCGAAAAGCTCTTCACCTGCGGACTCGCATGCCTTCATGTCTGTGGTGCTTTCGGTGGGAGGCGGTTCTCTTCGACTGAAAGTTCACCCTGGTGGGCTGAAGCGGGAGTTCACTCTGCCCAGCGGGGTTTTCGCTTCTGCTGGAACGAGGCGATACCTTCTTTGGCATCTGCAGTCTGTGCGGCGAGCATGATCTGGCTTTCCGCGAAGGTGATCGCTTCATCGAAGCTCATCGACTCCATGGCCCTGATTGCCTGCTTCATTCGGCGAATGGCAACCGGGGAGGCAAGCCTGATCTTCTCAAGCAGGTCGTTGACCCGGTCATCGAGTTCGCTCGCCGGCACGACATAGTTGACGAGGCCGATCTCCCGCGCGCGATGGGCGTCGAACAGCTCACCCGTCAGGATCAGCTCGAGGGCATGGCGCGGATGGATCAGATTGCGGAAATAGACCTGCACCTGAACCGGAATGACTCCGACCCTTGTTTCGGGAAGTCCGAAGCGCGCATGATCGGCTGCAACGACAAGGTCGCACAGCGACATCAGTGCGGTTCCCCCGGCAACACAGGCGCCATTGATGCGGCCAACGGTCGGAATGCCGATCTGGCGGACCACACGTGCAAGCCGCCCGAAATCCGTGGTCGGTTCCTCGATCTGTTCGCCAAAGACTGATGTTCCCTGCTGGAGATCGCCGCCGGCACAGAAAGCCTTGTCACCGACGCCGGTCAGGACGATGGCGCGAACTGTCGGATCCGCCGCGGCCTGCAGCATCCCGGTCTTGATGCCTTCGATGACGCTTTCGTTGATGGCATTCCTGCGGTCGGGCCGGTTGATGGTGATCCACAAGGCGATCCCGCGCCGGTCAATCAGGACAGGAGCTTCCTGTGACATTCAAATCTCCTCAGTTCTTCACGAGACCGTCTTCAACCCATTTGGCCGGAACGGAAATCATCATTTCCAGAGCCATCTGGCCGAACGCCTTGCCTTGCGGATCAATGCGCGGTGAAGCCATTCCACCGCCACCCAGCGCATGCTGCAACAGGAAATTCACGGCACTCAGCCCGGGTGCCTCGAAGCGTTCAACCGGCCCTTCAACAATGCCCTGGAAATGCGTCAGCATTTTCTCAGGAGTAACTTCACGCCGGATGATCGGCAGAAATTCCGGGCGACGGGCGATGATTGCGATATTCGACGAGTCCCCCTTGTCGCCGGATCGCGCATAGGCAACGCGCAGCAGAGGGACCTCGACCGTCGGCTCGGTGGAAGGTGGAGCAACCTCTCCGAGCATATGGGGAGCCTCAGTCAGGTCCGAACCGGCAGGGATATCCACCGTGAAGCTATCACCGTCGATGGTTACGACAGGCAAGGGCATCCTTGCCTTCTCGACAAAGAAGGTGAAGAGACGCACCACGGACGTCGGCTTTGGCCGTCCGCCGAAGATGCCGGTCGTTCCGGGCGCAAACGAAAGGCCGATCGAGCCGATTTCCTTGGCAAACAGGTCGAGCGCCTGGCGGCTGGGGTGCTGAACCACACAGCGCAACAGAACCTCGCGCGTGGTCCGGGCCTGGCTCTTCCCGGCATAACTGGATTCGCTGCCGAGAACCTCGACATATGTCGTCGTGAAATCGGTAATGCCCCGGGCCGCGAAAAGCGCGCGTGCGCGTGCGATCAGCGCTTCGGCGGTGCGTTCAGCCTTGCGCACGGCGTCGGGGCCCACGATGGAGATTGTCGCCACGGCGCGATATCCATCCTGCCAGGTTGCCGACACCTTATAGGTTCGGACAGGCGGCCTGCCACGCGCCGGCGAAACCAGAACGCGGTCAGGTCCAGCCTGCGTGACCGTGACGTGGGAGAAATCAGCTGTCACGTCCGGAAGCATGTAGGCGGACGGATCGCCAATCTCGTAAAGGATCTGCTCGGCGATCACCTGCGGCGCGACAAGGCCTCCAGTCCCCTCGGGCTTTGTCACGACGAAGGACCCCTCTGCGCGGCATTCCGCAATCGGATAACCGATGTTTTCCCAGCCCGGTACTTCTTCCCAGTCGGTGTGGATTCCGCCCGTTGCCTGCGGCCCGCATTCCAGCACGTGGCCGACAAGACTGCCGGAGGCCAGCAGGTCGTAGTCGGCGGGCCCCCAGTTGAACTCGTGCATCAGAATGCCGAGGGCGAGAGCACTGTCGGCGCAACGGCCCGTGATGACAATGTCTGCCCCCTTGTCCAGCGCAGCACGGATCGGCAGGGCGCCAAGGTAGGCGTTGGCGGTCAGCATTTCCGGCGGGAGTTGCCGTCCAGAATGGGCGTCCCGCACGTCGGCGGCACGCATGTCAGGGAGAAGCGGCATGACGTCATCGCCAGTGACAACGGCGATGCGGAGCGTCAGTCCCAGCTCGGCCGCTACCGCCTGCAGGGCGTCGCGGCAGCCGGTGGGGTTCACGCCGCCGGCATTGGTCACCACCTTGATGCCGCGCCGGGAAAGTTCGGCCAGCGAGGCTTTCATGTACTGAATGAAGTCGGGTGGGAAACCGGCAGCCAGATCCTTCATCCGTGCCCGGGCCAGAAGCGACATGGTCACTTCGGCCAGATAGTCCATGATGAGATAGTCGACATCTGCAGTCAGAAGCTGCGGAATTGCCATGGGGCTGTCGCCCCAAGCACCCGAAGCGCCTCCAATGCGCACGATCTTACCGCTTGCGGTCATTGAACCGTCCAATTCTCAATAGGACTTGGGAAGACCGAGCACACGCTCTGCAATGTGGCAGAGAATGAGTTCCCGTGACACTGGAGCAAGTCGCATGGCGACGGCTTCGCGGAAATAACGCTCGACATTGAATTCTTTTGCGTAGCCCATGCCGCCGTGAACACGGATGGCGCGGTCGCAGGCATTGAAATTCGCGTCGGCGCTCATGTATTTCGCCGCATTCGCTTCAGGGCCGCAGGGCTGGCCTGCATCATAGAGCTCGGCTGCACGCAGAACCATGAGTTCGGCTGCCAGCAGCTCTGACCAACATTCTGCCAGAGGATGCTGTATAGACTGGTTCATGCCAATGGGGCGGCCGAACACGACACGATCCTTGGCGTACTGAACAGCCTTTGACAATGCGCGCCTTCCGACGCCGATGCACTCGGCGGCGTTCAGTATCCGCTCGGGGTTCAGACTGTCGAGGATGTAGCGGAAGCCTTTGCCCTCCTCGCCAATCCGGTCCTCGACCGGGATTTCCAGGTTGTCGATGAAAAGTGCGTTGGAATCGACCGCCGCGCGTCCCATCTTCGGTACTTCCCGGACCTCGATCCTGCTGCGATCGAGGTCAGTGAAGAAGATAGAAAGTCCATCCGTTGGCTTCTTGCATTCCTCGATAGGGGTGGTCCGGGCAAGCAGCAGGATCTTGTCTGCGATCTGGGCCGTGGAGATCCACATCTTCCGCCCGTTGACGACATACTTGTCTCCCTGACGGACTGCCCGCGTCTTCAGCTTGGTCGTGTCGAGGCCGGCATCCGGTTCGGTGACGCCGAAACATGCACGGATCTCGCCCTTGATCAGGGGCACCAGCCATCGTTTCTTTTGCTCCGGCGTTCCGTGGACCACGATTGAGTGCGGCCCGAAGATGTTGATGTGGACGGCAGAGCAGGCTGCAAAGGAGCCCGCTGACGCACCGATGACCTGCATCATGATGGCCGCTTCCGTGACGCCCAGTCCGGCACCGCCGTATTCTTCCGGCATCGCTATGCCGAGCCATCCACCTTCTGCTATCGCGGATGTGAACTCTGTCGGGAAGGTTCCCGTACGGTCCTTTTCCTGCCAGTACTGGTCATCGAAACGGTCGCATATTGCCTTGATGGCGTCGCGGATCTCGGCACGCTCCGGTGTGTTCGCGAGAGCTTCAAAATCCATGATGTTGTTCCTCCTCCGCGTGCAATTCAGTTCTTCCCTGTCTTCCCGCCCACCGCAGCGTTCAGCACCTCTTCCGTGTGTTCACCGAGGTTGGGAGCGAGCCTGCGGATCGATGCTGGAGAAGCGCTGAACTTTATGGGAAAGCGTGCGTAATTGATGGTGCCCTCGGTGGGATGCTCCTGCTGTCGGAACATGCCCACCGCCTTGAGGTGCGGGTCTTCGAACAGGTCTTCAATACGGTTCACCACAGCAACGGGTATGTCCATTGACCGGCAGAATTCGATCCACTCCGCGTTGGTTCGGGAAGGCAGATGTTTCGCCAGATACTCGCCAGCAAGTTCTGCATTCTGGGTGCGCAGCTCCTGCGTCGCAAAACGGGGGTCACGCTCGATCATTCCCGGATCGCCGACCAGTTCGCAGAAGGCACGCCAGTGCTTGTCGAGGTAAACTACGATCGAGATGTAGCCGTCCCTGGTCCTGTATGGACCGCGGGTACGGGACAACAGCCTCTTGTATCCCATCGGCCCGAGGGGCGGGTCGAACGCCTTTCCACCCATGTGGTCGAAGGTCACGAACTGCGCCATGGTTTCGAACATGGGCACTTCGATTTCCTGGCCCCGGCCCGTGGCTGATCGATGGTAGAGAGCGCTGGTAATCGCGATCGTCAGGTAAAGCCCAACCACGCGGTCGCAGATGTTGAGCGGCGCATACCGCGGGGCTCCGTCAACAGCCTGGAACAGGCCCGAGATGCCGGATGCTGCCTGCATCAGATCATCGTAGACCGCCTGCCCAGAGTTCGGTCCGTCGCTGCCGTAACCGACTGCCGCACACATGATGATCCCGGGATTGATGGCTGCCAGGGTCTCGTAGTCGAGGCCCAGACGCTTCATCGCCTGCGGGCGGACGTTGAAGACGAAGACGTCGGCGTCCGGCACCAGGGACAGGAGCGCTTCGCGTCCCTCCTTTGATTTCAGGTCCAGCACGACGCTTCGCTTGTTCCGGTTCGACTGCAGGAAGAGCGGGCCCATGTCCTCGTGATGTGCCGGACCGATATACCGCATCGAGTCGCCGCCTGGACTCTCGATCTTGATAACATCGGCTCCCAGATCGCCCAGGATCTGCGTGGCGGCCGGTCCCATGATCACTGTCGTCAGATCAAGCACACGAACACCCGCCAGGGGTCCGGATGCTGCTGGCCGGCCTTCATGTTCGGACGGATCGATCATTCGCCCTCTTTCCAATCTCTCAAAGTGGACAAGTTTTTCGCATATACGAAATCTATTTCATTATTACGAATTAATACTGAGCGAGACGCTTTGCTGTCAAGCAGCTTGAGAGCCTGTCTCCGCTGCCTTGGTGGCCAGAACAGAGACTTCAGGTACATCGTCGACTGCCGCGATCAGATCGCACAGTTCCGCGAGCTCATGGGGTGCCGCCCCAATCTCGTCGGCAAGCCCGATGCAGAAAGCGCGTATCTGATCGAAGGACGGTCGCCCGATCGGCTCGGACAGGGCTTGTTCGATCATCCGGCCCGAGACCGTCTCGATCCTCAAGCGGCAGAGGCGTTCGGGGATGTCGGTCGGCACCACCCGCACCTTGGCTGCCTCGCGCAGAACCTGCGGATCCTCAGTCTGTTCAGAAACCGCGCGTGCCTTCGAAGGCGGCCGCAATCGCCAGACCTTCCCTGACAAGCTTGCGGTACCTCGCCGAGTGTCGGATCATGTCGGACGACCGACGAACGGTTCCCGGTGACGAAAGTAATGAGTGAGCCGCTGATGTTGAAGAGAAGCTTCTTCCAGATCGCTCGGCGGGCTCGACGCGTACTGTCGCAAGAGCACGCGGGTCTCGGGGCCGACAAGAGATTTCAAGCCGTTCGCCACGCCCTGCAGCGCCGTGGCCTTCACGGTCACGATGACCAGATCCTGTATACCAAGTTCGGAGGGATCGCCTGTCGCCAGGGGACGGCTGACAATCTCTTCGTCGCCCGAAAT
>Ga0182741_1002379_pt1 | contig 22099 bp, 10 predicted proteins | sample eDN5th37CBELigOP_FD_128874 | JGI IMG/M metagenome (GOLD analysis project Ga0182741, IMG submission 128874) | Enriched Organic Plus compost microbial communities from Emeryville, California, USA - eDNA 5th pass 37_C BE-Lig OP (version 2) (version 2) ... | reverse complement strand
GACGCGACGCCCGCGGAGCGTCAGCTCGCGCTGTTCCGCATCGCGGACCGGATGGAGGAGCGCGCGGAGGAGTTCGCCGACCTCGAGAGCCAGGACACCGGCAAACCGCGAGCGACGCTCGTCGCGGACGAGATCATGCTCTCGGTCGACCAGATCCGGTTCTTCGCGGGCGCCGCGCGCATCCTCGAGGGCCGCGCGACGGCCGAGTACATGAAGGACCACACGAGCTCGATCCGGCGGGAGCCGATCGGCGTCGTCGGGCAGGTGACGCCGTGGAACTACCCGCTCAACATGGCGGTGTGGAAGTTCGCGCCGGCGATCGCCGCCGGGAACACGACCGTCCTCAAGCCCTCCGACACGACGCCGCAGTCGACGCTCCTCCTCGCGGAGATCGCCGCCGAATTCCTCCCGCCCGGGGTGCTCAACGTCATCACGGGCGACCGGACGACGGGGGCTCGCATGATCGAGCACCCGACGCCGCAGATGGTGTCGATCACGGGATCGATCCGGGCCGGCATGGAGGTCGCGCGCGCGGCCGCGAGCGACCTCAAGCGCGTCCACCTCGAGCTCGGCGGCAAGGCGCCCGTCATCGTCTTCGATGACGCCGACATCGAGAAGGCGGTCGAGGGGATCGTCGCCGCGGGCTACTTCAACGCGGGCCAGGACTGCACCGCCGCCACGCGCCTCCTCGTCCACGAGGCGATCCACGACGAGTTCGTCGCCGCGCTCACCGCGTACGTCGAGGCGAACGTCACGACGGGCGACCCGCGCGACGAGGGGACGTTCTACGGGCCGGTCAACAACGCGAACCAGCTCGAGCGGGTCATGGGCATGCTCGGGCGCCTCCCGGCCCACGCCGAGGTCCGGACCGGCGGTTTCCGCAAGGACGCGCCCGGCTACTACATCGCACCCACCGTCGTCACAGGACTCGGTCAGGACGACGAGGCGATCCAGACGGAGATCTTCGGGCCCGTCATCACGGTCCAGCGGTTCTCGAGCGAGGCGCAGGCGCTCGAATGGGCGAACGGCGTCGAGTACGGGCTCTCGTCGTCCGTCTGGACGCGCGACCACGGGCGGGCTTCGCGCTTCGCGAAGCGGCTCGACTTCGGCTGCGTGTGGATCAACACGCACATCCCGCTCGTCGCGGAGATGCCGCACGGCGGCTTCAAGCACTCGGGCTACGGCAAGGACCTCTCGATGTACGGCTTCGAGGACTACACGCGCATCAAGCACGTCATGTCGTACATCGGCGAGTAGCTCGGCCCGCTAGTCGCGCACCGCGAGGGACGCGAGCCGCGGTCGCAGCTCGGCCGCGAAGAAGTCGATGAACGCGTCGGGGTCAGGGCCGGCGTTCTGGAGGACGACGCGGTCGAATCCGGCGTCCGTGAACTGCCTGACGACCTCGACGTGCCGCTCCGGGTCGGGACCGCACGCGAAGCGCTCGAGGACATCCTCCTCCCGCACGGTCGTCGTGCCCGATTCGAAGTTCACCGGGTTCGGCAGCTCGCTCATGACCTTCCAGCCCGTCACGAACCACCGCGCGGTCTCGAGGACGGCGCGAGCGCCCTCCTCGGGCGTCGGGGCGAACGCGAGCGGCGCCTCGGCGTAGCGCGGGCCCCCGCCGCCGCGCTCCCGGTAGCCGTCGACGAGCTCGCGCTTCGGCTCGACGGCGAAGAGCCCGTCGCCGAGCTCCGCGGCGATCGCGACCGAGGCGGGTCCGCTGCTCGCGACCGCGATGACGGGAAGCTCGTCCGGGAGGTCGAAGACGCGCGCGTCCTCGAGCCGGAGGTAGCGGCCGTCGTAGCTCTGGTATCCGCCCGACCAGAGGAGGCGGATGATCTCGAGCGCCTCGCGGAGCATCGCATGGCGCTTGCGGACGGCCGGCCAGTCGTGGCCGATGACGTGCTCGTTGAGCCGCTCCCCCGCGCCGACGCCGAGGGTGAAGCGCCCGCCGGAGATGAGCGCCATCGTCGCGGCCGCTTGCGCGACGATCGCGGGGTGGTAGCGCATCGTCGGGCACGTGACGCCGGTCACGAGCCCGACGCGCTCGGTCTTCGCGGCGATCGCGCCGAGCATCGACCACGTGAAGCCGCTGTGCCCCTGGGACTCGAGCCAGGGATGGTAGTGATCGCTCATCTCGACGAAGTCGAACCCGGCCTCCTCGGCGCGGACGGCCTGCCGGATGAGCTCGGCGGGATCGAACGCCTCGGTCGCGAGCTTGTAGCCGATCTCCATGTCGCCTCCTCGGGCTCCATCTCAGCCCCGAGGCATCCGCGCGCGGTGAATCTCTCCTGTGTATCCGCACGGCCTCGCCGATGTCGAAGCGGCGCCGCTCCGCACGATGCCCGCCCCGGATGCGACTCGCGTCGACGTCAGGCGGATCCGCGGCGGCGCACCGTGAACGCGACGGCGCCGGAGACGACCACGAGGCCGATCGCCGAGATCACGATGACCCACCAGTGGAGCGGGTCGAACCCGCCGGGTGCACCGTCGGCCGCCTCGTCGATCCGGACCTCACCGCCGTCCTCGAACCGCTCCGACGGCCACTGCTCCGGGTCGAGGACGAACCCCTTCTCGACGTCGTGCGCCCGCGCGCCCGGCGATTCGGGTCCCGCGGCCCCGACGCCCGGGACCTCGCCGGCGGCGCCCCCCGGCTCGTGACCGCCACCGGGCGCACCGGGCTGCGGCCCGGGCGGCTGCACGCTCGGCCCGGTCGGGCTCGTGACCGTGATCGGCTTGATGACGAGGAGGGGCTCGCCGTCGCTGCCGACGCCGCGGAGCACGACCGTGTGCGACCCGGTGCCCGCGGTCTCGGGGAGCAGGATCTCGCCGGTGACCGTGCCGCCGCTCGGCGTGAGCGTCGCGATCCGGACGCCCCCGACCTCGACGTCGACCGCTCCGGCGAATCCGCGGCCGGCGATCGGCACGGGCGCGTCGAGCGGGATCGGGCCCGCCGCGGCGAGGTCGGGCGCGAGCGAGACCCGGACGGGGAACGCCTCCTCGACGACCCGGTCCGCAGCGTCGCGAGCGGTGCAACCGACCTCCGTCTCGCCGAGCCGGTAGATCCCGGAGGGGTCGGGGACGCAGTCGAGCGCGGCGCCGATCTCCGACTCGACGCTCGGGGCGTCGAACGGCACCCGGATGCCGGCGAAGCCGCTCGCGCGCACGGCGGCGACGACGTTGACGGCGCCCGGGGCGTCGATCGTCGGCGCGGGCGCGGACGGCGCCGAGGTGAGGTCGATGTCGTAGTCGCCGTAGGGGCCGAATGTGACGCAGTTGCCGGCGAGGTCGCAGACCTCGCGGGAGTTCGTCGAAACCCCGGTCGCCGCGGTGCCCGGCGCGACGGAGGTGCGCAGCAGGAAGTCGAGTGAGCCGCCGGCGAGCCCCGAGTCGGCGTCGGACGCGGTGCACGAGACCGTCACGTTGAAGTCGTAGGCGCCGTCGACCGGCTTGACGCACGTGACGACGGGCTCGACGCGGTCGATCCGGACGCCGGCGGGCTCGGGGACGGTCGCGCAGTTGCCGACCGCGTCGCACACCTCGGCGGGGCTCAGCTCGAACGGCACGAGCGTGCTCGCGGCGCCGCCGAACGCGGTGCGGAGGTCGAACGCGGCGTGCGCGGGATCGGCGAGCCCGGATCCGCCGTCGACGGCGGTGCAGGCGACCGTCGCGTCGCCCCGGAGCCAGCCGGTCGGGGCCGCGGCGCACGTGACGACGGGCGCGCGGTCGTCGAGACCGACCCCCGCGAGCCCGGGCAGGGCGGCGCAGTTGCCCGCGACGTCGCAGATCTCGTGCGCCTCGGGCGCGAGACCCGAGACCTCGGTGCCGGGCTCGATCGTCAGCGGGATGGCGAAGGAGGCGGCAGCGCTCGGCTCGGCGAGGCCCGAGCCGTCCGGCTGGTCCGCGGCGGTGCAGCGGACCTCGACGGCGGTCCCGCGCGTCCACGGGGCGAGCGGCTCGCATGCGACGACCGGGGCGGCGCGATCGATGCGCGCCTCCTCGATGCGCGGCAGATCCGCGCAGTTGCCGACGGCGTCGCAGACCTGCAGGGGCGCCGACGTCGCGGCCGGATCGACGAGGCCCGGCGCGACGCTCGTCGTGATCGTCATCGTCGACTGGGCCGCGCTCGCGAGACCCGCGCCGGCGTCGGAGACCGCGCATTCGACCGTGGCGTCGTCCCGGAACCAGCCGCTCGGCGGGACGACGAGCGCCTGGCACTCGACCGTCGGCGGTTTCCGGTCGAGCATCGCGGCGGCGGGCGCCGGGACGTCGGCGCAGTTGCCGGCGGCGTCGCACACGGGCGCGCGGGTCGTGTACGGGACCGCGGGGCTCTCGGCCGGCCCGGCCGAGACGTCGAGCGCCGCGACGAGCTCGAACGAGGCATCGCCCGCGTCCTGGAGCCCACTCCCGGTGTCGGTCGCGGTGCAGGCGATCCGGTCGACGGCGGCGCCGGGCTCGTCCTCGCCGTATCGCCAGCCGGACGCATCCGGCTCGCACGCGAGCGCGGGCGGGGCGTTGTCGATCTGCACGGTGACGTCGAGACCGATCGACACGCAGTTGCTCGAGCGATCGCAGACCTGGCGGATCCGGTCGGGCGCGACGGCGTCCGAGGCGGCGCCGGGCGGGAGGCTCGCGGTGAGCGTCACGATCGCCTGCGTCTCCGAGACCACCTCGTACCATTCCGGCGTCACGAGCTCTGGCGCATCGGGATCCTCGAGCCCGCTGCCGGCGGGGAGCCGCAGACCGCGGTCGTCCTCGACCGTGCACTCGATGCGGACGGGCGACTCCGTGTCGCCGACCCACGTGCGAGCCCAGGCGGGACCGCCGGTCGGGAACGCGTCGTTCGCGCACGCGACGACGGGCGGGGACACGTCGGGCGGGTCGATGCCGGAGACGGCGCCCGCGAGGACGAAGTCGTCCGAGCCGACGACCTGGATCGCGAAGCGGTCGCCGAGCGATCCGGTGAGCACGAGCGGGGTCGCGTCGGGGAGCGCGACGAGCCGGTCCGGGTCGAACTGGCTGCCGCCGGTCTCGTCGATCGTGTTCGGCGCCTCGGCCTCGCCGGGCTCGCCGCCGATCGGCGCCTCGATCCCGTCGACCATCGCGGGGTCGGCCGCGAGCGCGGGGCGTTCGAACGCGTGGAGCGCGACATCGCCGGAGGCGAGCGAGACCTCGAGCCGCGCGCCGTCCTGCGGGACGACCCAGGTGTACCAGACGGAACCGCCCCCCGCCGACGCGTTCGGCTCCGGCGCGACCTCGAGGTCCTCGTCGATCTCGAAGGTCGCGTAGGTCGTCGTCCCGACGGCGAGCTCGAAGCCGGACTCGCCGAGGTGCGCGTTGACGGCGAGCTCGAGCGACTCGGCGCTGCCGAGGTCGTCGTTCGCCGGCCCGCCCGGGGTGGGCTGCCAGACCGTCAGGAGGAAGCCGCCGGGGCTGCTCGTCTCGACGCCGATGTAGAAGGTCTCGCCGGGCTGGAGGGACGGGAGCAGGAACTCGTAGCTCCCAGCCGCCGCGTCGGTCGCCGTCGCCGGGACCTCCTCGAGCGAGCCCAGCCCGGTCGCGTCGACCGCCCCGGCGTAGACCTGCACGGCGGTCGGCGCGGCGGCGCCGCCCTCGTAGAGCACGTAGGCCGCGCCGGCGAACGACGCGATCGCGTCCTCGGCGGGGCGCCAGCGATACCACACGCGCTGCCCGCCCGAGCTCCCCTCGCCGTCGCCGGCCGCCATCCCCGAGGTGTCGCCCTCGAGGACGCTCGCGGCGACCTCGAGCGCGTAGGCGTCGGCGACGGTCGCGTTCCCGGAGCCGGCGCCCGCGGACACGGCACGCTCGGGCTGGTTCACGAGGACGACCGCGATCACCGCCGCCGTCACGCCGAGGATCGCGAGCGCGCCCCAGCGCCACAGCGCCCGGCCGATCCCGGGCAGTCCACCCGCCGTCGCCATCAGAACCTCACCCTCGCCTTCCCGGTGAACTTCGTCGGGGGCTCGTAGCAGCCCTCGATCTCGAACTTCGCGAGGAGCTTGAACGACTTGTCGGCGCAGAGCTTGATCGGGTTGAGCTTGAGGTCGATCGACCGGTCCCAGTCGTCGCACTTCTTCTTCCCGAAGCCCTTGACGCAGCCGCCGATCTCGATCTTCGCGGCCGTCTTGACGTAGAGACCCTGCTTCTCGATGATCGTGCCGAAGGCATCGGGGCACAGCTTCGATCCGAAGAAGTCGATCTTCTCCGACTCGGCGCAGGGCTTCGGCGGGAGCCAGACGCCGTCGGCGGTCGCGAACCCGACATCGAGCGTCGCGTCGTCGATCCGCAGGTAGCCGTCGAGGCCCCAGCCGGCCTTGCTCGCCTTCACATTCACTTTGAGGTTCGGCAGCTTGACGCTCGCGAGCGCGCCGAACCGGTTCGAGTCGATGATGACGCCGGCGAGACGCAGCCCGTCCCAGACCTCGACCTCGAACGTCGCGGCCGGCTTGCCGCCCGTGACGGCGATGTCGACGTCCACGGTGAACCCGATCACCTTCGCCTCGCCCGAGGCCGTGAAGTCGCCGTTCGCCGCGAACGTCGCGGAGCCCTTGAGCCTGACGAGCCCGAGGGCCTGTCCGCTGAACCGCAGCGAGGCGTCGACGAACGGCTCCATGCCGACGACCCGCGTGACCGCGACCTTCTTGAGGCACTTGCCGCCGAGGGACACGAGGCACTCGTGGCCGAGCACTTCGATGATCTCGCGCTGCCCGGCCTCGAACCGCACCTCCGCGTCGGCGCTGCCGATCCCGAGGTCGAGCCTCGCCTGCCCGGCGAGGCGCAGCTCGAGCCCGGCGTTCCACGCGAGGTCGCCGGCGAGCGTCGTCGTGATCGGCCCGGCCTTGAGCTGGCCCTCGAGCGTGAACCAGGCGGCGCCGGCTCGCTCCCCGATCGAGAAGTCGGCGCCGGTCAGGCGGTAGCCGCGGATCGTGACGGCGCCCGAGCCCTCGAGCGACCATTCGTAGTCGCCGCCGTGCTTCGCGAACGTGCCCGCGAGTCTCGCGTCGGTCTGGAGCGGCGAGCCGGTGCCCTTGAGCGCGTCGAACTCGGCGAGCCCGTCCGCCCAGGCCGCCGCGCCGATCTTCCCGACGTCGACGCGGAGCTTGGCGCCGAAGCCGAGCAGCTGCGCCTGCGCGCTCCCCCGGAGTCGGAAGTCGCCGTTCTCGACCGTGACCGGGCGTCCGTCCCGGTCGGTGTCGGTGACGAGTCCCGCCGCGACGGTCGGGCCGAAGAAGAGCCGTGAATCGGTGAGCTCGACCTCGAGATCGCTCGTGAGCCGGAGCCTCGCCCGGTCGATCGCGAGGCCCGTGCCGTCGACCCGGCCGTCGAACGTCGCCTCGAGGCCGACGTCCGGTACGGTGATCGAGCCGGTCATGCCGACGAGGTACGGGTTCGGGGCGCCGGGTCGCAGGGCGACGCGGACGCAGGGCCCGTCCTCCGGGAACCCGGCGGGTGAGGCGCCGTCCGGAAGGATGCCGGTGACGTCGCCGCAGCCCTCGCCGCCGATGCGCGTGCCGTGCAGCTCGAACGAGCCGGCGGCGCCGACGAGGTCGAAGCGGCGCAGCCCCGACTGGTCGAGGTCGACAGTGCCGATCACCGCGAGGTCCTGCCCGAGCACGTCGATCGAGGCGCTCATGCCCATGTCGAGCCCGACGACCGGCTCGCGGAGGTCGGCGTCGAGGCCGAACTCGCGGTGCGCCCAGATCCGCGCCTCGTCGAGGGCGGCGATGCCGGGGATCGCGATGTCGTCGAGCGCGACGTCGATGTCGAGCGCGACCGTCGCGTCGCCCGACGCGGTCCGCGGCGCCGTCCCCGCGACGCCCGCCGACGGCATCGGGGCGTCCGGGCCGAGGCTCGCGAGCGAGGCGGTCGCCACGGCCATCGGCTCGCTCCCGCCCGGGCTCGGCTCCTCCGACCCGTCGTCGCCGCCGAAGCCGAGTCGCGCGAAGAAGGTGCCCGCCTGCTTCCCGTCGAAGAGCAGCTCGGGGGAGTCGAACGCGAAGTACGCGGTGGGATCCAGCCCGTCGAGCACGAACTCGACGTCGGTGTGCCCGACGCCCATGCCCGCGTAGGTCATCCTGCCGAGATCCGCCTCCCCGTCGAGGCGCAGCCCGAGGAGGTCGACGTTCAGGTCGAGGCCGAGCTTGAGCCCGAGAACCTCCACCCAGAGCTCGGCGGTGACGCCCCACGGGTAGATCTTGTCGCCAATCGTGCCGCCGAGCGGGGCGATGACGAGGCGCGCGACGTCGGCCGTGATGAGCTCCTCGATACCCGTGCCCTCGTCGACGACGTGGAGCAGCTTGATGAAGTCGTGGCCGTCCTTGACGCCGAGCTGGAAGTCCCAGATGGTGTCGGGCCTGCTCGTCGTGATCACGCCGGCCGCCCGGATCGGCTCCCCGCCGGTGATCCCGAACAGCGTCTCGATCGACTCGGGGAGGCCGACGATCTCGAGGTTCGCCGCGTACTCCGGGATGACCTTCATCGGCGAACTGAGGTCGAGCCACGCCTCCCGGCCCGCGCGGAACCCGGCCTGCAGCGTCAGGTCGCCGATGTCGAGCCCGGGGATGTGGAACGCGTCCCGCCAGGGGGCGCCTGTGCGCTGGATGAACGCGCTGCCGGAGATCTCCTTGACGAAGTTCGTGCCGAACGTGATGCCAATGCTCACATCCATCGGGGCCGGCTCGGTCGGAGGGTCCAGCCTCCCGCCGCTCACGACGTCGACGAGGTCCGGGAGCGTCAGCGAGCCGTCGGAGATGAGCTGCACGATCGTCGGGGAGTAGACGAGCCGGAGGCCGGTCATCGACGCGCGGGCGCCGCTGTGCGGCTCGTGGAACAGCTCGTACTCGCCGCTCGAGAGGTAGATCGTCCCCTTCGGGACGGCGGTGATGGGGGTGACCATCGGCATCGTGCCGGGGACGGGGATGCGGAACATCGAGTTGAGCGCGAAGCAGAAGTCGTGATCGAGCTGGTAGTTCGTCACGGCGCTGAAGCCGGCCGGGATCGGGATGTCCTCGTGCCGCTCGGTCGACTCGGCGCAGCCGTCGGCGTTGCGGCTCGCCCCGACCGCGCTGAGATCGAAGCCGGGGATGTCGGAGAGCGACGGGAGCCCAGTCGGGCTGTAGAGGAGATAGCCGTCGCCGCCGTAATAGAGCGACAGGTCGGCCATCCGCGCCTCGATCGAGACGACGAACGTCGTCGCCCCGATCCCGACCTCGTCCGCATCCGGCACCCACACGTGCATCCGGGCGGGCCCGTCGGCGCCGTTGGACTGGGCGGTGCCGACGAACTGGTAGTCCTCGTCGGGGTCCTCGAACCCGGGACCCGCGCTCGCGAGGAACGACACGCCCCGGAACGTCAGGGTCTTCGGGACGTCGCTGATGTCGAGGCGCTCGATGGGGTCGGCGTTCACGAGGTTCCACCCGGATCCGGGGACGATGCAGCCCTCGACGGCGAGCTCGAAGTCGCGCTCCTTCGTGTCGCGGCCGTCCCAGTCGATGCTCGCGGCGGCGGTGAGGCCGAGGACGGGCGCACCGGGAGCGAGACCGTCCGCCGCGGTGCAGCTCGGCGGCGCGTCGGCGAGGACGGTGAGCACGATGTCCTCGAGCGTGAGCGGGCCGGGGCGCCAGCGCGCGTCCTCGTTCACGATGACGGTGCCGACCTCGGGCGCCGCGCCGGGGATGACGGGACGGCTCGCGACCCACCCCTCCAGGTCGAGCCCCTCGGCGACCCGCCACTCGTGGTCGATCGGGTGGTCGCCCGGCTCGGGCACCGGTGGGGTCGGTGGCGCGGACGCGACCGCGCCGATCGTGAGGCTCGCCGACGCGGTCGACTCGACGCCGCCGGCCGAGACGAAGCCGTCGCGGGCGGTGAAGCCGAGATCGAGCGCCGCGACGGAGGATGGCCACGCGAACGCGAGCGTTCGGACCGTCGTCGTCGCATCCGCGCGCGCCGACTCGATCTCGGCGAAGACGACGCCCGCGGATCTGGGGCTGATGAGCCACGGCGTGATCGTCACCGCGTCGCCGTCCGGGTCGGACAGGGTCGCCTCGATCCGCAGCGTCTCCCCCGCCGTCGGCGCGACCGCGGGATCCTCGACCTCGACCCACGCGCCGTCCACCTCGCGGAGGATGCGCAGCGAGTCGATCGCCGGCGGCGTGTTCCCGGCCGCGGCCACCGTGACGGCCGTCGCCGCCGTCGCGACCGCGGCGCCGTCCGTGGCGACGAGCCGGAACGTCAACTCGGTGCCGTCTCGGGTCGCGGGGGCGAGGAAGGACGCGCCCGCGCCGAACCAGTGGGCCGTGTCGGCGTCGAACCCACCCGGCGCGCAGCGGTCCGGCACCTCCGCGGAGGACGGGAACGCGGGGATCCCGCCGGCGCCGGGGACGACGGCGCCGACGTCGTCGGACGGCGGGACCCATTCGACCGCCGGACCGCCCGTCTGCACCCAGCAATAGGCGACGGGCGCCTCGAGCGCACCCTCGACCGAGCCGGCGAGCCGCACCGTCGTCGGCCGGATCTCCGCCTCGCCGGCGCCGTCCTGGGCGACGACCGTCGCCGTGACCTCCTGGGCGGGACCCGCGTCGGCGACGAATGCGACGCCCTCGACGACCGCGGCGACCGGCTCGGCGAGGGCCGCGGCGCCGGAGGCCTCGATCGCACCGATCGGGTCCGGCGCGTCGACGTACCCGGCGGCGAACTCGAGGACGCCCGTGATCTCGCGGCCCGCCTCGAACTCGATGACGACGCTCGCCGAGGCGCCGCGAGGGACGGGCGCGTCGGTGACGCAGACGACCGCGTCGCCCCGCGCGGTCGTCCGGATCGAGCAGTCGCCCCACTCCGCCACGGTCATGGGCCCGAATCCGTCGAGCTCGACGGCGACGGACGTCGCGGTGACGTGGGACGGGAGCAGCGCCGCGAACGAGCGCGCGTCGGCGGGGCCCGCGTCCGCGTCCCCCGTGAGCGTCACGTGGAGACTCGAGGACTGGCTGCTGCGCAAGGGCGACTCGGCCGGCTGGATCGAGAGCTTCGAGACCGCCGGGGCGGGCCGCGGCGCGATCTCGACGATCGCGTCGACCGCCGTGCCGACGACGCCGTCCTGCGTCGCGTGCGCGGTGAGCGGCCAGCGTCCCGCGTCGACGAGCCCGTCCGGGAGCGGCTGCGTGCGCAGCAGCGGGCCGCTGATGATCTGGCCGTGCTCGAGCGAGATCGGCGACCTCGACGTGCAGCGCGCCTCGGTCCCGGTCTGCTCGCAGCTCCACGCGCTCGACACCGCGGCGAGGTCGAGCAGCACGCCGCCGGGCAGCCCGAGCACGAACGACACGGGCCGTTCCAGCGAGGCGCCCCCGAGGTTGGTCGCCGACACCCGGAATGCGCTCGTCGCCGCCGCGACGAGACCGGGATCGCGCGGGAGGATCTCGACGTGCAGCGATGGCGGCGCGCCGAGCTCGGTCTGCGCGGCGACCCGCGACGCGCTCTCGACGGGGCCGTAGGCGTCGGGCGCGGAGGCCCGCACGTCGATGTGCCGGACCTCGGCCGCGCCGCGGTGCCAAGGCGTCGCGGTCGCGCCGATCGGCACGAGGAGCTGGGGCGCGGACACGCCCGCGAGGAGCACGCCGCCGAGGAGCTCCTCGGAGTCGAGCGCGCATTCGATGTCGGCGCCGGGCTCGGCCTGGGCGCAGATCCACGGCGACGTCTCCGCGTCCCCGAGCCACGCGTCCGGCGGGACGTCGAGCGTCACGAGGGGCGGCACGGTCGTCGGGGCGGCGCCGACGTTCGACACGGTGATGCCGAGCAGCGACGGCGCAGCCGGGTCGGCGCTCAGCCGTCCGTCGAACGCCGTCGTGACCTCGAGCGCGGCGCGGTCGCGAGCCTCCACCTGGAACGCGAAGGGCTTGTGGCTGCCGATCCCGAGCTCGCCCGTCGCGTTGTAGCCGGCGACGGAGAAGCTGATCGGCACGGTGCCGAGGGCGGCCTCCTCGGGGATGCCGAGCGCGAACGGCAGGGGTGTCGACCACGACATCGCCGCGAGCGTCGAGGCGTAGTCGCAGCGCACCGTCGTGCCGTCCCCGATCGTCGATGCGGAGCACGTCCAGTCGGCGGCGCCGTCCCCGTCGCCGTCGACGGGCGTCGCATCGCCGAGCACGGCCCACTCCTGCGTCGCCGGGTCGATCCCGCGCGGCTCGAAGGCCGCCGGGACGAGCAACCGGGCCGTGAGCGGCTTCCCCGCCGTCGTCGGCCCCGTCCCCGCATTCGCGACCTCGGCCGTGAAGACCGCCGAGGAGCCCGGGTAGGCCTCCGTCTCCTGCCGGATCGACATCGTCAGCTCGATGACCGACGACGGCGTGCCCGCGGCGACGGCGACGGGCGTGCTCTCACCGAGCAGGTCCGAGTAGGCGGTGACGACGTAGTTCCAGGTGCGATCGAGCGGGAACGCGGGGCTCGGCACGACGTCCGCCGGGTCCGGTGTCACGTTCGCCGGATCCGTGAGGTCGTCGAGGAAGTCGAGCTGCGTCGCGGGGACCTCCGCGATGAGCGTCCAGTTCGGTTGCGGCTCGGCCGCGCTGCCGAACGGGGTGCCCCAGGCGAGCCGCGTCGACCCCGCCTCCGGGTCGTCGACCGTCGGGTAGCTGTAGCGCGCCTCGCGGTACACGCGATACCCGTCGACGCCCGCGGACGTCGAGGCGGGCCACGACAGCTTGACCTGGCCGCGCCCGTTGAGCGTCTCTAGGCTGCGCGGCGCATTCGGCGGGCCGGGCACGGTGAACGCGACGGGGGCCGAGGGCTCGCTCCTCGCCGTCGCGCTCAACGCGACGACGCGATAGTGGACCGTCGTGCCGGGCGGGACGGCGGCGCCGAACGCGTCCTCGTACCGGAACGTGTTCCCGCTCGGGCCGAGGAGCGCGATGAGCTCACCGAGCGACTCGGGGTCGGTCGAGCGGTAGAGCTCGAATCCGGTGACCGGGTCGGACGGGTACGGCGACGGCATCTCCCAGCTCACGGCGGCGCCGATCGCGTGCTCGAGGGCCGCGACCGCCGTGTTCCTCGGCGGGGTCAAGGGCACGACGGCCGGCCCGCCCGGATCGGAGGCGCCGCACGCGCCCGCGGACCCGTCGATGAACGTGATGCCGGGGTCCGCGGTGACCGGGCCGCCGACGCCGTTCGACGCCGTCACGGTGCCCGTGCCGGTGAGCCGCAGGGCGCCCTCGTAGCCGCACGCGTCGTCGAGCGCGAGCAGCCCGCCGTCGAGCGCGATCTCGAGCCCGCCCGTGCCGGCGAGCGCCGACCGGATCTGCACCGAGCTGCCGCCGACATCGATCGTCCGCGGCGCCGAGCCGAGGTCGAGCGTGCCGTCGGCGATGAGGCTCTGCGCGTCGCCGCGGACGTGGATCGGGCCGTTCACGACCAGTCGCCCGCCGTCGCCGAGTCGGGCCGTGCCGTTCTCGAGCGTGAGCCCCGCGAGCGTCTGGGTCCGGCCGTCGAGCTGCGCCGAGAGCCCCCTCGCCAGCACGAGCTCGGCGTCGGGGAAGAGCTGCTCGTCGCGCAGCCACACGATCGTTCCCGCTGTCGGGCTCGCCGTCTCCGCCGCGCTCGCGACCGGCGCGTTGATGGGGTGCGAGGTACCGCCGTTGACGGGGACGCCGATCTCCTTGTCGAGCTCGAGGCGCACTCCGCCGCTCAGGTGGAAGGACGCGGTCTCCCACTCCGCGGTCGCGATCCGGATGACCGCGTTGCGCAGGTCGGCCTGCGCGCCGTCCTGGCCGAGCTTCGTCGAGCGGACGTGGACGTCGTTCCCGGTCTGCACCTGCCGCGTGAATGTCAGGACGGAGTCGTCGGACATCGCGACGTCGAGCGTGCTGCCGCCCCCCGACCGCAGCAGCCGGAGCCCGACCGTCGCCTCGACCCCCTCCGCCACGACGATCCCGGCGATGCGGTACTCGGACGGGCCGTCGAGCCGGACGCCGCTCGAGCCCGCACGGAACTCGAGGACGAAGTCCCGATCGCCGCCCTGCTTCGTCGCGTTGACCTGGGCCGGGGTGTCGAACACGACGACCGCGCCGGTCGTCGGGACCCCGTTCGACCAGTTCGCGGCGTCCATCCACTGGCCGCCCGTGAGGGGGCCGATCCAGACGGTCTCCTCGCCGGCCGCCGCGAACGCCTTCGGCAGGGGGCCCGCCACGACGACGGTCAAGGCGAGGACGAGGACGGTGAGCGCCCCGAGGACGCCGCGCGCCGCCGTCGCGCGCACGGCACCGAGCGGCACGCGCCGAGTCCCCACCACGATTCTCGACGCTAGGCCCGCTGCGAGGCGCCCGGAACCGGCGCCGGCCCCCACTTCTGAGGGTTCTCATGCGTGCGCGGCTCAGGCCGCGCCGTCGGGCTCGAACTGGGCGGCCTCGTCCTCCGTGACCGCGCTCGCGATCGCGCGATGCCCCTCCGGGAGGATCCGGCCCGTGAACTCACCGTCGCGGACCGCGTCGAGGCGAGCGGCGATCCAGCGCACCGCGGCGTCCAGCTCGCGGGGGTCGATGGCCCTGGTGGGGTCGTCGAGCAGCACGACGTCGACGCCGCGGCGCCGCGCGCGCATCGCGGCGCTCGTGAGCGGCTCGCGCGAGAGCCGACCCGCGCGGTACTGGTCGCGCAATCGACCCTCGAGCGCGGCGCATTCCGCCCGGTCCGCGGGGGTGAGCGGCTCGGAACCGGCGAGGCGGTCGAGCGTGCGCCCGATGAGCGCCTCGACCTCCGCCGAGCGCTCCCGGAGCAGTCGCCGGCTCGCTTCGCGGGCGCTCGCGGCACGCGCCTGATCGACCTGGAGCGCCTGCATCGCGACCGTGCGGCGCCGGATCCAGACCGTGCCGCCGACGAGCGCGAGGCCGACGACGAGGCCGCCGCCGAGCCGCACGCTCGCGGCGACGAGATCGATCGTGTCGTTCTGGTGCACGATCCCGCTGCCCGCGACGATCCCGGCGACGAGCGCGCCTGCCAGTCCGGCGACGCCGGGCCGGCCGCGGGCGGCGAGCCCCGCGAGCAGCGGGGTCATCGCCGGGATGTACCACGCGTCGCCCCACGCGCCCGGATCGCGGTCGACCGGTATCCAGGTGAGGGCCGCGACCCCCATCGCGAGCGCGAGCACGAGTCCGCTGCGCGCCCCGCTCGGCCGGGCGAGCGTCGACCAGCCGATCGCCGCGAACCCCGCCGCGATGCCGAGCCACGCGCCGAGATGCACGAGCGGCCCGTCGGTGCGCAGCGCGGCGAGGATCGCGAGCGCCGCGAACGCGGCCAGGAGGACGGCGATCCCGACCCGCAGGAACCGGCGGATGCCCGGGTCGTCGGAGACGAACACGCCGACGGGACGTGCGGCGTCCTCGCCGCTCGCCGCGGCCGGCGCCGTGACCGGGGCGTCGCCGCCGAGCCGCCTCCACTCGATCGACACGCTCGTGCCCTCGCCGGGGGCGGAGACGACCTCGGCGGCGCCGCCGCGGATGGACCGGACCCTCGCGAGGATGCTCGTCGCGATCCCCATCCGCCCCGGCGGCACGGCCGCGGGGTCGAATCCGCGCCCCTCGTCCCGCACGACGATCCGGACACCGTCCGCTCGGGGCTCGACGACGACCGCGATCCGGTCCGTGCCGGCGTGCCGGGTCGCGTTCGCGAGCGCCTGGGTCGCCGCGCCGAGGACCGCCGCGGCCGCGTCGGCGGGCAGCTCGGGCAGCGAGCCGAATGCGCGCTCCGACCCTTCGAGGGTGAACCCGGCGGTGGGCGCGACCGCCGCCGTCTCGGCGCGCAGCGCGGCGAGCAGCCGGGGCACGGCGACCGATCCGGTCGACTCCTCCGCGCGCAGCTCCCGAAGGAGCCGTCGCGCGCGTCGCGCGCGCTGCGCGACGGCGTCCCGCAGGTCGGGCCGGTCGACGCGGGCCGCGAGGAGGGTGGCGAGGAGCTCGTCGTGCGTGAGCGCCGCGAACTGCTCCGCCGCGCGGGCGCGCGCCTCCTCCGTTGCCTCCCGCGCCGCGGCCTCGACCACTCGGGCCGTCGCCTCGTCGTGCTGCCGCGCGGCGATGAGCAGCGCATCGAAGAGCAGGACGAGCATGCCTGCCGCGACGAAGGAGAGCACGTCGTGCGCGACGAGCCGAACGGGCTCGTGCTCGGCGAGCATTCGCGCCGACCCCACCGCGACGACCGACGCGGCGACCGTCGCCCAAGCCGCTCGACGGCCCCAGGCGAGCATCGCCGCCGCGGCGGGGACCGCGGGCGTCGTGAAGAACCAGGGCACCTCGCCTTCCGGGAGCCGGCCGAGCGCGGCGCCGACGACGAGCAGCACGAGGAGCGCGCCGTACTCGACGAGCACGGCCGCGTCGAGTCGACGCAGCCAGCGGTCCGAGACCCAGGGCGCGAGGACGCCGGCGGCGAGCGGGAGGAGCACGACGACGGTGAGGAACGCGGCGAACGCGGCACCGGGGATCACGTCGTTCGATCGAGCCGCCACGACGGCGAGGCCCGCCGCGGCGACGATCGCGGCGACGCCGACGACGGCCGTCGCGAGCCGTCGCGCGAGCAGCTCGACGCGGCCGATGGCGGCGCTCACGACTCCGAGGGGAACGGCAGGTAGCCGTCCTCGAGACCCCGCTGGTAGAGCTCCACCTTGGTGTTCGCGGGCCGCTGGAGCTGCGCGTAGATCGCGCGAATGCGGCGGATGTGGTCGATCACGGTGCTCTCGCTGACGTGGAGCTTGGCCGCGACCGCCTTCGCGCCGAGACCGAGCGCGTACAGCTCGAGGACCTCCCGCTCCCGCTCCGTGAGGGGTGCCGCGCGCAGCTCGGGGTCGGACTCGAGCGCGACCGCCCATTCGGTCGTCACGACCGGCTGCCCGGTCGCGGCCGCGGCGATCGCGTCGAGGATGCGATCGGGGCGCGCCGACTTCCGGACCACCCCGAGCACGTCGGTGCGCGAGGCCTCGCGGGTCAGGTACGGGTTCTCCCCCGACGTCAGGACGAGCACCTGCGCGCCCCACTTCCGGATGCGCGCGACGTTGTCCGCCGGGAGCGAGCCGTCGCGCAGGTTGAGGTCGAGGACGACGAGGTCGGCGGGGCGGGACCGGCGGACGAGCTGGTCGACGGTCTCCGCGCGCCCCACGAACTCGAGCCCCTCGCGCGCGTCGATCCGGTCGCCGAGCGCGAGGGCGACGAGTTCGTGATCGTCGACGATCGCGACGCGGGCCGCGCGGGGCGCGGCGGTCCGCGTCGACCTCGACGTCTCCGGTGTCTCGCGGTGCACGCCACCACCGTATTCCGGCGCGAGTCCCGTCGCGACGCTGTCGAGGACAGTCGACCGGGATTCCGCAAGCCCTTGCGGCGGCCCGCGAACTCGAGTGGGCTGGATGCACGAGGAGAGGACGAGCGATGAGCGACTTCATGCACGGCATCCCGGGCGACCCGGTGCCGACCGGTGACAGCGGCCCCGCGGAGGACGACGAGGACGAGACGCTCGAGGGGGACGTGGACGAGGACGAGGACGAGTGAATCTCTCCTGTGTATCCGCGCGGCCCTCTTGCCCGCCGCGCGCTCGGCGCGTGGAGTGGAAGCATCCGCATCGAAGCATCGGCATCGAGGAAGGCGGCACGACATGAGCGACGACACCACGATGGGCGCGGCACCGGAGCCGCGCGACCCGGTCGGCCCGCAGTCCGCGGGCGACACGCTCGGCGGGGCGGCCGCCCCGACGGGCAACGACGGCACCGCGGGCGATGACGCCCCGACGGGCGACGCGTCGCTCGCGAACCCCGACCTCGGCGCCGCCGCGCTCCCCGACGCCGGTGACACGCCGAGCGACGTCTTCACCGAGGATGCGGCGGAGGGCGCCTCGCCGTCCGCCGAGGAGGAGGTGCTCGCGGCGATGCCCGATGAGGCCGCGGCGGTCGAGGACGACGACGATTACGACGCGACGTCGCTCGACGGCGACCTGCGGAATGCGGAGGACGGCGGCGCCGACCTCCCCGACCGGGTCGAGGAGGACGACCTCCCGGACGACTTCCCGCTCAACCAGAACCTGCCGCTGCTCTGAGGGCCCACTCAGCGCCGCGGCGCCTCGGAGGGGCAGTCGGGCCTTGAATGTCGACGACCCGCCGTCGAGCACTCCCACGTCATCCGGCGGGATTCTCGCGGCCGAGCGCCCGCGTCACTCCGAACCGCTCGCGTCACGTCGCGGCTCCGGCGGGGCGAGCTCCGGCAGGAGCGCCCGCACGCGGCGGCGGCGCACGACGCCCGCCCACAGGCCGGCCCCGTAGGCGAGATCGTCGAGCCGGCGGGCGAGCGCGAAGCGCACGGGATCGAGCGCGGGCCGGAGCCGCACGTACTCGACGGCCGCGTCGGCGACCGCGCCCGCCGCGATGAGTCGGCGTGCGCGCCGCGAGCGGATCGCGGCCGCGGCCGCGAGCGGCCACCAGTGCCGCAGGGCGAGCGCGGAGCCCTGGGCGAGCGCGGAACCGACGCCGCTGCCGATGAGCCTCGCCGTGAGGATCCGGGATCGCGCCTCGACCGGGAGGCTGTCGTGGAGCCGCTGCGCGGCGATCCCGACGGCGACCCCCGCGGCGCCGAGCGACCACGGGGTCCCGATCGCGACGCCGGCGAGGAGGATCGCGCTCCACGGTCGCAGGACGGCCGGGGCGATCGCGGTCGGGTGGCGGTCGGCGAGCGGCGCCGCACCGCTGCCGTAGAACGCCTTGCGGCCGAGCCAGCTCGCGAGCGTCGCGCGGTGCTCGTGGCGGACGTGCACGGCGGGCTCGAACCGCACGCGACGGCCCTCCTCCGCGAGCCGCCACACGAGGTCGACGTCCTCCCCGACGCGCATGCTCGCGTCGAAGCCGTGCCCGATCGCCTCGACCCGCGCGACGAGGCACGTGCTCGAGAGCCACGAGACGCGCGACTTCGGCCGGACGAGCGCCGGGCGGGTGCCGAGGTCGAGCGACGAGCGGGACGACTCGTACCGGGAGATCCAGTTCGGCTCCTCCGGTTCGAGACCGAGGATCCGCGGGCCGACGAGCGCGAGGCCGGGGTCGTGGAAGTGCCGGGCGAGCGTCTCGAGCGTGCCGGGCGGGACGACGACGTCGGCGTCGAGGAATGCGACGAGCGGCGTGTCGACGAGCGCGAGGCCGGCGTTGCGCGCGGCGGCGGGACCCGCGTTCGTCTCGAGCCGGTGGAGGCGCGCCCCCGCGGCCTCGACGGCCGCCGCGAGCGCGGTCGCGTCGGGCTCGGGTGTGCCGTCGTCGACGACGATCGTGCGCACCCCCGGCAGGCTCTCGAGGAGGCGGCGGACGGCGCCCGCGCGCCCGTACGCTGGCACGACGACGGTGAGGGCGTCGAGCGGGACGGGCGGGAGCGTCTCGATGACCGGGTGGGCGAGGCCCGCATCGAGGAGCCGCTCGGCGAGCGCGGTCGACGAAGGGTCGGCCGCGACGATGCGGCCGCGGCGGACGAGGCGCCGTGCGCGCGGCGAGAGCCGGATGACGCGCGCGGGCGCGCCCCCGACGAGCGTGCGACCGCCATCGTGCCGCCACACCTCGGCGCCGATGCGGACTGTGAAACCGGGCGGGAGCGTCATGACGGGCCTCGCAGTTCCGAGCGGGCGCGTTCGATCATCGCGGCGAGGAGCGCGTCGCCCTCGTCCGCGCTCGCGCCGCTCGGGTCGCCGATGACGCCCGACTCGGAGACCGCCCGCACGCCGTCGCGGCGCATCGACGGGAGGAGCGCCGCGAGGTCGCCGCTCGCGCCCGCCGTCGCGCGATCGAGGCGGACGCGGGCCGGCGCGAGGCGGAGCATGAGGCTCGTCTCACCGCGTCCGGCGTGGATGTCGCCGTGCCGGCACGGCAGCCACGCGGCGTCGCGCCCCTCGTGCCGGAGCACCGCGCACGCCGAGTCGAGCGCCTCCGCGTTGCCGCCGTGGCCGTTGACGAGCACGACCCGTGCGGCCCAGCGGGCAAGCGAACGCCCGAGCTCGACGATGACGTGCTCGAGCGCGCTCGTGCCGATCGACACCGTGCCCGGGAAGTCCTCGTGCTCGCCGCTCGCGCCGAACGCGACCGCCGGCGCGAGGAGCGCCGTCGCGGGATCGAGCGCCCGGACGACGCCCTCGGCGACGGCGCTCGCGATGACGGTGTCGGTGTCGAGCGGGAGGTGCGGCCCGTGCTGCTCGAGCGAGCCGACGGGGACGACGACGAGGGCGCCCTCGGGCACGTCGGGCCACGTGCGGTCGGCGAGGCGCATCAGTCCTCGGCCTCGACGAGCATGTGCGAGGCGACGAGCGTCTCGAGCGCCGCGAGGTACGTGCCCGCGTCGCGCTCGGGCACGCCGGCGGCCTCGAGGGCGCTCCGCACGGTCGCCGTGGCGCGAAGGCCCTCGACGACGGCGAGGAGCGTGCGGGACTTCAGGAACGACAAGCGGCGCGTGCCGAAGTGGTAGAGGAGCGCGCCGAACGGCTCGGGACGGATCGACACCTTCGGGTCGAGCCGCAGCGCGGAGTCGAGCGTGACGGCGGGCACGGTCGTCGATCAGTAGACGCCGCACATGCCGTCGATCGAGACCTCCTCGACGAGGGACTCCGACTCGACCCCCGGGGCGGCCGCGGCCAGGATGGTGTCAGCGGTGCTGGATTCCATGCCGCGACGATAGTGGCATTCGTTGAGACCCGAGAAGGGGATCGTGGACCCGACGGCGACCGCCCGACCGCGCTCCGAGCGGGGCGCCGCGTCGTGACGCCGCGCCGCGTCATCGTCGTCGGGGCCGGCGGTGCCGGGGTGCCGTTCGCCGTGCGCCTCGCCGCGGCGTCGGCCGCCGAGGTGCTCCTGCTCGAGGCCGGACCGGCGCGAGCGCCGCTCGAACTCGAGGGCGCGCTCCAGGACGGTTCGACGCTCCTCGCGGCCACGCCCGACGGTCCCCTCACCTGGACATACGAGGCGCACATCGCGGCGGGTCATTCGTTCCGAGTCGCGCGCGGCCGCGTGCTCGGCGGCAGCACCGCGATCAACGGCGGCTACTTCCTGCGGCCGCACCCCGACGACTTCGCGACGTGGGCGGAGGCGGGGGGCGAGGCGTGGTCCGCCGAGCGCGCGCTGCCCGCGTTGCGGCGTCTCGAGGGGGACCTCGACTTCGGCGAGACGACGGTCCACGGCGGCCGCGGGCCCATGCCGGTCGCCCGACCCCGGCCCGGTGCGGCGACGCGCGCATTCCTCGCCGCCGCCGCGGCGCTCGGGCACCGGTGGGAGGCGGACAAGAACGCGGGCGGACCGGCCGGGGCCGGGCCGCTCCCGCTCACGGTCGTCGACGGCTCGCGGTGGAGCACCGCGCGAGCCTTCCTGGCGAATCCGGTCGACGGGCTCGAGGTCCGCGCCGGCGCGCTCGTGCGCCGCGTGCTCATCGAGCGCGGCCGCGCCGTCGGCGTCGAGGTCGAGACGCGCGACGGGGTCGTCGAGGAGCGCGCCGACGAGGTCGTGCTCGCGGCGGGGGCGGTCGAGACGCCGCGCCTCCTGCACCGCTCGGGCGTCGATCGACCCGGCATCGGGGCGGGCCTCAGCGACCATCCGGCGGTCTCGATCGACTGGGTGCCGCGGCCCGGCGGCCTCGAGGAGGGCGCCGCACCCTGGACGGCGGCGCTCGGCTTCTCGCCGCCGGGCGGGGCGGTGCGGGGCGAGCTCGAGATCCTCTTCGCGATCGTCCCAAATGCGCGGATCCTGACGGGATCCGGCGGCGGACCAGTCGGGCTGCGCGTCGCGCTGCAGGCGCCCGCCGCGCGAGGCCGCGTCGCGCTCGCCGAGCCGGTCATCGAGTACCGGCATCTCTCGGCCGAGACGGATCGGGCACGGCTCCGATTCGGCGTCCGCGAGGCGCTGCGCCTCCTCGGCTCGCGCGAGCTCGCGCCGCTCGTCGAATCCGTCCACGCGCCCGCCGCGGCGATCCTCGAGGACGATCGCGCAGCCGACGCGTGGATCGCGGCGAACCTCGGGACCTCGATCCACGCCTCGAGCACCGCCCGGATGGGACCCGCCTCCGACCCGCTCGCGGTCGTCGACGCTCGCGGTCGCGTGCACGGCGTCGAG
>Ga0182741_1002378_pt1 | contig 22100 bp, 10 predicted proteins | sample eDN5th37CBELigOP_FD_128874 | JGI IMG/M metagenome (GOLD analysis project Ga0182741, IMG submission 128874) | Enriched Organic Plus compost microbial communities from Emeryville, California, USA - eDNA 5th pass 37_C BE-Lig OP (version 2) (version 2) ... | reverse complement strand
GCGCCTTTGGATTTCCGGCGGCGCGGATGGCGATACCGCTCAAATTTCGCTCACCGTAACCACAGCGCAAGGGCGCACGAAGGTCGCTTGCTTCAAGCTTCGCATTAAGGAGTGCCGATAATGCCGGTCGTTATTGCCAACAACGCGACTTCCTTGCTCGCCGCAGCAATCGATGCAGACGACAACACGATTTCCGTTCTGACTGGTGATGCGGGAAAGTTTCCTAATCCAGCAGCGGGTGATTGGTTTCCGCTAACCGTCGTTGACAACGCCGGGAACATGGAAATTCTCAAAGCTACGGCGCGCAATGGCGCAATTATCACCGTAGAGCGTGCGCAGGAAGGAACAACCGCCAAGGCCTTCAGTGCGGGAGCTCGTGTCGATCATCGCTTGACCGCTGGCGCCATCCGTTCGCTGAATTATCTGCCATCCGGAGGCGGTAGGCTTCGAGGCACTGTCAAGGTACAGGTTGGAGACAGCAACGGCGCTGCCTCCATCGTGTCGGGCGACGATGACCACACTGGCTATCTCGAAGGCTGGCTTCCAGATGGAAAGCGTGGGTTTTATTTTGGGTGGGCATCTCCAGGCGGCCCAGTAGTGCTTTCGCTTGAAAACGGGCTAACGGGGCTTCAAGTACAGGGAAGTCTGCAAGTCGATAACGGCTTCACTTCGGTAGGGGTCGGCTCGACGCGTGGCGTATTCCGCAATACAGGCGCTGGCGATAGCTGGTTACAGTTCTTTGCGAAGGATTTTCCGAATAGCTACGCTGAATTTGGTCTTCGCAGTAACGGCGCTGCATATGCATGGGTTAACGGCCACGAGTTTCGTTTCCAAACGAACGGACAGTTTTGGTCGGCAACTGACATTGTTTCGCGAGGAACGGTATACGCCGGTGGCGGCAGCGCCTATTTTGGTGGCGACGGCAATATATTCGGTTCGCGGTGGGGCAGTTGGGGCGGTAACACAGATGCCTTTGTCGCTATTGACGCGCAAATTGAGAAGCGTGGGCGCGAATATGCCGATGATCGTAAAAACGGCTGCGTAACCGATACGCGGTTCGCAGGATGGTACGACAGCGGCATTCAAAAGAACAATCAGACGCTTTCGATGCCTTCCGGTTACGTTATGACCGGGCTTTATCTTTCGGACGGATCTAAGAACTTCGCGGTCTATGGGCGTCAGCCGCAGGTATATATCCCTTATGTCGGTTGGCGTGCTCTTGGAGGCTGGTAATGAAAAACTTTGGCAAACTTACTCCCTCAGAAGAGATAGCAGAAATCCCCGGTCTCCAAGTCGGCACAACGGAAGATGGTGAGCCGATATTCGAGGCAGGCCAGAAGGTTCGCGTTATCATTTACCGAACTGCTGCTGGCGTCGATATCGTGGATGCGGCGAAAGTTGATCCGCACCCATTTTATATTGCTGTGAAGGACGATGGTTTAATCGTGTCGATGACGGATGACATTGAACAATCGCAGATTGAGGGTTTTGATGTTATCGGCATTGATCACGATTACGGCTTCACGTTCGGTCCCGGCGGCAATGTCTATGGCAAGAAGTGGACCGGACTCGGCATCGAGAGTGCGGCCCCGAGCGCGGATGACGTAATAGCCGAACGAGATAGGCGCTTGCAGCTCGGTTTTGAATATGACTTCGCTGATGAACGCGGGAAACATCACATCGGCACGAGCGAAGCGGATATGCGCCGCTGGATGGACGAGGTTACGCCGTTAGCTCAGGCTTTCATCAACGCCAACCAACCCGGGGGACAAATTTATATTGCCACCAACACCGGGCAAGTGACGGTTACGGCTTCAGAATGGCAGTTGATCCTGATCGCCTCCGCCAGCTTTCGCCAACCGCTCTATCAAGCGTCTTTCGCGCTACAAGCGATGAACCCGATTCCTGGCGACTACAAAGACGACAAATATTGGCTTAACAACCCATAATTGTCGTTGAAATTCGAACCGTCCGGAGATACCTAACTACTTGTTGTTGGGGGCACTATGGACGGTTCTGCTGTTTTCAGCGCGAAGCCTTTGGTTTTCGCAGCTTGTGATGAAATTTACTTTCGCAAACACGCACTGGGATTCTGTAAGTCTGCATTAAAATGCGGGCATCATGTCCACATTGCTGTAACCCCTCGTCCCGGCGAGGGGTTGGTTCATCGGGCGCGTTTGTTGGCAAGTGTTCTGCTTTCGTCATTTCTGCAACGCTTTTCAGACGACGAAAGACGGCGCCTGACTATAGAATTCGTGGCGGACGTGCGCGCGCAAAAATTGATGGACAATAGAGAACGCGTTGTTTTTTATCAGTCTCTCAGGTTCTACTTACTGCCTGAACTCCTGATCCGATACCAACGACCGATTGTGGCTCTGGATATCGACAGCCTGGTGAACCAACCTATTCCTGCCGTCAATGACGCTGAAGTCGGCCTTTATATGCGGTTGGAAGAGAATAACGGTCGAACCGAATACGAAAGACTTGGAATGAAGATTGCGGCGGGTATGGTTTACGCTGACCCGAAGGCGATTGATTTCTTTCGCGATGTGGTTCACTTCTTGGATAGTCACGTGCGGCTGTACTACATGGATCAGCGGGCTTTATACGAAACCTATCTAGCGCGGCGGGACCTCAAAATCTTCGATCTTGCGGAAACGGGCTGGCTTGATTGGACCTTTAACCAAACTTCGCAAGTTTGGACTGCAAAGGGAAAACGCAGGCGTAGGAACCTGACCTATGTGCGCGCGCGATTGCGCGTGGAGGGCAGAAGCTGGCTTGCATCGACGATGACGCTTTTGGGTTACCGACTGGGCATCATTCGCCATTGAACCCGACGATAATTGCGAACCCCCGTAAACACCATTATAGTGGCGGTAATGGCGCATGACGTGCCTCTTTCGAGAGGTGAATCATGCCCGCAATCAAGCTCACTGCTTTCACCGGGGAACAACCCCGGCTCATATCCCGCCTTCTACCTGCGACTGCCGCCCAATTTTCCGTCAACACGCGCCTCGATGACGGCGGGCTCACGCCGTTCAATACCCCCGTGCAAGAACACTCCATTGCGTCGGCAGATGCCAAAACGATCTACCGGTTTCAAAATGAGTGGCTGTGGTGGGCAGGCATTGTGCACGCCGCTCCCGGCCCGGTAGCGGAAGAACGGCTTTACTATACCGGCGACGGCAAGCCGAAGATGCGCGTTAACGGAACGGTTTACGATCTGGCCGTTGCGCAACCTTCGGCGGCACTCGCGACCGCCTTGAGCGGAACCGGCAACGGCGACACTCAGACCCGCATTTATACCTACACCTATGTGACTGAACTGGGGGAGGAGTCCGAGCCTGCGCCGGCCTCGGCGAACTTGGATTGGAAGCCCGGCCAGACGGTGACACTTTCGGGTTTCCAAGCGCCGCCTGCTGGCCGTGCTATTACGAAACAGCGAATATATCGGTCGCAAACCGGCTCGAAGGGGACATACTTCTATTTCATCGCCGAGCGCGATGCATCGAACGCAAATTTCGTCGACAACATTGCGGTTGATGCATTCCAAGAAATGCTGCCATCTGTCGCCTGGAATGCGCCGCCCGATACGCTGCGCGGGCTTATAGCGATGCCAAACGGCATGATGGCTGCTTTCGACGGCAAGAAGCTGTATTTTTGCGAGCCTTTCCGACCTCACGCTTGGCCGGAAAAGTATGTGCTGACCACCGACGCCGATATTGTCGGGCTTGGCGCCATCGGCACGTCATTGGTGATTGCTACCAAGGCAAATCCATATCTCGCAACCGGTTCATCTCCGGATACCATGCAGATGGTGAAGCTCGAAGCAAACTTGCCGTGCGTCAATGCCCGCGGCATCGTCGATCTTGGCTTTGCTATTGCATATCCCTCGAATGAAGGACTTGCAGCGGTGGCCGCAAATGGCGAGGCAAAGCTCGTGACGGGCAACATTATGGGCGTCAATGATTGGCGGGCCTTGTCGCCAGAAACGATCATTGGCGGGCAGCTATCCGGACGCTATATCGCCTTTTACGATACCGAGGACGTGGACGGCACCCAGCTCACAGGCGCGGTATTCTTCGACCTTGGCAGCACGCCATATCTGATCCGCACAAACACGGCGGTTTCGTCCGCCACGTATGAAATCGAGACTGGTGCGGTTTATTTCCTCGCGAAAGGTGAACGGGATATTTACCGGCTGGATTCCCCGCAGGGAGACCGCGAATCCTACTACTGGAAATCGAAGGATTTCCATATGTCAGGGGAAGCAAGTTTTGCTGCGATCCAGATTGACACGATCGATTATGTGTCTCCGCTGGAATACAAGAACTATGAAACGCAGCGCGCGCAGATCCTCGCGAAGAACGCGGAATTGATAGCGTCCAAGGTCAGCCTGGGCGATCTGAACAGTGCACCGATCAATCACATTGCATTTGCTGGCGACAATCTTCTACGCCTGCCGACCCCGCCCGGAAACGTCCGCGTGGGCGTGTACGCCAATGGCCGGTTGATAGCCACAGTTACGCGAACGGGAACGCCCGTCAGGCTTCCCGCCGTTGCAGGAACGGTTTGGGAAATTGATGTGAGCGCCAATGTCAGCGTTTCGCAAATTGTCATGGCGTCCACCATGGACGAGCTGAAGCGGGTTGCAATGTCATGAGTGTTTTCGATCAACTGCAAACCGAAACGCTGGAAGTTCTGGCGGGCAAGCGCAATCCCGGCGAGCGGCACAAAGCAGCCGTTCGTGTTTCTGATCTTGAGGCGCTGACCGATTATTCGTATCGCCTGAAATCAGGGCTCGTGTCTGCCGCTCCTACCGCCGCACAGCACAATGCGCTTGTTGAGGACGTGCAGCGCCTTCACCAGATACTGCAATCGCTATCGCAGGCGTTGAAAGACCGGCTGGGCCGCGCATGAGAGCTGCTATTTTACGGTTGATGCTCCCAGGCAAGCTTGGTGCGGTGAAGCTCGGGCCCGAAGATCGCATCACAATTGAATTGGCCAACCGCCTCCGTGCGTGGACGATCGAGCAGCGGCTGCGCGCTGTGTGGACGCATATACCAAACGAAGTGGGCGGTGGCACCAAGAACGCCAAAATCCGCTACGCGATTGCTAAAGCACTCGGCATGATCCCCGGCGCATCTGATTTCATATTCATGTGGGGAGAGGGCGCTGCAGCAATTGAAATGAAAGCTCCAGACGGTCGCCAGTCAGCAAATCAGTCAGATTTCCAAACGTGGTGTGAGGCGGAAAACGTGCCGTACCACATCGCGAAATCCGCAGATGAAGCCGAAAAAATCCTTCGCGACCTTGGTGTGCTGTCATGAGCTACGAATATGATTATGAGCAGCGCCGCATCTATAAGGAATGGGCCGCGCATCAGATCGGCATTGAGCAATTCCGCTCCGATGCCACCACAATCGCCGTTCTCAAAGAGAAACAGATTGTTGGGGTGACGGTTTTCGACACCTTTGCATCTGATGATTGCCAGATCCACGTTGCGTCCGATGGCTCGCGGCGCTGGCTCACTCGTGACTATATGCGGATGGTGTTCGCCTATCCGTTCGTTCAGCTCCGGTTCAAGCGCATCACATCGTTTGTGCCGGAAAGTAACGTTGCATCCGCCCGATTCTGCGCTCATATGGGCTTTCGGGAGGAAGGGCGCTTGCGCGAGGCGGGGCTTCATGGTGAAGATATAATCGTTTTCGGGCTTTTGCGGCGTGAATGCCGCTGGCTGACTTCCAGTCTCATAAATTTATGAGGTTTCATCATGGGTGCTATGTCATGGGGTGACGATGCCGCGTTTGTGCCAGGCGGCATTATCATGTTCATCGTTCTGGTCTCATTGCTGTGGTTCGCCCCACGTGTGAGCGACCGCTTTTGGGATTACGTCTCTCATTGCATTACCGGGGTGGCGTTTGCGATTCCCGCAATGTTCGTCGCCATGGTTTTGAAGCTGCCCGGACTGTATATTCTCGCATGTGTATTGGCCGCAGCCTTCCTCGGTTCGATTTGGTCATATCGCCGGAACGCTTGATCTAGAATTTCACCGCGGGAACAGATATAAATTCGCATCCGAGCGCATGATGTGCCGCCACCAGATTTCTTTGAGGCTCGCATCATGGGTAAAAGCTCGCAATCTGCGCCCGATCCAGATCCGAATATCGGCAAGGCCGCGCTTAAGCAGGCCGAAACCGGCGAGGAATGGCTGGCGTTTGCCAAAGATGCCTTTGCTATCTCGCAGGAACGCCAGAAGGAGCTGGACGCGCTGACCAAGCGCGTTACCGAGCAACAGCTTGGTATTGCTGACCAACAGGCGGCGTGGGCGAAATCCGACCGAGAACGATATGAAAATGTCTTCAAGCCCATTGAGGACGATTTCATCAAAGAGGCAACGAACTACGCTACGGAAGAACGACAATCCGAAGCGGCGGCGGAAGCCTCCGCGGACGTTCGCGCTGCGCAGGCCTCCGCCGAAGAACAGAGTCTGCGCCAAGCCGCGTCAATGGGCATTAACCCAACTTCCGGGCGGTATGCTGGCATCGACCGCGCAACCGATATGGCCTATGCACTTGCCGATGCTGGCGGACGGAACAACGCGCGCCAGATGGTGCGCGACAAGGGCCTTGCGCTCAAGGCAGACGTTACCAACCTTGGCCGTGGCCTACCGGCGCAATCGGCACAGGCGCAAGCCCTCGGACTTGGCGCCAGCTCCGGCGCGGTTGGCCTAAATCAGCAGGCGAACGCGCAGAGTAATGCTGCGTCAAGCATCGTCAATTCCGGCTATGCCGGGGCGATGCAAGGCTATGCCGGCATGGGCCAGACGCTCAATCAGCAATACGCAACGCAGGTTGACGCATGGAAGGCCGAACAGCAGGCCAACAACGGACTGTGGAGCGGCATCGGTCAGGCGCTTGGTGGGCTCGCCGGGTTCTTCATGCCGTCCGACGAGAACGTCAAGGAGAATAAACAGCCGGTTGAGGAGGGCAAGGCGCTTAAAGCGATCGAGCAGATGCCCGTCGAGGAATGGGACTACATGCCTGGCATCGGCGACGGCGGGCGGCATATCGGCACCTATGCGCAGGATTTCAAGGAAGCCACCGGCAAGGGCGACGGAAAGACTATCCCTGTCATCGACGCTATCGGCGTAACCATGAAGGCCGTGCAGGACTTGAGCAAGCAGGTCAAGGAAATCGCCGGGGAAATTGGCCTCGGGCCGTCGAAAGACAAGGCACCAGCAAAACAGGCTCGTAAGCCATCGCGAGGCATGGAACTTGGATTGGGAGTTGCGGCATGAGCTTCGGTGCAGGACTAGCGGGATTCGTTGATGGCCTCGAAGCCGGTATGCGGATGCGTGATCGATGGGACGAGCGCAAGGAAAAGCAAGCCTATAAGGCGAAGCAGGACCAGCTCAACGCCGACACCAAAAAGGCGTTTGCTGACGCGCAGGCGGCGGGTGCTGTCGAGGGCAGCGATTTCCAATCGTTCTGGCTTAACTACCAGCTTCCCAAGCAACAGGCGCTGTTGATGGAAAAGGGTGATTATGCAGGAGCGAAGGCGCTTGGCGACTGGGGCCGCTCCGACGATGCGCTTAAAGGTGGCAAGCTCTTTTCTTCTGCCTTGATCAAAGCGCAGTCCGGTGATTATGAGGGCGCGTTTCAAGACGTGTATGCAGGCTCGCAGTTGCAGGGCTACATTTCGTCCGATGTGAAATTCGCCGGTGCGGAGCCGATCCAGTACAAGGGCAAAACGGTGGGCTATCGCGTCAAGGCGAACGGGCCAGATGGCAAGGCGATCACGCGCGACTATCGCCTCGAAGATATTCCGGCCGCAATTGCGCAGATCGGCAATCCCCTCGAAGCATATAAGTCACAGACCGAGGCGCGCGCTGCCGAGGCCAAGCGGAAATCGGAACTCGAAAATTACGAGGACAAGAAGAAAATCGATCAGAAATATTCCGGCGCCAGTTCTCCGGAAAAGCAGTCCGAGCGCTACCAGAAGGCGGCGGAACAACGCGCCAAATCTGATCTGAATTGGGACACGTACAGCGACGACGAGAAGGACAAGCTCATTCGCAAAGACCTTTCCGCCGCTGATAGTTTCGGTGCGGAAAAAGCTGGTCAGAGCAATAAAGCCGCCGACAAGGCCCCGGAGTTGCCGAAAAAGATCATCGTGGACACGGAAAGCGGCAACACGGTTGACCTTACGAGCAAAGAGCAGCCGAAAGCCGCGGGGCTGGGTGATGCACCGGTACCGGCGCAGAAATCCAGACAGCCCGAACCGATTCCTTCCAACGGCCAGCAACCGACGCCGGAAATTGGCCTTGGTAGCCCTCAGGCTGGTGCGCGTTCCACCACAATCGGCTACGCTAAGGAAGCTTTGGCGCGCGGCGGAGATCCGGCGCGGGTTAAGCAGCAGCTCATGAACGCGGGCGTTCCACAAGACGAATGGCCGGACGAGCTCGGGCTTGGCCAATAATAGCGACTGTGCTATTTGTGGCATGTCTCTATTGTTCGTCAAATAACCGGACCCGCATGAGTTCAGCCAACTCGTGCGGGTTTGCGTCTTTGGGCTGGACTTGAAATTTCGGGTGCTTGCAGCTATCTTTCAGGAGTGGCTGACAGAGCGGTAACTCTGCCAGCCGGGCACTTAGCTAAAGAATGTTACCCGCACGTAGGCACGCCAGCCCGTGCGGGTTTTCTTTATCGTAAGTGTGATACTCACAGGTATAAAACCCATTCGTTTCACTCCTGTTCGGCAGCGAGGCTCACGCTGCAATTACCGGGGAAGCCCATCTCCCCCGGCACGCTGGCTGGCTCAACGCTCTCTGCTTTCGCTGCCGAAACTGGAACTATCACCTTCGCATATCTATGGTTTCCGCGCACTTAACAAGCGCATCTGTCAAAATTTTGCAGTACCCGCCGTTCCCCTCTCGCGTGCGCGCGCGAGGTTAGATATAGTCGCGTCGATCAGCGCATGACGTGCTCCTATCGTAAGGACACGTCATGGCTATTATTCTCGACGATAACACCGATATTGATACCTTCTTCGGCGGAAACTCGGGTGCAAACTCACCGGCGGCGAAAAATCGGGAACCGTCCGAGAAGCCGCGCGAGCAAGAATTGCCTTCGGTTGATCAAAAGGCCGCGCGCCCTCCTGTCGATTCCACATCCTCGATGGAACTTCCCGGTATTCAGCGCCCGCGGCCCGCGCAGGATAATTCCGCACCATCGGCGCGTGTGCAGCAAGAACCGCCCGCGAAAGATCAGCCTGCACCTGTGCCCGGCATGTCGGCCCGCGACTGGAACGACACGATCAACACCATGATTGCAGAGGCGGGCGGCGACGGGCCAGTCGGCATGCTGGCCGTTGCCAACGTCATTCGCAATCGCGCCGAGCGCCGGGGCAAGAGCATTGGCGATATCGTGCGCGCCCCCAGCCAGTTTGAAGGCTATTATGCGCCTGGCGAAAAAGCCGTTCAGGCCCAGCAGAACCCGCAGGTTCGCGCGGAGGCCGAGAAGATACTCCGCGGCGTGCTGGCCGGGGAACTGAAAGACCCGACACAGGGAGCTGACCATTTCCACGCTGGCGGTGTTAATCCAGACTGGGCAAGCAAAATGCCCGCTACTACCCGTATCGGCGGCCACGTCTTCTACAATTCGCAACCGGGCCGCAACGTCGCGCAGGCCGAACAGGGCACCTATGAGCCCGGCATTGAACCGCGCAAGTACGGGTATGCGAATGGCCGCGGCTTGGCAAATTCGGTGCCGGGAGAAAAGGAACCGGAAAGCGGCGCAGTAGGCAGTCTTTCCTTCGTTCATCAAGGTCAGAAGAAGATCAATCCAGCGTTCGCCGCGATATTGACGAACGTTTCGGGCGACATTGGCCGCGGGCTTGTTATCAATTCCGGCTACCGCTCGCCCCAGCATCCCGTCGAAAAGGCGAAAGGCAACGGAGGCGGCGAGCACACGCATGGCACCGCCGTCGATATCAGCATGAAGGGCATGAGCAAACAGCAGCGCTTTGAGCTGGTCCAATCGTTGAAGGCACGAGGCGTTCGCCGCTTCATCACCTATACGAACTCTCCAGACATGCTGCATGTCGATTTGAAACAAATGCCGAACTCAAAAGACGGCTTTTGGTACATGCACGATAAGTCTGCCCGCAATTTCGGGAAGGCACCGGACTGGATGCAGGCGGCAGCGCGCACACGCATCAGACATGAACGGCTCCCTGCCGCACAGCCGATCGAGCTAGACGAAAATTTTCAAGCCAGCGATCCCGGCAATTTTTACCAAGGCAAGAATCCGTTTCAGGCAGAGATTGATGAGGCTCGGGCTTCGCGCCAAGAGCAGGATGCGCAGGACGAGCCGCCCGCAGCCGCGCCCGGAGCCGACATCGATGCGCGTCTGGAGGAACTGAACAAGGAAGCGCCTGGCCGATATGCGGCCATGACAGAAGACGAGTACGCGGCCTGGAGACAGAATTTCGAGGCCAATCAGCCCGGCCAGTTTATGAAGGGCTTCAAAGGCGCGCTTGTTGACCAGAACCCAACGCTTCTAGGCAATAGTCTCAAAGCCCTTGGCGTGTTGTTCGACAACGAAACCATTGGCGGCTTAGGCGATTCCGTGCGTGAATGGGGCAAGTCTGGATCGGAAAAGCGCGCGGCACGCGTCCCCAGCTTTTCCAATATCCGCACCGATTCCTTTTCTAACTTCGTCAGCGATGCCACCGATTATGCAGCTTTCAGCCTTGGGAACGGTCTCGGCTCAATGGCTCCCTCGGTCGGCGCGGGTGTTGCTGGCGCGGCGGTCTCTGGCGGCAATCCGATTGTCGGGTTTCTGGCTGGCGCTGCCGGTCCGTCCTACGTTCAGAACCTCGGCGATATTTACGGCGAGCTGATCGAGAACGACAATATTCAGGCGCGCGTCAAAAAGGGCGAGCTCACCGACAAACAGTTGGCCGGTTGGGCTGCTACCGGCGCTGTGCCGATGGCTGCACTCGATATGGTCAGTTTCGGCAATCTGTTCAATATTGCCACGAAAGACGCGATCAAGCAGTCCATCGGCAAACGCATTATCAAGGGCATTGCCGAAGGTTCGTTGACCGAAGGGTCAACCGAAGCGATGCAGCAGGTCGTTTCCGAAGGCGTTCAAGAAGCGCTCGGAGCGGATAAATCGCGTTCCGAACAGGCCATCGCGATCATCGACAATTTCATTGGTGGCGCACTCACCGGCGGCGCGGTCGGCGGGGTAGGCGGCGCGAATCCCATGCGGTCGAAAGGTAGTCAGTCCGATCCCTCTGCGCAGGCGGATGCCGCGCCGGCCTCCGATCCGCAAGCAACGTCCGAGGGTATTCCCGACGCGGCGCCATCGCCTGTCACCGGGATGCCCGAACCCGAAGTGGAAGCCCCGCAGCGCAAGGGGCCGCTGTCCAAAGCCTTCGAATCCGGCGCTGCCCGCACCAACCTCGAATATGTCGTCGACGATCGAGACATAGACGGCAGCGGACCCGGCCCGCTTCACGGCCAGACCGTGATGATGGCGGCGAACCAAGACAGAGTTCCATCCGGAATGCATCGCGTTATCGATGGGAACGGCGTTGAGCACATCATCGGCGACAGATTGCTCGTTTCGCTGGAACAGGCGCAGGATTCGGGACTGCGACCGGCTGACGTAAAAACAGCATCGAGCGTCACATCATCGAAGGCCGCGCCTACAATCGGTTCGACCGTTGAGGTCAATATGCCAGGCGGCGCGAAGATGACCGCCAAGATCGATAGCTTCTCCGATGGTGAAGTTGTCGTCTCCGACGATGCAGGCGAAGTGTATCAGGTTCCGCTCAATGCAATTCAGGCGCCGGCGGAGCCGGGCGCAGAGGGATTGCCCGTTCGCGATACGGAAGCGCAGAACGATATTCCCGCGCAGGAACCAATTCCCACCGAAACTACCGTTACGCAAGACGTTGCGCCAGAAACCCGGCAGAAACCGATTGTGAGCGCAGATAATGCGCCGAAGGTAGGGCAAAGCGTCATTGTTGACGCGCCGGGGCTGAAACGCGTCACCGGCAAGGTAGAGCGCTATGTGTTCGATGACGGGGAGTCAGAGGCCATTGTCCGCGAACCGAGCGGCATGACGATCCAAGTGCCGATCAAGCACCTCTATGTGGACGCCATGTCCGATAAGGAAGTGCAGGCGGAAGAAGCTTCCATCAATCCGCCTGTCACCCGCGACGATATCGACCCGTCGACGCCGCGTGTACGTAAGTTCGGCGAAAAATCCGTTCGCCTTCCGGATGATGTTTCAGAGCGCATCTATGACCTTGGTGCAGACCGCGCAATGGCGAAGCGCTTGCTGGGCGCGTCTGAATTGGACAAGGACAAAGCAGCGCCGCCAGCACAGCGAGCGCTCGCAGATGAACTTGGAATTTCGTTTGAAGACGCCGGCAAGCTCGCGGACGATTATCGTTATCGGGTCGAAAAGGCCGGGCGGCAAGCTCGATCAAAGCTGCCCGTCGAAATGCATGGCGTGAATCCTGTCATGCTTGAGCGGATGCGCAAGCGCGCTGAAGCGGAACGCGCACCGATTGCCGACGACACTGCAACACCTTCGGAACCCACTGCAAGCGAACCTGCCGCGACCGCTCCAATCGATGACGCGGCGCGCGAAGCCGCCACCCACCCTGAAAACAATCTGCCGGAGCCCACGCAGGCACAGAAAGAAGCGGGCAATTATGCCAAGGCCCATGTTCGCCTGGGCGGAATGGATCTGTCGATCGAGAACCAGGCTGGCTCGCAGCGGAAGGGCGTGGACGCTAACGGCAAGGCTTGGTCAACGACCATGCAGAGCCATTATGGCTACATCAAAGGCACAGTTGGCCGCGACAAAGACCACATCGACGTTTTCGTGAAGCCCGGTACGGCTGATCTGGCCGACGACGCAAAAGTGTTTGTCGTTGACCAGAAAAGCCCTGCTACCGGTCGCTTTGACGAACATAAGGTCATGATCGGCTTTGAGACCCAGCAGGAAGCCGAAGCCGCCTATCTCGCAAACTATACGCCTGGCTGGAAGGGCATGGGCGACGTGACAGAATCAACCCTCGCGGATTTCAAGCGATGGACGAAGGACGGCGACACCAGCAAGGCATTCGCGCCAAAGTGGTTCGGAAATCGCACCCGCGCCGAAGGTTATATAAGCAAGCATGGGCTTGGCGATACACATTCCGTTGTCGAGAACGGTAAGCGGTTTGAAATCCGTCCGGTCGACAGATCAGCGCCGGAGGTTGACATAAAAGTCAACAATCCAGAACAAGTCGAACAAATGGCGGAAGCTGCACGTACCGCAAGTCAGCGAAACGAGCGGGGAAAACAGACTGCCATAATCGATGCTCTTGCCGATCTGTTTCAGGGGTTCAGTAAAGAGCAAACCCGCGCCATTATCCAAGAAGAAGTCACGAACTTCGGTTTTGACAAACTGTTGTTTCAAGTCCGACGCGCCAAAAACGGCGGTGGTTATGAAACCATGTGGTTTGATACTGCCGGGAAGGTCATATCACGCAAGCAAAACGGTCAACCTGAAATGGTGCGAGACGGGACGTACCGTGATGCACTATCCAGTTTTGTTGATGTTCCACAAAGCTTCGATCCTGCGAAATTCATCAATAAAGCGATTACGGACGCAGAAGGGACCAGAGCACGCCCAGCCGAAGAAACCACTTCGCGCTCATTGCTTGGCGGCAAGGTCGAGATTGTGCATGTCACACAGGCGAAGAAGACAAAGCCCGCCAAACCTGAATTGCGTGGCGATCCACTTCCAGAAAGGGGCGTTGCGCCCGCTAATATTGGCAGTGACGGGAATACCTATGTCGGCAAGCCGGGCAGCGTTCATTTCGAGATCGAGCGGCCAGACGGCGTTGAATGGACGGACGTTGGCTTTGTGAACCCGTCTGGCCGGTTTCTCGACCGCAAAGAAGCTTTCGACTGGGTTGAACAGAATGAGAAACGTGTCAGGCCATCCGATAACATGGACGGCGGGCTCGATGCGCTCGACTATCGCGAACAGGTTCCGGAGCGGGATCGAAAGTCGGGTAAGAAGAATGCGGAAAAGCTCGACGAGCTGATCGACAGTGGTGATGTGGCGACCGCAGCCGACGCAGAAGCGAACCAGTGGGGCGCGAACAATAAGCTGGTTTCCCGCGACCGTGCCGATGAAATCCGCAAAAAGCTGCGCGACAAGCTGCGCAGCCAGATCGGCTCCGGCATCGACCCGGAGATTCTGGCGCTTGGAACCGAACTTGCAGCGTTTCATATCGAGGCCGGCGCACGCCGGTTTGCAGACTTCGCGCGCGCCGTCGCAGCGGATATGGACACCAGCATTGAAAAGCTTCGCCCGTTCCTTCGCGCATGGTATAACGGCGCTCGCGACATGATGGAGGATAGCGGGCTGGATATTTCCGGCACCGACGACGCCAATGCCGTCAGGTCCGAACTCGCAACGCTCAAGGACGCACCCGATGGAAGCCTTTCAGAACTGGAAACGCCAAGCGGAACTGCACTGGAAACAGTTCCAGCCGAAACGGTACGCGGAACTGAAAAAGGCGGGAGCGCTCGAAACAGCACTGACCGAAGCCGCGGAACAGACGGCACTGGAAATGAACCAGCTAACCGAGAGCGGGTTCCAACCGGACGAAGCGTTCCAGATGGTCAGGGAACAGTATCTGTTCCCGCCAGAGGAAAACAGCGGGACGTTAGCGCCCGAAATGGGCCAGACCTCTTTGACGCATCAAATGATCGCCGCCGCGAAAAAGGGCAGCAGGACAATGGATCTGTAAGCGAGAAATCGCTTCCAGATAACGTTGATCCAGCTAAACGAGTAGCGCCCGCTGATTCCGCGGCTACGCCTGCGCATAATCGCGCTGACAATTTCGCCATCACCGAAGATGATGCGATCGGAGAGGGCGGCGCGAAAACAAAATTCCGCAACAACGTCGCTGCGATCCGGCTCCTGCGCCAGCTTGAGCAGGGGGGCAGGCAGGCGAGCCACGCAGAGCAGAAGCTGCTCGCGAAGTGGGTAGGCTGGGGCGGACTACAGCAAGCATTTGTGCGTCCGGACGGTTCTTTCGCTAAAGGCTGGGAGGCAGAGGCGAAGGAATTGAAGGACCTGCTTTCGCCCGAAGAATACAGGGCGGCTGAATCGTCCACGCGAAACGCGCACTATACGTCCCCGGAGATCGTTAAAGCGATCTGGTCGGTTGCACAGCGCCTTGGCTTCCGCGGAGGCCGAGTTCTGGAGCCTTCCGTTGGCTCCGGCAATTTCCTTGGGCTGGCTCCCGGTGCGTTGAAGGGCAGGGCGCAATTTACAGGCGCCGAGCTCGACCCAATAACTGGTGGCATCGCAAAGCAACTCTACCCGGCTGCAAATATCAAGGCTCCACTTGGCTTTCAGGATTTGCAGATCCCTGACAACTATTTTGAGCTGGCGGTCGGAAATCCACCATTCGGCAGCGAGCGTCTTTACGACCCGAAGCGGAAGGAGGCAGCACGCTTCTCCATACATAATTATTTCTTCGCGAAGTCGGTGGAAACGCTCAAGCCAGGCGGCGTGCTGGCCATGGTCATCACCAATTCATTTATGGACGCGGCGAATACAGCCGCGCGCGCATATATCGCCGATCGTGCGCGCCTTGTTGGGGCGATCCGCCTTCCGAACAATGCATTCCTTGCCAATGCCGGTACCGAAGTTACGACCGATATCGTCATTCTGCAGAAGTATGCCGACGATACGCCCGCGGGAGAAAAAGACCGCTCTTGGGTGAACATCGGCTCGATCCGGGACAAAGAAGGCCGAGAAACGCCGCTTAACGAGTATTTCGTGCAGCATCCCGAAATGATGCTTGGTGACTTTGGGCGCTATGGATCCATGTATGGACCGGAACAGCCCGCCCTTGTTTCGCGCCCAGGTGAAGACCTCCAAGCGCTACTGAAAAAAAGCATCGATGCGCTTCCCGCCGATATTTTGCCATCGCGCGTCACCGAGGAAGTCGCCGACAACGCGGTGCAGCGGGAACTCGATCCAGTAGCCGTTCCAGTCGGTTCACTCATGATCGGGCCGGACGGCAATATCGAAATGCGAGTGCCGGATTTTCTGAATGAAACCCGCACTCGGGTCCGTGACGATATCACCGGGAAGGACAAGGACCGCATCACCGGCATGGTGAAATTGCGCGATACCTTCACCAAATTGCGTCGCGCGCAGATCGACGAACATGCGAGCGATAGTGATATCGAAAGCCTGCGCGGCGATCTGAACCGCGAATATGATGCGTTCGTCAAGGATTTCGGTCCTCTGAACGCCGATACCAACCGACGCGCGTTTCAGGATGACCCCACTTGGCCGCAGGTTTCGGCATTGGAAACCGACTTTGACAAGGGCCTGTCAAAGACAATGGCGGCAAAAACGGGAGAAAAAGCCCGTCCTGCAACCGCGAAGAAGGCCCCGATTTTCGCGCGGCGCACGCAGGAACCATATCGCCGACCGGACAGTGCCGCGACGGCAAAAGATGCGCTGGCGATTGTCCTTGGTGATGTTGGCTACGTTGATATGCCTCGCATCGCGGCACTTTACGGAAAGCCGGAACCTGAAATCGTCAAGGAGCTGGGCGACCGCATCTACCTCACGCCTGACGGCTCATACGAAACCGCGGACCTCTATCTTTCGGGCAACGTCAAGCAGAAGCTTGCTCGTGCAGAGGAAGCCGCAAACGAAAATCCGGCATTCAGTCGAAATGTGCAGGCTCTGCGCGATGTAATTCCCGCTGATATCGAGCCTGTCGATATCGACGTGAAAGCGGGCGCGCCTTGGGTTCCCGCAAAGCATGTGGCTGATTTCGTCAACGATATGCTGGAAATCAGCGATGCGAGGGCGACCTATGCGCCCAGCACCGCTCGTTGGGAAATCACGGCGCGTCGCGCTTCCGATGTAGCCGGGGTGAAATGGGGAACGCCTGACGTATCGGCGAAGCAAGTAATGGAGGCAGCTCTCAATGCTCGCACCATTACAGTCAGCCATAAAACCCGCGATGGCCAGACGATCATTGATGAAGGCGCTACGGAAGCGGCCAACCAGAAGGTTGAAGCACTCAAAAATGAGTGGAAGCGCTGGATTTGGGACAACGATGCACGCCGCGAAGAACTCGCGCGCCTGTATAACGATATCTATAACACTCACGTCGATACCGTTTATGACGGCTCGCATCTGACCCTACCGGGCAAGGTCAGCGATGACATTATTGAGCTTCGCCCGCATCAAAAATCCTTTGTTTGGCGCGTCCTTCAATCTCCGACAACGCTGGCCGATCACACAGTCGGCGCAGGGAAGACCTTCGCAGCCATTGCGGCCGTAATGGAATTGCGCCGTACCGGCCAAGCAAAAAAACCAATGCTGGTCGTACCTAACCATCTTGTGCAGCAATGGGCGGCTGATTTCATCAAGCTTTATCCCGGCGCGAACATTCTTGCCGCCACGAAGAAAGACTTCGAGTCCGCGAACCGCAAGCGCTTTTTCGCTCGTGTGGCAGCAGGCGACTATGATGCGGTTATCGTGGCTCATTCCTCCTTCGGCTTGATCGGCGTCGATCCGGTCTATGAAGCCGAATTTATCCGCATGCAGGTCGATGATCTGGAAGCCTCGATCCGAACGCTTGAGGAATCGGACGGAAAGAGCTCCCGAAGCGTCAAACAGATGGCCAAGCAGCGGGACGCTCTCGAAGAACGCATGCAAAAGCTTCTCGACGTGGGCGGAAAAGATGCCGGCATGACGTTCGAAGAAATGGGCGTTGACGGTCTTATTGTCGACGAGGCTCACGAGTTCAAAAATCTCGGTTTTGCCACATCGCTCACCCGCGTTGCGGGACTTGGAAATAAAACTGGATCGAAAAAGGCCGCTGACCTTTTCATGAAAATCCAGAGCGTTTTGAAGCGCACCGGCGGTCGCAATGTGGCGTTCCTCACGGGCACGCCGATATCGAACACTATGGCCGAACTGTACACGATGCAGCGCTATCTCGCCTATGACGCACTCAAGGCGCAGGGCGTGCAGCATTTCGATGCCTGGGCGCGGGTATTCGGTGAAATCGTTACCGAGTACGAACTGTCGGCGGCTGGCAAATACAAGCTCACCACGCGTTTCTCCCGCTTCACGAATATGCCGGAACTCGTGACGCAATATCGCGCGTTCGCGGACACGATTACGAATGACGATATCAAGCGTCAGTTGGCAGAGCAGGGCAAGACACTGCCCCTGCCGCGCGTTAAGGGCGGGAAACCGACCAACAATATTGTTCAGCCATCAGAATATCAGCTCGATTACATCGGCCAGCCAACCGTCGATGAAAACGGAAACGAGAGCTACCCCGAAGGTTCCATTGTCTGGCGTTCAGAAAATATGCCGAAGAAGGCTGAAAAGGGCGCTGACAATATGCTCAAAATTACGTCCGACGCCCGCAAGGCAGCGTTGGATATGCGTCTTGTCGATCCCAACATTCCCGATGTTCCGGGCACGAAGGTAAATCTCGCTGCCGACAAGATTAAAGGCATTTACCGTAAGTGGGATCAGCAGAAGGGAACGCAGCTCGTCTTTATCGACCTTTCCACGCCGAAAAAGGCCGTGGCGAAGGCGAGGGCGGAACTGGTCGAACTGCAAACAAAAGCAGACGCTGGCGATGAAGCCGCCCAGGCCAAGCTGGATAACATCAGCTTGGACGAAATCGCGGCACTAGAATCCGCGTTTTCCGTCTATGATGATTTGAAAGCGAAGTTGATCCGGAACGGCATTCCGGAACGAGAAATTGCGTTCATCCACGATGCCAATACCGATCTCCAAAAGCAGGAACTTTTCGGTAAAGTCCGGTCAGGTCAGATCCGTGTCCTGATCGGATCGACGCCAAAAATGGGCGCTGGCACCAATGTGCAGAACCGCCTCGTAGCGCTTCACCATCTCGATGCGCCATGGCGTCCGAGCGATCTGGAACAGCGAGAAGGCCGTATCATCCGGCAGGGCAACGAACTTTACGCTGCCGACCCTGACGGCTTTGAGGTTGAAATCCATCGCTACGGTACAGAACGCACGCTCGATGCCAAGCAATGGCAAACCATTGAGCAGAAAGCGCGGTTTATCGGTCAATTCCGAGCCGGGAACATCAAGGATCGTGTCGTCGAAGATATCGGCGGCGAGGCGGCGAATGCGGCGGAAATGAAGGCCGCAGCATCCGGAAACCCTATGATCCTCGAAGAAATGGAACTGCGCCGCAGGATCAAACGGCTTGAAAACGACAAGCGCGAACATGACCGATCGCAGCATTCGACAAGCCGCCAGATCACCAGCATGGAGCGACAGAAAGAGGAAATCGAAGCAAACGCGGGCGCCGTAAAGGCCGACGCCGACACCGCGACCAAGTTTATGAGCGGCGATTTCAACGCGACGATTAACGGGAAGGCCATGGAAAAGCCCACCGATATCGGCGCTGAAATTCTTGATGCTGCACGCGACATGGTGAAAAGCGGCGCAAAAAGCCGGGCCATGGGTTCGGTGGGGCCGTTTAAGCTGGCGCTACAGCATAATCTTGCCGATTCTTTCACTGTCACCGTGAAAGGTGCGCAGGAGTACGCTATCGACCTCGATAATGTCCTCAATCTGACGCCAGTGGGCACGGCGATGCGTGTCATGAACTTGATACGCAATCTTCCTGATCGCCCTGCGCTGGAAGCCGAACGCCTTTCAAGCATCGATAAAACCCTGCCACGCCTGCGCGAGCAATTGAGCACGTGGGATAAGTCGGCGGAACTGGACGACGCGCGCCAGCAGCATGCCAACGTCATGTCGATACTGCGCCCCGTGAAAAAACCGGCGCCGACCGTCAACGTTGAGAAGGGTTCAGAGCCGGTCAAGGCGTCCATTGCTGAACAGGAGCCAGTTGCCCGCCTGACGGGCGAAGAAGTTCTGAAAAACTTCAAAGGCGGCGAGGATATGCCGGCACTGCGCAGACAAGCGCAGGCATGGTATGATCAAAATCTGGTGGAGCCCAAAACGACCGTCACTATGAAGGACGGGACAGTTGTCGGTTTCAATGGCCGTGGCAAACGAGAAACGACATATGGCCGCAAGGGCGATATCCTGTTGCGGTCAGTACCGGCTATCCCGGCCATTATCGAGAACGGTGAAATCGTTCACCGCGAGGCTGGCGACGAACGCCATTCCCACGTTTTGGAACGTGTCGTCATCGCGGCGCCAATCGAACTCGCGGGCAAAATCCATAACCTTGCCGTCGCCGTAAACCGGACGCGCGACGGTGATTGGCACTATGACCTCAATACGGATAACCGTTTTGTTGGGAAGGATAGTTACGCGGGACGCCCAAGCTATCAGGATCTTGGAGAACGAGGGGCAGAGCCCTTGCTATCTGCATTGGAAGGCACGTCCCGCTCCATCAATATATTCGAATGGGCGTCGGATGGCAATGCACCCGCCGAATCCGGGACAATACGGGATGCACTCGCCCGCGGGCCGCTCGGTGAAACTGTCGGGCGATTGATCGATAGCGGTGCTCTGCAATTGCAGAAAACGGGCGAAAACGCCGTGCAGGGGTGGACCACTCCCGACGGCACAATTGTCCTGAACACAGATGGCGTAAGCCCCGATAATGCAAATGCCGTTCTTCTTCATGAGGCGTTTCACTCTGGTGCGCGCAAGCTGATCGGCACAGCTTCGTGGAATAAACTCCTTGAGGAATTGGGCCAAATCCATCGCCAGTACGAGCGTTCCACCGGCAAAGCACGCTCTTACTTCGACAAAGCGCGCGCCCGTGTTGAGAATGCGGAGCGCGCTACGGGTGATATGCCTGGAGCCCTCCGAGCGGAAGAATTTGGCGCATACGCGATTGAGGAATACGAAACTGCGCCGCGCTCACTGCGTATGTGGGCCGATGGCTTCTTGGGCCATGTGAAAGCCTGGGCCTTGAAGCGTTTCGGCAAGCAGCTCGGACGCGTAACCCCGGCGCAATTGCGCGCACTGGCCGTCGCTGCTCTGCGTGACATATCCAAGCCGGATGGCAACCCACCACGCCCCGAACGTTCAAAACGTTTTTCGATAGCCGATGACAGCTTTTCCACGGTCAACCGCGCAAACGTTCGTGAAGCCGCAGATGCTGTCAGGGGTCGCCTTACTGACTGGACCCCGAAGGCGCTGGCCCTTGTTCCGCTGAATTACTTCACGGAACTGGCGCAGAAGGGCCAAGAGGCGATCGGCACATACCTGACCGTAAAACGCCAGCTTGACGCCTATCGAGGCAACCGTCACGCCGAAGCCGACCAAACCGTGCAGCAATGGCGCAAGTACAATCGGCTAGGGAAGGACAAAGCCGCTGCGCTTGCCGATGTGATGCACCAATCCACGATCGCGCAGTACGATCCGTCAATTGACAACGCACCCGGCGATCGCGCGAAGAACGCCGCGTTGCAGAAGGCCTATGATGCATTGCCGGAAGCCGGCAAGCGGCTCTATCAGTCCGTCCGCGACAGCTATGCTGCACAGACAAAGGAGCTTGACGGCATCATCCTCGATAATCTGAAAAAAGTCTTTCAGATCGCGCAGACGAAAGCCGAGCGGAAGTATCGTAAGGAGCTTGAACGGATTTCGCGCCAGCAGATGGACCCGGCAGCGCGCAAACAGGCGCAGCAGGACGCGGCGGAGGTTTATGAAGCCACCGCGACGAAGGCGAAATGGTCGATGAAAGCCCGACTGACAAAAATGCGCCAGGCGCTGGAAACGAGCCGAATGGAAGGTCCATACTTCCCGCTCGCGCGTTTCGGCGACTATTTCGTCACCGTCAAAGATATCACCGGTGAAGTGCTGCATTTTTCGATGCACGAGCGCAGTGCCGAACGCGATAAGGTTGCTGCCGACATGAGAAAGCAGTTTCCTAACGGCGAGGTTATCGTCGGCATCAAGTCAAACAGCAATGAGCTGCAACGCGCTATGGACCCCCGTGTTATCGCTGATATTCAGGCGATCATCGGAAAATCGAACATCGACAGCGATATTGGC
>Ga0182741_1002377_pt1 | contig 22102 bp, 20 predicted proteins | sample eDN5th37CBELigOP_FD_128874 | JGI IMG/M metagenome (GOLD analysis project Ga0182741, IMG submission 128874) | Enriched Organic Plus compost microbial communities from Emeryville, California, USA - eDNA 5th pass 37_C BE-Lig OP (version 2) (version 2) ... | reverse complement strand
TCCTCGATCGTGCGCCGCAGGATGTCTCGCCGCGTCGCGGTCGCGAGGGCTTGGAAGATGCGGTCGATCTCTTCATCGCTCAACTCATTACGTACAACCATTTGGTTGTACGTTACGACCGGACGCCGCCGTCGTCAACCCCTTCGTGAGATCGAGTTCCCCGAATCGCCCGGCTCCGACGGGTATGGGGCGGAAAACCTGGTTTGGGGCGGCATGACTCCGCCCCAAGGCCGGGAATCCGCCCCAAACCCCTCGCCGTGAGTGCTCACGCCCCGGCGGCGTCGAGCTCCTCGAGCTGCTCGGCCGTCAGCTCGACGTCGAGCGCCTCGATGCATTCGAGGTACTGGTCGAACGTGCGCGCTCCGATGAGGGGGAGGACTCGGGGTGAGTCGGCCGCCGTGAGCCACGCGAGCACGACCTGGTTGCCGGTGGCGCCGGATGCCGCGGCCACCCGGTCGACCGCCGCGAGTCGTGCTTCGGCGTCGGGTCCGGCGTACGGATCCATCGCCCAGAAGTCCAGCGACCGCTTCGACCGGTCGCTGTAGAGCCCCTTGAGCACCGGTGAGTAGGCCACGAGCTGCAGCCCGGGCGTCTCGCGCAGGTAGTCGAGTTGCTCGGAGTCGACGATGCTCGCGTGCTCGAGCCCGGCGCGTCTGCGCAGGTAGCTGTGCTGCTGCTGCAGCGCGACCGGCCGCGGCCATCCGTTCGCCTCGGCGACCGCCGCGATCTGCGCGAGGCGCCACGTCGTCACGTTCGACCATCCGTAAGCGCCGATCCGCCCGTCGGCGACGAATCCGGCGAACGTTCCGACCGCGTCGACGAGGGGGGTCGAGCGGTCGTCGACGTGGTTGTAGTAGAGGTCGATGTGGTCGGCGCCGAGGCGATCGAGCGACGCGGCGAGCGCCCCGCGGAGCACATCGGGGTGGGCGCCGATGTAGCGCGAGCGGGCGAGATCCCAGTTCGCGCTGCCGTCTGCGTTCCATACGCCGTCGTAATCGCGGAGCATGCCGGTCGCCTTCGTCGCCAGGTACACGGCGTCGCGCGCACCCGTGTCGGCGAGCCAGCGGCCGAGGAGCGCCTCGCTGTGGCCGCCCGGCTCGCCGGGGGCCTCCCACCAGCAGTAGCAGTCGGCGGTGTCGATCATGCCCCGTGCGGGCGTTCCGTCGGCGGCGGCGTAGCGGGGCACGATGTTCTCGACGTAATGGTCGAGGATGCGCCGTGCCTCTGGTTCGGGAGTGCTCGTGCCCATGAGCATCGCACCGACGGCGATCGGCACGAGGGGGGTCGCGGACGGCCCGAAGGCGAACGCGCGGCGGGCCGTGAGGGTTGTGTTCTCAGTCATGCGGTTGACCGTAGGAGTTAGAGCGCGCTCGAAGTCAACAACCCCGACGCAACAGCGCGTTCCCGGCGTACCGTGGACCCCGTGAGCGACCACACCATCGAAGAAGCCGCCGAGCTGACGGGGGTCTCGAAGCACACGCTGCGCTACTACGAGCGCGAGGGGCTGCTCCCCACGATCGCGAAGGCGCCGAGCGGTCACCGGCGCTACACCGACGACGACATCGGCTGGATAAAGTTCCTGCAGCTGCTGCGCGCGACGGGCATGCCCATCCGCGACATGAAGGACTTCGTCGCGCTGACGTACGCGGGCGACCACACGATCGCCCAGCGCGTCGAGGTGCTCGAACGCTGTCGGGAGACGCTCGTGAAGCGCATGACCGAGGACCGCGAGCACCTCGAGCGGCTGAACTTCAAGATCGACTACTACACGAGCGTGCTCGATGCGCGCGACGCGACTCCGGAGCGGCTGATCGGCGAACCCGTCGTGCGCCGATAGGCGTCCGCAGCGAGCGGTTCGGCACTCAGAGGCCGCGACTAGGATGGATGCCGTCCGGCGCCCGCGATTTCTGGAGCTCAGCCGCATGACCACCCCCTCTTCGACGGCTTCGGCCGAGGCATCCGCTCGCCCTGTCGTCGACACCGTCGAGAACGCCGCCGCCACCCCCGAGCGCGAGCAGCCGTACGCCGCATTGGGCCTCAAGCCCGACGAGTACGAGCGCATCCGCGAGATCCTCGGTCGTCGGCCCACCTCGGGCGAGCTGGCGATGTACTCCGTCATGTGGAGCGAGCACTGCTCCTACAAGTCGAGCAAGATCTACCTGCGTCAGTTCGGGCAGAAGGTCTCCGATGAGATGAAGGAACGGCTCATGGTCGGCATGGGCCAGAACGCCGGCGTCGTCGACATCGGCGAAGGCTGGGCGGTCACCTTCAAGGTCGAGTCGCACAACCACCCGTCGTACATCGAGCCGTTCCAGGGTGCCGCGACCGGCGTCGGCGGCATCGTGCGCGACATCATCTCGATGGGCGCGCGTCCCGTCGCGGTCATGGACCAGCTGCGCTTCGGCGCGATCGACCACCCCGACACCGCGCGCGTCGTGCACGGGGTCGTCTCCGGCATCTCGTTCTACGGCAACTGCCTCGGGCTGCCGAACATCGGCGGCGAGACCGTCTTCGACGCGGTGTACCAGGGCAACCCGCTCGTGAACGCGCTCGCGGTTGGCGTGCTGCGCCACGAGGACCTCAAGCTCGCGAACGCGTCGGGTGCGGGCAACAAGGTCGTGCTGTTCGGCGCCCGCACGGGCGGCGACGGCATCGGCGGGGCGTCGATCCTCGCATCCGACACGTTCTCGTCGGGCGGCCCCACGAAGCGCCCCGCCGTTCAGGTGGGCGACCCGTTCGCCGAGAAGGTGCTCATCGAGTGCTGCCTTGAGCTCTACAAGGGCGAGCTCGTCGAGGCGATCCAAGACCTCGGCGCCGCAGGGATCTCGTGCGCGACGAGCGAGCTCGCGGCGAACGGCGGATCGGGCATGCGCGTCGACCTCGAGAAGGTGCTGCTGCGCGACCCCACGCTCACGCCCGAGGAGATCCTCATGAGCGAGAGCCAGGAGCGCATGATGGCGATCGTCGCGCCCGAGAAGCTCGACGCGTTCCTCGAGGTCACGTCGAAGTGGGACGTCGAGACGAGCGTCCTCGGCGAGGTCACCGGCGACGGGCGTCTGCAGATCTTCTGGCACGGCGAGCAGATCGTCGACGTCGACCCGTCCACGGTCGCCGTCGACGGGCCCGTGTACGAGCGCCCCGTCGCCTACCCGACGTGGATCGACGCGCTGCAGGACGCTTCGGCCGCCGCCCTCCCGCGCACGAACGACCCCGCCGAGCTGCGCGAGCAGTTCACCAAGCTCGTCGCGAGCCCCAACCTCGCCGACACGTCGTGGGTCACGAACCAGTACGACCGCTACGTGCTCGGCAACACGGCGCTCGCCTTCCCCGACGACGCAGGCATGATCCGCGTCGACGAGCAGTCCGGCCTCGGCTTCGCCATCTCCACCGACTGCAACGGCCGCTACTGCCAGCTCGACCCGTACGAGGGTGCCAAGCACGCGCTCGCCGAGGCGTACCGCAACGTCGCCGTGACGGGCGCCGTGCCGACCGCGGTCACCGATTGCCTCAACTTCGGCAGCCCCGAGAACCCCGAGGTCATGTGGCAGTTCTCGCGCGCGGTCGAAGGATTGAGCGACGGATGCCTCGAGCTCGGCATCCCCGTCACGGGCGGCAACGTCAGCTTCTACAACCAGACCGGCGACCAGCCGATCTTCCCGACGCCCGTCGTGGGCGTACTCGGCATCATCGACGACGTCGCCCGCCGCGTGCCTTCGGGCTGGCAGGACCCGGGCGAGAACGTCTATCTGCTCGGCGTCACCGCGACCGAGCTCAGCGGCTCGCAGTGGGCCGGCACGATCCACGACCACCTCGGCGGCCGGCCCCCGCGCCTCGACCTCGCGCAGGAGCGCAAGCTCGCCGAGCTCCTCCACGCGGCGTCGCAGCAGTCGCTCATCTCGAGCGCGCACGACCTGTCGTCGGGAGGCCTCGCGCAGGCGCTCGCCGAGGGCGTGATGCGCTTCGGCGTCGGAGCACGCGTGTGGCTCGACGAGATCATGGACCGCGACGGGGTGGATGCGGCATCCGCCCTCTTCTCGGAGTCGACCGGTCGCGTCATCGTCACGGTCCCGCGGGAGGACGACGTGAAGTTCCGCGGGCTGTGCGAAGGGCGCGGGTACCCGGTGCTGCGCATCGGCGTGACGGATGCCCCGGGCGACGGTGACGCTCCGGCGCTCGAGGTGCAGGGACTGTTCACGGTGCCGCTCACCGAGCTGCGCGACCTGTCTCGCTCGACGCTGCCAAACGCGTTCGGACCCATCATCGGCTGATCCGCCGACCCCCGGCTGAAGAGCGAACGGAGACAGGTGACCATGGGCGACGACGACGAGTACTCGGGTTTCGCAGACACACGCCAGCGGCGCACGCGCATCGTGGCGTGGGTCGTGATCATCTCGCTGATCCTGGTGGGCGGCGGCGCGACCGTCATCTCGCTGCTGTTCGGCTGATCCCTGCTCTTCGGGGGGTTGGGGCGGATTTCCTGCTTTGGGGCGGATCTCCACCGCCCCGAAGCAGGTTTCCCGCCCCAAACCAAACCCACCTGGGCTCGAACCCAGGGCTCCCGACGACCCGGGCGCCCGGGCTTAACATGGCTGGGTGGAGCCGTTCCTCCTCTTCCTCGCCGACTGGTGGTGGGCCGCTCCCACCGCGGCGGCCATCGGCGGCGCGACCTACGCCGGCGTGACGACCCGCAGCAGGCGCGCGCGGCGGCTCGAGGTCGACGCCGCCCGCCACGAGGAGAGGCTGGCATACCAGGCCCTGGTCGAGGCCAAGGCGCGGCTTCGTCACGCGCGGTCGAACGCGATCGCGGCGCGTGCCGAAGAGCCGTCGCCCCTGCTCGGCGCCGTGCTGCCGACCACGCCGGCCGCGATCGAGGCGCGGCGCCGACTGAGCGAGGCCAAGCGCGCCGAGAAGGCGGCGTCGCTCGCCCTCCGCGCGACTCGCACGCGCATCAAGGCCGCTCAAGCTCAGTACAGCGCGGCGTCGCGCGCGGACCCGCTGCCCATCGACCGGCTCACGTCGGCGCACGACGCCATCAACGCGCGATGGATGGAGTACGAGACGGATCCCACCCTCGCACTCGGCTTTCCGCAGATGCTGGATTCGCGGCATCCGGCGACCCTCGCGTTCTTCCGCGCGCAGCGCGAAGCGGGGCGATTGCGGCCGACGCAACGCGACCGGGTCACGCCGCAGCAGTACGTCGAGTACCGCGACGCGGTGCACGCGCTCGCAACGGCGCTCGAAGCGGCCGAACGCCAGGCGGGGGTCTTCGGGGCCCCGCGCGCGCATTTCCGTCGGGGGCCCGACCGCGACGCCCTCGGCAGACCTCAGTAGCATGACAGGGTGGAGCCGTTATTCGACTTCCTCCGGCAATACTGGTGGCTCATCTTCCCCACCATGTTCGTGCTGGGTGGAATCGGCAGCGCGTGGGAGCGCGGTGCCCGCCGCCGTCACCGGCGGCGACTCGAGGTGCTCAAGGCCAAGGCGGAGCTGAAGGCCGCGCAGGCGGCCGCGCGCGCGGGAGCCGGCTCGGTGCCGATCCCGGCCGTGGGCGGCGCGGCGACGGCGAACGCGCCGTCCAAGCCCTCCGCCGAATCGATGGCGGCCGAGCTCGAGCGGCTCTTCGCGGAGCACGACGCCACGACCGCACGCTGGCTCGAGTACGAGCTCGACGTCGCCAAGCTCATCGCGTTCCCCGCGATGAGCGACGGGCGCCAGCCGCTCACAGCGGCGTTCCTTCGCGCGAAGCGCGTCGCCGACGGCCTGCGGCCTGCGTCGACGAAGGCCCGCATCACACCCGAGCAGCTCGCCGAGTACCGCAACGCGGTGACGGACTACGAGGTCGCGTTCGACGTCGCCGAGCGCGATGCCCGCCGCCTGCGCGACTCGTCGTTCTCGGCAGATGAGCGCAAGCGCCTCGACACCGCGAAGCAGCTCCTGACAGTGGCTGTCGACCAGGCGGCGACACCCGCCGAGCGACAGCTCGCGTATCGACGTGTACGCGAGGAGCTCGACGGACTCATCCTGCTCTCCGACGAGGCGATCGAGGTGCTCGAGAAGAAGGTCATGCTCGAGCTCGGGCCGGGAGAGTCCGGTGCGGCGGGGGCGAAGGGCGCGGCATCCGCATCGTCTGCACCGACGCCTTCACCCGAACCGGATGCCGTGCGCCAGCCCCACCCGGTCGGCGACGCCGCACCGTGGCCCGTGCCCTCCCGTCGCTCGTCGGCCACTCCTTCGCCATCGCCCGGCCGTTCGCCCGACCCCGGTCGCGGCGAGCGCCCCTCCTCCTGAGCCCTCCCCGAGCCCGCCCCGGCCTGCGGCGCGGCGTCGCGCGCGCCGGCCCATGCGTCGACGATCGACCGCCGTGTCGAGCGCACCGTGCTCGGGATTGACACACGGCTAGGTTCGGTGGTTAATTAGTCGAGTAATGAACCACAGAACCAGGGAGCACGTGTGATCGAAGAGGGGCGACCGCTCTACGTGCAGATCGCGGAGAGCGTCGGAGATGCCATCGTCGACGGCAGCCTCGCCGAGGAGTCGCAGGCGCCGTCGACGAACGAGCTCGCCGCCTTCTATCGCATCAATCCCGCCACCGCAGCGAAGGGGATCGCCATGCTCGTAGACCGGGGCGTGCTCTACAAGCGGCGCGGCATCGGCATGTTCGTCGCGACGGGAGCACGCGAGATGCTGCTCGCCGAGCGACGCACCGCGTTCGCCGAGAACTTCATCGAGCCGCTCATGAGCGAGGCGCGCAAGCTCGGCCTCAGCGCGGATGACCTGACCCGTCTCATCCGCGAACGCGCCGCCGAACTGCCCTCGAACTCGACCCAGACCACCACCGAAGGGACACTCCGATGACCTCCGTGATCGAGGTGAAGAACCTCACCAAGCGCTACCGCGACACGATTGCGGTCGACGACGTGAGCTTCTCGATCGAGAAAGACACCATCTACGGCCTGCTCGGGCGCAACGGCGCCGGCAAGACCACCGTGATGTCGATCCTCACGGCGCAGAACTTCGCGACGCGCGGCGACGTGCGCGTGTTCGGCGAGCACCCGTACGAGAACGCGCGCGTGCTCAGCCGTATGTGCTTCGTGCGCGAGAGCCAGAAATACCCCGACGACGCCACGCCGCGGCACGCGTTCGAGACGGCGCGCCTGTTCTTCCCCCACTGGGACCAGGAGTTCGCCGAGCGCCTGATCGACGACTTCCAGCTGCCCGTCAAGCGCCGCATCAAGAAGCTCTCGCGCGGCCAGCTGTCGGCGGTCGGCGTCATCATCGGCCTCGCGTCGCGCTCCGAGGTCACGTTCTTCGACGAGCCCTACCTCGGGCTCGACGCCGTCGCGCGCCAGATCTTCTACGACCGCCTGCTCGAGGACTACGCCGAGCACCCCCGCACCGTGATCCTCTCGAGCCACCTGATCGACGAGGTCTCCAACCTCATCGAGAGAGTGCTCGTGATCGACCGGGGCCGGATCATCATGGACGAAGACACGGATGCCGTGCGCGACCGCGCGACGAACATCGTCGGCGACTCCGCCGCGGTCGACGCGTTCGTCGCCGGACGCGAGGTGATCCACCGCGAGAGCCTCGGCCACGTCTCGAGCGCCACGGTCCTCGGCGCGCTCAGCGCCGCCGAGCGCGAGAGCCTCTCCGCGGCAGGCCTCGACGTCGCCCCTGTGTCGCTGCAGCAGCTCGTCGTGCGCCTGACGCAGCACGCCTCCGGCTCGGCGGCCGGTGTCGCCGCATCCGGATCGTCCTCCTCATCCACCGCCGACATCGACGAAGGAGCTCTGCGATGAACCGCACCGTCAACGTCGTCCGCATGCAGCTGGTCAACCGCCAGACCTACATCTGGGTGCCGCTCATCGTGCTCGGCGGCTCGCTGCTGATCACCCTCGCGGTCTACGCCCTCATCCGCAACGCCGGCGCCGACAGCCCGCTGTACGGCGGGGGTGCGCAAGCGCCCCTGTGGTACTTCGCGGTCGTGGGCATCCAGTCGCTCACACTCACCTTCCCGTTCTCGCAGGCGATGAGCGTCACCCGGCGCGAGTTCTACCTCGGCACGCTGCTCACGGCCGCCCTGACCGGGGCCATCCTGTCGGCGGTGTTCGTGATCGGCGGCTTCATCGAGAACGCCACCGGCGGCTGGGGGATGAACGGGTACTTCTTCTACCTTCCGTGGATCTGGGAGGCCGGTCCTCTGGGCGCCGCCCTGTTCTTCTTCGCCGTCACGATGCTGTTCTTCGTCGTCGGCTTCTGGGCGGCCACCCTCTACAAGCGGTTCGGGTCGATCGTGCTGACCGCCGTGATCGGCGGAATCGCCGTGCTGCTCATCGTCGCGATGTTCTTCATCGGACTCTTCGAGGCGTGGGGGCAGGTCTTCGCATGGATCGCCGCCCAGGGCGTGCTCGGACTCGGCCTGTGGGGGCTGCTCGTGGGGGCCGTGCTCGCGGCGATCTCGTTCGTGACGCTGCGGCGGGCAGTGCCCTAGCGACTCCTCGGGAATCGGGCTTCGCCCGGGGAGCAACGGATGCCTCGGCCCCACGTGGGCCGGGGCATCCGATCTTCTCCGCCGTCGTCTCAGCGACCGCCGGCGACAGCTGTGTGGTGCCTGATCACCTCGGCCACGACGAACGTGAACCACTTCTGCGCGAACTCGGGGTCGAGGTCGGCGTCTTCGGCGAGGCGGCGGAGCCGGGCGATCTGCTGCTCCTCGCGCGCGGGGTCGGAAGGCGGCAGTCCGTGCTCCGCCTTCAGCTCGCCGACCTGCTTCGTGCACCGGAAGCGCTCCGCAAGCAGGTAGATGAGGGCGGCGTCGATGTTGTCGATACTGGCCCGCAGTCGCAGCAGAGTGGCTGTCGGGTCGGCGTCGTCTGTCATGGCGTCCTCCTCGACCTCCGACGATACCGGCCGCTGGGGTTGCGGCGCCGCGACGGGGCGCGGTCCTAAAGTGTTCGCATGAGCGACGGCACGGAAAGCCCCGGCCCTGAATCCGTCGCAGCCGATCCGGCTGCCGGAACCGATGCGGCGGATGCCCCACCCGACGTCGCGGTCTTGGACACCCGGCCGCACCAACCGTCGCCGCCGGCGCGACTCGCGCACATCAACCATCCGGTGGCACTCGGCTTCTTCATAACGCTCGGCGGGCTGTTCGCGTTCGTCCTCGGCGTCGCGGTGTCGAACCTGTCGACGATCATCATCTACATCGTGTTCGCGCTGTTCGCGGCGCTCGGCCTCGACCCGATCGTGCGGTGGTTCGAGCGACACAAGGTCAGACGGCCCTGGGCGATCGTCATCGTGTACGCGGCGTTCGCCGTGGTGATGATCGTCATCCTGTGGCTCATCGTCCCTGCCGTCGTGACGCAGATCGCGCAGTTCATCGGCTCGATCCCCGACATGGTCGACGACTTCGAGTCATCCGACATGTACGCGTGGCTGCAGGCGAACGTCGGCGATCAGATCGGAACGATCCTCACAGAGGTCGAGGGCTTCCTCACGAACCCCGCGAACATCGCGGCGATCGGCGGAGGCATCCTCCGGCTCGGCGTGGGGGTCGCGACCACGATCTCGGGCCTCATCATCGTGCTCGTGCTGAGCCTGTACTTCCTCGCGTCGCTGCCGGCCATGAAGGAGTCGTTCAACAGGTTCGCTCCGGCCCGCAACCGCGCCAAGGTCGCGAGCATGACCGAGCTGATCACCGACTCCATCGGCGGCTACCTCATGGGGATGGTGATCCTCGCCTTCTGCAACTCGGTCGTGGCCTTCATCCTCCACCTGGTGCTCGGACTGCCGTTCCCGGCGCTCATGGCGGTGCTCGCCTTCGCGATCACGCTGATCCCGCTCATCGGCTCGGTGCTGTACTGGGTCATCGCCACGACGATCGCGCTCTTCACGGGGTGGGTGCCGGCGCTCATCTTCGCCGCGATCTACCTCGTGTATATGCAGATCGAGGCATATCTGCTCACACCGCGCGTCATGAACAAGACGATCTCGGTGCCGGGCGCGCTCGTCGTCATCGGCGCGCTGGTGGGCGGCACGCTGCTCGGCCTGCTCGGCGCGCTCGTCGCGATACCGGTGACGGCGTCGATCCTCCTCATCATCAAGCAGGTGATCATCCCGCGGCAGGACGCGAAGGAGTAGCGGCACCGGCGCCGGTCGTCAGCGCGCGGGCAGGATGCACGACGGTGAGGGCGCCTCGACGCGGTGGCGAACGCGGCCGGGAACCCCGGTGCGCTCGTCGAGTGTGAGCGACACGACCTCGTTCGAGCGCTGCCCGGCGACGAGTAGCGTGTCGCGCACCACGAGGTGATGCCGCGGCCAGTCGACGCCCGACTCGACGAGCGCGACGGGCTCGACGGTCTCGCCCGCACCACGGACCCGGAGGGTCGCGATCGTGTTCGAGCCCCGAAGTCCGGCGTACAGGAACTGTCCGTCGCGCGACATCGCCAGCTCCGCACCCGCGTCGCCCAGGTTCGCCGCAGGCGACGCCGCCGTGCCCGCGACGACCCGCCACCGACCCTCACGGTCGCGCGCGAGAGTGAAGACCTCGCCCGAGAACTCCGTCACGACATGGAGGTGTCCGCTCGGATGCACGACCATATTCCGCGGACCGCATGCCTTCGGCAACACAACCTCGTGATCGAGACGGAGTCCCGACGAAGTGTCGCGCCAGATGCGCACGAGGTCGAACCCGAGGTCGGTCGTCGCGATGCGGCCGTCCGGGAGGAACGCCGCCGCGTGCGCACGCGACATGCGTTCCGGTTCCGGCTCGGGCTCGGGCTCCTCCTGGGCGGTTCGGGGCGTATTCCCTCCCTTGGGGCGCATCTCTTCCGCCCCAGTGTCGGAATCACGCCCCAAACCCCCTCCGGCGGCCGACGAGACGTCGGGCACCAGGTGTGCGTACTCCTCACCCGCCGCCTCGCGCAGCGCTCGGGCGGCCGCCGCGAGGTCGATCCCTCCAGCAGATGCGGCCGCCGCACCGGGGCCGCCCGCGCCGGAGTCGTCGCCGTAGGGGTCGGATGCCGCATCCGCCGCCACCGGACGGCTCGGCCTTCCCGCAGCGTCCAGCGCCACCCGCACGACCGACCCGTCGCCCCAGGCGCACGCGACGAGTGATGACGCATCCGGGGCGACGGCGCCATGGCACACGACGTCGCCCGCGGGAACGAGCTCGCCGAGGTATTCGAGCTGGGCGTCACCCGCACGACGGAAGGCGGCCACCTGAGCCGACCCCTCGAGTGCGGCGTACACGACGTCGAGGCGCGGGTGGGCGGCGAGCCACGACGGCGAGCCCGTCGCAGCGGGGTCGCGTGCCGCCGCGGCATCCGTGTTCTCGTCCTCGTGTCGCGGGCGCACGACGCCGCCCGTGTACGCGAGGGGGCCACCCGCGAGGTGGTCGTCGGGTGCGCCGGCGAGCAGGCCGCCGATGCCGGGCGCCGAGCCCTCCATCTCGGGCGTGTACCCGCCCAGCCAGAACCTCATGCCGCGCACCTCCCCGCCGAGATCAGGACATCTGGCGACAACAGGACTCTCCTGACTGAAGCCTCCTGCCTGCGCCGGATGTCCTGATTCGGGCGAGAGGGGCGAGGGGTGCGAGAGGGGCTTGAGGGGCTTGAGGGGCCACAGGGGCCAGAGGGCCGAGACGGAGAGGCTACGGGCGGCGGCATGCCGGCCTCCGATCAGTCGATGAGGTCGTGCCGCACGACGACCGCGTCGCGCGCGGCGCCGACGCCGATGACCGAGATGCGGGTTCCGCTCATCTCCTCGAGCGCGAGCACGTAGTCCTGGGCTGCCTTCGGGAGGTCCTCGAACGAGCGCGCCGCGCTGATGTCTTCGCTCCAGCCCGGGAAGTACTCGTAGATCGGCTTCGCGTGGTGGAAGTCGGACTGGCTCACCGGGATGTCGTCGAACCGCTCGCCGTCGACGTCGTACGCGACGCACACCGGGATCTGCTCGAGCCCCGTGAGGATGTCGAGCTTCGTCAGCACGAGATCGGTGATGCCGTTGATGCGCGTCGCATAGCGCGTGACCGGGGCGTCGTACCAGCCGACGCGACGCGGACGGCCCGTCGTCGTGCCGAACTCGAAGCCGCGCGACCGCAGCCAGTCGCCCTGCTCGTCATGCAGCTCGGTGGGGAAGGGGCCCGATCCGACACGCGTCGTGTACGCCTTGACGATGCCGACGATGCGGTCGAGGCGGTTGGGGCCGACGCCCGACCCGGTTGCGGCGCCGCCCGCGGTCGCCGACGACGACGTCACGAACGGGTACGTGCCGTGGTCGACGTCGAGCATCGTGGCCTGGCCGCCCTCGAACACGACGACATCGCCGCTGTCGAGCGCGTCGTTGAGCAGGAGCGACGTGTCGGCGACGAGCGGTCGCAGGCGCTCGACGTACGACAGCAGGTCCTCGACGACCTCGTCCACCGTGATCGCGCGTCGGTTGTAGACCTTGAGCAGCAGGTGGTTCTTCTGGTCGAGAGCGCCCTCGACCTTCTGGCGCAGGATGTTCTCGTCGAACAGATCCTGCACGCGGATGCCGACGCGGTTGATCTTGTCGGCGTATGCCGGTCCGATGCCGCGACCGGTCGTGCCGATCTGACGCTTGCCGAGGAAGCGCTCGGTCACCTTGTCGAGCGTGCGGTGGTACTGCGTGATGATGTGCGCGTTCGCGCTCACGCGCAGACGCGACGTGTCGACGCCGCGGGCGTGCAGGGCCTCCAGCTCGGCGAAGAGCACCTCGAGGTCGACCACGACGCCGTTGCCGATGACGGCGTTGACGCCCGGCGACAGGATGCCCGACGGAAGAAGGTGCAGCGCGTACTTCTCATCGCCGATCACGACCGTGTGGCCGGCGTTGTTGCCGCCGTTGAACTTGACGACCCAGTCCGTCCGATCGCCGAGCAGGTCAGTGGCTTTGCCCTTGCCCTCGTCTCCCCACTGCACTCCGACGATCACGATGCCTGGCATGGGCTCTCCCCCGTTTGCGGACGGTTACACCCCATCTTATCGACGCCCCCGGATGCCCCGCCTATCGTGTCCTCATGAGGCGCCGTCCTCGTCCGGGGATCGCCCGTCCGGCGCTGAGGCTCTCCGTGCCGGCGGTGGCGATCGTCTCGCTCGCGGCGTGCGCTCCCGCAGGGACCGACTCCACCGCGCCGACGCTGTCGCCGACGGTCGAGGTCCGCTCCGACGTCGAGGGCCTCGTCGACATCGGCGGCGATCGCGAGCTGTTCGCGACGTGCCGCGGCGAGGGCTTTCCCACGGTCGTGCTCATCTCCGGGACGGGCGGCGCCGCCGACGAGTGGATGGTGACGCTGTCGCCCGACGACCCCTCGGCTCCGCCCGCGGCGAGCGAGGGATCCGTCTTCGACCGGCTATCACAGGTCACTCGCGTGTGCGCATACGACCGGCCGGGAACGTCGGATGCCACCGGCGAACTCTCGCCGTCGACCCTCGTGCCTCAGCCGACGTCCGCGTTCGACGGGGTCGCCGATCTCGAGGCGCTTCTCGACGCGACGGGCGAGACGGGGCCGTACGTCGTGGTGGGCGCCTCGTGGGGCGGGCTCATCGCACAGCTCTTCTCGCGAGCCCGCCCCGACGAGGTCGTCGGGCTCGTACTCGTCGACTCCGCGTCGATGTTCCTGCACGAGTACTTCACCCCCGAGCAATGGGCTTCGTGGATGGACGTGATCGCCGCCGCCGACTCCGACGTGCCGGCCGACCGCCCCGACTACGAGGCCACCCGCGAGCAGTGGCCCACCGAGCCCCCGCCGCTGATCCCGGCCGTCGTCCTCTCGTCGGATCGGGAGTGGGATCTCTCCGTCACACCCGGGGTCAGCACCTGGCCCGCGTGGCTCGAGGCGCAGGCCGCGCTGGCGGCCTCCCTCGGCGCGCGCCACATCGGCGACACCGACAGCGGACACGGCATCCACGTAGAACGGCCGCAGTTCGTCGTCGACGCGATCGAGTCGGTCCTCAACGAGGTGCGCGCACAGTAGAGAGCGCCCACGACGGTGTGGCGGAACGGCGCGGCATCCGTGAAACCCCCGGTCAGAGGCCATTGCGCCGCTAAGGTGAGCGCATGCGAAGCACCACGATGGCGTCGGTCTGGAGTGCCGCGCGCGCCGTGATGGCCCTTGCGATCGTCTCGGCGGTCGTCGCCCAGCTCGTGAAGTCGGTCGGCACGGCCGCCGGGCTGGGGCGCGACGTCGGGGTCACGATCGTGAACTTCTTCAGCTTCTTCACGATCCTCTCCAACACCGCGGCGGCGGTCGTGCTGCTGTGGGCCGCGGTCTGGTACTGGACACGAGGACGGAAGGCGGATGCCGAGCCGGCGGCCCTCGCCGTCGCGCTCACGTGCGTGAGCACGTACATGGTCGTCACGGGGGTCGTCTACAACACGCTCCTGCGCCACATCGAACTCCCGCAGGGGAGCGAGCCGATCCCGTGGTCGAACGAGGTGCTGCACCTGATCGGGCCGGCGTTCCTGCTCGTCGACGTGTTCGTCGGGCCGCTGCGGCGACGCCTGCCGTGGTCGGCGGTGTGGGTCGTCGCCGGGTTCCCGATCCTGTGGGCGATCTACACGATGGCCCGCGGCCCGCTCACGGTGAACCCCGCCACCGGGGACCCGTACTGGTATCCGTACCCGTTCCTCGATCCGAACAACACCGCCCTCGAGCCCCTCTCGGGATACCCGGGCGTCGCGCTGTACGTCGTCGCGATAGCAGCCGTCATTCTCGGCATCGGGGCGCTCGTCGTGTGGTGGCGGCGCCGGACCGGTGAGGGCGAGTCGGATGCCGCATCCGCCCCCGAACAGGAGCCGGCAGTCACTCCGTGAGCGGTGTTCCGGAAGCCTCAGGCGCGCCCGCTGCAGTCAGGCGCGCCTGAGGGTTTCCCAGATTGGAAGGCCTTGGCCCCAGCCCTTGTACCCCCCAGCGGTCACGTCATCGGCCCCCAGTGCCGGCGTGACGATGTCACAGTAGCTTGTCCCCCAAAAAGGGGACATACGCGCGCGCCAGTCTCTCAGCAAACTTTCAGCTTTCGTCGCGATGAGGCGCTCGGCGCGGCCATGACCTGAGCCGTCATGCACCACTTTGGCCGAGCATGGGCGTGGGCGCAAACGGCGGCGCAACTAGACTGGAATCCATGTCCAAAGTGCTCCAGTCCCTGCCCATCGGCGAGCGCGTCGGCATCGCCTTCTCGGGAGGACTGGACACCTCCGTCGCAGTGGCGTGGATGCGCGACAAGGGTGCGATCCCGTGCACGTACACCGGCGACCTCGGCCAGCCCGACGAGGACGACATCGAGTCCATCCCCGAGCGCGCCCTCACTTACGGCGCCGAGGTGTCGCGCCTCATCGACTGCAAGCCGGCACTCGTCGAAGAGGGCTTCGGCGCGCTCGCGTGCGGCGCGTTCCACATCCGCTCCGCCGGGCGCACGTACTTCAACACGACGCCCATCGGCCGCGCCGTCACCGGCACACTGCTCGTGCGTGCGATGAAGGAGGACGGCGTCGACATCTGGGGCGACGGCTCGACCTACAAGGGCAACGACATCGAGCGGTTCTACCGCTACGGCCTGCTCGCCAACCCTGCGCTGCGCATCTACAAGCCGTGGCTCGACGCCGACTTCGTGCGCGAGCTCGGCGGCCGCAAAGAGATGAGCGAATGGCTGGTCGCGCACGGATTCCCGTACCGCGATTCGGCTGAGAAGGCGTACTCGACGGATGCCAACATCTGGGGTGCCACGCACGAGGCGAAGACCCTCGAGCACCTCGATGTGTCGCTCGAGACGGTCGAGCCCATCATGGGCGTGCGGTTCTGGGACCCGTCGGTCGAGATCGAGGCCGAAGACGTCACGGTGACCTTCGAAGCGGGCCGTCCGGTCGCGCTCAACGGGGTGGAGTACTCCGACGGCGTCGCACTCGTTCTCGAGGCCAACCGCATCGGCGGGCGCCACGGCCTGGGCATGAGCGACCAGATCGAGAACCGCATCATCGAGGCGAAGTCGCGCGGCATCTACGAGGCACCCGGCATGGCGCTGCTGTTCATCGCTTACGAGCGCCTCGTCAACGGCATCCTCAACGAGGACACGCTCGCGACCTACCACGAGCAGGGGCGCCGCCTGGGTCGCCTCATGTACGAAGGACGCTGGCTCGAGCCGCAGTCGCTCATGCTGCGCGAGTCGATCCAGAAGTGGGTGGGCTCGACCATCACCGGAACCGTCGCCCTGCGTCTGCGCCGCGGTGAGGACTACACGATCCTCGACACCACCGGCCCAGGACTGTCGTACCACCCCGAGAAGCTCTCGATGGAGCGCGTCGGCGACGCCGCGTTCGGGCCCACCGACCGCATCGGCCAGCTCACGATGCGCAACCTCGACATCGCCGACTCGCGTTCGCGCCTCGAGCACTACGCCTCCGCCGGCATCATCGGCGGAGCGACCGGCGAGCTCGTCGGTCACCTGCAGCCGGGAGAGGCGGGCGAGATCACGGAGCACGCCGAGGCCTACACGGCCGAGCGCGAGGAGCTCGCTGAGGCGACGGATGCCGCATCCGAGGCCGCCGCGTTCGATCTCGGCACCGACTGATCAGTCGTCGTCCCCGCAGCCCGGTCATCGGACTTCGTTCTGCGTCGCCGCGCTGGCCGGGTTAGGATTCCCCGACGGCGCGTGTGACCCGAACGCACGACACCGGGGTTCGCGATGCACGACACCGCGTTCCGTTCCTCGCCAACCCGCGAAAGAACTTCGATGCTGAAGACACAGACCGACTCCGACACGGACCATCCGGCGTTCATCGAACCCGCTGCAGACCCGCAGCCTCGCGCGTCGTCCGTCGGCCGCAAGATCGGCATCACGCTCTACAGCATCGTCGCGGGCATCGTCGTGATCGCCCTCATCGCCGTCGGCGCGATCGTGTGGACGATCCAGCGCTCGTTCCCGCAGCTCGACGGCGAGCTCGTCCTGTCGGGGCTGAACGGCGAGGTGACCGTTCAGCGCGATGAGCTCGGCATCCCGGTCATCACCGCGACCGACACCCACGACCTGTTCTTCGCGCAGGGCTTCGTCCACGCGCAGGACCGCTTCTGGGAGATGGACTTCCGCCGGCATGTCACAAGCGGCCGCCTGTCGGAGATGTTCGGAGAGTCGCAGCTCGCGACCGACATGTTCCTGCGCACGCTCGGGTGGCGCGAGATCGCCGAGCAGGAGGTCGAGCTGCTCGACGAGACCACACGCGCCTATTACGAGGCCTACGCCGACGGCGTGAACGCCTACCTCGCCGGCCACAAGGGTCCCGACGCCTCGTTCGAGTATGCGGTGCTCGGCCTGCAGAACGCCGATTACAAGATCGAGCCGTGGACGGCGGCCGACTCCGTCGCGTGGCTGAAGGCGATGGCCTGGGACCTCCGGTCGAACATCGAGGAGGAGACCGAGCGGGCGATCATCGCAAGCGACTTCACCGAGGCTCAGATGGCGACGCTCTACCCGTCGTACCCGTTCGACCGCAATCCTGTCATCGTTCCCGAGATCTCCGAGAACGCGCCCGCGCCGTCCGAGACCCCTTCGCCCATCGACCCCGAAGCCACGGATGCCGAAGAGGAGCCCGAGGGCGAGGGCGGCGACGCCGCGGGAGCGGCCTCGACCGAGGTGACGGCGTCCGCCGCGGCATCCGCTTCGCCTGCGGCGTCGGCGGCGGCCGCCGCCATCGACTGGCGCTCCGTCTCCGACGTGATCGCCTCGGTGAGCGACCTCGTCGGTCCGGTCGGCGAGGGCATCGGCTCGAACTCCTGGGTCGTCTCGGGCGACCTCACCGAGAGCGGTCTGCCGCTGCTCGCCAACGATCCGCACCTCGGCGCATCGCTGCCCAGCGTGTGGCACCAGGTCGGGCTCCGCTGCGCGGAGCTCACCGACGAGTGCCCCTTCGATGTCGCGGGCTTCGGGTTCTCGGGCGTCCCGGGCGTGATCATCGGCCACAACGACCGGATCGCGTGGGGCTTCACGAACCTCACGACCGACGTCACCGACCTCTACCTCGAGAAGGTCGAAGGCGACCAGTACTGGCGCGACGGCGCGCTCGTTCCGCTCGAGGAGCGCACCGAGACGATCCGCGTCGCGGGCGGTGAAGACGTCGAGCTCATCATCCGGAGCACCGCCAACGGACCGATCGTGTCGGGCCTCACCGACGACTTCACGGCTGTGGCCGCCGACCCCTTCGTCGGCACGAACGGCGTGATCGCCGAGCCCGCCGACCCGCCGGCGGGCGAGTACGCGGTGAGCCTCAAGTGGACGGCGCTCGAACCGGGCACGACGGCATCCGCCGTCTTCACGATGAACCGTGCGCGTGACTTCTCGGACTTCCGCCTGGCCGCGTCGCACTTCGACGTGCCGGCGCAGAACCTCGTCTACGCCGACATCGACGGCAACATCGGCTACCAGACCCCCGGCAAGCTGCCGGTGCGCGGTGCCGGCGACGGCACGATGCCGCAGCCCGGGTGGGATTCCGCCTACGACTGGCAGGGGTTCATCCCGTTCGAGGAGCTGCCGGTCGTGTACAACCCCGACGAGGGCTTCATCGTCACGGCGAACAACGCGATCGTGCCCGACGAGTACCCGCATTTCCTCACGCGGGACTGGGACCACGGATTCCGCGCCGCCCGCATCTCCGAGATGATCCAGCGCCGCTCCGCCCACGGCGAGCTGACCGCCGCCGACATGCACGCGATTCAGGCCGACGACGACTTCTACATGGGCAAGCGCCTGACCGCCGAGTTCATGGAGCTCGACACGGGCGACGAGAAGACGGATGCCGCGCTCCAGCTCCTCCGCGAGTGGGACGCGCAGAACGAGCCCGACTCCGCCGCCGCGGCCTACGCGAACGTGCTGTGGGATGAACTCGTGCAGAGTCTGTTCGTGCGCGGCCGAGAGAACCCCGCGCCGGTGACCGACCAGAGCCGCCTGTTCGTCGTGGTGGACAACCTCCTCGCCGACGAGGCGTCGGAGTGGTGGACGAACGCGTCGCTGCACGTGTCGAGCCAGGACGAGATGCTGCGACACGTCGCCGAGGCCGCCTACGAGCGGCTCGTCGAGCTGCAGGGCGACAACCCCGCGAAGTGGAACTGGGGTTCATTGCACGCGCTCACGCTGCGCAACGACACGTTCGGCTCGTCGGGCATCGCGCCTATCGAGTGGCTGTTCAATCGCGGACCCTTCCCGGTGGGCGGCGGCTCGTCGGTGCCGAATGCCACCGGCTGGGTGATCGGTCAGGGCTTCGAGACGGTGACCGTGCCGTCGATGCGCATGATCGTCGACCTGTCCGACCTCGACGCGTCGAGTTGGAACCACCTGACCGGCACGAGCGGGCACACGTTCCACCCGAACTACTTCGACCAGACCGAGACGTGGCAGAAAGCCGAGACGACCCCGTGGGCGTATTCGCCCGAGGCCGTCGACGCTGTGACGACCAACACGCTCACGCTCCTGCCGGGGCGCTGACGCACAGACTCGGCCTCCCCACCGGTCCCTCCCGGCGCGGGCTTCGAGACGGCGTCGAGATTGCGCGAATCACCGCCGGATGCGAAGGGGCGCGGCAGATCGCGAAATCTCGACGGGTCAAACACGCTTGCGGAGGGCACGGCGAATGCGAGCTGCGAACGCCGGGAGGCCGTCGGGCGAGAGCTCGGCTGCCGGCCAGGATCACCCGATAGCCGGCGTCCTGGAGCAGCTGCACACGAGTGAGGTCATCGCGCCACGTTCTGGGGTCGACGCGGTGCACGTCGCCGAGGTACTCGATCAGCAGGCGGGCTTCGACATACGCGAGATCCGGATGCCGGTCACCCGCCGCGGTCCGGATCGTCGGCTGCACGTCGGGCTCCGGCAAGCCCGCGGCCACAAGGCCGAGACGCAGGAACGACTCGGGCGGCGAGTCGACGGGCGAGCGGAGGCGCGCGAGCGCCCAGTTCAGTGCGACGGCGCCTCGGCGAGACCCGTGCAGCTCGACGGCAGCCGCGAGGTCATCGAGCGAGGCGGGCGCGAGCTCTCGACCGAACAGGGTGCGCCTCCCGGAGACGAGGAAGTCACCGATCGCGACCAGCCATTCTCGAGTGAGGCGACCTCCCTTCGATCCCGTCATGGTCGCGAGTGAGACCCAGGTGTCGGCGGGCGTCGTCACGGGCAGCCCATGCACCAGACCGACCCCCAGCGGCTCAGCGCCACGCGTCCAGCCGATCACGCCGGGCCGCCGGACGGGGGCGCGGTTCGGTGTCAGGACGTGCAGTCCGTCATCGAGCCACGAGGGCAGCGGCATCCGCCACAGCCTCGCCGCCGTCGCATGGCTGAAGAGCGCGTCGCTCGGCAGCACCACGCGCAGGTCCCGACACCGCTCGACGAGCTGATCGCCCGTCCGCCCGGAGGTGCCGGCGACCCGGACCCCGCGGAAGGGTCGCTCGAACGCAACGCGGCGCATGGCGGCATCCGTCAAACCGACGCGCCGACCCTCGGCGACGGTGAACGCAACGCCCTCCATCCAGGGAGGAATCAGGAGCACGGTTCGATGCTCGACCGCACAGCGGCGTCGCGTCGCCGGTGTGCTCGCCGTTGGGTAAGCCTCCCGTGCGCGCCCCTCTGGGGAGGAGCCGTCTACCCGTTCCCGAGATTGCGCAGATGACCGTCGCAGCGCGCCGTCACCCGTCGTTCCCGCAATCTCGGCGGAGGCGCCGGCCGACGGAGCCGTCGGGCGGGCCGGGCCGGCGCGCCGGCCGGGCCGGGCGGCACTGGCGTCGAGATTGCGCGAATGGCCACCGGATGCCGCGTACGGGCGTCAACCGCGCAATCTCGGGTTGCTTCGGAGTGGGAGCGGAGTGCGAGCGGGGTCAGCCGCCCGCGGCGGGAGGGGTCTGCCGCGACTCTGCGAGCTCGTCGACGAGAAGCGAACGCTCATCGAGCGAGCCGTTTCGGTAGGCCTGGCGTCCGACCATGTGCGCCGACAGCGGTGCGGTCGCGAGCTGCATGAGGACGATCGGCACGAGGAAGGCGACGGTCTCCCACGAGCGCAACGAGACCGCGATGGCGAGGCAGATGAGGATGAGTCCGAGCACCTGGGGCTTCGTCGCCGCATGCAGACGTGTAGCCACGTCGCGGAACCGGAGGACGCCGATGGCGGCCGTGAGGCACAGCAGTGCCCCGCCGAGGATGAGGATGATCGCGATGAGGTCGATCCAGGCATCCGGTGCCATCGTGGTGTCGACGGCTGCGGAAGTGAGCACGGCGTTCATTGCTCGGTCGTGTCCCTTCTCGCGACGAACCGCGCGATCGAGATCGAGCCGAACACGCCCACTGCCGCGATCATGAGCAGCACCGGGAGCGTGCGCGTGTGGTGGTTGATCGCCATCTCGGCGCCGAGCACGCACATCAGCTCCGTGAGGAGCACGTCGGATGCCACCGCCCGGTCGAGGATCGACGGACCGACGACGATGCGCCACAGCGTCAGGAGCGCCGCGACGGCGAAGATGACGTAGACGACGATCAGGAGGACGCTCATGCCGGCTTCGCCTCCGTCGGGTCGGCGCGCAGCTTCTCGAATTGCGCTCGGGAGCCGACCGCGCGCACGATGCGCTCCTCCCAGCGCTGCACGCCGGCGCGCTGGGCGTCGACATCCGCCTTCGTGCGAACACCGATCACGTGCAGGTAGAGGATCCGCCGATCGCGGTCGGCCTCGACGACGAGCGATCCGGGGATGAGCGACGCGGTGACGCCGGTGTGGGTCATGATCAGGTCGTCGTCGGTGCGCATCGGGACCGCGATGATCGCCGTGCCCGGCTGGCGTCGCGGGTCGATCACAAGCCACGTGACGGACAGAGCTCCGCGCACGACCGCAGCGAGGAACGTCGCGACGAACACGAGGCCGTACCAGATGTTGACGCGCCCGGACAGCTCGACGGGCGGGAGGCGGAACACGCGCGTGACGAAGAGCGCGGCGATGAGGCCGGTCGCGAACGACACGACCGTGATCTGCCCCCACAGCAGCATCCAGAGAGCGATGAGCCACAGGAAGAACGGCAGCTGCCGCCACACCTGGGCGAGCAGGGCTTTCCCGCGAACGGGAGTCG
>Ga0182741_1002375_pt1 | contig 22105 bp, 20 predicted proteins | sample eDN5th37CBELigOP_FD_128874 | JGI IMG/M metagenome (GOLD analysis project Ga0182741, IMG submission 128874) | Enriched Organic Plus compost microbial communities from Emeryville, California, USA - eDNA 5th pass 37_C BE-Lig OP (version 2) (version 2) ... | reverse complement strand
CTTCATCGAAACTTACGGCGTCAAATACGACAAGGCGGTTGCCAAGCTGGTCAAGGATCGCGAGGCGCTTGTGACCTTCTATGACTACCCGGCCGAACACTGGAAACACATCCGGACGTCAAACCCGATCGAAAGCACCTTCGCGACCGTCCGGCACCGCACGAAACGCACCAAAGGATGCCTCAGCCGCAGGACCGGCTTGGCCATGGCGTTCAAGCTGATGATGTTAGCGCAGGGGAAATGGCGCAAACTCGATGGCCAGAACCGTCTACCGGAGATCATCCAGGGGGTTGAGTTCCGCGACGGTCTCCGCCAACTTCAAGTCGCCGTCTGATCAGGCATCACCAACTTCCGCCCATATCTCTTCCGGCCAAACACGTAAACACTGTTCATGCCTGGTCTGCAGGCTCGCCGATTTGGCGGGCCGCGATCACCGCGTCCATGTCGAAAGAACGGCGACATTCTCGGCTACTGCGCCTGAAAAGAAAACCATCTTACGGAACGCCTCCGAGGCATCGCGTGATGCGCCCATGAAGCTGATGAGCCGAAGCCGCAAGTGTTCTCCTTTTTGCTTATTGTTCCGATCAAGAGTTACGGTATGATCCGGCCGTTAACGCATTTTCCAAGGGGGTGGTAAAATGGGTAAATTTTCCTTTCTTGCTGTTTTGGTTTCGGCAACTTTAGGCATCCAGGGGATCGCTCATTCGCAAGACGGCGGGGTTAGAGTATTGGAGACCCTAGATGCGAGGGATGCGACGCAGATCAAGGCAATGTTCGGCAATATTTCTTCAAGTTGTGCCGGGGTTTTGGCCGGAAACATTTACGACCAGCACCTGACGCTGGGGTACGATTACCAAGCCAATCGACTCCATTCATGGGCTTGTTCGTCCAATTTTTCGTCTTCGAGCGAAATGACGCAAAGTGCGGCGGCGCTGGGCATTCCGATTTATGATATTCCGATAAAGGTTTCATTTTCAGACGACCAGCAGGAGTTCCGACAATCCCTGAGGAAATGGTGCACTTCAGATTATCGGCAACTCTACAACACGAAATTTAGGACTGAATATTCCAATATAATCAGCACCTCGCTTGTCGGCGCTTTCAAGTCGTGCCTGGATGCCGAAAAGGAGGCAATGTTGCAGAGGTTCGGAGCTTACGCATATGCCGTCCCTGAAAACGACAACATGCAGAGCTTCCTGGTTACACTGTTTGTCCGTCCGATGGACCTTAACGGAGGTGCTGTCATACGGTCCATTGAGGGCTCCGTTACCTGCAGCATGAACGGAAAGCAGATTGAAGAGGGGCACAGACTCAACACGGCCGAGACCGTAATGACGTGTAAAAAGCCGGGAGGCGTTCGTGCCGCACTATCCATCAATACGGAACCGACAAACAGAACACCCGATATCTCGCTTCCTGAAATGGGCGAAGACAGGCTGAGAAAACTTGAGGGGGACCTCGCCAATCTCTCCTACCTCGTCGCAGTCAGCAGGCAGGACATCCATCGCCTTTCGATGAGAGGCCCGTCATTCAGCAAGTTCAAGTTCCTGCCGCGTGAAGACCATCAAGCATACGCAGGATGCCCCGCGGGCATGGAACTCCTGGACCAGTATTGCACTGGCGACTGCAGTGGCGATGACGCCCGCGTGACGGTATGCGGCGTACCGAATGATCGGGAGGAAATCAGAGCAGACATCGAATAGGCAACAAAGATCGCCTACGGTACTCCATGCACATAGGCTGAGCTTACGCGGCGCTCAACCTGCGCCGCTTGGCCTTGCGGCCCTCGGACTTGAAGACGTAGGGCAGGCCATGCCCGAACGGGCGGGAGAGATCCGTCTCCCCGCCGACGCCTGCGGAGATGCCTCTGCCGGGGAGACAGCATCAGCTGCCTCCAGGTACGTTTCGCGGAAGCAGGGACCGTCACGGACCAACCTCCAATGACGGATAGCCTGACCCATCTGATCATCGGTGAACAGCGTCAAAGCCAGGGCGGCCCTGCAGCTCTCCTGCAAGATCGGTGTGCAGTGATAAGATGAAGCTGCGCGCGCAGAGAGTACATCGTTCTCAGGGGCGGGGTCGGGATCGACGGCAAGTATGCGGGCCGCCATTGTCCGCCCCCGAGAACAAGGCCGAGGACCGGATCGATCGCTGCCTCAAGAAGCACCGGAACCACAAGCGTCTGTGTGCTCTCTGACCATGCTTCACCCGCTGGCTATCTCTCCCTGAACGTTTTTGCGATTGCGTCTGTCAACGGCCGAACCAGATACGACAGCACGGTCCGCTCTTCGGTCGGCACAATTACCTCTGCAGGCAGTCCCGGTTGAAGACGGGCTTTCAGCGCCGGCGGAACGGTTTCCTTCAGCACCTCAATGCGACCTTTGAAGAATATTCGCTCACCGTCGGGGTCAGGCAGGGCGTCCGGTGAAATCGAGATTACCTTTCCCATCATTATCGGCGTCGTTCTCGACGTAAATGATGGGAACCTCACCTCTGCTAAGAGACCTTCATGAATCTGGTCTGCGGAAACAGATGGTATCGATGCTTCAATCACTAAATCGTCATCAGTTGGTACGAGCTCCAGAATTGGCTCTCCAGCACCGATCACAGCTCCAGGTCCATGGAATCTCATACCTTGAACAATCCCGTCTTGGGGTGATTTGATTTCGGTCCTCTCAAGAACATCACGGGCAATTGCTATCCGTTCGAGCAGTCCGGCATTCGCCTCCCGAAGCTTGGCAATTTCGCTCATCGCTTCTTCTTGAAACCTGTTGGCGACTGTCACCTTCTGCAAGGCCGCCTCTGCCATGCTGCTTTCAGCCGTGGCAATCTCGGCCTCGGCTTCACCGACGGCCGACACGAGGGAGAGAATTCTCCGCTCCAGTTCGCGCTCGTTGCTGCGCGAGGCGTATCCCTTAGCAGCCAGAGAAGAGATACCTTCCAACTGTTCTTGGTAGCTCGCAATCTCGGAGTTCAGACTGTTAATCTGTTTGCGGTAGGCCGCAGCTTTCCTGCTCAAGGTTTCGATGCGACTGTCCAGGACATCGAGCTCGCCCTGGACTGATTTCCGTCTGGCTTCGAAGAGCCGCAGCTGGGATTCGATCAGGACGCCAACCTCTGGTTCTCCGGCTCGTTCAATTAGGTCATCGGGAAAGTGGATTGCTTCCAATTGATCCCGTTCAGCAATCAATCGTCCAAGAGCCGCTTCACCAGCGTCGAGCTGAGCCTGCAGCGCTTCGAGTTCGGATTTGGCCTTGGTGGGGTCCAGCCGGATCAAGGCCTCACCCGCAGAAACCCTGGACCCGTCACGGACCAGCAGGGCCTGAATTATGCCGCCCTCCAGATGCTGGATAGTTTTCCTGTTGGAGACGACGGCGACCGTACCTGGCGCGATGACGGCCGCAGAGATATGGGCCGTCGCAGACCAGGCCAAAAATCCGCCCAGGCCGAGCACGATAAGCGCGTAACCTATACGCGTGTAGGCGCGGTGGTCGGAGGACACTTTCGTTATCTTGGACATCAAGAGGCCATCCTCTTTTCGGTTCCGGACTCATTTCCTGAGAGTGGTTGAGATCGTCTTCCCATCAAGACCGGGAGAACTTTGTCCCGGGGGCCGTAAAGCTGAACCCGCCCTTCGGACAGGATGAGGATGCGGTCAGCGACCTGAAGAATGTTTGGCTTATGGGTAGTGAAGATCACCGCAGCGTCATTTTCCTTCGCTTCCCGTATGGCGGTCATCAAGGAAATCTCGCCCGCCGTGTCGAGGTTTGAATTTGCTTCATCGAGAACCAGGAGGGCAGGGCGGCCATAGAGGGCACGGGCAAGAGCTATGCGCTGCCGTTGTCCTCCTGACAGAGGTAATCCGCCTAGTCCAACCTTCGTATTGTAGCCGTCGGGAAACCGCTGGATGAGATCATGCAGACCCGCTGATGTCGCCGCTGCGATCACCGCCTCCATGTCGAAATCGCGAAGACGCGCGATGTTCTCGGCGACCGTCCCTGAAAAGAGTTCGAGATCTTGCGGGACATAGCCGAGGCAACGCCCCAAAATGTCAGGGTCCCACTGATCGAGGGTGTAGCCATCCATGCGGATTGATCCCGACGCCGCGGACCAGAGACCGAGCACGGCACGAACCAATGTCGACTTCCCGGAGGCGGAAGGGCCGACTACCGCGACAGCTTCCCCAGGTTTCACCTCGAAGGTGACGTCGGTCAGCGTTGGCTTGTCCGAACCCGGCGGAATGATAGTCATGTTGTCTGCCGTAAGATGGCCTTTCGGGTCCGGCAACAAAGGACGTCGGGGAACCTCGCCAACGGATTCAAACAAGGTTTTCAGCCGTGAATACGCTTCTCGGGCGGCCAAGAAGGACTTCCAGTTCGCCACGGCCTGCTCGATAGGTGCGAGAGCGCGACCAACGAGAATGGAGGCAGCAATCATGACGCCAGGAGAAATCTCCTGCTCGATCGCCAGCCAGGCTCCGATCCCGAGAACGGCACTCTGGAGAAATTGCCGGAAGAATTTGGAAAACGCCAGAATGGTACCTGCCCGATCGCTTGCAATCGCTTGTTTGGAGACGACATCATCCCGCAACTTGAGCCAACGTTCGCGCATTGCACCCAGCATGCCCAGTGCACGTACGGTCTCTGCATTCCTAAGCGACGCCGATGCTTCGTTGGCACTAACCATTGATGCCGAGGATGCCTCGACGACCAGAGAACGCGTGGCGAGTTCTCCCGCTACCGCCAGTCCGAACAGGATTATCCCGCCACAAAGGGCGGTGATCCCGAGAAAAGGATGCAAAAACCAACACAGAACGATGAACAACGGTGCCCACGGGGCATCGCAGAAGGCAAGAATGCCGCTGCCTGTCGCAAACTCCCTGACGGTGTCGGCATCCCTGAGATGTTGGACTGAACCCGATCTTGGATTCCGGCGTTCCTGTTCACTGACTACATCGAACAGCCGTTCACTTATGCGCTCGGTAAAACGGATCCCTGCGCGCACAAGGATACGTGACCTCATGAGATCAATAGCAGCGCTCAGCAAGAGAACAAATACCAAGATAATGGACAACGAAAGAAGGGTGATCTCGCTCCTGGACGAGAGGACCCTGTCGTAAATTTGCATCATGTACAGAGGCGATGCGAACAGCAGGAGGTTGATGAAGCTACTGAAAACTAAAACGCATCGATAGTTATTGATGATATTGATCCAAAGTACGCCCACCGGATTCCCCATGGTTCCTTTGCTGCCCTTATAATAATTGAAGAGTTGATGTTGCATGTCATGTAATTTCCGAAACACCGTGTTATCGAGAATTGCGCCGGCAGCCGAACTCTGGCAAGAAAGATAATGAAACGGGGAAGCAAAATGCGGCTTGCAAGATTCATAGGAATCGGAACTGTTGCTGCAACGGTAGTTGCTGGTTGGTCGGTTTGGTCACTCCTGAAATCTAAGGACCAAACAACCTGGTACGAGATGAGTGTGGAGCTCATTTACAAGCCAACGAACGAAAAAGTAAGCATCAAATACCCGTTCAAATGTGAAATTACGGTAGATCACAACCTTGCCTGGGAACGTGTAACAAGCAGTAAAATCATTCCAGCTATCTTTGGAAAAGAAAACTCGGACGGTTCAGGAATAGCCATTTTAACGCCAGATATCTGCAATGCTGGCAGGCCGTTAGATGAGCTTATACCCGATGATCTTTTGCCCGTCGTATTCTTCTCACCTGACATTCAAAATACCACATTTATGGTCGGCTATTTGTCCGAAAATGCATATATGCAACAAGTTTCAAAACTGACATTCAAATCAGCGTCAATCAAGAAGATTCAAATTGTTGATAAGGCTCAAAACACAGGGTCAGGATACATACCGGAAGACATGCTAAGTAGTAAAAATCTACTGCCTTACAGATGTAGATACGCTATTCCACTCCCCATTCCTGAAAAATATAGGTCGGAAGCGAGAGCGGCATGGACTCAACAAGAGAGGGATTGGTGGATATCAAATCAAAGTAATAACGGAAGTTATTCCGAATTAGCAAGGAAAACCATCAAATATTGGAGAGACAGAAACTTTGATTTGCACCAGGGAGACGACATTTCCGGATATACCTCTGTCAGAAGAAGACAAGGAGGCGGCAACATACAGGCCGGGATTTCAACATCTCACTTTGGTCTTGCCCCAAGAATTCCATTTGTAGCTACCCCCGTTGGCGATTCGTCAGTAGTCGTGAATATCACCACAAAAAATGGTTCGCATGCAGGTTTTGCTTATTGTCAGCGTGAATTCACAAAACAAAATCCAGAGAGATACGAAGTTCACATTCAAATAGACGGTCAAGAGGTAGCCTCAGGAAGATTCTATGACGGTAATGATTGGGGAATAGGCCGACTGACTTATCGTGATGAATATGTTTACCAACCTAGAACCTGGACAATATCGAGGTAGTAAATGAATGTCGAGACCCAAAAAACTTGCGCAATCCTGTCGGCAATTGCATATGAAACCAATGAAAATGATCTACCGTTCGCAGTGACCGGGTCGTATAACGGCTTTCAACGAATTGAGACCGTTAGTGATGAAAGCGGGTTATATGCAGAAGCCTGGAGGAGTGAGACCAACGAAATAATCGTAGCTTTTAGGGGGACAGAATTTTCCTCACTAGCTGACTGGTTTCAAGGAAATGTACCCTTGGGCCAGGGTAGTCCAACAGCCAATCAATGGGTTTCAGCGCAAAGTTTTATTGAGACTATCATCAACACATATCCTGGCGATAGCATTACATTTACGGGACACTCTCTCGGTGGGGGGTTGGCTTCGTTGGCAAGCATCATGTACGACGCTCCTGCGTATGCCTTCGCTCCAGCTCCTTTCAAGAATACCGCCGATCATTGGCGTTTCATTCCTAAAGGAATCGATTCAGAGGCACAAAGGATACTAACCGATGCTATCGCAGCCTATGATAACGAATACGCTTGGGCGGTAGTGAACAATGTGCCCAATCCTGAAGCTTGGGCTATAAATGCAAGAGATTCAATACCTGGTTACGGCGAAGCGGAGACAATTCGTCAAAATACCGTTAACGAGCGTTGCGGAGGTATTGGCGATCAGATTTCGGTTTTTACCGTTGAGGGAGAAGTCTTAACCGAATTCTTTATGGACCCATCTAAAATGGATGAACTCGGTGCACATTTGGGTTATGGAAGCGGTTGGTTAAACTTTGCAGCCGAAACTTTTCCTATTGAGCCGGGAGAAATTTGCTCGATTGGTGGCATTGACGATGTTTCACTGCTCGAATCTATATCTCGGCACGGAATGGCACTGCATGCGCTGGTACTTCATACGGACTTCGAAGATGTTTTGGCATCCAATACGTCACTTAGAAATGCAATGCTGTCAGGGGTTATAGCGCCGTATGCGACAAATAGTGATGGGTCAGCAGCTGATCAAGATATAAGCATCCTCTATAGGGCGCTCTTACAAAGTCCTTCCTTTTATAACGACTTCAATTTCGCCTTTGAGAAACTGAGTTCAGACCAATTGAACATTGATTCAGCCATCAAAAACGGTCTGACAATGATCGGGCTTCAAAAGGCTATAATATATACGAATTACTATCGTGCTGGTGACAATCCGTTCTTTTTCATGCCGTTCACATCGTGGACATCTTACACTGTGACCATAAACATGGCGGATGTCGACGACTTTGGAATTTTAGATGCTAATGGAATTGCGGTCGGACGAAGCACAATTAATGAAGCGTTTCTAAACGTCCTCGAAGAAAACTTTTTGCAATTGGGATATTCTGAGGTAGGAGCGAACTGGGCGGCAAACGCCGTGTTGGGACGCAATGTTCTCGAGGGGGAGGGAGAATTATTATTGGGTTGGGAGAATTTGGTTGTAGCCAATAACCTAGGTTCGGCGACAATTGATAGCTCATTGGCACCATCGATGATATTGGGGAGTGTGCATTCAGACGAGATTATAGGGTCTAGTTATGTAGATTACATTTCAGGTGGGAACGGAGACGACCTAATTGAGGGGAAAGGTGGAGCCGACATTATTGTCGGCGGTAGCCACAATTCAAATGGTGACACAGCTTCGTATGTTTCTTCAGAATCTGGGATCAGTATCAATCTTGCACTTATGGAGGCGCAATCAGGGGGAGACGCGGATGGGGACATTTTAATAGGTGTCGAGAACGTAATTGGCACCTCATATGCCGATCACTTTAGGGGCAGCCGGGAAATTAATTACTTCGCTGGAGGCGATGAGTACGACTACTTCTACGTCGAAGGAGATGGCACAAATTCAAATGGGGATACGTATGACGGAGGCTTTTTCTGGAACGATCTTATTGATTTTTCGGGAGCCTTTGATCTTGGTGCCATTCAAGGTGAAGCCGATGATTCTCTAAGGTTCAAAATTGATCTTGGCCTTGGTTACGCTTTGGCTGGGTCCAATTTCTGGTTGAACATTCTTAATATAGAAGATGTTGTTGGCAGTGATTATAGCGATGTAGTTTACGGTAACCTTGGAACAAATTTCCTTATTGGCGGCAATGGCGATGACACCTTCTTCTTCTCGGTGGGTGGAGACACGATTTATGGTTCGGGTTTTCAGACCGACTACAGTGATAGCGATACAATCAATCTTTCAACCCTTACTGATGGTCCTCGCTACAATAACTACATCGAAATAATCCTAAACGATGCAAATGGCTGGGGTCGAATTTCTGGATATGATCCCTATTACGAACAAACGGTTCTACACTCCATTGAGAACGTTACCGGATCACGCTTCAATGATTGGATTGAAGGCACCTCCGGTTCCAATGTCCTACGCGGCGGTGAGGGAGATGACTACATTCTGTCCAATGGAGGAGCGGACAACCTCTACGGTGGAAACGGCAATGATTTCCTCCAGGTCTCTCCCGGTGTGATTCTGGCAGATGGCGGAGTCGGTGATGATTGGGTCGGACTTGAGGGAGACTGGTGGGATTGGACTTTTGAACTCAGGCCCAATGGTGCTAATGAATCAAGTTTGTATGGCAGAAACAAATCGCAGTCGTCTTGGACAGAATTTAGAGATATCGAACAATTCTCTTTTGATGGTGGCACCGTAACCTATAACCAACTCTTGTCGGATAAACTGGTGGGAGTATCCAACACTTTTCCTGAGCTAGGTGTCCTTGAGAATCCTACTGCCATTCTGTACGACGGAACAACCTATACTCAGCAGTATGGATATGAAAGACTGCTCGCAACATTTGAAGTTCAGCTTGTACCTTACGACGGCCTCTCCGTTGTTAGCATCACAATTTCCGGCTCGACATATCAGGCATCAAACTTCGGTTGGAGCGATATCAATTATCACGCCAATATTGATGTCTCTCTAACAAGTTCCGCGGTCGTTGATTATGAGGAATATCACTATCAGCTGCAGGAAGCCTATACTCAGGTGGTTTCCTATGGGCAATCTAATGGAATGAATTTTCAGGAGTGGATGAGTTCTGCTGAAGATGGAGTTTTCGACGCTGGGCATGAAATCGCCTTATCACATCTAGGAGAACAATATAAATACACTATGAACATAAAGCTGTCTGATGGGACCGAGCTGTCGCGCCAAATGGTACTTAATAACATAATACCTTATACAGAGTATGATTATATGCCAATTCTCAAATCCGTTTATACAGGGGGTCTTCTATATCCTTTCTACCATACGTATGAGCATGTTGGAGAGGATGAAGACAATCAGTTCTACGGTGTTCCTAGCTATCAACATGAGGCGGATCATCCGAATGTTCCGTATCGCCGTGAGGACTTTTACGGTGGAGGTGGGACAAATGTCTACTATGGAGGAGATGGTGTAGACCATATCTACACTGGGCTTGATGAAGACATCGTCTATTTCATGACAGGAGACGGAATTGATCGTGTCTTTGGATTTGATTCTGCCAAAGACAAAATCGTCCTTGATAGTTACTTTGACGTCGAATTTTCGCAGGCAACCTACCTAGAAGACCAGGCCTTGAAAATTACCTATGATACGGATGGGGACAGCTCCGGTGACGGGGATTCGATACTTCTCATTGGTGTGACATGGATACCTTCGGAAGCTGTTGAGTATATATGAAGAACATCATGCCCGTGGCCCCCTACAGTTTGGGTCCTGCCAGCCTCGAGTTCGCATGGGTGACGGCGATCTCACGCGCGATCTTGGGGACAATAGCAAGGAGGTCTTGGCGGCCGCCATACATGATTCCGTCCCACCAGATGACGTCGCCGTCGAAGGTGAATTCGACGGTGGTGCCGGGACAGGAAGCCATCCTGAACACTATCTTTTTCCTCGAAGGGTCGTCCCCCCGGGCTTCAATCGCGTAGCCCAGCCCAGCTCCCTTCCGGTTCACCCTCGAGACCGCGACATCCAGGTCATGTCTGAAGGACTTTTCGATTTCTGCAATCAAGGCGATATGCTGTTGCTGTCCCTGAATCGTATAGATGCTTCTCCTCTGCATGGCCTCCGGTCCTATTTCATGATGATGCCTGGCGATGCCCAGCCCGTATCAGGTTGCCAATCCATCAGGATATCCTCCCCTTCGGCGGCGGACACCAGCACGGGCTTGATGAAACCCGATATATCCGTGACAACGGCTTCAAGTCCGACGAATTCTTTGTGATCGATGCGACGCAGGAATGCCCTCCAAGTATCTTCCTGCTCCTCGGCATAGTCCTCCGTCAGCCCCTCGAGACAGACAGAGATCTCGCGACCCTGAGCTTCAAACGTGTTCATGACCGCCTCTGCGAGATCGCTGCCCGAGAAATGGTGCGTCTTCATGAGCATCCAAATGTCGTAGTAATCCTTGACCCTGGTGTTCGCGATGCCGAACTGGGCCATGGCATGAATCTTTTCGGCGATGACGGTCTCGAGCGGATAAGCAAGCACCTCCGGCCGCGGAGCAACGTTGTCGAGCAAGGTTGGCATCGCCATCTTTCTGACGCCGGGTGTCACAGGATTGCCGAACCCGACATCAACACGAATTTCCACTTTGGCCGTATGAACGGTCGACATAAGGGCGACCTTGCCGCCAGGTATCCTGCCGGTGCGGTCCTTCTGCACTTTCATGGTCTCGGGAAAAAACACAACGCCGTCAGGTTCGACCTGGACTTCGAGTATGCGGCGCAAAGCCTTCTCGACAACCGCGACGTCGGCGGCCGCATCGAACCCGTTGAAATCGATGTCCTCGGTGGGGCGCAGGAGATCGCCGCCATTATAGGCCGACAGGAGGAGGCCTCCCTTGACGCAGAAGTTCTCGGCCTCGGGAGAGACCGAAAGACGGTACAGGAGCCTTTCCTGGGCATAGCGGCGCAGCAGTGCCGTCATGTCGACACCGCGTTCTTTCGAAAGGTTCTTCAATCGGGCGTAGACGCTCGCCCCGACATTGCCGCCAGCCATAACGATCTCCGTTAACCGACGATGGCGGCAACTTTTGCAGGACACAATTTGGGGAGGGATTTCCTCCGGACTTCCCGGACCGCGCTCCTACGGGACTGGCTCCACATAGACAGCTCCCGTTTGTTGCCAGGACTCGTTGAAGCCGCTTTCCGCACCTATGAATGCGGTTCGTCCGCTGCTGTCGAGGGCGATGGATGTCCCGTATCGTTCGGAATACCACGCGTCGTTGTCGCCAGCCTCCAGCCGGCTTTCCAGCGTCCAACTACCGGGCACGCCAGAATAAGCATATGCGGCACCGTCCCCGAAATAGTATTCGGGCGCTCCGATCATTGCGCGGGCACCATTGTCCGACAATGCTATGGATGCACCGAATTCCCGGGCCGAAGCTGGCGCTGGAATCTTCTGACGATGCGCCCAGCCGCTCCCCGTGGCTGAAAACACATGCGCGGCACCGCCGGAGTCGGCGACGGCCCCGACAGCCGCAACAGATCCGTTTCCCGAGAGTGCAACGGAGGAGCCGAACAGCGCGCCCGAGGGATTGTTGGCGGGGATCAATTCGCCTTGGGCACTCCATCCGCCGTCCATTTTTGAGAACGAATAGGCCAAACCCGAGGAAGCCGCGCCCGGTGCACCGACCAGTATGGTCTGTCCCGCATCGTCGATCGCGACCGAGTAACCGAAGTCGTCCCCGTCACCGACAGCTGGCATTAAGGGCACCGGATCGGACCAAGTGGCACCGTTTCTCTCGACGACATACGCCGCGGTCGGCGACCCAGAACCGTGATATGTGCCGATAACGGCAACGCTTCCGTCGGACGAAAGCGCAACCGAATGGCCGAACTGCTCGTTCCAGAGTCCTGGAGAAACCTTATTTTGCAGGTTCCATCCGGAACCGCTCCGCGAATAGAAATAAACCGAACCCGCCGACACTGCGGAGCCAACTGTCTGGTATCTGGCTCCTATGACAGCGGTGTTCCCGTCAGCCGACAGGGCGACTGAATAACCAAACTGGTCCGCGACCCCGAGATCGTGAACGGGCAGCCTCGTTTGGGACCAGCCGTCGCCGTTTCGTTCGAACACGTAGGCGCGTCCCCCGTCGAAATAGGCACCGACCAATACGGATTCCCCGTCTTCGGCAGCCGAAACCGAATGCCCGAACATGTCACTTGCCTTGCCGTCGGCGGCAAGAAGCTTGTCGGGTCCCGGAAGGACCGCGACCGTCAATTCCGCAGAGTCCTCCCTGCCCTCTGCATCGGAAACAAGAATTCGGACCGTGGTCTCGGCAGTGGTCTCGATTTCTGAATCCGCCGCTTGCGCGAGCATTGCTACATCGGGGTAAGACGTCTGGACGATATCAAGCCAGGACGGCGCGTTTTCCAGAGACCACCGGAGCGAATCGATGTCGCCGCCGCTCGCGCTCGCAGGAACCAGATCATTGGGGAAAGGCTCTCCATGAGTCAGTACGAGTTCGGACGGATGGTAATCGATTTCGAGGGACGCACGCAGTGTCCGGACGACCGTATTGCTTGTGGCGACCACTTCCCCGTCCCTAACCGCCTCGACAGCGATCCTGTACTCTGTTCCGGGAGATTCTGTCGGCAAGCCTGTTACATCTCCTGAAGCGACATCGACTTCAAGTCCTGCCATGAATGCCGATCCCGCTTGGCGGAAGCTCACACCTGTCAAATCGCCTTCGGTTGCCAGTGGGATCATTGCTTCCTCGCCGGCCGTAAGGCCAAAAGGAACAGCAGGGACTAGGGAAATGGACAGACTCTCACCGGAATCGGAACCGGCAAGAACGCCAGATCTATATCGAAAAATATAAACAGGATCGGCAAAAGCGATTCCGGCTGTCAAAAATGCAATGGCCAAAAAAGGGGCGGCAAAGAATGGATTGGGCATACGAGTTCCTACCCGTCGTCATGACCGTCGAATTCTTCCAATGCAGTATCTTCCGGAACAATTGTCACAATCAAATGTCGGCGTCGTTCATGGCGTTTCCAAACCCTTCTCGCCATGATATGAAAAACGTGGGGAAGTGGAGGGGATGATGACAGGCGTCAAACGGGCGGACCGCCCGTCGTTCGATGAATTCACAAATGGATATATCGCAGCGATGGCCGAATTCATGGCTGCCGAAGGTGAACCGATCTCTTTTGAGGACATTCACGAAAGTGCTCTGGGGGAAATCCAAACTGATTGCGCCAGCTTTCAAGCCGAAAATGCGGAGGTCCTAGAGGCCGCTTTTCGTCGAGAAGATTACGGTCCTTTCAAAGCCGGCCGTGATTTCTGGTACGCCAGGCTGGGCGAACCCTCCGAAGGGTTCTGGGCCAGAAAGGTACTTCCTTGGGGGTTGCGGGAATCGCTCAATCTGGCCGCGGCCAAGTACCCGATGCCTTTTCCGTTTCTTGAGGAAGGAAAAGTCAAGCTAAGCCACTGACCGCATGCTTTGTTTTTTGCGCCGGATGCCGTTTCCGAAAGACCATAAACGAGTTCCTTCTCTAGCGAATCCTTGACGGTGCTTTTCCCGGCAGCTAAACGAATTCATTCTGGTAGCTCGCAAGCTACTTGGAAGCGAAAGGATGCGGTGTATGCAATACAAGCCGATGGATTACCCGACGATGTCCAAAGCTCACATTTTTGTGGGATGCGACACTGAATCGGCAACCAAGGTGTATTTCTCGAAAGAAGCTCTTTTGGAAGAAATTGCCGATCACGCATACATTGCCTTTTTTGACAAGGACGGCAGCAAAATTGACGAAGTGAAAGTCGTCGACTGGCAAGAGGGGCACGAAGAACTCATGCTCGAGGACAGCTTCTAAGCCTCGTCAGGCTTTCCAAATGAATTTCGTCCTGTAGAGATAAGGAAAAACATGTTCTCAATTTATTTTTTCGCCTGGGCAAGCGTCGCAGCGGTTCTTTTTGGCGTGGTCCAGGCAGTCACCGGGCGCGGTTTTTCGGGACTTACCGTCCTATTCGCAATCTTCGGTTTCATCCTTGGCTGGATCCTGTCCTTGCTCGCCATGCCTGCGATGGATATTTTCCTGGCAGACAGTGTCCTTCTGTTCTTCATCCTCTATTTCATGGCTGCCACCTTGGCACCGTTGTTCACGGGACGCGGCAGCGTGTTGCCTATCGTCACGGGAGCGTTTGCCGCGGCAGGTATCGCAGTTTTTGCGTTCGCAACAACATTCAGCGGCTTCCATGCAGGCCGTTACGCTTCGCTGGTGGTGCCCGTCGAGGCCAAACGGGACACGTCGATCCCGCTCATCGACCAGACCCAGGCCCGTCTTGTGACGCCCGAGCTCGCCCGCAAACGCGCCGCCGAACTCATTTCTTCTTCCGACGAACAAGGCATCGGCTCGCGCGTGGTGATCGGCGACATGTGGGGCAACGAGATCAACGGCACAATGTGGTGGATTGCGCCTCTCGAGCATTCCAGCTTCTTCCGGTGGCTGCGCTTCGGTACAACCCCCGGCTACATGATGGTCAGCCAGTACTCCGAGATGAATTCGAAATTTGTTCAGGACAAGCCGATCAAAATCGGCGTGAACGCCTGGTTCTCCGACAACATTTACCGACGCCTCTACATGCACGGCCTGATCGATTACGAATATGGCGAGGCCGTTTTCCAGGTGGACGACAACGGCAATCCATTTTGGGTGGTGCCACTCCTTTATCCGCAAGTGGGATTCAGCGGCTACATGCCCGCCGCATGGGCATTGGTCGATGCCATGGACGGCAATATCGAGGTCTTCAAAAACCCGCAGGACATGCCGGAATGGATTGACCGCATTTATCCGCAGGACATCATCGCCGCCCGATTCGACGACTGGGGCTGCCTCGGTCAGGGATGGGTTGCGTGCACGTTCACGGGCCAGAATGTGATCCAGTCCACGCCGGGAATCAGCGTTACGATCGACCCGAAGGGGGACATCGTCTATTACTCGGGCACGCAATTCGCCAATGCGAAATCCGAGGGTGCATCCTCAGGGGTCTATGTTGCCAATGCCCGCACCGGTGACGTGGTGTTTTACCCGCGGGCCGGCATCACGGAAACCGCGGCGAAAGATGTGCTCACGCAGGCCTACGCCAATTACGAAGGGTATTCGGCTGCGGATCCCGTGCTCCTTTCGGTCAATGGGCACGAGGCGTACTTCTCCGTAATCCTCGACAGCTCCGGAGTCCGCAAAGGCTTCGCCATTGTCGCGCAGGACAACCGCAACATCATCGGCACGGGTGTTTCCGTTCAGGCGGCCGTAACGGAGTTCACAAGGTCTCTTCAGCGTTCGCGTAGGGATCTGGCTTTTGAACCTTCCGCTGGCGCGCCCAGTGAAGAAATCGAAGGTCTCGTCGTCACCTATCTGCCTTACGTGCAGGACGGCAGAACCGTTTTCTACGTCAGCATCGACACCCTCCCGAACAAAATCCTTGAAATCTCCGAAGAGAAGGTCGGCGAAATCGTTGCGACCCGGGTAGGGGACCCCGTCAGGGTTCGGGTCGACAATCTGCAGCCCGGGATCGTCTATGTCTCGGCATTCGACAATCTCCGCATCAACCTTGCGGAGGAAGGCATCCAGCCGATCGTCGACGAGCGACTGGACGCCGCCGTCAAACGCTACGAGGAGGCAAAAAAGAGGGCGGACGCCGAAGCTCTCCTCGACGGCTTGAGCGCGGAAGAACTCGATCGGCTACTCGAGGCTCTGCGCAATGGCGGAGGTGCTGCCGAATGACTTCTCTCAGAGTCAGGGGCTTTCTTCCCGGACGCCCCGTGCACAAGCAAAAGCTTGTCTGCCAGTTTCCGAAACACCTGGTCAACAAGGAAAAGCCTCGAATCCTGTTGCCCTCTCAAATGACCAGATACCAGCGCTTCAAGAAGGGCAGGGCCGTTTCCAAAAACGCCGAAGACCGAAATTTCTGGAAGAAGGTTTCCGCAATCTACTTCGAGAACAACAAGCGAAGAGGAGCCTTCATCGGCGACTGGGGGCACTGGCTTTTTCTGAAACGCTGCCGTGAAAAAGGAAAGAGGGGTGTCCGCCGATGAAGTCGTACGCGCCCCTACGTGCCCGCTTCGGCGTGCGGTTCGCAATTTCGGTGATTGCCGTCGTTTTGGCGAGCGGATCAGCCGACGCGGATTCGCGGACAGCAGGCCACATGTATACCGGACTGGCATCCTGGTACGGCGGGAAGTTCCATGGCCGCAAAACCGCCAATGGCGAGATCTTCGACATGAACAAACTCACGGCCGCCCATAAATCCTTGCCGTTCGGAACCAAGGTCAAAGTGACGAACCGCAGGAACGGAAAATCAGTGGTGGTAAGAATCAACGACCGCGGTCCGTATTCAGGAAAGCGTGTCATCGACCTCTCGAAGAAAGCGGCATCCGCCGTCGGCATTCTGAATTCAGGCGTGGCCCCGGTCAAAATCGAAGTGCTCGGGAAATAAGGCACGGTCGCTCATCGGCGTCCCGCCATTTCCTGTTGAAGCCCTGGTGTCGAGGTTGTGTCCATTGCGGCGGCATGTATCGTCGGCGCATGAGGCACACCAAAGCCGCCATGCGGGTCCACCACCTCTCCAGGCCACCTGACGGTGGTGGACGGCTGCGACCTCAAAGCGGTACCTGAGGGGCCGGAGCGCAGGCTTGCGTACAGCACCGAAAGGTACCGCTCCGCTCCCGCCCGGCCTCCGCTCGACGACAAAAGAGACCCCGTTGCATGTTTTCTGTGCCGCTCCTTCGGTTTCCTTTGATCGCCTGAGACGGCGGCTCCTATTTGGTCAATTTCACCCTTGGCTGTTAGCCTCATCCTGAATATTCAGGAAGGCGACATGTTCTGGAATTCTGGGCCCTCACAAGTTTATGGACGTTTTCTGAGGTCCTCCGGACTCAAAGGAGCGGATGCGCTCATCCATTGGGACGGGAGATGGGGCCACTTTTTCGACAGCAAGCCCGACAACCGGACGCTTGCGGGGATGAGCCTGCAAGAGATCGCGGAAGCTGCCGGCTGTGAACCCACTGCTTTCCCCGATGTCGTGACGAAGGCATTGCGGGAATGGCGCGTCAGCCCGAGCAGGTCCCTCGTGAACATTGTCGCCAGTGCCGCCGAGGCCATTCCCGGCGGCACCATGTTTCCAACTGTCAGGCTCCAGTCCCAGCTTCTCGCCGCGGCGATCGAGGCAGGCGCAATCAGACAGGGGGACCTGTCGTCCGCTCTGGACGAGAACGGCAAGCCTTTCCGTGTTACACAGGACTGCTTTGGCATGACTGCTGTCGGCGAAGCGGCCACACAGGTCAACAATCTCGCGAGAGCCTTCTTGCTATGGGAATGGCGCAACCGCGCACTGGTGGCCGAGGGCAATATCAAGCTTCCGAAGAGGCTCTACAGGGGGATCAGGGAGAACACGATCCCGCTTCCCGATGGCTATGAGGACATCGAGGACGTGCCTTCCAACATCGTCTGGTGTGAAAGGGCGGCCGCAAGGGCAGAACAGCTCCGTAGCGGGTTCCTCGCAGATGTATCCAAGACGCCGATCCTGTCATTCACGGCAAACGAGAGGATCGCCGAGTTCTTCACCAAGAACGAAGGCTATGTAATCTCGGTAGATCCGGCAGAGCTTTCGCTCGTGTCGTCCTGGTCAACCGACGAAGCCTTGGCCGGCCCGGACCTCGTCACCGGAAGGCAGGAACGCGAATGGATCATGCGGCTGCCCAACGATTACGTGCTCGCTCCCGACAACGTCCGCTTTCATCACAGGGACGTTTTCTCGGCCACTGCCGATCCAAGAGGCATCGCCATGTTGGACGGTACCATCAAGGCTTTCTATCGTCTCCACGGGCATTTCATCGAAGCCTACTTTGCCTGGAACAGCACGGGAACTGGCGGTTCCATACGGTTCCGTGTGGACGGAGGTTGGTCGGAAACGAGGGCAACGATCAAGAAGACCCATGGTTTTGACCCGATGCCCGGACCTACCGACGAGGTTTCCGAACTCGTCTACAGGAAGGTAGATCCTATGGGACTGAGACCGACCGAGGACATCGCACCCTGGGAACCCGGCGTTTATTCGCCTGCTGCGATGCGTGCCTGAACACGCATTGCGTTCATTATCCCGGACACAAAACGGGTTAGTGTCCACTTGGTTGGACATTTCCCGCGAATCCGGCTTACGAAGCTTACATTCAAACTGCCGGGCTTCTTTCCATGCTCCGGGCCATCATCTGCACGTGGGGGCCTAGTTCATTCCACAGGCGCTTGTCGGTAACCTTGCGGATCTTCGAGGCACCTTCGGAAACGCCTTCACGTTCCAGATATCTGGACAAAGCATCGTGAAAGGTTTCGACATCGATGCGGATGCTGTCCCTCTTCTGGTATCGGTTCAGGGACGAGAAACGGAACATGTCGGAGACCGTACGGGCGGCATCCGTGATCTTCACCTTCACTCCGGCGATTTCGGTCTCCACGATACCGAAATCCAGCATTCCCCCCTTAAGCTTGACGAAATCAACGGCCACGCCTGCGCTCTCGAGGGAGAACGGCCGATATCCTGCCGGAATCGCGATGTTCAGACGGGGAGCCATGTTTTGTGTGATTCCGTGAAATGCCGCGGCGGACTCCAGGCAAAACACTGCATACGGGTGCTTGGCGGAAACCGCTGCCCAAAGCAATCGGCTGTCGTCTTCAGCCTCCGGAAGCCTGTAGATGCCGTATGCAACCTTTTCGAGCCTGCCTGTCTCATGAAGGCGCTTCACTTTCATACGGGAATAGCCACGCGCGGCCAGTTCACTCATGGTGAGAAGTGGACTGCCCCTCAACGCTTCCAGATCGTCGCCGCTATCTCTAACCACGTTACTTTTCCGTCAAAATCACTCATGAAGTATGCTGTTTGTAACACAATGAGTCAAGGGTTTCGTTACACTAATGCAGAATTCGAAATCAGTGTATGTTGTTTGTAACATAATGCTATCATTCGGAGAATAGGAACGGCCCTGCAAATGACCCTTACTCGAATTCGGGTCCGTGAGGCTTGGCCGGATCAAGGTGAATCCGGCCCTGTCATCGACAAGGTCGAAGTAGACATCCTGTGGAATCATTTCATCCTCCATCAAGGCGCGAAATGAACCACTTTGTTGTCTTCGAGGCCCGCCGTTATTTCTGTTTCATCGTCAACGTCGTTGAATGAGATGGGCTCGGTCGACCACGACGGGACCTTGTCGGGGAAAATGCCGCCTCTGGGAGCCGAAAGTTGTTCCGGCCGGAATTCTTCGTTCCACCAAACTCCGTCGGCGTCAGTCTCCAACATCCCATAGGCAAGCAGGAGTGCATCGGAAGCATCATCGCTTCGGCGAAGGGCCATGCCTGTGGTCTCCTGCAATTGACGGGTTGCAACAGGAACCATCATCGGTTCTACCGCCTCATGCCCGGACGGGGCGCTGAGTTCCTCGCCCTCGCCCAGAAAGAACTCCAGCTCCTCAGCAGCGTCTTCCTTGGTTTCGAACAGTGACCAGGTCCACTCTCCGGCTTCCTCGTCATACTGCCACGCCCGCCAGAGCTCGGTTTCGACGGCCAGGCCCCGTTCGACACCCCATTGTATGACGGCCGGCATCAATCCGAGATTGCGGGTCTCCTGCACATCAATGAACGTGGCCCCCTCCTTGCAAAGGACGTGGAGCGGATAACCGCCCAAACTGGCGATCTCTTGCCATGCATTGGGGCACAGGGAGACAGAAAGGCACATTCCTTCCAGGCTTGATTGGCCGGAGTTCCTGCCCAGATCGGCAGGATCGAGCGTCCCGATGTGGAATACCTTGTTGAGGGCAATTCTGGGGAGATGCGGCATTGAAATGTCCTGGCTGCTACTGCTGCCAGATTGCGATCGCACAGGGCATTCCACAATCGGGGCTTTGTCGCTCTCCCGCAGAGCCGCTAATAATTAGTGGACAACTCTGCAAAAGGATCATGACCAGTGACCATCCAGATTGCGTTCATGCCTGGCACGGAAATGGCGGCAAGGTTCTACAGGGATGCGTATGAATTCAACTGCGATCTGTTCGAACGCATCCGTTACCTGCATTCCGGAGAGATGAGGCAGGAAGACCATTTCGTCGCTTTTGCTGAAAACAAGCGCGTTGTCGGAGACCTCGCTCTCCAGCAGTCGCCTTACGACTCTCAAATCCTTTGGCTCAAGCACGTCAGCGTGGACGAGGAATACCGGAATCAGGGGATTGCCGGACGATTGCTACGGCGCTGTATGGACCATCTGGAGCAGACAGGCAAAAAGATGAAGTTGAGCAGCTTCTCAGACGACGGCGAGAGATATTTGCGGCATGTTTTGCAGCGGCTGGAAACCGCCCATCCCGATGTCGGGATCATCTGGCCACGCGAAAGCAACCCCGTTCCTTGATCCTGCGAATGCTCCGGCGCTTCTGGCTTGCGCCGCCCCGCATCACACTGCTCCTAAAGCAGGAGATATCCCCATGGAAGCCAAGGCATACACCGTCCATTTCACCGGTCACCTCAGCAAGGTCACGGCCTCGTTTGATCAAGCCATGCGCCACGTTGCTTGCATTGTTGTGCCCGACCCAAAGGCACGGGAGAACCTTGGCCGTCTGGACGAATTCACCGGATTGTCGACCAAGGAACTGGCTGGCAGCTACTACCAGAGGATCCGTTATGCTTGCGAGGGACACAGCGAGAGCATCGAGATCGTCGAACATGATCTCAACAGGGCTCCTGCACTGGAATCCTCAGGCTTTTCCATCGACCTCATCAACACCTTCGATCCCTCGTACGAACTCCAGGCCGCACTTTACAGGGCCTCGGAGACTGAGACCGACCTAGGGGAAATCGCTGACGATCTTCACGTCGAGATCACAGACGGGATCGAGGAGATGAAGCGTTTTGGGGCTTCGGCCGAAAACATCGTCGCGGAACTGCGTGAGATCGAGAGGATAATGGGCGGGGTCGCGTTGATCCCCGAAGCAGGTGATCCGGACAACATCCTGCGCCAGCTCCCCTACATCGCCGAGGACAAATTCAGGGAACTCGCCGCCGAGGCTTTCCCGGAAGAAGCTCCTTCCCTGAAGCGGGCTTGAAGCCTTGAAGCGAATTCCGCTTTCCGCCTTGATGGCTATGCACTCATGGAGCGGGGACGCTTACAAGGCTTCAACGCGTGCTGCAACAGTCATCAAGTCAGCAAGCTTGATATCCGACGCCTCATGAAGGTCGGAATGTCCCCGTCCGGCGATCGGCACGAACGTTGCGCCGTCGCGCGCGGCCGCGACCTTCATCCCCATCGACATCGGTACCAAGGCTATCCGTCATTGGAGGTTGATCCATGACGGTTCCTGCTTCCGCGAAACGTACCTGGAGGCCGCGGATGCGGCGTCCCCGGCAGAGGCATCTCCACAGGCGTCGGCGGGGAGACGGATCTCCGCCGCCCGTTCGGGCATGGCCTGCCCTACGTCTTGAAGTCCGATGGCCGAAAGGCCCAGGCGGCGCAGGTTCAGCGCCGCGTTGAAGTCGCGGTCCATTTCCAGGCCGCAATTGCCGCACCGGTAGGTGCGCTGGTGCAGGGAGAGCTTCTCCTCTCCGGTCTTTCTCGTCCCGCAGGACGAACAGGTCTGGGTGGACGGTTCGAACCG
>Ga0182741_1002374_pt1 | contig 22109 bp, 22 predicted proteins | sample eDN5th37CBELigOP_FD_128874 | JGI IMG/M metagenome (GOLD analysis project Ga0182741, IMG submission 128874) | Enriched Organic Plus compost microbial communities from Emeryville, California, USA - eDNA 5th pass 37_C BE-Lig OP (version 2) (version 2) ... | reverse complement strand
CACGCTCTTGCTGGCATTGGCCGGGCCGGAAAAGTCGAACGCGCCTTGCATGCGGTCGAACGAGCCGGTCTGCAGCTCGACCTCGCGCATCGGACGATCGAGCGGGCGCTTTGAAATGAGATCGACGATGCCGCCGGCACTGCTGGCGCCGTAGATCGCGGCGGCCGGCCCCTTCAGGATGGTGACCGCTTCAAGGCCGTAGGGCTCGAGCCGGAACAGGCCGTTGGGGCTGTTCAGCTGGCGCAGGCCGTCACGAAAGACACCGGTATAGGTGACGTCGATGCCCCGGATGGTGAAAGCGTCGTAGCGCGGGTCAAAACCGAAGGCGCCGACGCGCACGCCGGGGACATAGCTCAGCGTCTCCTGCAGGTTCTGCGGCTTGCGGTCCTCGATCTGCTGGCGTGTCACCGTGGAGATCGACTGCGGCACTTCGAGGAAAGGCGTGTCGGTCTTGGTGCCGGCGACCCCGCTCTTGCCGACGTAGCCGTCGGTACTGATCACGCCCTCGGCGCCGTCCTGCGGCTGCGGCGCGTTGGCCTCGACGGACACTTCCTGCAGCCGGATCTCCGGTGCCTGAGCCATCGCGGTGCCGGCCAGCAGCATGGAAGTGAAGGTCGAGAGGACCAGTCTCGCGCTCATTGCAATGTCGCCCCTGTGTTGATCCGGGGTCGATAAAGCAATGCGGACGTAATGGTCAAGATTAGCTTGTGAATATAGACCTAGAACAATTTAAAACTGCGGTTCCATTACAATGTTTCTAATGTAGCAGGATCGCGATGTGTTCGATTGCCGCCAATGCGCGACAGTTCTGAATTTCTTCCGTTCCTGCGGTTGCCGTTTCGCTGGGTCGCAGACAGCGCCTCACGCGCGCGCGGAGGCTCCGCAGCGGGGGATGCGTTTATCGCGTCTGGCGAGCCGCGCCGCCTCGAACTCGGCGCGTCCTTCGTCCGCTCCCGTTGCGAAGCAAGCGACCGTGATCGGATCGTCACGACCGGGGAAGTGGTAGACGGCATTGATGCAGAACGGGCCCCTTCCGGAATGGCCGATCGCGCGCCCGGTCTCGCCCATTGTTCCGCTCATCAGGCCAAGGCCGTGGCCGCACGCGGTCCACGGCCGTCCCTCGACCGCGCCGCCCACGGGATGGCGGATCAGCATCTGTTCGAACGTGGCTGGTTGCAGCAGCGTGCCAACGAACAGCCCGTGCAAGAGCAAGGCGGCGTCGCGGGCCGTGCCGACCAGGCAGCCGTGATAGACCCAGCCCGGATGATAGCGCGCGGCGACGCTCCAGCACACACGCGCGAACTGTTCGCGCGTGGTGGCGAGCGCGATGCTTTCGAGGCCGAGGGGCCCGCCAATCAACGCTTCGAACAGCGTCGCAATATCTTGCCCGGACGCGGTCTCGACATGGTCCCGCGCGAGCATGTAGCCGACATTGGAGTAGGACCAGCCCGCGCCGGGCGCGAAGAGGCGCTCGCGTTCGAGCACCATGTCCAGCAGCCGCTGCCGCGGCCACGGCTCCTCGTGCGAGCATCTCGCATCATGGCGTCGCGCCTGTCGAAGACGCGCGTGCCCGGCGCGGGGGCCGGGCACGGATCAATCGTAACGAGGATCAGCCGCAGGCGGAACGATCACGCGTCCTCGTCGAGCGGAACCAGGAACAGGACCTCGACGCCTTCGTCTTCGTCCTCTTCCTCGTCGTCCTCATCATCGTCGGCGTCGTCGTCCTCATCGGAATCGTCGTCGTCGTCATCCTCGTCTTCGAGGTCGTCGTCATCGTCGTCGTCGTCCTCGTCTTCCTCGTCGAGGTCCTCGAAGGCGGCGACCTCGTCTTCGGAAGCGGGACGGACTACCAGCGCGTCGGTGCCGTTCCAGACCGGCTTGCCGTCGCTCTGCAGCGAGCGCAGATCGGTCTTGAAATCGTCGTCTTCGAACACCGCGCGCGCCTGCGCTTCGTCGGCGTTGGTGACGGCGATCGGCTTGCCGTTGATTTCAAGCGTGAACATCGGACGCGTCCTTTCGGGGGTCGGGGGGAAGGCCCCGCCTTGTCGGCGGCAGCCGCGCGGGTGTCAATGGCGGAAGCAAGAAAGACCGGACGAAACCCGTCGCGGCGACGGACCGATCAGCGGCGGTCCCGGTAGCGCGGCTTCTTCACCGGCGCCGGGCGCTCACTGACGCGGGGATTGCGGCGGCAGGTGCCGCCAGCGCCCCGCACCGTGTCGAGGCACTGCTGCAGGGAGAAGAAGCCGCAATTGTATGTCGTCCAGTCATACCAGGCGCACCACGGCGCCTGGGCACGGGCGGGGGCAGGGGCGAATACAATGGCCGCGAGGGCGACGGCAGCGAGAGCAAGGATTCGCATCATAGCCTCCTCATGCGCTGCCGGCCGGACGCCGGTCAGCGCGAACGGTACGGCCCGCGCGGCGCCGGCGGCGCATCGGGGCGCCGCGGATTGGCGAAGCAAAAGCCGCCGAGGCCGTTGGCGGCCTGCAGGCAGCTTTGGAACGTCGGATAGGCGCAATGGGTGTATTCATCGTTGGACTGACACCACGGCGCCATCTCCGCGTCGGGCGGATTGTCGAACAGCAGACCGAGAATGAACGTGGCGGCGATGAGCTGTGCGGCGACCCGCATCGCGACTTCCTCCCTGAAACGGCGTCGCACTGTATAGAGCGCAACCGGGCAAAGGGGAATCCGCTTTTGCACCCGGGCGCGCCCGCTCCTTCGCGCCGGCACGATCCGGCCGCCGGCATCCGCCGCAAGGCGGACCGGTGCCGTATCAACGTCCGGCGGGGGCGGCAGTTCCGGGGGGCGATTGCCGTCCGAGACCGCGCCGCACCGAAGCCAGCACCGCGGGCAGCAGCGCGCGCACCTCGCGGCGGGTCATTCCGGGGCGGATCCGCGGGTCGTAGAGCAGATTGAGGATGTAGCGGTCGTAGAGATCGAAGAAACCCATCTGCACGTCGTCGTTGAACATGGTCCAGGGCACCGAGGCGTCGTCATTGATCGGCCCCAGCGCCTGCAGCAGCTCTTCGTAGGCGCAGTCCCGGAAGACGAAATCGTCGACGTCCGCGACGAGCACGACCTCGGCATGGGTGATGCGGAAGCCGGAATCCTTGCGAAAACCCGAAAGGCATTGCGGATCGAGCTCGCGCATGATGCGGCGGGCCTGGTCGCGCCCGTAGATGCGGGCGACGGTGCGGCTCAGGTCACGGTCGCGCACCAGGGTGACGATGACATTGGCCTCCTTCCGGCGCGCGGTGCGGGCGAGATCGAGATGGGCGATGCCGGCGCCGATGTCGTCGATTATGGCGGCGAGAATGCCGCTGCGGTCCGGGCGGGCGCGGTTGTCGATATAGACGCGGACCGGGCCGTCGAACTTGCGGATGCGGTCGACAGGGCCGGCACGGTGAAACTCGGCGCCGAAGGCGAGCTTATAGAAGCCGGCGGCGATCTCGGCGTCGGTGAAGGTGCGGCGCTGGGCGGCGCGGCGGGCGCTGATCTCCGGGTTCTCGGCGTGGGCAAGGTCGGGGATCGTGAGCAGCGCCAAGGCGGCGGCCACCGGTGCGAGGCGGAGCGGGGCGAGCCGGCGCTGCGGGTGCATCGGGCCGGCCGGACGGCGCTCAGGTCGCGGAGGAGAGGCGGGCGGCGCGGCCCTGCAGCGCGCGGACGCGGTCGGCGAGGCTGCCGCTCTTGTCCTGGACATTGCTCGGCGCGGCGCCGTTGGCGCGGGCGCGGGCGGCGTCGTCGGCAAGGATCGTCTCGATGGGCGAGCCCGGCCCTTCGAGGGCGGCGGTCATCCGCACCACCTCGGCCGCGATGTCGTTGATGCGCTCGCGCAGCAGCGCGTTCTCGACGCGTTCGCCGGCGCCGCTCGTCTCCACCTCGCGCTTCATGGCGGACAGTTCGCGCTGCAGCCGGGCGCGGTCCTCGCGGGCGCGTTCGAGCTGGCCCTCGATCAGGGCCTTGTCGGCGCGCAGATTGGCGATGGCCTCGTCGGTGGTACGCGTGAGTTCGGCGAGGTCTTGGCGGACCGCGCGTTCGGCTTCCTGGGTCTTGGCGAGGGCGGTGCGCAACGCACCGCGCTCCTTCTCGCGCTGGGCCAGGGCCTCGCCCTGTTCGGCGAGGCGGGACTCGAGCTCCGCGACGCGGTTGGCGAGACCTTCCGCCTGCTCGCGCTGAGCGGCGAGCTCGCGCTCGAGATGGGCGATGCGGCGGCCGAGGCCCTCGACCTTGGCGCGCTCGCCGGTGAGGGCGCGGGCGACCTGGTCGGCGTCGACCCGCTCCTGCTGCAGACGGCTTTCGGTCTCGCGCAGGTCCTTCTCCAGGTCGCCGACGCGGTCGCGCAGGGTGGCGATCTGGGTCTTCAGGGCGACGATTTCGACCCGCTGGGCGTCGACCGTCTGGTCGCGCTCGTCGCGCGCGGCGGTCATCGCGGCGAGTTCGGCTATCTTTCCGGCCAGGGTCTCCTCGGTCGCGCGCAGCGTCTCGACCTTGCCGGCCAGTTCGCCCTCGGTGTCGGCGAGCTTGGCCTGCAGCGCCTTCTCGCGGCCTTCGAGGTCGGCGATGGCGACGGCCTTGTCGTCGAGCTCGAGCTTGAGCCGGTTGATGGCGTCGCTCTTCTTGCCCAGTTCGGCGAGCTGGGCGGTGGTCTTGGCCTTCAGCTGCTCGACGCTGATCTCCAGCCGGCGGGTGGCCATGGCGAATTCGGCGCGCAGCTGGTCCTTGTCGGCCTGGATCTCCACCATCGACAGGGGGGTGGCGGCGGCCAGCCGGCGCATGGTCAGCCGCACGGCCCGGGCATGGACGAGCGGCAGGATCGCGAGCCCGATAAGGCTCGCGACCAGGAAACCGAGCGCGAGAAACATGATCGGCTCGACCATGAAGGGCCTCCGGACCCGGCCAGCGTGCTACGCCGCACAATGCCACGAGGGCGGCCCGGAAACCAGCTTGGCGTGGTCAAATACCGGTCATGACACCGGTTTTCCGGCCGCTGCGGCCGGAAAACAACGCCGGGCGGGGCCGCCGCGGTGGCTCAGAACGGGTTCCAGGTCGCCTGAGGGGTGAACTTGAGATAGCCGATGCTGGCGCCCAGGCGCAGGCCGACGCCGGACCGGATCGGCACCACGACGATGTTGTTGGCGGTGAGCGCGGTCATGCCGAGGCCGCCGATCAGGTAGGCGGAGCCGTCGACGCCGCCGAACCGGCGATAGATCGCGTGGGTGGTCGGCAGATTGTAGACCAGCATCATGGTGCGGGCGCCGTCGCCGCCGATGTCCCAGCCGAGCGAGGGGCCCTGCCAGTAGACTTTCAGGTCGCCGGCATTCTTGGTGTAGAGCACGCCCTCGCCGTAGCGCAGGCCGCCGATCAGGGCGGCGCCGCCCTCCTGGCCGAGGATGTAGCCGTTGGGCTGGCCCCACTGGCTGGCGGCGCGTTCCACCAGGTTGGCGAGGCCGCGCGAGACGCCGCCGAAGAACTGATGCCCCGCCTGCAGGATCTCGTTCGACGAGAAGGTGTTGCGGTTGCCCTGCGACTGCGCCTTGGCCGGGGCGGCGATGGCGGCGAGAAGGCCGGCGACGATGACAGCGGCGGCGAATCGCATCACGGCGCGCATGGACATATCCCTGTGATCGCTTGCGAATATCGTGCGGCGCTTAACGCGTTGCACACGGACGCGCGGTAAGGTTGCGGCCGCAGGCAGGCGAATCAGCGCACCATCGGCGGGAACTATGACGGCACAACGGCATCGACGGAAGGGCTGCGGCCAGGCCGCGCGCTGGGCCTTCGCACTGGTGTTGCTGGCGCTGCCGGCGCTGGCGGCGACGACCGAGCGCGTGGTGACCGACCAGCACACGGGGCTCGCGCTCTACGGCTTCGATCCGGTCGCCTATTTCACCGACGCCAAACCGGTGGAGGGCCGCCCCTCGCTTGAGCACGCCTATGCCGGCGTGGTGTGGCGGTTCGACAATCCTGGCAACCGCGCCGCCTTCGCGCGCGACCCGCAGGTCTACATGCCGCGTTTCGGCGGCTACGATCCGCTCGGCGTGGCGGAGGGCGCGGCCCGTCCCGGCCATCCCGACCTGTGGCTGATCGTCGAGGACCAGCTGTTCCTGTTCCAGAAGCCCGCCGACCGCGCCGCCTTCGCCCGCGACCCGCAGGCCTATATCAAGGCCGCGGAAGCGAAATGGCCGCAGGTGCTGGAGACGATCGTTCCTTAATCGCCTGCCGGCGCGGCGGCGAGGGCCGGATCTCCCCAGGCGACGAAGCCGGGGACGCAGTGGGCCGGATCGGTGCCGTAGCGCAGCGGCCCGCCGTCGGGCGTGAGCACCACCCCGCCTGCGGCGGCGAGCACCGCATGGCCGGCGGCGATGTCCCATTCGCAGGTCGTCGACAGGCGCGGATAGAGATCGACCTTGCCTTCGGCGATCCAGCCGAACTTGATCGCCGAGCCGGCGCGCAGGCGTTCGGCGACGCCGAGCCTGTCGAGCAGGGCCGCGGAGGCCGGATCGAGATGCGAGCGGCTGATCGCGGCCGCGAGCTGCCCGCGCACGGCGCGCCGGCAGGCGATCGGCGCCCGCGCCGAGGCCTCGTCCGGTGCGGCGCCGGGCGCGAGCTGCAGCTTTTCGGCGCCCTTGCCGACGATGCCGCGCCAGACGCAGCCGAGCGCCGGGCCGGCGACGATGCCCACCACCGGGGTTGCGCCGCTGAGCAGGGCGATGTTGACGGCGTATTCCGGGCGGCCGGCGACAAAGTCGCGGGTGCCGTCGAGCGGATCGACCAGCAGCATTGCCGCAGCGGGCGCCTGGGTCCGGCAGGCGCGGGTCTCCTCGGAGGCGACCGGCACGCCGGGGAGGAGCCGCGCGAGCCCTTCGAGAATCAGCGCCTCGGCCGCTTCGTCGGCGCGGGTCACCGGCGAGCCGTCCGGCTTGACCCGGATCTGGTCCGGGCCGATCGCAACGATAATCGCGGCGGCGCGTGACGCGAGCGCCGTCAGGGCATCATAGAGCGCGGCGTCGCGCGCCACGGCGCCGGCGAGATCGTCCAAGCGCGCCTCCGTCCACCTTGGCAGTTCCGAGAGTGGCGGTGTATCACACATCGACCGCGGCGACTCGCCCGAGTCGCCGGCCGCCGGTGCGCCGGCGTGCCGCCTGCCGCGCCGCTTCGGCGTGGATCCTGCTCGCACCGGAGACGCCTGATGCCTGGCCCGACCACCCTCGATGCCCTCGATCTCGCGGCGCTGCTGTGCTCGCGGGTGTGCCACGACCTGATCAGCCCGGTCGGCGCGATCGTCAACGGCCTGGAAGTGCTCGACGAGCAAAACGACGAGGCGACCAAGACCTTCGCGCTCGACCTGATCCGCAAGAGCGCGCGGCAGGCCTCGGCGCGGCTGCAATTCTGCCGCCTCGCCTTCGGCGCGGCGGGCTCGGCCGGGGCGAGCATCGATCTCGGCGATGCGCATGGCGTGGCGCGCGGTTTTATCGAGGACGACAAGACCAAGCTGACCTGGAACCTGCCGCGACTGCTGTTGCCGAAGAATCGGGTCAAGCTGCTGCTCAACATGCTGCTGATGTCGGGTCAGGTGATTCCGCGCGGCGGCATGCTCACGGTCGAGCCGCTCGGCGAAGGCGAGACGATGGGCTTCCGCGTGGTCGCCACCGGGCTGAATGCGCGCATCCCGCAGGCGATTCCCGCCCTGCTCAGCGGCGAGGTCGAGGGCCTGCCCGACGCGCATGGGATCCAGCCTTTCTATACCGGCCTGCTCGCCCGTACCTGCGGCCTGACGGTGACGCTGGCGCCGGAAGGCGAGGCGGTGGTGGTCAGCACGCAGTAATCTTGCCGGGCGTGGCGGCGCCTTCGCATGCCTGTGGGGCGGGTTGGCTGAAGGCGTAACCCGCCCTGTCTATGACCGGCGCTGGCGGATTGCGCTTCGCGCATCCGCCCGACGTCCCGCGTCCGGAAGAACCAGAGTCAGCGCTGAGACAGAGAATCAAGCGCCGTTCGTGTCGCCTCTGGGCCCCGGCTCTGCGCCGCGCCACCGACGTGTCGCGGCTTGTCCGGGGCACGAGGCCGTGCATGCGGCGGCCGCGCGTTCGATCACATGGGCATGCTTTCGCGTTCCCCGGACCAGCGCCGGCGGAGCCGGCGCGCCGATCCGGGGTCCAGGAGTCAAGGACACCGCCGCTCGCGGCGAGACGTAGGCCGGGTTCGCCGCAGGCGTAACCCGCCCTGTCTATGACGGGCGCTGGCGGATTGCGCTTCGCTCGTCCGCCCCCGCGCCCGGAAGAACCAGAGTCAGCGCAGAGGCGGAGAAAATGAGCGTCGTTCGTGTCGGCCGTGGGCCCCGGCTCTGCGCCGCGCCACCGACGTGTCGCGGCTTTGTCAGGGGCACGCGGCCGTGCATGCGGCAAGCCGCGGTTCGATCACATGGCGCATCCTTTCGCGTTCTCCGGACCAGCGCCGGCGGAGCCGGGGCGCCGATCCGGTATCCAGGAGTCAAGGACACCGCCGCTGGCGGCAAGCCGTAGGCCGGGTTCGCCGCAGGCGTAACCCGCCCTGTCTATGACGGGCGCTGGCGGATTACGCTTCGCTCATCCGCCCGACTTGTCACCGGCTTCGCGGAGCCGCCGGGGCCTGCCGACGCCCCGCAAACGTTTCGCCTGAAACACTTAATTCGCAAACCGGGCAACGATTCATAAAGGGATTTCGTCACAGTCTGAGGGCGCTCCCGAAAGGCGCGGCTCACAAAGCCAGCCCTTGTCTCGAAGGCTGCTCTCCATGGACGATTTGCTGCGCGAGTTCCTTACCGAAACCAACGAAAGCCTGGACGTCGTCGACGTCGAACTCGTGCGTTTCGAACAGGATCCCAACAACGCGAAGATTCTCGACAACATTTTCCGGCTGGTCCACACGATCAAAGGCACGTGCGGATTCCTCGGCCTGCCGCGGCTTGAAGCGCTCGCGCATGCGGCCGAGACGCTGATGGGCAAGTTCCGCGACGGGATGCCGGTGACGGGCGAGGCGGTGACGCTGATCCTGTCGACGATCGACCGGATCAAGGAGATTCTCGAGGATCTCGAGCAGACGCAGCAGGAGCCGGACGGCTCCGACGCCGACCTGATCGGCGATCTGGAACGGATGGTCCTGGCCGGCGCCGAAGCGCCCGTGGAAGAGGAGCCGAAGGTCGCCGTAGGCTCGCTGGTGCCGCAGGTGCTGGAGCGGCCGCTGCGTCCGGGCGAAGTGTCGCTCGACGAACTGGAGCGCGCCTTCCGCGAGACCGCCGTCGAAGTGGAGACGGCCGCGGCCGCGGAGAGCAAGCCGGCCGCCAAGCAGGCGCCCGCCAAACAGGCGCCGGCGAAGCCGGCCGCCAAGGCGAAGTCCTCCGCCGGCAAGGAAGACGACGAGAAGGCCGACAAGGTCGCGAACCAGTCGATCCGCGTCAATGTCGAGACGCTGGAAAACCTCATGACCATGGTCTCGGAGCTGGTGCTGACCCGCAACCAGCTGCTCGAGATCGTGCGCCGCCACGAAGATTCCGAATTCAAGGTGCCGCTGCAGCGGCTGTCGAACGTCACGGCCGAGCTGCAGGAAGGCGTGATGAAGACGCGCATGCAGCCGATCGGCAATGCGTGGCAGAAGCTGCCGCGGATCGTGCGCGACCTCGCCACCGAACTCGGCAAGGATATCGAGCTCGAGATGCAGGGCGCCGACACCGAGCTCGACCGGCAGGTGTTGGACCTGATCAAGGATCCGCTGACGCACATGGTGCGCAACTCGGCGGATCACGGCCTCGAAGGGCCGGAGGAGCGCCGCCTCGCCGGCAAGCCGGAGAAGGGCACGATCCGGCTGTCCGCCTATCACGAGGGCGGCCACATCATCATCGAAATCGCCGATGACGGTCGCGGCCTGAATACCGAGCGGATCAAGGCCAAGGCGATCGCCAACGGCCTCGCCTCCGAATCCGAGATCGAGAAGATGTCGGAGGCGCAGATCCACAAGTTCATCTTCGCCGCCGGGTTCTCGACCGCGGTGCAGGTGACGAGCGTGTCCGGCCGCGGCGTCGGCATGGACGTGGTGCGCAACAACATCGACCAGATCGGCGGCACGATCGACGTGCGCTCGGTGCCGGGCGAGGGCGCAAGCTTCTTCATCAAGATCCCGCTGACGCTGGCGATCGTCTCGGCGCTGATCGTCGAGGCGGCCGGCGACCGGTTCGCGATTCCGCAGCTGTCGGTGGTCGAGCTGGTGCGGGCGCAGAGCAATTCCGAACACCGGATCGAGCGGATCAAGAACACGCCGGTCCTGAGGCTGCGCAACAAGCTGCTGCCTCTGATCCACCTGAAGACGCTGCTGCGCATGGACGACGGCCGCGACAGCGAGCCCGAGAACGGCTTCATCGTCGTCACCCAGGTCGGCAGCCAGACCTTCGGCATTGTCGTTGACGGCGTGTTCCACACCGAGGAAATCGTGGTCAAGCCGATGGCGACGAAGCTGCGCCACATCACGATGTTCTCCGGCAACACGATCCTGGGCGACGGCTCGGTGATCATGATCATCGATCCGAACGGGATCGCCTCGGCGCTCGGTTCGTCCACGCTCGAGAGCGCCGACGAGGAGACCGAAGCCGCGCGCAGCGGCGCCAACGACAAGACCATGTCGATGCTGGTGTTCCGTGCCGGTTCGCCGGAACCCAAGGCGGTGCCGCTGTCGCTGGTCACCCGGCTCGAAGAGATCGACTGCAAGTCGATCGAAGTTTCGAACGGGCGGCACATGGTTCAGTATCGCGGCCAGCTGATGCCGCTGCTGCGGGTCAACGCGGAATCGCAGGTCAAGACGGAGGGCTCGCAGCCGCTGCTGGTGTTCTCCGACGCGACGCGCTCGATGGGCCTCGTCGTCGACGAGATCGTCGACATCGTCGAGGACCGTCTCGATATCCAGGTGTCGAGCGAAACGCCCGGCGTACTCGGCTCGGCGGTGATCAAGGGGCAGGCGACAGAAATCATCGACGTCGGCCACTATCTGCCGCTCGCCTTCGAGGACTGGTTCCGGCGCAAGGAAATGAAGTCCGAAGCGCTGACCCGCACCCTGCTGTTCGTCGACGACTCGGCGTTCTTCCGCAACATGCTCACGCCGGTGCTGAAAGCTGCCGGCTACGACGTGACCGCGGTGGAGAGCGGCGCCGAAGCGCTGGCGCTGCTGAAGAAGGGCATGCAGTTCGACGTCATCGTGTCCGACATCGAGATGCCGGAGATGAACGGCTTCGATCTCGCCGAGGCGGTGCGGATGGAGCCGCGAACCGCGCATATGCCAATCATCGCCTTGTCGTCGATCACGTCGCCGGCAACGATCGAGCGCGGCCGCCAGGCCGGGTTCCACGACTTTGTCGCGAAGTTCGACCGCCAGGGGCTGATCGCCGCGCTGAAAGATTCGGCGGTCGAGTTCGAGCAGGCGGCGTGAGGCAACACCGATGAGCACCGCAAACGACAACCTGAACGAGAACCTCACCGAATACGTGACGGTGATGATCGGCGACCAGCTGTTCGGGCTGCCGATCTCGCGCGTCCATGACGTGTTCATGCCGGAACGGCTGACCCGGGTCCCGCTGGCGTCGCCGGAGATCGCCGGTGTGCTCAACCTGCGCGGCCGGATCGTGACGGCGATCGACATGCGCCGCCGGCTCGGGCTGGCGCCGCGCGACGACGGCCAGTCGCTGATGGCCGTCGGCATCGAGTTCAAGGGCGAAAGCTACGGCCTGCTGATCGACTCGGTCGGCGAGGTGCTGAAGCTCGCCGACAGCACGCGCGAAGCCAATCCGGTCAATCTCGACAGCCAGCTGACGCGGGTCTCGGCGGGCGTGCACCGGCTCGACGGGCAGCTCCTGGTGGTGCTCGACGTCGATCGGATGTTGGACATGGGTTCGGACGCGCTGGCCGCATAACCAGCGGGTCTGCGGCGGCCGTTGCGCCGCCGCCGTAACGAAGTGAGGCCGTGATGAAATCCTGTCTCGTGGTCGACGATTCGAGCGTCATCCGCAAGGTCGCACGGCGCATTCTCGAAGGCCTCGCATTCGAGATCACCGAGGCGGAGAACGGGCAGCAGGCGCTGGAAGAATGCCAGCGCCACATGCCCGACGCGGTCCTGCTCGACTGGAACATGCCGGTCATGGACGGGTACGAGTTCCTCAAGGGCCTGCGCCGGATGCCCGGCGGGGACCTGCCGAAGGTCGTGTTCTGCACCACCGAGAACGACGTGGTGCACATCGCCCGCGCGCTGAGCGCCGGCGCCAACGAATACATCATGAAGCCGTTCGACAAGGATATCGTTACGGCGAAGTTCCAGGAGGTCGGGCTGATCTGACCGATCACCCGCCCCCCGGGCCCGTCACGTCCAGTCGAGTGCCGCGTTCATGCCATCCGCCGCTCCCGTCGCGTCCACGCCCACCACCGCCGGAGCCGATCCCATTCGCGTGATGGTGGTCGACGACGCGGTCGTCGTTCGCGGCCTCGTCACGCGCTGGATCGACGAGGAGCCGGGGCTCAAGGTGGTGGCGTCGCTGCGGACCGGACGCGAAGCCGTCGATCAGCTCGAGCGCTGCAATCCCGACGTGGTGATCCTCGACATCGAAATGCCGGTGCTCGACGGACTGGCCGCTCTGCCGTTGCTGCTGGCGAAAAAGCGCGACCTGGTGGTGATCATGGCGTCGACGCTGACGCGCCGCAATGCGGAGATCAGCATCAAGGCGCTGTCGCTCGGAGCCGCCGACTACATTCCGAAGCCGGAGACGAACCGCGAGGTCACGACCTCGGCGACGTTTCGGCGCGATCTGATCGAGAAGGTGCGCACGCTGGGCGGGCGGCGGCGCCGGCCCGGTCCCGCCGCGGCACGCGCGGTCCCGGCGGCAGAGACGCCGCGACCGGGTGTGGCGCGCCTGCGCGAAGTGCCGGCACCGGCGCCGGCCGCTCACACCTACAAGCTCCGGCCGCTCAATCCGACCCCGCCGCGGGTGCTGGTGATCGGCTCGTCCACGGGCGGGCCGCAGGCGCTGACCACGGTGCTGTCGCATCTCGGCCCACTGGCGACGCGCATTCCGATCCTGATCACGCAGCACATGCCGCCGACCTTCACGGCGATTCTGGCGGAGCATCTCGCCCGCGCCTCCGGAAGGCCGGCGCACGAGCCGCAGGACGGCGAGGCGGTGACCGCCGGTACGATCTATGTCGCGCCGGGCGGACGGCACATGACCGTGGCGCGCCGCGGCGGCGTGCCGGTGATCGCGCTCAATGACGGGCCGATGGTGAATTTCTGCAAGCCGGCGGTGGACCCGCTGTTCTCGTCGGCGGCGCAGGTGTGGGGCAATTCGATCCTGGCCGTCGTGCTGACGGGAATGGGCTCGGACGGCGCCCATGGGGCCGGCGACATCGTCGCGGCCGGTGGAAACGTGATCGCCCAGGACGAGGCGACGAGCGTGGTTTGGGGCATGCCCGGGGCCGCGGCGCAGGCAGGAGTCTGCACCGCGGTGCTGCCGCTGGATCAGATCGCACCAAAAATCGTCCGTGTATTCGCGGGAGAGCGATCGTGACGCCGCAGGATTTCGACTACCTCCGCAAGCTCCTGAAGGAGCGCTCCGGCCTGGTGCTGTCGGAGGACAAGCAGTACCTGGTCGAGAGTCGCCTGCTGCCGATCACGCGCAAGGCGGGGATCGCCGGGCTGGGCGCGTTGGTGCAGAAGCTGCGGGGGCCAGGGGCGGAGGCGCTGACGGTCGAGGTGGTCGAGGCGATGACCACCAACGAGTCGTTCTTCTTCCGCGACAAGATCCCGTTCGACCATTTCCGGGAAGCGATGATGCCGGCGCTGCTGGCGGCGCGGGCTGCGAGCCGCAAGATCCGCATCTGGTGCGCGGCGGCATCGACCGGGCAGGAGCCGTATTCGCTCGCCATTTGCCTGAAGGAGATGCAGGACAAGATCGCCGGCTGGCGCATCGAGATCGTCGCCACCGATCTGTCCACCGAAGTGTTGGAAAAAGCGAAGGCGGGCATCTACAGCCAGTTCGAGGTGCAGCGCGGCCTGCCGATCCAGCTGCTGGTGAAGTATTTCACCCAGGTCGGCGACATGTGGCAGGTGACGCCGGAGATACGCGCCATGGTGCAGTACCGGCCGCTCAACCTCCTGCACAGCTTTTCCGGTCTCGGCCGGTTCGACATCGTGTTCTGCCGCAACGTGCTGATCTATTTCGACCAGGAAACAAAGGTCGACGTGCTCGAGCGGATCGCGCGGCTGACGGAGCCGGACGGCTACCTGGTGCTCGGCGCGGCCGAGACGGTGGTCGGGCTGACCGATGCGTTCCGGCCGATCCCGGAGCGGCGCGGCCTCTATGCGCCGACGGCGAAGGAAAAGCGGATTCCCTCGCCGCCGCTGGCGGCGCTGGCGCCGGGCGCGACGCTGGCGCGCGCCGGGACGCGGTAACGCCGGCCACCTTTCGTTTTCAGCGGTCATCGGCTGCGCGGCGCATCGGACATGCGCCGCGTTGGCGCGTTTGCGGGCGCGGACGCCCGCGCGGCGTTGCTCCGCCGCGTTCGCCCGCTCGCAAACAAAAACCCCGCCTTGCGGCGGGGTTCTGAACACTCTGGCCGGCTCGCGCGCGGCGATCAGGCGGGGATGCGGGCCTCGTCCTCGTTCGGCTCGCGCAGCACGTAGCCGCGGCCCCACACCGTCTCGATGTAGTTCTTGCCGGAGGAAGCGTTGGCGAGCTTCTTGCGCAGCTTGCAGATGAAGACGTCGATGATCTTCAGTTCCGGCTCGTCCATGCCGCCATAGAGATGGTTGAGGAACATCTCCTTGGTCAGGGTCGTGCCCTTGCGCAGGCTGAGGAGCTCCAGCATCTGGTACTCCTTGCCCGTGAGGTGCACGCGCTGGGAGTTCACCTCGACGGTCTTGGTGTCGAGATTGACCACCAGATCGCCGGTCTGGATGACCGACTGCGCATGGCCCTTGGAGCGGCGGACGATCGCATGGATGCGGGCGATCAGCTCGTCCTTGTGGAAGGGCTTGGTGAGGTAGTCGTCGGCGCCGAAGCCGAGGCCCTTCACCTTGTCCTCGATGCCGGCGAGGCCGGAGAGGATCAGGATCGGGGTCTTCACCTTGGAGACCCGGAGCGCCCGGAGCACCTCGTAGCCGGACATGTCCGGCAGATTCAAATCGAGAAGAATGATGTCGTAATCATACAGCTTGCCGAGATCGACGCCTTCCTCACCGAGATCGGTGGTGTAGACGTTGAAGCTCTCCGATTTGAGCATGAGCTCAATCGACTGGGCCGTAGCCCCATCATCTTCAATCAGCAGCACACGCATGCCAGTCCCCTTCCTCGCCGCTTCGGGCTCAGGTCGGCGCGCCGGTGGGGCGGCCAAGGAATACGCCTTGGGACAAATCCGATTCGGCACGGTACCGGCCAATGGTTAACAAAACCTGATTCCGGGCCGCAAGCATCCGTTGGGCGATTTTCTGCGAATCGCCCTAAAATGTTGCGAAGGATCGGATTTCTGACCATCGGTCGGTTCACGTTTCACGTTAAGAATCGGCGCGAACCGATTCCCCGGCCCCGCTCTACGTCCTGTCGAGCGGTCCCGCGTTGCCCCAAGCACGGTGACAAGATGATTAACGAGCCGGGTAAATGCGAAGTTAAGTCCGGCGCGCGATTCGTCGGCGCGCAGTAAGAAGGTAAGGGCATGAAGGCGCTGGCAGAGCAGATCGCCGAGCTCGATTCGATCGAGATGTACGGGCGTGTGGTCGGCGTGCGTGGCCTGATGGTCGAGGTGGCCGGGCCGATTCACGCCATGTCGGTGGGGGCACGGGTGGTGGTGGAGACCGGGCCCCGCGCCATTCCCTGCGAGGTGGTCGGCTTTTCCGGTGACAACGCGCTGCTGATGCCGTTCGCCCCGCTCGAAGGGGTGCGGCGCGGCTGCCGCGCTTTGGTGAGTTCCGCCGCCGCGGCGGTGCGGCCCTCGCCGGGCTGGCTCGGCCGGGTGGTGAACGCGATGGGCGAGCCGATCGACGGCAAAGGGCCGCTGCCGGCGGGACCGTCGCCCTGCCTGTTCCGCAACAATCCGCCGCCGGCGCATGCGCGGCGCCGGGTCGGAGCGCCGCTCGATCTCGGCGTGCGCGCGCTCAACACCTTCATCACCTGCTGCCGCGGCCAGCGCATGGGCATTTTCGCGGGGTCCGGCGTCGGCAAGTCGGTGCTGCTGTCGATGATGGCGCGCAACGTGAACGCCGACGTCTCGGTGATCGGGCTGATCGGCGAGCGCGGCCGCGAGGTGCAGGAATTCCTCCAGGACGACCTCGGCGAGGAGGGCCTGGCGCGCTCGGTCGTGGTCGTGTCGACCTCCGACGAGCCGGCGCTGATGCGGCGGCAAGCGGCCTATCTGACGCTGACGATCGCCGAATATTTCCGCGACGAGGGCAAAGACGTGCTGGTGCTGATGGACTCCGTGACGCGCTTTGCCATGGCGCAGCGCGAGATCGGCCTGTCCACCGGGGAGCCGCCCACCGCCAAGGGTTATACGCCGACCGTGTTCACCGAGCTGCCGCGGCTGCTTGAGCGCGCCGGTCCGGGGCCGGACGAGGGCACGATCACCGGCATCTTCACGGTGCTGGTCGACGGCGATGACCATAACGAGCCGGTGGCCGACGCGGTGCGCGGCATCCTCGACGGCCATATCGTGATGGAGCGGTCGATCGCCGAGCGCGGGCGCTACCCGGCCATCAACGTGCTGAAATCCGTGTCGCGGACCATGCCGCGCGCGGCCGACCCGCGCTACCTGCCGACGATCCAGCGGGCCAAGCAGGTGATGGCCACCTATGCGGACATGGAGGAACTGATCCGGCTGGGCGCCTACCGACCCGGATCCAGCCCGGAAGTCGACGAGGCGATCGCCCTGCATGCCCCGCTGGAGGCCTTTCTCGGCCAAGGTAAGGAAGAGGCAACGAGTTTGGCGGATGGATATGCCCGGTTAGAGACAATCGTCGGCACCGCGGAAACCGAAAACTAACGGTGTGGTGCCAGCATGACGGCTTGCGGTCAGAGCGCCCGTGAGGCCGCGGCCGGTCGGCCGATGGCGCGCGGGGCTTCGGGGAGTAGGAGTCGATGAAGTCGCGGGACACGCTCATTCGCCTGAAGAAGTTTCAGGTCGACGAGAGACGCCGTCAGGTCGTCCAGATCGAGGGCATGATCGCCGAGTTCGAGCGGATGGCCAACGATCTGGAACGCGAAATCAAGACCGAGCAGGAGCGCGCCGGGATTCACGATCCGGCTCACTACGCCTATCCGACCTATGCCAAGGCGGCGATGACCCGGCGCGACAATCTCAAGCGTTCGGCCGACGAATTGCGGGGCCAGCTCGAAGAGGCGCAGAATCATCTCGCCGAGGCATTCGAGGAACTGAAGAAGGTCGAGCTGCTCGACGAGCGCGACCAGATGCGCGAGCGCGTCGCCGACAATGCCCGCGACCAGGCGGAAATGGACCGGATCGGTCTCGCCCGTGCCGGCGGGCGGTTCTGAGAGGCTGACTATCCCCGTCGCCGCACAGGCGGCGGGAGCTCCGGGTTCAGGGTCCGCGCAGCGCGGCAAATGCGCTGCAGATCGGTATGAGAACGATCGCGCCCCTCCACCTTCAGTAAGGCCGTGGCTGTCCGAGGCGCTGGCCCCGGACGCTACGCACGTTCGCCGTTGACCGGCTACGCGCCGGCGCGCTCGTCGCTGCGCGTCCCTACGGTCCCGCAAAGAAAAAGGCGCGCCCCGTGAGGGACGCGCCAAGTGGCTTTCGGGAGGTCAAACGAAGTCGGTACTCAGTCGCAAAGTCAGCGGACGGTCGTCACGCCGCTGGTCGTCACGGCAACGGGCTTACCCGCCTTGACGATCAGCTGCGGGGCCTGAGCAGTCGCCGTTCCGGTTTCGGTGAACCGGGAGGTGATGCCGACGGCCACGAACACGATCGCAGCAACCAGGGCGACCACCACGATCTTGAGGTGGGTCGTCCGATCGGCGCCGATAATCGAGTGGTTCATGGCACGTCTCCCGTCTCGCTCATTGGTCGCGGCTACACGGGAACAGGTTCAGCCGCCGATGTCCGGTTCCGGGCACACAAAGCGCGCCCTTCCCCTCACATCGTCGCGGAATTAACGCACGCCAAGGGGCCGGGTTCCGTGACCGGGGTCACAGAGCGGTGAAATGGCCGCAAAAACGCCATTCCGCGCGGCATTTGCCGCGCGGAAGGCCGCCTCGCTGGTATCGCAGGGTTGTCTTTGCGGCAGCGCCGCCGGGGCGGTCGGCGCGCTCAGATGCTGCCGACGGTCTTTAGCCGGGCGCGCGGGTGGATTTCCGACTGGGCGATGACCGAGGTCTGGGACCGGAACCGCTCGACGATCGAACGCACGAACGGGCGGATGCCGGGCGAAGTGACGAGGACCGGTGCCTCGCCTTCGCGGGCGGCTTCCTCGAAGCGGTCGCGCACCAGGGTAATGAACTCGGTCAGCTTGGACGGCTGCATCGCCAGGCTGCGGTCGTCGCCCTGGCCGACGATCGCCTCGGCGAAAGCCTGCTCCCACTTGGCCGAGAGCGCGATCAGCGGCAGGTAGCCGGCCGGGGAGGTGTGTTGGGCGCAGATCTGCCGCGCCAGCCGGACCCGCACGTGCTCGGCCAGCATGGTCGGATTGCGGGTGTAGGCGAGGCCGTCGGCGATGCCTTCGAGAATGGTCGAGAGATCGCGGATCGAGATGCGCTCGTTGAGCAGGGTCTGCAGCACGCGCTGGATGCCGGAAATGGTGATCTGGGACGGGACCAGGTCCTTCAGCAGTTCGGCCTGCTCCTTCGGCAACTCCTTCAGCAGCTTCTGCACTTCCGCGTAGGATAGGAGCTCGGAGACGTTGAGCTTGAGGATCTCGGTCAGATGCGTCGACAAGACCGTCGCCGCGTCGACCACCGTATAGCCCTTGATCGACGCTTCTTCCTTGAGGCCGGCATCGATCCAAGTCGCGGGCAGGCCGAAGGTCGGTTCGGTCGTATGCACGCCGGGCAGGTTCACCTGATTGCCGGTCGGATCCATCACCATGTACTGGTGCGGCCAAATACGGCCGCTGCCGGCATCGACCTCCTTCAACTTGATCACGTAGGTGTTGGCTTCGAGCTGGACGTTGTCGAGGATGCGCACCGCCGGCATGACGAAGCCCATTTCGATCGCCAGCGTGCGGCGCAAGGCCTTGATCTGCTCGGTCAGGCGGTCGGAGCCGTCCGGCGCGTTGACCAGCGGCAGCAGCGCGTAGCCGAGCTCGATCTTCAGGTCGTCGATCTTGAGCGCGGCGCTGATCGGCTCCTCGGCCGGGACCGCTTCCGCCGCGGCCGCGCCCGCTTCCGGCTGCAAGGCGGCTGCGGCTTCCCGCGCCACGACGCGCTTCTTCATCACCCAGGCGAGGGCGGCGGCGCCACCGCCGAGCGTGAGGAACGGCAGCATCGGAATGCCCGGCAGCATCCCGATCACGATCATCACGCCGGCGGACATGCCGAGCGCGGTCGGATAGCCGGAGAGCTGGGCGAACAGGGCCTTGTCGGCGGCGCCGCTGACGCCGGCCTTCGAGACGAGCAGGCCCGCGGCGGTGGAAACGATCAGCGCCGGGATCTGCGTGACGAGGCCGTCGCCGACGGTGAGCAAGGTGTAGGTGCGGCCCGCCTCGGCGAAGGCCATGTCCTGCTGCGCGATGCCGATGATCATGCCGCCGACGACATTGATGAAGGTGACGAGCAGGCCGGCGATGGCGTCGCCGCGGACGAATTTCGATGCGCCGTCCATGGCGCCGTAGAAGGCGCTCTCGTCCTCCAGATGCTTGCGGCGATCGCGCGCCTGCTTCTCGTCGATCAGACCCGCCGAGAGGTCGGCGTCGATCGCCATCTGCTTGCCGGGCATGGCGTCGAGGTTGAAACGCGCGGCGACCTCGGCGATGCGGCCCGAACCCTTGGTGATGACGACGAAGTTCACGATCACCAGGATGATGAAGACGATGATGCCGATGACGAAATTGCCGCCCATCACGAAGTTGCCGAACGCCTCGATGACGTGACCGGCGGCGGCGGTGCCCTCGTGGCCGTGCGACAGGATCAGCCGGGTCGAGGCGAGGTTGAGTGCCAGCCGCAACATGGTGGCGATCAGCAGCACGGTGGGGAAGGCGGAGAATTCCAGCGGCGCGTGGATGAACAGGGCCGTCATCAGGATCAGCACGGACAAGATGATCGAGATGGCGAGGAACAGGTCGAGCAGAATCGGCGGCAGCGGCAGGATGAGGACCACCAAAATGGTCATCACGCCGATCGCCAGCGCGATATCGCCGCGCTTGAAGATGTCTGCAATCTGGCCGAACCGCGGCGGCAGCTTGAAAGCGCCGAGGCCCTGGCCCGCGGTGACGTCCGTCATCGTCGCGCCTGTCCCTGTCAAATTTTCCGTGGAAGCAACGCGAAACGAACCAGTAGCTCCCCCGGTAAAATTTGCCGGGTTCATGGTTACCGAGTGGTTAACGCGGTCCCGGCGGGCTAACGGGTGTGACGAAAATGCGCCGGCGGTGCCACAAAGCCACAACTGAAAGGCGCAGCTAGGCCGCCGCGGCCATGGCCACGTCCGGCCCGAACAGCGCCTCCAGCGCGGCCCGGCCGGGCGGCGTCAGGTGGACGGCGCGGCTGTCGCGCTCCCGCGCCAGCCATCCCTGTTCGAAGCAGCGTTGGGCGAGGGCGGCGCCGACCGCGCCGCCGACATGGAAGCGGCGCTCGCTCCAATCGAGGCAGGCGCGGCAGAACACGCGCTGGCCCCCGCGCTGCGCGTCGATGTCGACGCCGATCTCGCGCAGCAGCACGAAACCCGTTTCCGTGACCTCGCCGCCGTCGCAAGAGAGAACCAGCGCTCCGCGCCGCTCCATCGCGTCGGCGATGGCGACGCCGAGCCGGCCGGCGAGGTGGTCGTAGCAGAGCCGCGCGCCGACAAGTTCCGGCGGCACGCGCACCGGACGCAGGCGCGGGACGACGTCGGCGGCCACCGCCATCATGCTCTCGATCATGGCCGCAACCGGCGCGCCGGCGAGGCGGAAGTAGCGGTGCCGGCCCTGCGCCGCGACTTCGAGCAGGCGCGCGGCGACGAGCTGCTTCAGATGGCCGCTGGCGGTCTGCGGCGTGACGCGCGCGGCATAGGCGAGTTCGGAAGCGGTGCGGGCGCGGCCGTCCATGAGCGCCAGGACGATGTTGGCGCGGGCCGGATCGCCGAGCAGCGCGGCGATGGTGGCGAGATCGAGAGCACTGCCCATGACCCATTTATAGCGCCGCAATCGCCGGCCGGCAGCCGGCCACGCTTCGGTCGATTGCGAAGCGTTCGCGGCGGACGCGGGCGTGCGGCCGGGGCATGGTACGCAAGACTTCGCATGAGGAGCGCCGTGCTTCAGCGATCACCAGCGCAAGCGCCAGCGTCGCATCCGACCGTCCTACGCCGATGGGCGGCGCGGACAATCATGGTCACGATCCGGGCGCTCGCCGCGGCGATGGAGCGGCGGCGCCAGCGGCACGACCTGGCGCTGCTCGACGACAGGTTGCTCCGGGACATCGGGCTCACGCGCAGCGAGGCCGCGCGCGAGTGGCGCAAGCCGTTCTGGCGCTGACGCGCTCAGCCGGCGAGGCGGACTTCGCCGCTGCCCGGCGGCGGGATCGGCACGCCCTCGGCGGCGTATTCGTTCAGCTTGTTGCGCAGCGTGCGGATCGAAATGCCGAGAATGTTGGCCGCGTGGGTGCGGTTGCCGAGGCAGTGCTTGAGCGTTTCGAGGATCAGGTCGCGCTCGACATTGGCGACGGTGCGTCCGACCAGAGCGCGCGTGACCGTCTCGGCCGCCATCGTGGCATGGACGACGGCGGGGGCGACGCGATGCTCGTCGAGGCGAACGCCATCCGGCGCGCGGATCGCTTCGGGGCCGATCTCGTCGCCGGAGGCGAGCAGGACGGCGCGGTGCATCGTGTTCTCCAGCTCGCGCACATTGCCCGGCCAGGGATTGAGCACCAAAGCGCTGCGCGCCTCGGCGGAGAGCGGCCGCGGCGCCAT
>Ga0182741_1002371_pt1 | contig 22127 bp, 20 predicted proteins | sample eDN5th37CBELigOP_FD_128874 | JGI IMG/M metagenome (GOLD analysis project Ga0182741, IMG submission 128874) | Enriched Organic Plus compost microbial communities from Emeryville, California, USA - eDNA 5th pass 37_C BE-Lig OP (version 2) (version 2) ... | reverse complement strand
GTGGTCATCGCCCACGACGGCCGCAACATCAACGAGTTCGAGGGCTTCGCGAAGTCCACCAACAAGGAGAACCCGCCGCACATCGCCGTCTCCACCACCGCCGGCACCGGCTCCGAGACGTCCTGGGCCTACGTCATCACCGACACCTCCGACATGGACCACCCACACAAGTGGGTCGGCTTCGACGAGGCCACCATCGTCACCCTCGCGATCGACGACCCGCTGCTCTACTACAGCTGCCCGCAGCACTTCACCGCCTACTGCGGCTTCGACGTCCTCGCCCACGGCTCCGAGCCGTACGTCTCGCGGCTGGACTTCGCGCCGTCGCTGGGCAACGCCCTGTACTCGATCGAACTCGTCGCCAAGCACCTGCGCGAGGCCGTCTTCGAGCCGCGCAACCTCAAGGCGCGCGAGGGCATGATGAACGCCCAGTACATCGCCGCGCAGGCCTTCAACTCCGGTGGCCTCGGCATCGTGCATTCGATCTCGCACGCCGTCTCGGCCTTCTTCGACAGCCACCACGGCCTCAACAACGCCATCGCCCTGCCGCGCGTGTGGGAGTACAACCTGCCGTCGCGGTACGAGCACTACGCCCGCATCGCCACTGCGATGGGTGTCGACACCCGCAACATGACCACCGTGCAGGCCGCCGACGCCGCCGTCGAGGCCGCGATCCGTCTCGCCAAGGACGTCGGCATCCCCGACAACTTCGGCCAGGTGCGCGTCGACTCGTACGAGAAGAACCAGATGAACACCAAGAAGTACGCCGGCCGCGGCGAGGTCATCACCGGCGACGAGAAGACCGTGCGCGCCATCTCCGAGCACATCCAGGACGACTGGTGCACGCCGGGCAACCCCCGCGAGGTCACGGTCGAGTCGATGATCCCCGTCGTCGACCACTGCATCAACGGCTCGTACTGAGAAGCCGCACCCCGGGGCGAGCGGCTCACCCTCGCCCCGGGGTGCCCCATCCGGGCGACCGTGACCGCCAGACAAGGAGAGACCTCGATGACCTCGTTCGCCTCGGGCGCCGACCTGAAGGACGCACTGCGCCGGCACGACTACATCGCCGACGACGAGTTCGCGACCGTCGTGTACCTCGCGACCGCACTCGACCGGCCCCTGCTCCTCGAAGGACCCGCCGGGGTCGGCAAGACCGAACTCGCCAAGACCCTCGCCGCGGCGTCCGGCCGGAAACTCGTACGGCTGCAGTGCTACGAGGGCCTCGACGACAGTCGCGCCCTCTACGAATGGGACTACGCCAAGCAGCTGCTGCACGTGCAGATGCTCCGCGACCGCATCGGCGAACTGCTAGCGGGCCACGAGAACATCGCCGAGGCGTCGAAGTTCCTCGCGCAGCAGGACTTCGGCCTGTACTCCGAGACCTTCCTGTCGGTCCGGCCGCTCCTCGAGGCGGTGCTCTCACCCGAACCCGTCGTGCTGCTCGTCGACGAGGTGGACCGCACCGAGGAATCGATGGAAGCGCTGCTGCTCGAGGTGCTCGCCGAAGGACAGGTCACCATCCCCGAGGTGGGCACCTTCACCGCGCGGTCCGCGCCGTGGGTGATCCTGACCTCCAACGACACCCGCGAACTCTCACCCGCGCTCAAACGCCGGTGCCTGCACTACCACGTCGACTACCCGACGCCCGAACGCGAACGTGAGATCGTCACCGCCCGAGTCCCCGACGTACACCCCGGCACTGCCGGGCAGATCGTCGACCTGTCCCGCACCCTGCGCGAGTTCCCGCTGCGCAAGAGCCCGTCGGTCTCCGAGGTCATCGACGCCGCCCGCGCCGCGGCGGTGATGAACCACGATGCCGACCGGGAGGATTCGCTCGGTCCGATGCGCGACGTGCTGCTGTGCACCCTGCTCAAGTACACCGGTGACGTCGAACTCGCCAAGAGCCGGCTCGACGGCATCCCCGAACCGGAACCCGTTGCGGCGACCGCCGGACCCGCGGAACGCGTCACGGTCGCCTCCCGCCCGGCGAACACCACCACCGCGGTCTTCCGCGGACGAGGCGGTGGGGGCCGGGAGACCGCATCGGGCACCGGCCGACGGCGGTGACCGAGACCATGCGCGTCACCGTGCTCGACGAACGACGCCCCCGCTACCTGCTGGACGTGGCGGCCGCGGTGTTCGCCCGGCTGCTGCGCCGGCACGGGGTCGCGGCCTCACCCGCCGAAACCATCGAGATCCGAAGGGTTCTCGGTCTCGTCGGCGCCCGTGACCGGGACGAACTGCGGGCCTGTCTGCGCGCGGTGTGCGCCAAGTATGCCCACGAGCGCCCGGGATTCGAGCGGGCCTTCGACGAGCTGTTCGGCGCGGTCGACACCGCCACCGGCGCCGACACCGGGCACGGCCCGCAGCGTGCCCAGTTCGCCGACAGTCTGCCGGTCTCGCTGGAGATCGACGACGACCCGAGCGTCGCTCGGTACGCCGAGTACAACGAGCGCGCTGCCGAGGTCGGCGACCGGTTCGACACCCCGGAGCGCAGCAAGGGCTTCAACCCGCACAAGGACGACGACGACGTGTCGATGTCGTCCTCGGACGCCGACCTGTCCGTCGACACCGGCGCCGACTCCGGGCGCCGTGGCGTCACCTACACCGTCGACGTCGAACGGGCCGGCACCGCGACCGTCGGTGACCTGTCCGGGGATCCGGGCGTCGCGGCGATCGGTTCGCTGTCCTGGGACGACCCCGCGTCGATCCTCGCGTGGCTCGACGCCTACGACCCGCACCGCGTGTACGGGGGAGAGGTCGCCGACGAACCGCTCACCGAATCGCAGCTCGGCCGGCTCGTCGAAGCGGTCGAAGCGTTCGTCGCCTCCCTCGCCGCGGCCGCACCCGAGACGGACACCGATGTGCTCGAGGCGCACGACGGCGGCGGATTCGACCGCGCCGAGATCGAACTCGCGTGTCACGAGGTGCTGCGCCGCATGCGCGGTCCCGCCCGGCCGTATCCGCGCGAGCGCACCCGCGGTCGGCTCGACATGCGCCGCACCGCCCGTGCCGGGATGCGCACGGACGGGGTGCCCTTCCGGCTCGTCGTCCGCGCGCCGCGTCCCGACCGGGTGCGGCTGCTGGTGCTCGCCGACGTGTCGCTGTCGGTCCGTCCGATCACCGCGTTCACGCTCCGGCTCGCCCAGTCACTGCACGGGCGGGCGCACCGGTGCCGGGTGATGGCCTTCGTCGACCGTCCCGTGGACGTGACGCAGCAGCTGCTCGCCGCCGACGGCGACGGTGCCCTCGCCGCCGTACTCGCCCATCCCGCAGTCGATCTCGAAGCGAGCAGCGACTACGGGCGCATGTTCGACGAACTGCTCACCGAGCACGCCGGTGTGATCGACGGCCGGACCTCGGTGCTGGTCGTGGGGGACGGGCGCTGCAACGGCCTGCCCCCGCGCGCCGACCGGTTCGCCGAACTCCGTCGGCGCGTGCACCGCCTCGCCTGGATCACGCCCGAACCCGAGCGGTACTGGAACCAGGCGACCTGCGCGATGTCCGACTACGCCGAGGTGTGCGACGAGGTGGTCGTCGCCCGCGACGGTACGCAACTGCTCGCGCGCGCCGCCGAACTCGGCCACGCCCTGCGGTGACCGGAACTCACCGCGCCGCGGACCCTGCGGCCAACAGCTCCTCGAGCCGTTCGAAGCCCTCGCTCAGACCGGTCTCCATGCCGGATTCCGCCATGCCGTCGCGGGCCTCCTGGCTCGGGTACACGGCATGGCCGACGAGCTTGCAACGGCCGCCGCCGAGCTCGACGAAGGTGAGCGTTTCGAGACTCACGACGTCCGGGAACCCGAGATATTCGAAGGTCTGGACGATGAATTCGTTGTCGCGGACGGTGTGGAAGACACCCGCGAAGCGGTAGCTGCCGCTGTCGTCGGAGTGTTCGTAGCGGTACGAGCCGCCGGTGCGGAGGTCGTACTCCTCGATCTTCATCTCCATCCCGCGCGGGCCGAGCCACTGCGTGACGAGATCGGGGTCCTTGTGGGCACGGAAGACGTCCTCGACCGGGAAGTCGAACTCCCGCTCGTAGTCGATGTAGGGGACACCCTCGGGGATCGAGAGGGAGACTGCGTTGCTGCTCATGATGGTCCTCCGGAGATCGGGGTGGGCCGTGGACGATCGTCGGCCGCTTCCCGGGTCAGCACGGCATCGAGACCGCGGAACTGCTGTTCCTTCACCAGCCGGTAGCGGTCGATCCAGGAGGTCAGCGTCTCCAGCCGTGCAGGGTTCAGGTGGACGGGCCGGCGCTGGGCGTCGCGCGTGCGCGTGACGAGACCGGCGTGCTCGAGCACCCGAATGTGTTTCGAGATCGCCTGGGTGGTGATCGCGAAGGGTTCCGCGAGTTCGGTGACCGTGGCCGGGCCCCGGCTGAGCCGGGCGACGATGCGGCGGCGGACCGGATCGGCCAGCGCGGTGAACGCCAGGTCGAGAAGAGCGTCGTCCGCTGCCGTGTGATCCGTTGCCCTGTCGCCCACGATCGCCTCCGGTTGCTCAACTATCCGATTTATCAACCATCAAGTTGAATAAAGCGTGCTCCCCGACACGTGCCCGTGTCAAGAGCTGCGGGACGGATCGTTCCCGAACCCCCCCCCGGGCTCCGACGCGCCCCGATACCGTCGGGGAATGGCCCCGCCCGTGAGACTCCGCTCCGGTCCCCGCGCCCTCCTCGCCGCCGCCCTGTCGATCACGCTCCTCGGCGCGTGCACGTCCGCGGCCGACGAGACCACCGACCCGCAGGACACCGCCGGCCCTGCGACCTGCACGGCCGCCCCCGACGGCACCCCGATCGCCGGGGCCCCACCGGGACCCGGCGACCGCGACATCGCGACGGACCCCGAGATCGCCACCGGCTACCGCAGCGGCATGACCGCGGTGCGCACCGCCTCCTTCGCGGTGACGACCGCCAACCCGCTCTCCACCGAGGTGGCCTGCGAGATCCTGCGCGAGGGCGGCACCGCGGCCGACGCCCTGGTCGGCGCCCAGATGGTGCTCGGACTCGTCGAACCGCAGTCGTCCGGCATCGGCGGCGGAGCCTTCCTGCTCCACTACGACGCCGAGACCGGACAGGTGCAGGCGTACGACGGCCGCGAGACCGCACCGATGGCCGCCACCGAGAACTACCTGCGGTGGATCAGCGACACCGACCGCACCGAACCCCTGCCCGACACCCGCGCCAGCGGCCGGTCCATCGGCGTCCCCGGCGTCGTCCGCATGCTCGAAGCCGTTCACACCGAACACGGCCGGACCGACTGGAACGAGCTGTTCCGCCCCGCCATCGACCTCGCCGACCAGGGGATCGTCATCAGCGACCGGCTGGCGCAGTCCATCGCCGACGCCGCCCCGCAACTCGCGCTCGACGCTGCCGCCCGTGAGTACTTCCTGCTGCCCGACGGATCACCGAAACCGGCGGGGGAGGTCCTCACCAATCCCGCGATGGCCAAGACGCTCTCGGCGATCGCGACCGACGGTGCCGACGCCTTCTACACCGGCGACATCGCCCGCGCGATCGTCGAGGCCACGAACACCACCACCGGGGGACGCACACCCGGCGCGATGACCGTCGAGGACCTCGCCGCCTACGAGGCCAGGGAACGGCAACCGCTGTGCACCTCCTACCGCGACCACGAGATCTGCGGAATGCCCACCCCGTCGTCCGGGGGGGGTCGCGGTCGCGGCGACCCTCGGCATCCTGGAGAACTTCGACCTGTCGGCGCTGCCCCCGAGCGACGTCGACGCGGACGGCGGGGTGCCCGACGCCGCAGCGGTGCACCTGATCTCCGAAGCCGAACGGCTCGCCTACGCCGACCGCGACAGATACGTCGCCGACTCGGATTTCGTTCCGCTCCCCGGGAATTCGCTCGGTACCCTGGTCAACCCCGACTATCTCGCCGAACGCGCGGCGCTGATCGACCCGGGCAGGAGCATGGGCAAGGCGACACCCGGCAACTTCGGCCCCGCCCCGCTCGGCACGCCGCCGCAGAGCCCCGAACACGGCACCAGCCACATCTCCGTCGCCGACTCCTACGGCAACGTCGCCGCGATGACGACGACCATCGAAGCGGCCTTCGGCTCGTTCCACATGACCGAAGGTTTCCTGCTCAACAACCAGCTGACCGACTTCGCGGCCGAACCCGTCGACGAGGAGGGCCTGCCGGTCGCCAACCGTGTCGAACCCGGCAAGCGGCCGCGCAGCTCCATGGCCCCCACCCTCGTCTTCGACCGCACCCCCGCGGGCGACCGCGGCGACGTCCGGCTGGTGGTCGGCTCACCCGGCGGGTCGGTGATCATCCAGTTCGTCGTCAAGACGCTCGTCGGCGCCCTCGACTGGGGCCTCGACCCGCAGCAGGCGGTCTCCGCGGTGTCCTTCGGTGCCGCGAACACTCCGGTCACCGGCATCGGGGGTGAGCACCCGGCCGTCGACACCGCCGACGACGGCAACGGCGATCCGCTCGTGCAGCAGCTGCGGGAGCTCGGGCACGAGGTGTCGGTCGCGCCCCGGTCCAGCGGCCTCGGCGTGCTGGAGCGCACCGACGACGGCTGGACCGGCGGGGCCGACCCGCGACGCGAAGGCGTCGTGATGGGCGACGCCGGCCAGTGACGTCACCTGGCCCATCGGGCAGGTGGGGTCCTGTGCGGTCGGGCCGGTGGCATACGCTCCTACACGGCCCGCAATCACCCGCACCGTAAGCTGGATCACACAGGTGCGCGGATCGTCAGGAGTGAACAGTGGCCGTCGTCATGCCGGAACACGCGAACACCCCCTGCTCTGCCCACGCGGCTGCAGGGGAACACACCGCCGCCGGGACGGGCCCGGCGCTCGTCAAGTTCCACGCACCCGAGATCGTCTTCGGCGAGGGCTCGCTCGTCGAGGCTGCCCACGCCGCCGTCCGGCTCGGGGCCGTGCGGCCCATGCTCGTGACCGATCCCGGGCTCGTCGAGGCCGGCTGGGCCGACGAGCTGCGCCGCCATCTCGTCGACCAGGGCGTCGAACCCACCGTGTGGTCCGGGCTCACCCCCAACCCGAAGGACTACGAGGTCGCCGCCGGCTACGAGGTGTACCGCGCGCAGGGCTGCGACGTCCTCGTCGGACTCGGTGGCGGCTCGGTGATCAACGCGGCCAAGGGCATCGCGATCCTCGCCGCGAACGGCGGCCACATCCTCGACTACGAGGGAGTGGACCGCGCGAGCATGCCCATCCCGCCGATGGTCATGGTGCCGTCGACCTCCGGGACGGGCGCCGACGTCTCCCAGTTCTGCGTGGTCACCGACACCGTCCGCGGCAGCAAGATCACCATCATCGGACGGTCGCTCGTGCCCGACCTCACGGTGATCGACCCGCGCCTGCTCACCACCATGCCCGACGACCTCAACGCCGCCACCGGTCTCGACGCCCTCACCCACGGTGTCGAGGCGTTCGTCTCCCGCGCCCACAACCCGCTCACCGACCACCACGCGCTGCGCGCGGTCGGCATGGTCACCGGCACCCTCGTCCGCACCATCGACGAACCGCTGTACATGCCCGCCCGCGCCACGATGGCGCAGGCCAGCCTCGAGGCCGGACTCGCCTTCACCAACGCCATCCTCGGCGCCGCCCACGCGATGAGCCACCAGGTCGGTGGCCTGCTCGACCTGCCGCACGGCGTCATCAACGGGGTGCTGCTCCCGCACGTCGTGCGGTTCAACGGTGCCGAACATCCCGATCCCTACGTCGCGATCGCGTCCACCCTCGGACTCGACGAGGCCCGCGGACCGGCCGCCGAGGCCGTCGACGCCGTCGCCGCACGCATCGACGACCTCGCCAAACAGGTCGGGGTGCCGCGGGGGCTGCGCGAACTCGGCGTCCGCGACGACGACCTGCCCCGCCTCGCCGACGGCGCCCTGCGCGACGCGTGCATGTCGACGAACCCGCGCACCCCCACCCGCGAGCAGATGATCGACCTGTTCCGGACGGCGATGTGAGCGCCCCCGACCTGTCGGCACTGACCGGGCTGCGGTCCGGGAAGTCGACCTTCTACCCTCAGTACCGGGGCGCCGCCGAACGCCTCGAACGGGTCGTGCACGCCCTCGAACTCATCTCGCGGGCCCTCGTCCGCACCGTCGAAGGGCCGGAGACCCTGATCTGCGCGGTCGCCGAGGCCGCCCGCGCCCACCTCAGCGCCCAGTGGGTCGCCTTCGCGCTCACCGACGGCACCCTGCCCGACGCGGGACCGCGCCGGCTGGTACTCGGCCCGGACGCCACCCCCTTCCTCGTCGACAACGTGGAGGGACCGCCGCTGCCCGACGAGGTCGTCGCCCTGCTCGACTCGGTCCGCACCGGTGCCGTCGACCGGTATCCGGTCGTCGAGAACCACCACGCCTTCGTCCCGATCGTCCTCGACGGCGGTGTCGCCGGCGCCATCGCCGCGTGGACCCCGGCCAACCGCACCCTCGACGGCACCGACCGCGCCGTGCTGTCGATCCTCGCCAGCCAGACCGCCGTCGCCCTGCAGAACTCGGCCCTCTACCAACGCGGCCAGCTGCTCCTCGAACGCGCGGAGGAGGCCTATCGGGAGGCCAACCGCGCCGCCGCCGACCTGCAGGCCCGCAACGAGGAACTCGAGGCCACCCTGCAGAAACTCGCGTTGACACAACGCCAGCTCGGCGTCGCCCACCGGCACCAGGCGCTCGACGAGGAACGCCACCGCATCGCCCGCGAACTCCACGACAGCGTCACCCAGGCCGTGCTCTCGGCCGGCATGCAGATCGAGGTGTGCCGCAGCGACATTCCCGACGACGAACGCAGTGAACGCCTCGACCTGGCGAAGGAACTCACCCGCCGCGCCGTCGAACAGCTCCGCTCGGCGATCTACGCCCTCAACCGGCCGTCCGACTCCGAACGGATGTCGCTGCCGGAGATGCTCGAACAGCTGAGCGTCGCGCACATGCCCGGCGACCTCGAGGTGAAGGTGGGCATGGGCGGCAGCCCCGTCGAACTCACCGGCGACGCCGAACACGCCCTGCTGCGCATCGCGGGGGAGGCACTGTTCAACGTCGCCGTGCACGCCAACGCGAGCCGCGTGGTGCTGCGCCTGAGCTACGGCACCGACTCGGTCCTGCTGTCGGTGGCCGACGACGGTGACGGCGATCCGGCCCGGCTGCGGCTGATGCTCAAACTCGCCGACCGCAACGACCTCGACGGCCGGCACCGCGGTCTCGCCAACATGCAGGCCCGCGCCCGGGAACTCGGCGGCACCCTCGAGGTGCGCCGCTCCCGATTCGGCGGCGTCCGGATCGCCGCCCGGATTCCGTTGCAGAACAACACCGCCCCTCAGCAGACGGGAGACCGATCATGACCGTCCCACCGCCGGCGCCACCACGGGCCCGCCCCGGCACGGTGCGCATCGCCCTCGTCGACGACCACGCGATCCTCCGTCAGGGACTGCGGTCGATCCTCGACCGCGAACCGGACCTCGAGGTGGTGGGGGAGGCGTCGACCGACGCGGAGGCCCTCGCCCTCGTCGACCGGATGCGACCCGACATCGTCCTGCTCGACCTGAAACTCTCCGCGGGCTCGGACTACGAGGGCCTGCACCTGTGCGGGCAGCTCTCGTCGGCGCATCCCGGGATCGGGCTGCTCGTCCTGACCACCTTCCTCGACGAACAGCTCGTCGTGCGGGCCGTGCACGCCGGGGCGCGCGGCTACGTCGTCAAGGACGTCGACACCACCGAACTGGTCCGCGCGATCCGCGCCGTCTCGCGCGGTGAGAGCGCGTTCGACTCGCGCAGCGCCGCGGCGGTGGTGCGCTCGCTCAACGGACAGAGCACCCCCAAGGAGCAGCTCACCGACCGCGAACTCGAGGTGCTCGAACTCCTCGCGGCGGGGCTGTCGAACGTCAAGATCGGTCAGCAGCTGTACATCTCGGCGACCACCGTCAAGTTCCACGTCAGCAATGTCATGCGCAAGCTCGGCGTGAGCCGTCGCGCCGAGGCAGTGTACGCGGCGAGCAAGCAGGGCCTGATCTGATCCGCCGGAGGCTCACAACCCTGCGGTGAGGTCCACAACCCGCAGGGCCGTCCGCTGGGGTTGTGGGCCTCGCATCCGGGTTGTGGACCCCGGCCTCACTCGACGACGAGCCACCCCCCGTGGTGTTCGAACACCACGAAGGGCCGGCCCGTGCTGCGCCCGAGTTCCTCGAGGGCGGACAGATCGAAGGTGCGCACGTGCCCGTGGCAGGCCGTCGCCTCCTCCTCGAACGGCACCGCGACGACCACCCGCTCACGCGCGATGCGCAGGGCCTCGCCGAGGATCGCCGCACCCACCTCGTCGTCGACGTGCTCGAGCAGGTGGATCGCGGTCACCGTGTCGGCGCTGTCGTCGGGCACCGGCACGTTCGCCGCGTCGCACACGAGGGTGTCCACCGCGAGTCCGAGGCGGGGTGCGACCGCGTCGAGCAGACGCATCGTGCCGGGCAGGATGTCGGTCGCCGTCACCGGGATGCCCGCGGCGGCCAGTCGCAGCGGCAGGAACCCGAAGCACGACCCCAGATCGAGCACCGTCCCGCGTACGAGCTCGGCCGCCCTGTCGTGGATCGGAGCGAAATCCGCTGTACCGTCCAGCAGTTCGCCGAGCGAATTGCGGTAGTAGGTGACCCACGAATCCAGCGCCCCGGGCACCGTGGACCGGACGAGCCCCACCATCGTCAGCTCGAACTCGTCCTGACCGAACGCCGCGTCCTCGATCGAGGACGTCACCTCGGCGACGAGCCGTTCGCTGAGCTGCTCGGGCGTGAGCGAGTGGGTGACGTGGAGCCGGTCGTCCAGCCGGCGCACGGTCAGCGGCCCGGCGGGGACACGTTCGACCGTGACGTGGTCGTGCGTCCACAGACCCGGGCGGCAGGGAGCGAGGGAATCGAGCACCGTCATCGGTTCGCAGCCTTCGTCGAGGGCGGGGAAGGGGGTTGCGGCACACTGTAGTCCAGACCGGCCGTCACCGTCCGCATCCCGGCGGCGAGGAATTCGTGCAGATCCGAACCGGGTTCGTCGAGCCACGCCTCGTAGGCGGCGATCGCGACACCGAGCAGCAGATAACCGCACGTGCGGGGGATGTGGTCGTCCGGATCGGCGCCGGTGCGTCGCGCGACGAACTCCGCCACGACGCGGCGCCAGCCCTGGTACATGACCGACGAGTACGCCTGCAGTGCAGGAGTGTGCAGGATCAGCCGCATCCGTGCGCGGTGCCGTTCGGCCTCGCTGTCGGGGAAGGTGTTGAACTCGTGCAGCGCCGTGGTCAGTGCCTCGGACAGCGGCACGTTCTCCGGGATCTCCTCGAGGCTCGCGCGCATCGCGGCCAGGTGTTCGTCGAAGTTTCCCCAGGCCAGCTCGTTCTTGGACGGGAAGTACCGGAAGAAGGTGCGCCGCGCGATCCCGGCCGCCTCGGCGATGTCGTCGATGCTCGTCTCCTCGAATCCCGCCTCCATGAACAGCTCGATGCCGATGGCGGCGAGTTCCTCCTTCGACGTGGAGGGGCGGCGACCTACCCGAGCGGACGGTTTCCGTCGGCTGCGCGTCATTTCTTCCTCCCGGGGATGACATTCTGCACTCGATGCCATTACAGTGGTGAACCGGCTCACAACGCAACTCCGTTGTGGGGACCGACTCCATTCAGGAGAGAGAAATCCGAGGAGGAAACATGTCCGATCGTGACAACGCAGTGATCGAGTCCGTGCTGGTCGAGGAGTCCCTCGTGGAAGAGGTCTCGATCGACGGCATGTGCGGCGTGTACTGACATGACCGCGCCCGGAGCCACCGCCGTGTCCGGTGAATCGACGGACACCACAGCGTTCGATCCGGGTGCCGGTTGGCGGCTCCACCCGCAGGTAGCGCTTCGCCCCGAGCCGTTCGGGGCGTTGCTCTACCACTTCGGCACCCGCAAACTGTCGTTCCTGAAGAACACCGTGATCGTCGACGTCGTCCGTTCGATGGGTGAGCACGACTCGGTGCGGGATGCGTTGCGCGCCCACGGAATCGACGAGAACGCCGAACGGGTCTACCTGCATGCCCTGCGCACGCTGGCCGACTCGCACATGATCGTCCCCGCCTGACGCCCGAACCAGCAAGGACCCGCAATGACGTCTCTGCTCGAACCCCCCACCGCTGCTGCGGCCCCGCCGAAGGTCGGTCGCCTCGTCGACCAGTTCGAGAAGGGCCTCGACGCCCCGATCTGCCTGACCTGGGAGCTGACCTACGCCTGCAACCTGTCGTGCGTGCACTGCCTGTCCTCGTCCGGCAAACGCGACCCGCGCGAGCTGTCGACAGAACAGTGCAAGGCGATCATCGACGAGCTGCAGCGCATGCAGGTCTTCTACGTCAACATCGGCGGCGGCGAACCGACGGTGCGCTCGGACTTCTGGGAACTGGTCGACTACGCCACCGAACACCAGGTGGGCGTGAAGTTCTCCACCAACGGGGTGCGTATCGACCGCAAGGTCGCCGAACGGCTCGCCGCTTCGGACTACGTCGACGTGCAGATCTCCCTCGACGGTGCCACCGCCGAGGTCAACGACGCCGTGCGCGGACCGGGGTCGTTCGCCATGGCCATCCGCGCCCTGGAGAACCTGTCCGAGGCGGGCTTTCGCGATGCGAAGATCTCGGTGGTCGTCACCCGCGAGAACGTCGACCAGCTCGACGACTTCAAGGCCCTGGCCGACAAGTACGGCGCGACCCTGCGCATCACCCGGTTGCGTCCCTCGGGGCGCGCGGTGGACGTGTGGGACGACCTGCACCCGACCCACGAGCAGCAGCGGCAGCTCTACGACTGGCTCGTCGCGCACGGGGAGGGTGTGCTCACCGGCGACTCGTTCTTCCACCTGTCGGCCTTCGGCAGCTCCGGTGGCGGGTCGCTGCCGGGGTTGAACCTGTGCGGCGCGGGCCGGGTGGTGTGCCTGATCGACCCGGTCGGCGACGTCTACGCCTGCCCGTTCGCCATCCACGACAACTTCCATGCCGGCAACATCCTCACCGACGGTGGTTTCGAGTCGGTGTGGAAGAACTCGACGCTGTTCCGGCAGTTGCGTGAGCCGCAGTCCGCCGGGGCATGCGCCTCCTGCAATTTCTTCGACGCCTGCCGCGGTGGGTGCATGGCCGCGAAGTTCTTCACCGGCCTGCCGATGGACGGCCCCGACCCCGAATGCGTGCAGGGTTACGGGCAGTCCGCGCTCGAGGGTGAGCGCACCGTGCCGCAGTCGAGCGTCGACCATTCGCGGACCGGCAAGCGTGCCGAGCGTCGCACCCCCGCTGCGCCGGTGCCGCTGACCCTGCTGACCACACCCCCCGCCAAGTTCTGCGACGAGAACCCGCTCGCAGGCCTGTAATCCGAGGAGACCCGAGACGATGGCCAAGCCGTCCTGGTTGAAGAACCCGTGGGCGACCGACCCGTGGTTCGAGACCGTTGCGATCGCCCAGCAGCGCGCCCGCAAGCGCCTGCCCAAGTCCGTCTACGGCGCCCTGGTCGCCGGCTCCGAAGCCGGCATCACCGTCGACGACAACATCGCCGCCTTCCGCGAACTCGGCTTCGCCCCGCACGTGGCCGGGCTGTCCGACAAGCGGGAGATGGCCACCACCATCATGGGCCAGGACGTGGCCCTGCCCGTGATGATCTCCCCGACCGGTGTGCAGGCCGTGCATCCGGACGGGGAGGTCGCCGTGGCGCGGGCCGCCGCCGCCCGCGGTACCGCGATGGGCCTGTCGTCGTTCGCGTCGAAGTCCGTGGAGGAGGTCGCCGGGGTCAACGACAAGACCTTCTTCCAGATGTACTGGGTCGGCAGCCGCGACACCCTGGTCCAGCGCATGGAACGCGCCCGCGCCGCCGGCGCGAAGGGTCTGATCATGACCCTGGACTGGTCGTTCTCCAACGGCCGCGACTGGGGCAGCCCCGCCATTCCGGAGCGGATGAGCCTCGAGGCGATGGTCAAGTTCGCTCCCGAGGGCATCACCCGCCCGAAGTGGCTGCTCGAATGGGCCCGCACCGGCAAGGTGCCGGATCTGACCACCCCGAACCTGACCCCGCCCGGCGGGCAGGCCCCGACCTTCTTCGGGGCGTACGGCGAGTGGATGACCACCCCGCTGCCGACCTGGGAGGACGTGGCCTGGCTGCGGGAACAGTGGGGCGGGCCGTTCATGCTCAAGGGCGTCATGCGCGTCGACGACGCCAAGCGTGCCGTCGATGCGGGGGTCACGGCGATTTCGGTGTCCAACCACGGCGGCAACAATCTCGACGGCACCCCGGCCCCGATCCGGGCGTTGCCGGCGATCGCCGAGGCGGTCGGCAAGGACGTCGAAGTCCTCCTCGACGGGGGTATCCGCCGCGGCAGCGACGTCGTCAAGGCCCTCGCGCTCGGTGCCAAGGCGGTGCTCATCGGCCGCGCCTACCTGTGGGGTCTGGCCGCGAACGGGCAGGCCGGGGTGGAGAACGTCCTCGACATCCTCGCCGGTGGTATCGGCTCGGCGCTGCTGGGCCTGGGCAAGAACTCCATCCACGAGCTGACCCCGGACGACATCGTGGTGCCGGACGGGTTCCGCCGCGACCTCGGCATCTGACCCGACCGGACAGATGAGCCGTGCGCTCACCGCACCGATCGCCCTCGCCGGACGTACCGCTCCGGCGAGGGTGATCTTCGGTCCCCATGTCACGAATCTCGGTGACGGACGCCGCTTCTCGGAGAGGCACGTCGCGTACTACGAGCGTCGCGCCCGCGGGGGCTGCGGTGTCGTGGTGACCGAGACCGCCTCGGTGCACCCGCTCGACCATCCCTACGAACGTGCACCTCTGGCCGAGTCCTGCGGTGCGGGATACCGGCGCATCGCCGAGGCGTGCCGCCCGCACGGCACGCTCGTGCTCGCGGGCCTCGGCCACCGGGGCCTGCAGGGGTCGAGCGCATGGAGCGGGGGACCGCTGTGGGGTCCGTCGCGGGTGCCCGATCCGGTCACCCGGGAACTGCCCGTCGAGATGTCCGACGCCGAGATCGCCCCGCTCGTCGACTCGTTCGCCCACGCGGCGGGGATCGCCGTGGACGCCGGACTCGACGGGGTCGAACTCGACGCCGGACCCACCTCGCTGCTGCGCCAGTTCCTGTCCGGCCTGACCAATCGCCGCGACGACGGCTACGGCACCGACCGGCCGCGCCTGCTCCGTGAGACGCTCGCCGCGGTCCGGGACCGCATCGGCGCGGATCGTGTTCTGGCACTGCGTCTCACGTGCGACGAGAACACCCCCTGGGCGGGACTCACCCCCGAGCTCGCCGTCGGCTGTGCACGCGAGATCGCGTCGGCGATCGACCTGCTCACCGTGGTGCGCGGCGGGCTGTTCTCACCCGAGGCCTACCGACCCGACGCGCACGTCCCCGCGGGTTTCAACGAGCGTCTGTGCCAACGGATCCGGGACACCCTCGGCGATTCGGTGCCGGTCGCGTTGCAGGGCAGCGTCGTCGATCCGGCACAGGCGCAGCGCGCCCTCGACGAAGGGATCTGCGACCTGGTCGAGATGACCCGCGCCCAGATCGCCGATCCCGACCTGGTGACCGCGGTCCGCCGCGGCCGATCGCCGCGACCGTGCCTGCGCTGCAACCAGGCCTGCCTCGTGGACGACTTCCACAACCCCGTCGTGGGATGCGTCGCCGATCCCGAAGCGGGGGAGGAGACACGGCCCCGCGCCCGCCGGGCGGCCGCGGCTCGCGACGTGCTCGTGGTGGGCGCCGGACCTGCGGGGCTCGAAGCGGCCCGGGTGGCCGCGACCCGCGGCCACCGCGTCGTCGTGCTCGAACGCGACGACCGCGTCGGCGGCCGCGCCCGCCTCGCCTCCCACGGTCCGGGACGGCCGGAGTTCGGCACGCTCGTCGACTGGCTGGAGCAACGGTGCCGCGACGCCGGAGTCGACATCCGCACCGGAGCCGCGGCGACCGCCGCGGACATCGACCAGGCCCTCGCCGCCGGCGCCGCGGTCGTACGGGCCACCGGCGGGCTGCCGCGTCCGCCGTCCTTCCCGGTGACCGCACCCGCGAACCGCACGACCGCCGCCGAGGTGCTGGCCGGGACACGCCCGGTGTCCTCGCGGGTGGTGGTGTGGGACCCGGTGGGCGGACCGGTCGCGAGCGCAGTCGTCGACCACCTCGCCGACGAGGGCTGCGAGGTGTTCTACGTGACCGCCGACCCCGTCGCCGGTTCCCGGCTCGCCCCCACCGGAGATCTCGTCGCCGCCAACACCCGTATGCACCGCGCCGGGGTGGAGCGCCGCCTCGGCCACCGGATCGGGTCGGTCGACGCCGACGGGATCCGGCTGGTGCACCGGCTCACGGGAAACGAGGAGACCGTGCCCGGAGCCGTCCTGGTGGACTGTGCACCCCTGCTGCCGGGACACGATCCGGATCCGCCGGGGGTGCGGTCGATCGGCGACCGGGTGGCGCCGAGAACTCTGCGGGAGGCCATCCGAGAGGGATACGAGGTGGCCTCGGCGCTGTAACGTGAGGCACACTGAAACGTGTTCTAGTCGGGGTGAGTGCCCCGGGGTCGACGGGAAGGGCCGACATGGGAGAGTTCGACGGCAAGGTCGTCTTCATCACCGGTATCGCACGCGGTCAGGGCCGCAACCACGCCATCCGGTTCGCCCGCGAGGGGGCGTCCGTCATCGGCGTCGACATCGCGCGCCCGGTCTCGGAGTACATCACCTACGAACAGACCACCGAGGACGACTTCCACGAGACGGTCCGCCTCGTCGAGGAGGCCGGCGGCAAGATCCTCGCCCGCATCGCCGACGTCCGCGACGGTGCGGCACTGAAGGCCGTCGTCGACGAGGGTGTCCAGCAGTTCGGCCGCCTCGACGTGGTCGTCGCCAACGCCGGCATCTGCACGTGGAACCGCTTCTGGGAGATGCCCGACGACCAGTTCGAGGAACTGATCGACATCAACCTCACCGGCGTGTTCAAGACCCTCAAGGCCGCCGCACCCGCGATGATCGAAGCCGGCAACGGCGGATCGATCATCGTCGTCAGCTCGGTCGCCGGCCTCAAGGCCATGCCCGGACAGATCAACTACGCCGCAGCGAAATTCGGTCTCGTGGGCATCACCCAGGCCGCGGCCAAGGAACTCGGCCCCTACCGGATCCGCGTCAACTCCATCCACCCCTACAGCGTCAACACCCCGATGGGCACGGACGTCAGCGTCCTGAAGCTGTTCGAGGAGAACCCCTCCTGGGAACCGTCCTTCGCGCCGATCCTCACCCACAAGCCCATCGCCGATCTCGACGACATCTCCGAGACCGTCCTGTTCCTCGCGAGCGACCGCTCCTCGACGGTCACCGGCAGCCAGATGGCTCTCGACCAGGGCAACTCGAAGGTCTGACCCGGTGACGCGCACGGAGACCGGCACCGCACCGCACGCACCGCTGCGTGTCGGTCCGGTCACCCTGCGCAACCGCATCGTCTTCCCCGCCCACCTGACGAACTTCTCGGTCGACGGCACCGTCACCGACCGGCACGTCGCCTACTACGAGGCCCGCGCCCGGGGTGGGGCCGCGCTGATCGTCACCGAGGAACACACCGTGCACCCCTCGGACCGGCCCTACGAGAAGTTGATCCGCGGCTGGGACCCGGACGTGATCCACGGCTACCGCCGCCTCACCGCCGCGGTGCACCGGCACGGCACGGCGATCCTCGCGCAGCTCAACCACAACGGGGCGCAGGGCACGTCGATGTACAGCGGGCGGCCGCTGTGGGCGCCGAGCCCCGAACCCGATCCGCTGTTCCGCGAGGTCCCGCGCGAGATGGCGACGGCGGAGATCGCCGAACTCGTCGACGCCTACGCCGGCGTCGCCCGCCGCTGCGTCGACGGCGGATTCGACGGGGTGGAGATCCAGTGCTCGCAGGCGTCGATCCTGCGGGCCTTCCTCGCCCCCGGAACGAACCACCGCACCGACGGCTACGGGGGCGGCCTCGCCGGGCGGGCGCGACTGCTGCTCGAGGTGGTCGCGGCCGTGCGCCGCGCGGTGGGACCGGACCGGATCGTCGGAGTCCGGCTGACCGGCCACGACGGCACCGACGGCGGTGTGGTCCTCGACGACGCCGTGCGGGTCGCGGGGATGCTCGAGGCGAGCGGCGACGTCGACTACCTCAACACCTCCGTCGGCGTCGCCACGGAGACGCTGCACCTCGTCGAGGCCCCGATGGCCACCGCGCACGGCTACTCGTTGTTCGTGCCCGACGCGATCCGCGCCGCGGTGTCGCTGCCCGTCGTCGGGGTCGGCCGGTTCACCCGTCCCGATCAGGTCCGGGCCGCCCTCGACGAGGGGGTGTGCGATCTCGTGGGGGCAGTGCGCGCACAGATCGCCGACCCCGGGTTCGCGGCGAAGACGCTCACCGATCGCGGCGACGAGATCCGCCCGTGCATCGGCTGCAACCAGGAGTGCATCGGGCGGGTCGGGCTGAACCGCCCCATCGCGTGCGCGGTGAACCCGCAGGCGGGACACGAATCCGGGGCTCCGGCTCCGGCACCGGCGCCCGCGCCGCGCCGGGTCGTCGTTATCGGTGGTGGCCCGGCCGGACTGCAGGCCGCCGCGACGGCCGCCGCACACGGACACAGCGTGACACTGCTCGAGCGGCGACCGTATCTCGGCGGCCAGATCCGGGAGGCGGCCACCGCGCCCCACCGCCACGAACTCCTCGGTGCCGTCACCCATCTCGAGGTCGAGTGCCGACGCAGGGGAGTGGACCTGCGGACCGGTGTCACCGCCGATGCGCGGGCGGTGCGCGCCCTCGAGCCCGAGGTCGTCGTCGTCGCGACGGGCGCGCGTCCGCGCCGCCCCGACTGGGCGGGAACGACCTCCCGGGTGGTGGACGTTCGGGACGTCCTCGACGGCCGCGCCGCCCCCACCGGCCGGGTCCTCGTCGTCGACGACCTCGGTTTCCATCAGGCGACGTCCGTCGCGGAACTGCTCGCCGAGCGCGGGTGCGCCGTGACGGTGTGCACGCCGGGGATGATCGTCGGCCAGGATCTCGGGCTCACCCTGGACTTCGACGGCTGGTCGCGCCGGGCGCACGACAAGCACATCGAGCAGCTCACCGACGTCGCGATCGGTGGTGTCGCGGAGACCGGCGACGGCCTGGACGTGACCCTCGTGCACCACCCCACCGGACGGACACACCGGATGGTCGTCGATCGCCTCGTCGTCGCCTCGCATCAGGATCCCGCCGACGACCTGTGGCGGGAACTCGCGGATGGGCCGATCCGGGTCGTGCGGGTGGGCGACGCGCTGACCCCGCGCCGGCTGCCCGAGGCGATCCGCGACGGCGACCGGGCCGGCGCGGACATCCGGTGACCGTCACGGAGGCGAAGACGCGAACGCCGGCCCCGAAGGGCCGGCGCCTCGATCCGGATACCTCGACGTACTTGCGACGATTGCTCTGCCCCCTGAGTCACACCCCGGACCGAAGTCGGGGGCGGTAGGACTCGAACCTACGACCCATCGTTCCCATCACGCGTGCGCACTGGCCGCCGCGCACGTCGCGGAGGTGGAACAGCACCCGCACCGTTCTCGGTACGGGTGGTGTTCGTCCTCTTCGCGAGTTCGTCGAGGAAGCTCAGGGTGAGTCGTTCCGTTCTGCACTCGAGTGGAAATCTGCGCTCGAGTGGAAATCTGCGCTCGGGCGGGAATCCAGATCGTGACGCATGACGATCCGCGGCCACCGGTCGAGCTCGCGCGCAGCCTCCTGCGCCCGCATCTGCGCGAGACCGGGGGAGAGGCCGTCGTCCGGGACGGGCCGGAAACCGAGACGCGCGTAGTACGGCGCGTTCCACGGCACGTCGCGGAAGGTCGTCAGCGTCGAATGCGTCAGCCCGGCATCGCGCGCCCAGGCCTCCGCATGTGCGATCAGGGCCCGGCCGATCCCCCGGCGGGCGTGGTCGGGATGCACCGACACCTGCTCGATGTGCACACCGTCGTCGACGAGGTCGGCGATCAGGTAGGCGACGGGCCGGTCGGCGTCGTCGAACCGCACCCAGCACCGTCCCGCGTCCCGGTGGGCTCGCAGGGTCTCCACGGACGGGGGTTCGTCGTCGGCGACGGCCGTCATCCCCAGCTCCGCGAACGGCGTGCCGGCCGCGCGTTCGATCTCCGGGAGCACCGTCAGATCCGCGTCGGTCGCGAGCCGGATCGGGGGCAGCTCCTTGCAGAAGTACAACGCCGTCGGCGAGTTCGCGTACAGGCCGAACCGCTCCGACATCGGCACGTACCCGGCGGCCGCGTACATCGCGATGGCCTCGGGTTGTTCGGCGCCCGTCTCGAGCACCGCGCGCCGGCGCCCGGCATCGGCCGCGGTGCGTTCCAGCGCGGCGAGCAACCGGCGTGCGACGCCGCGGCGCCGCGCGGAGGTCCGCACGTACATGCGTTTGATCTCGGCGTCCCCGTCCCGCAGCCGCGGATGCGAGGACTCCTGGGCCCGCCACCCGCCGATACCGGCCGGAACACCGTTCACCGTCGCCAGCAGGAACACCCCGTTCGGGGCCGTGAACTCGTGCGGCAGCAGCGAGGTGTCGTCGGGTCCGCCGTAGCGGCGGACGTACTCGAGCTGGACCTCCTCGATGAGGGTCTGCACGTCCGGATCGTCGAGCGGACGAGGTTCGATCAGCACCCGGAAAGCGTACAGATCGGACCCTGCGGGGCGGGTCGCCCCGCGGGGACCACCGGGTTTCGCCGCTGCCCTCGCACCCCCTAGCATCGGTCCGGTGACACGGGAGCTCGCCGATGCCTACTGGCCGGACATCGAACCCGGCCGGGTGACGGTGGCCGTGCCCGTCGGTGCGTTCGAACAGCACGGCCCCCACCTGCCGCTGGACACCGACACCCGGATCGCTTCGTCCGTCGCCTCCGCCGTCGCCGCAGCTCTCCCCGGCGTCGTCGTGGCTCCGCCCGTCACCTACGGGGCCAGCGGGGAACACGAAGGGTTCCCCGGCACCGTGTCGATCGGTGCCGAGGCGACGAAGCTGCTCCTCGTCGAGTACGGCCGGTCGGTGTGCCGGTGGGCGAAACGGGTGGTGTTCGTCAACGGGCACGGCGGCAACGCCCACGCCCTGCTCGAGGCCGTGACCCTGCTGCGCTACGAGGGTCGCGACGCCGCCTGGATCCCGTGTGCGGTCCCCGGCGCGGACGCCCACGCCGGCGTCACCGAGACGAGCCTGCTGCTGCACCTCGCACCCGGCTCGGTGGACCTGAGCCGCGCCGAACCGGGGGCCACCGAACCCATCGGCACACTGATGCCCCGGCTGCGGGAAACCGGTATCGTTTCGGTGTCTGCGAACGGAATACTGGGAGATCCGAGCGAGGCCACAGCGGAACTCGGCGCCCGACTGTTCGCGAATCTGGTGGAACGGGCGACCGCGCAGGTCACCCGATGGTGCCCGGGAACGGAGGGAAGACTTCGGTGAGTCAGGCGACGTCCCCTCGGGCGGCACAGACCCGAACGGCCCGGCTCCCCGACGGCTTCGGAGTGCGCATCGACCCCCGCGTGCGCAGCTACGCCGGCGGCCGCGTCCTCGTCGGCGGCTCACCCACCCGCATGCTCAAGCTCGCCCCCGCCGCCGCGGCCATGATCGACGAGGACTTCCTCGAGGTCGTCGACGCGCAGAGCGCCGCGGTCGCCCGCCGCCTGCTCGACGCCGGCATCGGCAACCCCCGGCCGACGAAGCTGCCGCCCACCTCCGAGGTCACGATCGTCGTGCCCGTGAAGGACAATCCGGCGGGGCTCGACCGGTTGCTGGCCGCCCTCGAGGGCCACGAGGTGATCGTCGTCGACGACGGCTCCGACGTCCCGGTCGAGACCCCCGAGCGGGGTCGTGTCCGGGTGCTCCGGCACGGGACCGCCCGGGGTCCCGCCGCCGCGCGGAACACCGGATTGCAGCAGGCCACAACCGAGTTCGTCGCCTTCCTCGACTCCGATGTGGTGCCGCGGATCGGCTGGCTCGAACGGTCGCTGGGGCACTTCACGGACCCGGCTGTCGCCCTCGTCGCCCCCCGCATCGTCGCCCTCGACCCCGAGAGCGGTGCCCTGGCGCGCTACGAGCACGCGCGGTCGTCGCTGGACCTCGGACGC
>Ga0182741_1002370_pt1 | contig 22139 bp, 21 predicted proteins | sample eDN5th37CBELigOP_FD_128874 | JGI IMG/M metagenome (GOLD analysis project Ga0182741, IMG submission 128874) | Enriched Organic Plus compost microbial communities from Emeryville, California, USA - eDNA 5th pass 37_C BE-Lig OP (version 2) (version 2) ... | reverse complement strand
TGAGCGACGCGCACCACGTCGTCACGGAACTCGCTCGGGTAGGGCTTGGGCACGATGACATCCTTCCAGGCCAGCCCCCCGGGCTAGCCAACTCAGATGTCACCTATCCGTGCAGCAGTCCCAGTCGCCGCAGCTGTCTCACGTGATGCGGCCCGAGCTCATCGAGGGTCGGCGCACCCAGGAGCTGCAGCGTGCGGCGCATCTGCGCCGACAGAATGTCGAGCGCGCGGTCCACGCCTGCGCGTCCGCCGGCCATGAGCCCGTACACGTACGCGCGCCCGATGAGCACGTTGCGAGCGCCCAGCGCCACTGCCGCCACGATGTCGGCCCCCGACATGACGCCCGTGTCGAGCCAGATCTCCACGTCGGCGCCGACCTCGCGCACGACTTCGGGCAGCAGGTGGAAAGGCACGGGGGCGCGGTCGAGCTGACGCCCGCCGTGGTTCGAGAGGACGATGCCGTCGACCCCCGTCGCGGCGATGCGCCTCGCGTCGTGGAGCGACTGCACTCCCTTCACGACCACTTTCCCCGGCCACTGCTCGCGGATCCACGCCAGGTCGTCGTAGCCGAGCCTCGGATCGAACATCGTGTCGACGAGCGCCGCGACGGTGCCGCTCCAGCGGTCGAGCGAGGCGAACGACAGCGGCTCGGTGGTGAGGAAGTCGAACCACCACCGGGGTCGCGGGATCGCGTCGATGACCGTGCGCGGGGTGAGCGTCGGCGGAATCGTCATACCGTTGCGCACGTCTCGCAGTCGAGAGCCGGCGACCGCGGAGTCGACGGTCACGAGGAGCGCGTCGTACCCCGCCGCGGCGGCTCGCTCGACAAGCGCCATCGAGCGTTCTCGGTCCTTCCAGAGGTAGAGCTGGAACCAACGACGGCCATCCCCGCTCGCGGCCGCCACGTCTTCGATCGACGTCGTGCCCATTGTCGAGAGCGTGAACGGGATCCCGAACGCCGCGGCCGCGGCCGCCCCCGCACGCTCCCCCTCACTGTGCATCATCCGCGTGAACCCGATCGGAGCGATCGCGAACGGATGACTGCTGCGGTGGCCCAGCACATCGCGCGACGTGTCGACATCCGACACGTCTGTGAGCACCGTCGGATGGAACTCGACGTCCTCGAACGCCTGACGGGCGCGCCGCAGCGACAGCTCGCTCTCGGCCGCGCCGTCGCCGAAGTCGAAGGCTGCGCGCGGTGTGCGACGCTTCGCGACCCGGCGCAGGTCGTGGATCGTGAGCGCCGCCTCGAGCCGTCGTCGGGTGGGCGACAGCACCGGGCGCTTGAACCGCAGGAGCGGAGCGAGGTCGCGCGGTCTCGGGATACGGCGGGAGGTCATCGACTCAGAAGTACACGGATCCGAGTGCCTCGCGATCGGTCATGTCGACGGGCTCCGCGACTCCGTCGCGCAGGAGCACGAGGCGGTCGCAGTGCTTCGCGAGGATCGTCACGTTCTGGTCGACCCAGAGCAGGCCCGCACCGAGTTCTCGACAGCTTGCGACGGTGCTGGCGGAGATGCTCGCGACAGCGGTGGGCGAGAGGCCGAGGCTGAGCTCGTCGACCATGAGCAGGGTGGGATTCGCGATGAGGCCGCGCGCGATCGCCACCTGCTGCTGCTGGCCGCCGCTCAGCAGTCCGGCCCTGCGGTCCAGCATGGGGACGATGGCCGGGAGCAACTCGAGCACCCGGTCCCGCGCGGCGCGGTACTCGCGTACGCGGCCGCCGATCGCGCCGATCCGGAGATTCTCCTCGACCGTGAGGTTCGCGAACATCCGCCGCCCCTCGGGCACGTGCACGACGCCTCGACCGACCACGGAGACGGGATCGCGCTTGAGCGGCACGCCGTCGAAGTCGAGCCGCCGGGCGGTGCGGGGCAGCAGCCCCGAGATGACCTTGAGCAGCGTCGACTTCCCGGCGCCGTTCGGTCCGGCGACCCCGACGATCTCGCCGGGCGCGACGGAGAGTGAGAGGCCGTGCAGCACCGTCGCCTTGCCGTATCCGACGACGAGGTCTTCGATCTCGAGACCGCGGCCGGTGGCCGCCTGCGCCGCATCCGTGGTCATGACCCCTCCGTTCCTGCGGTCTCCTCGACCGGCTCGGCATCGACGCCCATGAAGGTCGCGGCGATCTCAGGACGTGCCAGCACCTCGGCGGGCTCCCCGTTGCCGATGACGCGCCCGTAATCGAGCACCGTCATCTCGTCGGCGATGTCCAGGATGAATCCGATGTGGTGCGAGATCACCATGATCGTGAGCCCGAACCTGCGGTGGACGTCTTTGAGCGTCGCGCCGAGGCTCTCCATCTGCTTGACCGAGAGGCCCGCCGTCGGCTCGTCGAGCAGCAGCAGGCGGGCGTGGCCCACGAGTCCGCGCGCGATCTCGACCCTCTTCTGCTCGCTCAAGTCGAGGTTCTTCGCGAGGAGTGCGCGACGGCTCTCGTCGATGCCCACCGCATCGAGCGCCCAGTGCGCCTCCGCCTCGAGCGCACGCTCGCGGCGGCCCGTGGCCAGCCGACCGAGCAGGTCGGTCCAGAACGAGCCCTTCTCGTCGGCATCCAGGCCGAGCTTGACGTTGTCGAGCACGTCCAGGTCCGGCACGATGGCGGGCGTCTGGAAGGTCCGGACCACTCCGCGCTGACGGATGCGGTGAGGCGGCATCCCGCGCGTCGACTCGCCGAACACGCGGATGTCGCCTTTCGACGGCACGTACAGACCCGAGACAGCGTTCAGGAGCGTCGTCTTTCCGGCGCCGTTGGGGCCGATGATCGCGTGGACGCTCCCGGCCCGGATGCGCAGGTCCACGTCGGAGAGGGCGACGAACCCGCCGAAGGTGACCTCCACGCCGTCCACCTCGAGCGCCGGGATGTCGGCCTCAGCCTCCGCGGTCTCGTCGACGACGCGGGATGCCCCGCCGACGACGGTCGTCGCGACGTCGGGATCGTGGTCGACGCGGCGCACGCGCGCCGACCGCCTTCGGGCGGCGAAGCGTCCGAGCGCGGGGACCATGCGCGTGATCCACGCCCCGACGCGCTGCAGGAGGCCGTAGATGCCCTCGGGCAGAAGGATGAGGAAGAACAGCAGCACGGCGGCGAACACGACGGCCGAGACGTGGCCGTCCCGCAGCAGGTATCCGGGCAGGATCGTGACGAGGAGCGCGCCGAGTATCGGACCCCCGACCGTGCCGGCACCGCCCACGACGAGCATCGCGAAGATGTTGACGGACTGCTTGATGCCGAAGCCCTCCGGCCCGAGGTACCCCACGACCCCGGCGTACAGCACCCCCGCGATCGCCGCCAGAACACAGCAGTAGGTGAAGGACAGCATCTTCATCCGACGGACGCGGATGCCCGCCGCAGCCGCGACCGCCTCATTGGTCTTCACCAGACGCAGGGCTCGACCGGTCTGCGAGTCGGTGAGCGAACAGGTCACGAACACGACGATGAGCAGCACGACGCACGTGAGCAGGAGGTAGGGCTTGCCGTGCGAGCCGACCAGCTCGTACTCGGGCACGGCGAGCCCGTTGGCACCGCCGAACACCGGGCGAAGCACGTCGCCCATGAGCACCGTCATCGTGAGGTATCCGAAGAACAGCGTCGCGACCGCGATGCCGAAGATCCGGTATCGCACGACGATGCTCCCGAGCAGCAATGCGATGACGCCCGTGATCCCCACCCCCACGACCACCGCGAGTGGTGTGGGGAAGCCGGCATGTATTCGTAAGGCGGATGTCGCGTATGCACCTATCGCGACGAAGGCGGCCTGCCCGAACGAGACCTGCCCGGTGAAGCCCACGAGCACGTCGAGCCCGATCGCCGCGATGGCCCAGGCGACCGCTGCGATGAGGGTGTACTCGAGTGTGGTGTCGAGCGGCAGTGCGAGGCCCGCGACCGTCACCCCACCAGCGATGACGAGGCTCGGGACGAGCGTGCGGTTCTTTGCGTCGCCGATGATCATCGGGAGACCACTCCTTCGTGGACGTTCGAGGTCACAGCCGGACGGCTTCCTGCTTGCCGAGCAGTCCTTGCGGGCGCAGGAGCATGACGATGAGGAGGATGGCGAAGACGACGAGGACGCCGGCTTCGAGGTTGAACGCCACGATGGTGACGTTGGAGATGATTCCGACGATGACGCTCCCGAGGAGCGCGCCGGGAAGGCTCGTGAGTCCTCCGAGCACGATGCCTGTGAACGTGAAGAGGAGGTACGGCTCCATCATCGCCGGAGCGAGGAACGCGCTCGGCGCGAGCAGCACCCCGACGATGGTGCCGAGGACGGCGCTCAGGCCCCACGTGGCGGCGCTCAGCCTCGTGGCGCGCAGTCCGAGCAGCCGCGCAGTGTCGGGCTGCTCGGCGAGGGCGCGGAAGCTGAGACCCGCGCGGGTGTAGCGGAACAGGGCCCACAGCAGCACCATGATGACCGCTGCGACGGCCGCGATGAGCAGGCTCTGCGCCGGGAGCACCACCGAGGCGATCTGGATGCCCTCGCCGTGGACGATCGTGGGGTAGCGGTAGGGCGCCAGTGCGCCCCACCGCCACTCCATGATCGCCAGCAGGAGAAGCGACAGCCCGAGGGTGCGGACCGTGATGTTGAGGTTTCCGGCGCTCGCGCGCGGCCGGATCACGAGGAAGTAGACGATGATCCCGAACACCCCGGACGCGACCAGCGCGATCGGCACCGCCGCCAGCAGCGGCAGGCCGGCGTCGGTGACGAGCGCCCAGGCGACGAACGCGCCGAGAGTCGCGAGCGTCCCCTGCGCGAAGTTCGCCACGCCCGTCGACTTGTACAGCATGACGATGGCGAACCCGATCATGCCGTAGAGCAGGCCGACGGCGACTCCGCTGATCGCGGCCGAGATGTACAGATCCATGTCCTCAGTCCTTCGTGTCGACGGTGCTGCAGCGTTCCCGTCAGCCTGCCGCCGTGCAGCCGCCCACCGCAGAGTCATCCTCGCTGTATGGGCATTGGGCGATGACGTTGAACTCGGAGCCGTCGGGCTGGACGATGTACAGCGTCGCGAGGCCGATGTGGTCCTCGGCGGAGAAGCTCACCGGGGCGAACACGCCGGGTGAGACGTCCTCCTCATTCCACGACTCGATCGTCTCCATGAGGCCCTCGCGGGTGAGCGGCGAGGTCTGCCGGATCGCCTGGACGATTCCCATGGCCGACGCGCATCCGATGTGGGCGATGGGGTCGTTCGCGAAGTCGCCGTCGGCGAGCAGCTCGATGCACTCGTTGTCGGGAGCGGCGGGCAGCTGGGTCGCCGAGCCGAGGTAGAGGTGCTCAGCGGCCGCGACGTTGTACGAGTTGAGGAAGGAGCCCGCGACCGCGGCGCTCGTGCCCAGGACTCCCTTGGCCGGGAGTGCGTTCTGGTCCACGAGCGCGTTGACGAACTTGGCGCTGTCGCTGCCGCCGGTGCTGATCACGACGAAGTCGGGCGCCGCTTCCTTGATCTGGAGCGCGATCGGCGTGTAGTCGGTCGTGCCGAGCTGGGCGACCGCCGAGCCGACGAACTCGCCGCCGCCCTGCTCCGCCGCCTCGCGGGCGCGCTCGATCGCCGACTCGTACTCGCCGAGCGGGTTGACGACCACGAAGATGCTCCCGGCGCCGAACTCCTCGAAGCCGTAGTGCACGAGCGCCGCCGTCTGGTCCTCGTACAGGGGCAGGATCTGGAAGACACCAGGGGCGGCGGGCTTGACGACCTCCGCGACGCCGTTGGTCGGGAACAGGAACGGCATTCCCGCGGAGCTCAGTGTCTTGTACACCGCGGCGGCCGTCGCGGACCCACACGCGCCGACCATGGCGAACTTCTTGTCGATGAAGCCGCGCACGTTCGCGAGCGCGCGCTGCGGGTCGTATGCGTCGTCGATCACCTCGAAGTCGATCTTGCGACCGTCGATGCCGCCCTCGGCATTGACCTTGTCGAAGTAGAGCTTCGCCGCATCCGTGCTGGGTGCGCAGCTCGCGGCACCGGGACCGCTGAGCGTCTGGGACGCGGCGAGATAGATGGTGTCCTCTGTGACGCCGACCTCGGCGTCGCTGTCGCCCCCGGCGCCCACGGCTCCCCCGCCGGAGCAGGCTGCGAGGATGAGGGCCAGTGCCGCGACGCCCACTGCGAGGGGCGTGAACTTCCGAGCGGATGAGATCCGCATTGACCTGCCTCCTTTCGCCGCCCCGTCGGCGACGGGGACGGGCACTTCGGGTCACGTCCACGGCGACACGCCGGTCGGCGCACCGTCGCGCGGAGGACTCTTCCTCATTGCCACGATCTCGCAGACGACTGAGGCGACGCCCCGCCGACGGCCGTAGCCGAGAGAGGCGTCTATGCACTCGGTCGCTCGCAGGTCGAGGGACGTGGAAGCTACACAAGCAGCGGATATTCGAATTGTCAATACATTTTCGGGAAAAACTCGCGACCGATGCGGCTCGAGTCCGCCGCGCCGCTGAAGAATGCTCTGAGCGCCGACCAAGAGATTCGAATTCATTCCCGATCTGCGAAACGTGCGTTAGCCTGGCTGGGACATCGAGGTCGAAGGGAGCAATGTGGCCACATCATTCCGCGAGATCGCCCGAGGCATCGGGTTCACTGAAGGCCCGGTGTGGCTCGGCGAAGGACGACTCGCAGTCACGAGCATGTCCCGAGGACAGATCGTCACCCTCACCCTCGACGGCACCCCTGACACATCCGTCGAACGAATCGTGGAAACCGGTGGGGGGCCGAACGGTCTCGCCCTGGGGCGCGACGGCCGGCTCGCCGTGCTGCAGAACGCGCAATTCCGCACCCGCTCGCTGCGCCCCGTCAGCGCCGGGATCCAGGTGGTCGACGGCGACGTGGTGACTGATCTCGTCATCCCGGCGAGCGTTGCGCCCAACGACGGGACCTATGGACCAGACGGCGCCCTCTGGTACACCGACCCGGGCACCGACCAGGAGCGCGGTCTCGCACCGCGCGTGCGCCGATGGGACCCCGCCACCGACGACGTGACGACCGTGGCCGAGGGCATCGCCTTCCCGAACGGCCTCGCATTCGACGCGGACGCGAGCGCGCTGTTCGTCGCAGACTCCCATGGGGACCGCATCGTCCGGCTCCCCATGGAAGGCGCCACGCTCGGAGACGCCGAGACGTTCGCGGAGATCCCCGGGACCGAGCCGGACGGGATCGCCTTCGACGCCGGCGGCAACCTCTACGTCGCCGCGTTCGCCTCGGACGAGGTCGTCGTCATCGACCCGACCGGCTCCGTCGCCGATCGACTCCCCACCGGCGAGGGATCGCGGCCGACCAATCTCTGCTTCGCGGGCGACGATCTGCGGACGCTCGTCGTCACACTCGCGAGCGGCGGGCGCGTCGTCGCGGTGGACGACCTGGCCGATGGGCTTGCGCTGTGACCGTCTCGACCGTTCGGCTGATCGACGCCCACCACCATCTGTGGGATCGACGGCGCGCCTCTTACCCCTGGCTCGGTCCGCACCTGCCGCTCCTCGATCGCGAGGTGCTGTTCGGCGAGCTCCAACCGCTGCTCTCACGAGCCGGCGTGACCGCCACCGTGCTGGTCCAGGGCGCCGACAACGACGCCGATACCGACTTCCTCCTCGACCAGGCCGCAGAGCACGAAGAGATCGCGGCCGTCGTCGCGTGGATTCCGCTCGACGAACCCGATCGCGCCGCCCGCCGGCTCGCCGAGCTTCGCCGGCACCCCAAGTTCCGGGGAATCCGCCACGGGATCAACGCGGAGCCGGACCCGGACTGGATCCTGCGCCCGGCGGTCTCCGAGGGGCTGCGCCTCCTCGAGGACGAGGGCGTCCCCTTCGACTACGTGCCGGTGCGCCGACGCCACCTCGAGCTCGTGCCGGAGCTCGTGGAACGACACCCGCGCCTGCGCATCGTGATCGACCACCTTTCGAAGCCGCCCGTGCGCCGCGAGGAGCGTGAGCCGTGGTGGACCAGCATCGCGCGCGCGGCGGAGTCGCCCACAGTGTGGGCGAAGGTATCCGGGCTCATGCCCGCCGGGGGCGATTTCACCGTGTGGTCGCCCGACGACCTGCGTCCGTTCGTCGACCGTGCCGTAGAGGCGTTCGGCCCGTCACGACTCATGTGGGGCAGCGACTGGCCGGTGATCGACCTCGCAGGCGGCTACGAGCGAGCCCTCGACGCGGCCCGCGCGCTCACCGCGGACTGGAGCGATGCGGATCGTGCGGCGCTGTTCCACGACACAGCCGCGGCGTTCTACGGGATCGAGCAGTGATGGGCACGCGCGGACTCGCGATCGTCGGGGCCTCCCAGAGCGGCATCCCCTGGACGGAGTGGCTCATCGAGAACCTCGTCCGACACGGCTACCCGGGCGAGATCTTGCTGGTCAATCCCCGACGCGAGACCGTGCTCGGACGGCCGTGCTACCCCGACCTCGACGCTCTGCCCGCGGCCCCCGAGGTCGCCGCACTCCTCACGAACGCCGATCAGGTGCTCGTCCAGCTCGAGCGGCTCGTGGAGCGCGGATGCTCGCGCTTCCTCGTCGTCTCGAACGGCTTCGGCGAGCTCGGCACCGACGAAGGCCGCGCCCGTGAGGCCCGTCTGCGTGAGCTGTGCGCGGGTCGCGAGCTGCTGCTCGTCGGACCCAACGGGGTCGGCTTCGCGCTCATGCACGAGCGCCTGTGCGCGATCGCGGAGCCGATCGCCCACGGGCTCGTCCCAGGTGACGTGTCGCTCGTGAGCCAGAGCGGCGGACTCACGGCGGCAGCGCTGCGGGCCGTGCACAGCGAAGGACTCGGCATCGACTTCGCGGCCTCGCTCGGCAACGGTGCCGTGCTCGACATCGCCGCATCGCTCGAGTTCGCGATCTCCCGCCCCACCACGCGGGTCGTGCTCGGCGTCGTGGAGTCGCTCGCGAACCGCGAGGCGCTCGAGCGCGTCGCGACGCGGGCCCGTGCGGGAGGCAAGACGGTGGCGCTCCTCCTGCTCGGCGCGTCGGAAGCCGGCCGCGGCGTCGCGGCCTCCCACACGGGGGCGGTCGTGAACGAGCAGCGCACGGTGGGTGCGTGGCTGCGCAGTCTCGGGGTGGTGACCGTCGCCACGATCGAGGAACTCGCCCGCGTGGCGTCGCTCTCGGCGATCCTCTCCCCCGATGACGCGCGCGGCGGATTCGTCGCGACCCTGTCCGGCGGTGGCGCGGGTCTCAGCGCCGATCTCGCGGCGCACCACGGCGTGCCGCTCTCGCGGCCCTCCCCGCCCACCGCGGAGAGGCTCCGCGCCGCGCTGCCGCCGGGAGCGTACGTCGGCAACCCGCTCGACATCAACACGGGGGACGCCGCTGCCGTCTACGCGGCGCTCGGCGACGATCCGGCCGTGCGTTTCCTCATCGAGCCCTGGCAGCTCCCCTGGCCGACGGAGAGCCCCGAGTATCACTGGCAGCGGGCGGGCATGGAGCGTCTGCGCGAAGTCTCCCGTTCGACGGGTCTGCCGGTCCTCATCGCGAGCGTCGCGCATCAGCCGGTCTCCGACTGGATGCGTGAGTTCGCGAAAGGCACCCGGGTCTGGGTGGCCCCCGACCTCGATCTCACGCTCGCCGCCCTCGGGCGGCTCGCCCTCCCGCCGCGCGCGGACGACGACCTTCCCGGCCCATCCTCGTCGACGGGATCACGGACGATGTCGCGCGGCATCGTCGCCGAGGCAGCGGCTCGCGAGCTGCTGCGCGCGGCGGGCCTCCCGGTCGTCGGCGGAGCCGAAGCGGCTGACGAGTCCGAGGCCGAGCGGGTCGCCGCGACCCTCACCGGTCCCTTCGCGGTGAAGCTCTCGCTCGCATCGGTCGCGCACAAGGAGCGGGTCGGCGGGGTGGCGCTCTCCGTCCCTGCCGAGGGCGTCGCCGCCGCATGCGGCCGCATCAAGGCGAACGCGATCGCCGCCGGCGTGTCCGACGGCTCGGATGTGCGGTTCCTCGTCACCGAGATGGTGTCGGGGCCCGAGCTGCTCGTGGGCGTGGTGCGCGATCCCCTCGCAGGACTGAGCCTCACTGTCGCGGTGGGCGGCTGGGCGGCCGAGGCGGGAGCGGTGTTCGGGACGATTCCGCTCGCGTCCTCGCCGTCGATCGCCGACCACGTCGCCGGATGGCGCCTGCCCCGATTGATCGGGTCGGAACGTGCGGAAGGTTTCGTGGGCTTCCTCGAGCGGCTTGCCGATGCGGCACGGACAGACCTCACGGATTTCCGCGAGATCGAGCTCAACCCGGTGATGCTCACGGCGCGCGGTCCGCTCGTGGTGGACGCGCTCCTCGTGGAGTGACGAACCTGCCGGAACGGCACAGCCGCGGGCTCAGAGGGCGTCGACCGACGCGGTGCCGGCCAGCACGCGTCCCGCACCCTCCTTGTCGAGCCAGAGCTCGATCGTCGCGACCCCGTCCTCGATCGAGGCGACGCGTCCGCCCGCTTCGACCTCGTCGCCTGCCACGACGCTGCCCAGGAAGCGGCATTGGAACCGCCGGACGCGCGCCGGATCCCCGATGACCGAGAGAAGGGCATTGAGAGGGTAGGCCATGTTGAGCGTGCCCTGGTTTATCGGGCGGTCGCCCATCCCGAGGGCGGCGGTGTGCGCGGGGTCGAAGTGGATCGGGTTCGGGTCCGCCATGATCAGCGTGAAGATCTTCATGTCGGCCAGCTCGACGGTGAGCCGAACGACCGGGAGCTCCTGACCCACGACGAGGCGGCTCATGCGGCGCTCCGGCGCGGGAAGACGAAGGTCTGCTCCGAGACCGCGGCCACGACGCCTTCCGGATCGACGAGCTCGAGACGGAACGTCATGAGGTCCATGAGGCCGGCTCGGCGCCCCTCGCGGCGGACCAGGTCGACGACTCCGCCGCGGACGACGTACTCCGTGTCTGCGCGCAGCGGCTGGTGCTGTTCCATCACCGTCTCCCCGAAGACCGTGCCGTCGTGCGCTCCCGCTCCGACAAGAGCGGTGAGGTCGTCGATCGAGACACCCATCCCGCGAAGCGCGCCGAGAAGGATCCAGACCGGATGCAGCACCGGGGCCTCTATCGGCGGCGCGTGCATCGCGTCGTGCGAGAGCCAGCGCTCGTACTCGGGCACGCTGAAGGTGCCGCCCGGAAAGGCGTGATTCACCACACGGGATCGAAGCTCGTCGATGTCGGGAATGCTCATTCCGCCTCCTCGCGATAGTCGCCGTTCTCCCAGCCCTCCCGCAGCGCGAACTTCTGGATCTTCCCCGAGGTCGTCAGCGGGAAGGCATCGACGAAGAACCAGCGCGACGGCACTTTGTAGCCGGTGATCTCCCGGCGGAGTCGATCGGCGAGCTCGCGCGCGGTGCAAGACGAGTCCTCTCGGCGAACGAAGGCCGCGACGACCTCGCCGTAATAGTCGTCGGGCAGGCCGATGACGGCCGCCTCGAGCACTCCCGGAAGCTTCGCGAGGTGGTCTTCGATCTCGCGAGGGTAGACGTTCTCACCGCCGCGGATGATCATCTCCTTCGCACGACCCGCCATCGCGACGACACCCCGCTCGTCCATGGAGCCGAGATCGCCGGTTCGGAGCCAGCCATCGGCGCGGAATGCGCGCGCGGTCGCGGCGGGGTCGCCGAGGTAGCCCGCGAACGTGTGCGGTCCACGGGTCTCGATCTCTCCGACCCCGCCATACGGCACCTGCAGTCCGGTCGCCGGGTCGATCACGCGCACCGAGACCCCGGGGAGCGGTCGGCCGATTGTGTTGATGAGGTCGTGGTCGTCATCGCCCGCACTCGTCGCCGACACCATCGGCGCTTCGGTGAGCCCGTAGCCGACAATCGGCACGATGCCGTGCTCGCGCACGCGCCGCGCGAGCTCCGGCGGGATCGGAGCGCCGCCGAGCATGATCGAGTGCAGCGACGACGTGTCGCGCTCACCCCAAGAGGGGTGCCGCAGCATCGCCCACATGAGCGTGGGGACGATGTTGAGAGTGGACACGCGCTCCTCGGCGATGAGCTGCACAGCGAGCTCCGCATCGAACGAGCGCACCGTGACCAGGGCACCGCGCAGACTGAGTGTGCCGATCGCGGCGACCACGCATCCGGCGAGGTGGAACATCGGGAGGACGGCGAGCCACACCGTGCGGTCGGCCGACGCCCCGGCGATGTTCGCGGCACCGACGGTCACGTTGTCGGTGATGGCAGCGTGCTCCAGTACAGCGCCCTTGGGCGCACCCGTCGTCCCGGATGTGTAGAGCACGTACGCGGGTGCATCCGGTTCGACCTCGGGGAGAGGCGCGGCGTCGTCGACGCCCTCGACGTAGGCGTCCCATTCCTCGAGATCGACGACGGTGCGCAGACCGGGCAGATCGGCTGCGAGGTCCTGGGCGTCGGAGAGCAGACGGTGGCCCCGGAAGTCCGGGACGGCGAGGCAGCCGACGACCCCCGCGTGCTCGAAGGCATAGCGCGCCTCGGCGGGACGGAACGCCGGGTTGACGGTCACGACGACGAGGCCCGCGAGTGCGGCGCCGTATTGCGCGATCACGTACTCGGGGATGTTCGGCGCCCAGATCGCGATGGTCTCGCCGGGCGCGAAGTCCCGCAGCAGTGCTCGCGCGGTGCGCTCGGCAGCGCGCAGCAGTTCGGAGTAGGTCCAGCGTCGACGACCCGGTGAGGCGATCCCTTCGACGAGGGCCGTCCGGTCCGGAACCTCGGCCGCGATGCGGCGCAGCATCCGACCCACCGTCTCGTGCCGGGCCGGCATTGTCCGGGGGCTCTCGGCGAAGGATCCTGTCATGGCGTGGAGATCGTCCTCACTCGCTCGCGGGTCACCGGCGCACACTCACCCTATTGGCTGATATTCGAAACGTCAATTAGTTTCGAATATCATCCCGTCAGTCCCACCGCAGAGACCGACCCGTCCGCCGCGAGGCGCGCGGCGAGCTCGCGCTTGAGGATCTTGCCGCTCTCGGTCATCGGCCACGACTCGACCAGGTGCACCTCTCGGGGGACTTTGAAGCTTGCCATCACGCCGGCGCAGTGCCCGATGATCGCCTCCGGATCGAAGGTCCGACCCGGATGCAGCGAGACGAAGGCGACCGGCACCTGACCGAGCCGCTCGTCCGGTCGTCCGACGACCGCGACCTCGGAGATGCCGTCGATCCCGCGGATCACCCGCTCGACCTCCGCCGCGGAGACGTTCTCGCCCCCGGGCTTGATCATGTCCTTGATCCGATCGACGAAGTAGAGGTTCCCGGCATCGTCCAATCGCCCGATGTCACCGGTGTGGAACCACCCGTCGGAGTCGATCGCCGCTGCAGTCGCCGCGTCATCGCGGAAGTAGCCGAGCATGACCGACCAGCCGCGCACGACGATCTCGCCCTCGACTCCGGGCGTTGTCACCGGCGGCGCGCTCGGCTCGGGCCGGAGGGCTACCTCGACGCCTGGAATCGCGCGACCGCAGGAGTGCAGCCACACCGCTTCGGGGTCGTCGAGCGAATTGATGGTCGTCGTGCCCGCTGTTTCGGTGAGCCCGTAGATCGTCGTCATGACGGGCACGCCCATCTCGCGACTGATGACGCGCCGCAGCTCCGGCGTGCCACCCGACCATGCCTTGGTGAGGGTCGCGAAGTATTCCGGACGATAGCCGGGGTGGGCGAGCTCCATCGCGTACATCGCCGCCTGCCCCGTTCGCACGGTGCAGCCGTACTTGGGTACCAGCTCGAAGACCGCCTCGGGGGTGTAGCGCTCGGGAACGATCATCGTCGGACCCGCCCCCAGTGCCATGAGCGTGGTCGCGACCGATCCGCCGACGTGGTACATCGGCTGTGTCGAGAAGTAGACGTCGGCGGCGGTGACCTCCATGCGCTCCGCGAGGTACCAGGTCGCGCCGAGAGTCGCGCGACTCGAGAGCAGCGCGCCCTTCGGGAAGGCGCTCGTGCCCGAGGTGAACTGCAGGAGCACGGCATCCGTCGCGCGACCGGCGATAGGAGGAACAGGCGCCGAATCCCCGAGGGCGAGCAGCTCTGCCCACGTTCGTCGACCGCACCCTCCTGATTCCGGAGCGGGCCGAAGGGGGACGGCCGGGGCATCGATCGTCACCAGCTCTGGGACGCCGCCTGCGGCAGCCACGAGGTCGACGTAGTCGGTGACGTGATACTTCCCGATGAGCACCATCACGGCGGGCTCGGCAAGGCCGAGGACGAAGCCCAGCTCGTCCTCCCGATATCGCGTGTTGATCGGCACGATGATCGCGCCGACGTGACTGCACGCGGTCTGCAGGATCGGCCACATCGCGCTGCCCGGGGCGAGCGCGGCGACACGATCCCCGTGACGGACTCCGAGCGCGGCCAGTCCCGCCGCGACGCGGTGCGACGCCTCGCGCCACTCGGCGAAGGTGAGCGCCTGGTGCCAGCCGGGGCCCTCGAAATGGAATGCGACTCTGTCGCCGTGCCGATCCGCTGCCGATTCGAGCGCCTCCGCCCAGGACTGGTCGAGGATCGCGGCGAGAGGGGCCGTCGGCGAGGTCATCCTCGTTCCCCCAGGTAGGCGCGGACGATGTCGTCGAATGAGGCCTCGGACGACAGGCCGAGTCGCTCGGCGCGGTTCGTCGCGAAGCGCGCGGGCCAGCTCGCGACGATCGCCTCGATCCCCGGATCGCGTTCCCAGCGGATGAGCCTGCTCGTGCCCGCTCCGGCAACGCGGTCGAGGGCCGCAGCCATCTCGCGCGGAGTCGTGGTCAGTCCCGGCAGATTCATCGCCGTCCGGCTTCCCCACGAGGCGTCGTCGGCGCGCGCTGCGGTGACGATTCCGTCGACGGTCGCGCGCGGCGAAGAGACGATGATCGGCAGATCGGGATCCACCGGGCACACCGCTTCGATCCCGGCGAGAGGTTCCCGGATGATCCCGGAGACGAAGCTCGACGCCGCCGCGTTCGGAGCCCCGGGCCGCACGGCCACGGTCATGAGGCGCACTGACCGGCCGCGGACGAACCCCTTTCGCGTGTAATCCGCGACGAGGTGCTCCCCGATGAGCTTCTGCACGCCGTAGCTGGACTGCGGGACCGGCAGCGTGTCGTCACCGACGACGTCGGGTGGCGGCAGGTGCGGGTCTGCGCCGAAGACAGCGAGCGAGCTGGAGAAGACCACGACCGGGGAAGTGCCCCATGCACGCGCCCGTTCGAGGAGGGCGCGCGTGGCGTCGATGTTGACGCGCATGCCGAGATCGAAGTCGTTCTCGGCCGCGCTGCTCACGACAGCCGCGAGGTGCACGACGAGGTCGGCCGGCTCGAGCGTGGCCACGGTCTCGGCAAGGTCGCCGAGCCGCAGCTCGATGAGCGGGTCGTCCGCGAGGTCTCCTGCCGGCGCTGCCAGATCGACGAGGGTGACCCGATCTGCGCCCTCCTCGAGAAGTCGCCTGGCGACAAGCTGGCCGAGGAAGCCCGCGCCTCCCGTCACGATCGCCCGCATCCGCGTCTCCGATCATTCGCACATCAATGTGTCATTCGAATATACAAGGTTCACAGATTGACGCCGCGGTTTAGCGAAACCGGCTGATACTCTGGGCGGCATGAAGAGCGGTCCGGCCAAAGACACCATGGCGGTTGCGGTCCGTGACCGCATGCGCGCCGACATCCTCGGCGCTCGCCTGAAGCCCGGGCAGCGGCTCATGTTCGCCGAGTTGAGCGAGCGCTACGGCGTCAGCGTGGGCGTGACCCGCGAGGCGCTCACCTGGCTGTCGAGCCAGGGACTCGTCAAAGCGGTCGCCCACCAGGGCTACATGGTCACCCCGCTCAGCGTGTCCGAACTCGACGAGCTCACCGACGCCCGCCTGCTCATCGAGCCGGAGGTGCTCAAACTGTCGATCCGCAACGGCGACACCGAGTGGGAGGGCCGCATCGTGGCGGCCCATCACGTGCTGAGCCGCACCCCCTCGTCGGCTGAGGGCTCCGACCCAGATGACGACGAAGCCCAGGACGCGTGGGCGGAGGCCCACGCCGCGTATCACGAGGCGCTCTTCTCCGCCTGCAGGAACGGGCGCCTCATGCAGGTCGTCCGGACATTCTCCGAGGAGGCGGCCCTGTACCGCCGCTGGTCGGTCTCACTCGGACACATCAACTATGAGGCGACCGCCGAGCACCGCGCGCTGCTCGAGCACGCGCTCGCCCGCGAGGCCGAGGAGGCCGCAGAAGTGCTGCGGCAGCACATCGGGCATACCCGGCAGATGCTCAAGGAGTACGTCGAAGAGGAAGGCTGAGCCTGATCTTCGAATCTGTCTTGACAATTCGAACTCAGCCTGCTCGGATGGGGCCTCGTGGGACGAGAGAACACGAGCGCTGCTGAAATCCGATCGAGCGTGCGCAACGCCGTCGCCGGTCGTATCCTCGCCGTGCTCGATGACGACCCGACGGGGTCGCAATCGGTGCGCGGGGTCGAGGTGGTCACCGCATTCGACGAGGACGCCTACGCCGAGGCGATCGACGACGACCGCGCCGCCCTCTTCGTGCTCACCAACACGCGCGGTCTGCCGGAGGAGGAGGCCATCGCGCTCACGGAGCGGGTCGCCGATCAGCTGCTCGCCGTCGCCGCTCGCCTCGGACGCGAGCTCGACCTCGTGAGCCGCAGCGACTCGACGCTTCGCGGTCACGTCCTCCCCGAGATACGCGCGCTCGACGCCGCACGTCGGCGCGCGGTCGGAGCGGGGTTCGACGGGGTGCTCCTCGCTCCGGCCTTCTTCGAAGCGGGACGCACCACCGTCGACGACATCCACCTCGTGCGCGTCGATGGCGTCGATGTGCCTGCCGGCGACACCGAGTACGCACGGGACAGGACGTTCGGGTACCGCTCAAGCAACCTCAAGGAGTTCCTCGCCGAGAAGTCTGACGGCGCCATCCATCCGGCGGACGTCATCTCGCTCTCCCTCGACGACATCCGAGGGGGCGGACCCGATGCGATCGCCGCGCGGCTGACCGCGCTGCACGGCGGCGTGTTCGTCGTCGTCAACGCCGAGACGGACGAGGACTACGACATCGTCGCCCTCGGTGTCGCCCGCGCACGAGCTGCCGGAAAAGCTCTGCTCGCACGCTGCGGACCGTCCTTCGTGCGCGCCCTCGCAGGGATCGAGCCCGGCGAACCGCTCCGCGCCGCCGACGTCTGGCCTGCGGGACGTCGTCCCGGGCACGGCCTCGTCGTCGTCGGATCGCACGTGAGCGGCACGACGCGCCAGCTCGCCCGGCTGCGCGAGCGGGTGGCCGTGCGAGAACTCGAGCTCGACGTCGCCCGCGTTCTCAGGGGCGACGCCGAGCGCGACGCCCACGTTGCGGAGCTCGCGGACCGGGCGGCCTCGGCGCTGGCCGACGGCAGCGTCGTCATCGCGACGAGCCGCGAGCTCGTCCCGGGGCAGGACCGCGCCTCGAGCCTCACCATCGCGCGCCGCGTCTCCGACGCGCTCACCGCTGTCGCCGCGGCGGTCCTCCCCGCCCGGCCGGCCTGGGTCGTCGCGAAGGGCGGGATCACCTCGCATGAGACCGCGGTCGCAGGCTTCGGCGTGCGCCGCGCCGAAGTCGTCGGTCAGCTCGGGCGCGGCATCATCTCCCTCTTCCGCCCCGTCGATTCGCGACCTGAAGCGCTCGGCATGCCCTACGTCGTGTTCGCGGGCAATGTGGGCACCCCCGACTCGCTCGCCGATGTCGTCGAGTTGCTGGAGACGCCCGTGCCGTGAGCTGTGCTCAGTCTGGCGCCGACTGCGCCGCCTCGTCCGGGTGGTTCGGCGTCCAGCCCAACCACCCGTCCTCCGACGGAACGACGCTCTAATCCCCGCACGCGAACACGGTGTCGAACGTGTACACGTCCGGCGCGCCATCGATCGCATAGCTCGGCGCGGACTGCCGGCTGGCCTCCGTGCACACGCCCGGGTCCAGCGACGAGGAGCTCGTCACGAGGACGACGGCGGCGGCATCCGGCCGAGTCGACTCTGTGATGCGGATGCTGCGCGCATCGTCCGGGATCCACTCAGCGCGTGCCGGCGAAGACTCGGGCGCTGCCGCGAGATCTTCGTAGCTCGACGACCTCTGGTGATGCGCGAGCTCGTCGATGACGGCGCAACCCGACAGGGCGAGCGCGGCGACACCCGCGACAGCGAGGGCGGAGACACGGGCGAGGACGAGATGGGGTTTCGGCATGACTCCAGCCTCGTCATCCGGTGACCTCGACGAATCAGCCGCGCGATGGATCGCCCTGCGCCTCGCGGATGATCTTCGATACCCGCACCGGTCGGCGCCGCCGCCCGTGGGACGGGCCCCGACCGCGCGATCGGCCGTCAGCGCCCCGACACGCGCTCGCGCCAGTCCTCCGGAACGCGACCCTCCGGGCCCGGCGACGGTTGCGATTCGGGGCGGCTCAGCGGTGGCGTGAGCTCAGGCGCGTCGATATACGTCTCATCCGCGTAGTCCCAGAACCACGACTCGCCCGGCTCGAAGCTGCGTGCGTACCGGTGCCCTGTGCCGCGGAAGTGGGCGGTCGCGTGCTTGCCGGGGGACTGATCGCAGCATCCGATGTGTCCGCACACCGCGCACCGCCGCAGATGGAACCACCACCCGCCCTGCACATCGCACTCGGCGCAGCCGGTGCCGGACGGCGGGACCGTCGGATCGATGTCGCTGAGGCTCATGGGCGTCCTCGTGGTGTCGGTGGGCGGGGTCGGGGCGAAGCGCTCCGCCAGCCTATGAGAGCGAACCGGATGCCGCGACCGCCGTCACCCGATCGGCTCCGCCGTCTCGCGCGCTGCGCGCGCCGACGACCGCACTGCGCCGACGCTCGCCGCGATCACGAGGGCGATGCCCGCGATCTCGAGCCAGGTGAGGTTCTGGCCGAGCAGGAGGAAGCCGGCGAGCGAAGCGGTCGCGGGTGCGAGGCTCATGAGGATCGCGAACACCGCAGCCGGGAGCCGCCGCAGCGCGATGAGCTCGAACGCGTAAGGGATCGTGGACGAGAGGACCGCGACACAGGCACCGAGCCCCAGCAGCTCCAGCCGGAGGAGGGCGGAGCCTGCCGACGCGATCCCGAAAGGGACTGAGATGATCGCGCCCACCGTCATCGCGAGGGCGAGGCCGTCGAGCTTCGGGAACTCCCGCCCCACGCGAGCGGACGCGAGGATGTAGAAAGCCCAGCTCGCGGCGGCGCCTGCCGCGAAGACGACGCCCAATGGATCCAGGCGCTCCCAGCCGCCGCCGCCGAGCGCGACGACCCCCGCGAGCGCGAGCGCGGCCCACAGCCACGCCGACGCCCGCCGGCTCGCGACGATCGACAGCACGAGCGGTCCGAGCACCTCGATCGTGACGGTGACACCCAGCGCGAGCCGTTCGAGCGCGAGGTAGAAGAGCGCGTTCATCGCGGCGAGCACGAGACCGAAGAGCGCGACCGATGTCCAGCCGCTCCGTGAATGCCCGCGGAGCGACGGCCGCGCGATCAGCATGAGCACGAGCGCCGAGAACACAAGCCGGAGCATGACCATGCCGATCGGCCCGACATCGTCGAACAGCAGCACCGCGAGCGACGCGCCCACCTCTTGGCACGCGAGACCGGCAATGACCAGGAGGATCGCCGGGGACGCCCCGGGGCGGCTCACTGCTGGGGCTCAGCGGTGGGGACCGGGCACACCGCGGCCTGCGCGATCGTGCCGTGGTACTGCTCCGCGGTCCACGGCAGGCCCGCTTCGGGAAGCGACTCTCCCGACGCCGGAGGCGCCTTCGACGCGATCGCGGCGAGCTCCCACCCCAGGTAGGCGGCGATGTTGCCGCTGGTCGCGGAGTTGTTGAGGACGACCGCGACCGTGAGCCCGCTGTTCGGGTCGGACCACGCCGACACCGCGTATCCGGGAACCGAGCCGAACTGGCCGATGAGCGGCCCGGCCAGCACAGCGCCCCCGTCGGCTGAATACCATGTCGGCGCACCGTCGTACATCGGCTTCGGGTCGTCGAAGCGGTCGATCTCTTCGGGGTCGAGGGCGCTTCTGGCGAGCGCCTGCACGTAACGACCGACGTCGTCGATGTCGGAGACGATTCCCGCGTCGGCGTAGCCGACGCTCGGCGAGAGCTCCGTGATGTCGAGCGGATCGGTGCAGTTGAGCTCCCCGTCCTCGCCGGGCAGCGAGTGATGACCGCGCAGCACGGGAACGCCGTCGGCGACGGCGGTGGTCGACGCCGACGGAAGAGCCGTCGCGTCGAGCCCGAGCGGACTCGCCACATGCTCCGCGATGAGGGCGGACAGCGAGCTGTTCGTCGCGCGCTCGAGTGCGAGGCCGAGCAGCACGTACCCCGCATCCGAATTCACGAATGCGGTCCCCGGCTGGACGTCCTGCGCCTGACCGACCCCGTAGCTCGCAAGCTCGCGCGGATCCCACCTGCGGGTCGGGTTGGTGAGCCACAACGGGGTCAGCGTGTCGCCGTATGAACCGATGCCCGACGTGCCGTCGCACAGTTGCCGGAGAGTCACGTTCGAAAGGTCGGGGAACCCCGACACGTAGCCGGATACGCTGTCATCGAGCGAGACGGTCCCCGCCGCAGCGACATCGAACAGCACATCGCACACCATGGGCCGCGTGAGGCGGGCCGCCCGGAAGCGCATCTCGGCCGTGACCTCTGCCCCGTCTGTCGGCGACTGCGTGCCGAGGCCGGCGATCCAGCTGCCGCTCCACGGCGCCCAGACGCCGACGATCGCACCGGATGCGCCGGCCGCCGCCATCGCGTGCTCGGCCGCCGCCTGCAGCTGCTGCACCGTCTCTTCGGGCAGTGCACGATCGACCTGGGGCGGCAGTTCGACGGTGACCTCTTCGGGGATCGCGCACCCGGCGAGGCCGATCGCGAGCACGACGGCGGCAGCGAAGGCGGCGACGACACGGTGCCGTCGGTGACCTCGGTGCATGCTCACCCCCCGATGATCGTCACTCATTCAAACACAGCGCGCGCAGAGTCGACGAAGCCGATCCGTAGGCTTGACACATGACGCACCGATTCGACGACGCGGCGATTGCCGGAGTGCTCGGCCACATGAACGGCGACCACGCCGACGACAACGCTCTGATCGCTCGGGCGTTCGCCGACGGGCGCGACGTCGTCTCGGCGGAGATGGCCGGCTTCGACGGCGCGGGCGGCGACTGGAAGGCGACGCTCGCCGACGGAACGACCCTCGATGTGCGCGTTCCGTGGCCGGATGGCGAGATCACCGAACGTCGCGAAGTCCGTCGACAGATCGTGGCGCTCTACGACGAGTCCTGCCGGCGTCTCGGAATCGAACCGCGGCCCCACGACTGAGTCCGTTGCCCCGATCGGGAATCGAGGTAGGTAAGGCTGTCCTAACGGCCCTACAATGACGCCATGCCCGATGTCATCCCGTTCTCCGTCGCCCTGCGCGAGCGGTCCAGCGCAGCGCACTCCTCGAGCGAAGGCGCCGACTTCATGTCGGACCTCATGAAGGGCGACGGCACTCGCGACGACTACATCGCGCTCGTCGCCCAGCACTGGTTCATCTACGACGCGCTCGAGCGCGCGGCGGAGCGGATGCGGCGCGACCCCGTGGCATCCGCCTTCATCACAGACAAGCTGACGCGCCTTCCCGCTCTCGAAGCCGACCTCGAGTTCCTCATCGGGCCCGACTGGCGGGACCGGATCGAGCCGCTGCCGACGACGCGACGGTACGTGGAGCGCATCGAGAAGGTCGGCTCGACGTGGGCGGGCGGGTTCATCGCACACCACTACACGCGCTACCTCGGCGATCTGTCGGGCGGCCAGTTCATCGGCAAGCTCATGGCCCGCCGCTTCGGGTTCGAGACGAACGGGATCGGGTTCTACATCTTCCACGACATCGCCGACCCGAAAGCGTTCAAGGACGTTTACCGCAAGCAGCTCGACGCCGCACCGTGGGACGCGGCCGAGAAGGAGCGCGTGATCGAAGAGGTGCTGCTCGCATACCGCTTCAACACCGAGCTCTTCGAAGACCTCGCGGCAGCGAAGGCCGCGAGGGACGCCGTTGCGGTCGCCTGACCGACTCGCCCTGACGAGCGACGTCAGGCGCGGGTCGCCTGGCGCGCCTGGGTCATCCAGCGAGCGACATCGGGGTCGACGCGGATGTCGCTGGGCCGCAGCGGGCGCGTCAGATACAGGCCCTCGAGAGAAGTGAGGCGCGACAGCGCGACGTACGTCTGCCC
>Ga0182741_1002369_pt1 | contig 22141 bp, 22 predicted proteins | sample eDN5th37CBELigOP_FD_128874 | JGI IMG/M metagenome (GOLD analysis project Ga0182741, IMG submission 128874) | Enriched Organic Plus compost microbial communities from Emeryville, California, USA - eDNA 5th pass 37_C BE-Lig OP (version 2) (version 2) ... | reverse complement strand
TTTCGCCCGGATCAGGGAACTGGCGGCCGCGGCCGCAGCCCTTCGACCGGCAACCTGAACCATTCGGCGGGTGTCTCCGTTGTGTCCTTGTCTTTGGCCACAACGAAGGGGAGATCCGCATGGTCGATTACCGCAAGCTCCTGGATGCTGTCGTAGGAGCCCTGGCGCGATCAGAAGGGGCGCAGAAAAACTCCTCGACCACTCATCCCGGAGGGGCGGCATCAGCTGATGCGACGCAGAGCCTAGGCGATTCCCTCCGGCCGGCCCTCGATAAGGCCCGTGACCTCACGGCTCGCCACCCGACTTTGACACAGGCAGCCCTGCTTGGTCTCGCGGGCCTCATGTTCGGTCGACGCAAAAGAGGCGGCATTTCGGGCCGCATTGCCACGCTGGGAGGCCTCGCGGTCATCGGTGGTCTTGCCTACAAGGCTTATCAGAGCAAGGCCTCGATACAGCCCGTGTCAGCGATGGCAGAAGGAACTCAGGACACCGCACCTGCCGACGAGGAGGACCGGGACCTGGTCGAGCTGCCTCAGACCTCCCGATTCCATCCCGTTTCCCAGACCGAAGATGACGCAATGCGCTTTTTGCGCACTATGGTGGCTGCAGCGGCGGCAGACGGGCAGATCGATGAGATCGAGCGCACCCGTATCGTCCGCGGTCTGACGGAGGCGGGCATCGACCCGGAGGCGACCCGCTGGCTCGACCGCGAAATGGAATCGCCCGTCACGGTCGACGAGATCGCGAATGGCGTGGAGGATCCCGAGAAGGCGGCGCAGGTTTATGCTGCGGCTCTTCTTGCCATCGACCCCGACACGCTCCAGGAGCATGAGTTTCTGCGCCAGCTTGCCGAAGCACTCGACCTCGAGCCGAAGCTCAAGGTCCAGATCGAGGAGACGATCGCCGCAGTCCGCTAGGCGGTGCGAGCCCGAATTGCCCCATCAGCGAGGAACCGCGGTCTCAAAGAGGGGCTGAGCGGCTGAGAGGACGGATGCTCTGATAGAGCATCGTGGTCTGTCGGCCGCCCTTCTCGTCGTAGCGCTTGCCTAGGACGAAACCGAGATCGGCGGAATAGAAATCCGTGTGCTCGGAGAGGACGCGTCCCTCTGCATTCATGAAACGGTTGCGGATGGTCAGGACGGGATAAGTGCAGTGCCCAAGCTGCAGGTTTTCCTGCCCGACTACCGTCATCTCCTGGGAAATCGGAGCGCCTACCTTTCCAGGATCCGCGGGCGCGAAAGTAACAGCGCGGCGGGACTTGCTGTCGAGAGGAAAGATCGACCGGAGATCGGTCAGAGGCACGTTGAAGCGGCGGGCGACCTTGTCGAAGCGGCTGATCTCGAACAGGCCCCGGTAATAGATCACGTCCTGCTTCGTTCCGCCCGGATACGTATTGACCACATGGACGAAATTCTCGGATGTCTGCCTGACTTCCGCCTGCATACCTTGGCGTTCGAGCACAAAGCCTGCTTTTGCCGATTGGGCTGTGGGGCATTCCTGAGCTGCGGCCCGTGCGGTGGGCAGAAAAGCCAAGACAAACATCAGAATGCGATACGGCATGGCCATGTCCGAAGATCCTCAAAAGCCGTCCAAGCCTCTTTCCGGATAATATTACAATGAAGGTGGGGGCTTGGGGTATGGCCGGACGAAAGTTCACAGCCGGACGCCTGTGGAAAAAGCGGCCATGTTCCCGTGAGGCCTGTTATGCAGGGAAAGCCGGGAAGGGCGCTCTTCGGGCAGTTGATTTCCTGAGCGGCAGCGGGTCAAATTCGCCCCACGGACGAGAATGGAAAGGACGAGCCCATGGCCGAGAAGCCGAGACGACTGACCCCCGATCAGCTTCGCTCACGCTTGTGGTTCGACAATCCGGACAATCCCGGCATGACGGCGCTCTATCTCGAGCGCTATCTCAATTTCGGCCTGACGCGGCAGGAGCTGCAGGGCAAGCGGCCGATCATCGGCATTGCGCAGACGGGCTCGGACCTCTCTCCCTGCAACAGGCACCATCTCGAGCTTGCCAAGCGTGTGCGGGACGGCATCACCGAGGCGGGTGGTGTGGCTTTCGAGTTCCCGTGCCATCCCATCCAGGAAACCGGCAAGCGGCCCACGGCCTGCCTTGACCGCAACCTGGCCTATCTGTCGCTGGTGGAGGTCCTGTTCGGCTATCCGCTCGATGGCGTCGTGCTGCTCACCGGTTGCGACAAGACGACACCTGCCTGCCTCATGGCGGCCGCGACGGTCAACATTCCGGCCATTTCGCTCAATGTCGGCCCAATGCTCAACGGGTGGTTCCATGGGGAGCGAACCGGCTCGGGCACCGTCGTCTGGAAAGCCCGGGAGCGTCACGCGGCGGGCGATATCGACTACCAGCAGTTCATGGATATCGTCGGTTCCTCTGCCCCGTCCGTCGGCCATTGCAACACCATGGGCACGGCCTCGACCATGAATGCCCTGGCTGAGGCGCTCGGCATGTCCCTACCGGGTTCAGCCGCGATCCCGGCGCCCTACCGGGAGCGCGGCCAGACGGCCTACGAGACCGGCAAGCGTATTGTCGAGATGGTGTGGGAGGATCTCAGGCCCTCCGACATTCTGACCCGTGAGGCGTTCGAGAACGCCATCGTGGCCAATGCGGCCATCGGGGGCTCGACGAACGCGCCCATCCACCTGAACGCCTTGGCGAAGCATATCGGCGTGCCGCTCGATTGCGACGACTGGGAGCGCGTCGGCTTCGACATTCCGCTCCTGGTCAACGTGCAGCCGGCGGGCGAATATCTCGGCGAGGAGTATTTCCGCGCAGGCGGCCTCCCGGCCGTCATGGCCGAGCTGATCGGCGCCGGCAAGATCCACGAGAATGCCCTGACATGCACGGGCACTACGATGGGCGAGAATTGCCGCGGCAAGTTCAGCTGGGACAGGGATGTGATCCGCAGCTACGACAATCCGCTGAAGGAGCAGGCAGGCTTCCTGAACCTCAAAGGCAATCTGTTCGATTCCGCCATCATGAAGACGAGCGTGATCAGCGAGGAATTCCGCGACCGGTATCTCAGCAATCCGCAGGACCCGAATGCCTTCGAGGGGCCCGTCGTCGTCTTCGACGGGCCGGAGGATTACCACCACCGGATCGACGACCCGTCCCTCCACATCGATGAGCATACGATCCTGATCATGCGCGGCGCCGGCCCGGTAGGCTATCCCGGCGCGGCCGAGGTGGTGAACATGCAGCCGCCGGGCGCCCTGATCAAGAAAGGCGTGCTCTCCCTGCCTTGCATCGGCGATGGCCGGCAATCGGGCACGTCCGGGACACCGTCGATCCTTAACGCCTCGCCAGAGGCGGCCATCGGCGGGGGGCTTGCCCTGCTGCAGACGGGCGATCGCATCCGCATCGACCTGAACAAGCGCAGCGCCGACATCTTGATCTCCGGCGAGGAGATGCAGCGCCGCCGCACGGAGCTGCGGGAAAAGGGCGGCTATCCCTATCCGGAAAGCCAGACACCCTGGCAGGAGATCCAGCGGGCGATGGTCGACCAGCTCTCCGAGGGCATGACCCTCAAACCGGCGGTGAAATTCCAGCGCGTTGCGCAAAAATACACGCCGCGGGACAACCACTAGACCGGCAACGGAATCCTCGGGGGCAGCATGACGGGCAGGCTTGCAGGAAAGACGGCTCTTGTCACGGCGGCCGGGCAGGGGATCGGCCGCGCCATTGCCGAGGCCTTCCTGCGCGAGGGAGCGCAGGTCTGGGCTACCGACCTCACGCCCGAGAAGCTGGAGGGCCTGGAGGGTGCGCAGTGCCGCGCCCTCGACGTTCTGTCCACGAATACCGTGGTGGAATTGGTGCGGGAGACCGGCCCTCTCGACATTCTCGTCAATGCAGCCGGTTTTGTGCATCACGGGACCGTGCTCGATTGCTCGGAGCAGGACTGGGACTTCTCCTTCGACCTCAACGTGAAGTCCATGCATCGCACGATCCGGGCCGTCCTGCCTGCCATGCTCGACAGAGGCGGCGGCGCGATCGTCAACATCGCCTCGGGGGCCTCGTCGGTGCGGGGAATTCCGAACCGCTTTGTTTACGGCACGACCAAGGCTGCGGTGATCGGGCTGACCAAGGCCGTTGCGGCGGATTTCATCCGGCGCGGGATCCGCGCCAATGCGATCTGTCCCGGAACCATCCAGTCACCGTCCCTCGACGAGCGCATCCGTGCTCTGGCCGAAAGCTCCGGGCAGAGCGTCGAGGCCGTGCGCCAGGCCTTCATTGACCGGCAACCCATGGGCCGGCTCGGGACGCCGCAAGAGGTAGCCGAGCTTGCGGTCTATCTTGCGTCCGACGAGGCAAGCTACACGACAGGGCAGATCCACCTGGTAGACGGCGGCTTCGCGCTCTGAAGCGCGCCGCGCGGACGCGCTGCGAAGCGTCAACCGAGAAAAAAGGACAGGAACAGAGCGCTGGCGAGGCAGGGCTTGGAGCGGCTTATATGCACAGGGCCCCGCTTTTCATACTTGGCCTGTTCCGTGCGGTCGATCCATTGGGCCGCTTCCTCATGGCGCCAATCCATGCGCAGGATTGTGCGAAATTCCTGCGCTGCATCGTCATAACGTCCGAAACGATGCAGAAGCTGGCCGCGGTTCAAGTGAAATTGCTGACGAAAATAGCGTGATATTATGTTTAAAGCTGACTTTTGAGAGAAATAAGCCGAGCGCTCGGCGTCGATAATCTGTGCCGCACCGCCGGTATTCGAAAGAATGACGCTGTCAGAGTTCGTGGTCATTTCCGTGTACAACCAATAAGCTTGCGACGTCTTGTTAGTCCCCGCCAAGAAACCATCAATGGATGTCTAGCTCTCAGCATGGAAAGAGTGACACCCACCTCCCCCTACGAAAATCGGAAAGCCGCACGACTTGTCGGAATTGCGCAGAAATCGTAGTTTTTTGATGGGTTATATGGTTCCGCTGAGTGATGTGGCGGAACGAAAGGGGGCTTGGTGTTCCGAGGCTTCGTTTTTCGCGTTCCTGCCTTCCATCCAAGGGGCCTTGCCGCCGGCATGGTGAAAATTGCCCGGCAGGGCACAGGGGTGGATCGCCGGATCGATGGTGGTGTCCATCGGCTGGCCAATGCAGGAGTTCTCGATGAGTAGATCCGCTGCCGCATTCTTGTCGCCCCCAGCGCGACCCATCCACCGCCCAGTGGATTTTGCCTGTCCGGCCGCAGGTCTCTTGGGCGGAGGAGAGATCCGCATGAACGACCACGGCGAGATGGAGCAGGTGCTCGGGGGATTCATCGCAGCCGAAAAGGTGGTTCCTCTCACGAAGCGAGGAGAGGCCGGAGGGGCATTCGCCTTCCAGGGAACCGCCAAGGTCGGTGTTCTGGATATCAGGCTCAGCCGCGGGGTCGAGCTTCACTTCTCCCCCGTTGGCGCCCATGACGAGACACGCAACATCTCTTTCGTCACAACGAACAAGGGGAGCGGTCAGCTCCTTCTTGGGCGAAATGAGGCGGAGTTCGACCACCGATCCGGTGTCGTCTTCAATTCCGATCATTCGCGCAGCCTGCAGTTTCAGGATGACTGCGAGACCCGGGCGCTCGTGCTTTCATATGGAGGCGTCTCCGAGCATTGCGCAAAGCTTCTCGGGAGAGATCTGGACCAGGCACTTCTCTTCAAGACCGATTTCGACCTCGACAGTGCAGCGGGCCAGACGTGGCTGCGCGCCGTTCACTATGCCGCATCCGAGTTCGGCAATCCGTATTCGCTTGTCAGGAATGTGCCTGACGTTCGGCACCAGCTCGAGCAGATGCTTCTGACCACGCTGTTGCTGGGGCATGAGAGCAATTATTCGGAAGCCCTGCTTCGCCCGCAATCGGCTGCTGCTCCCTTTTATGTAACGCGAGCCGAAGCCTTCATCGAAGCGCATTTCGCCGAGCCCCTGTCGACGGCCGATGTCGCGGCTCATGTGGGTGTCAGCGCACGAAGCCTGCAGAACGGTTTTCGAAAATACCGGGACACGACGCCGATGAACTTTCTGCGTCATGTTCGGTTGCGCCGCGCTCGCGAGGCTCTGCTTGCGGCAGACCCTTCGGGCGCAATGGTCACGGACATTGCCCTGTCCTGCGGCTTCGGCCACCTGGGCGAGTTCGGCACTCTCTACAAGCGCACTTTTGGCGTTACGCCGCGCGAGACCTTGTGGAAGGGACGCGGGGGATGAGGAAAGCTGGTGCGCAGAGACAGGCGGGTGTCTCTGCCGATCAGGACAATGCACCAGTTAAAGTAGAAAATACTGACCACATACAATTCGCGTTTAAGTCGACGAAGCTTCTGGACATCGAGGAGGCCCTCAACAGGTTCGTCGCGCCGGAGCGGCTGATCCCGGTTTCTCGGGAGCGGTTTATCGAAGGGCGTTTCCGGTTCGTCGGCGCACCGGACCTCGGCTTGTTCAATGTGCATCTTGGAAGCGAAGTCGTCTGCGAGCTTCCACCCGAGGATTCCGACGAGCGCGTCGCCTTCGTCACGACCGGCAGCGGCATCAGTCGTCTCGTCCTGGGAGGGAAGAGCTACGATATTTCCCAGCAGCACGGCGTCTTCATCACATCCGGTGAAACGCGGGCTCTGTCCTTTACGGCCAATACAGAAAACCAGGTTCTGCTGACGGAGCAACGCAAGATCGCGGCGATCTGCGGCAAGCTGCTCGACCGGGAGATCAGCAGGCCCGTCAAGTTCGATGTGGGTTTCAATCTCGAAAGCCCCTCCGGACAGAGCTGGATGAATCTGTTTCGCTTTGCGTCCACCGAGCTTGAGAACGAAAGATCCTTTTTGCGATGCTCGGCCGCTGCACGGAAGCAGATGGAGGATATGATCCTCACGGGACTCCTGCTTGGACATGCGAACAACTATTCGGATGCCTTGCTTCGCCCCCAGCCGGTGGCTGCGCCGTTCTACGTGAAGCGGGCCGAGGCTTTCATCGAGGCGCACTCTACCCAGCCTCTATCCCTGGCCGATATCGCGGCCCATGCGGGCGTCAGTGCGCGCAGCCTTCAGAGCGGCTTTCAGACATTCCGCGGCATGACCCCGATGGCCTTCCTGCGTAGCATCCGGCTGCGACACGCCCACGAGCGGTTGCGCCTCGCGGATCCTACCACCTCCACGGTCACGGAGATTGCGCTCGTCTGCGGTTTCAACCACATAGGCGAGTTCGGCAGGCTTTATAAGCGGGCCTTCGGTGTCACGCCGAGCCACACCTTGCTGAAGAAGGCGTGAGGATCCGGGTCAGAGGGCCCCTTGCCGATAAGGCGTTTCGGGCACGGGCGTAAGGGGTCCTTTCCCCGAAAACCATGATACGAGATTGTCAACGACGAGCTGGCCCATGGTCTTCCGGGTATGGACCGATCCGGATGCGATGTGCGGCAGCAGCACCACATTGTCCATGTCGATCAGGGCCTGCGGCACACGCGGCTCGTCCTCGAAGACATCGAGGCCAGCAGCCAGAATGGTGCCCTCGCGTAGGGCCTCTATCAGTGCCTGCTCGTCCACGACGCTGCCGCGGGCAACGTTGATGAGGACCCCGCTGGGTCCAAGAGCCTTCAGAACCTCGCCATCGATCATGTGCCGTGTGCCGGCGCCGCCCGGCGTGATCGCGATCAGCACATCGACCGCCTGTGCCATGTCGACGAGCGATCCGTGATATGCATAGGGAGCATTCTCCTGCCGTGTCCGGCCGTGATAGACGATCTCGACCCCGAAGCCTTCGAGGCGCCGGGCAATGGCCTTTCCGATCCGCCCCAATCCCACGATGCCGACCTTGCGGCTCCGCAGGCTGGGCGACAGGGGGAAGGGCGCCTCCAGCCATTTGCCGTCTCGAAGATAGCGGTCGGCCTGGGGAATGCGACGCAAGGTGGCGATCAGAAGGCCGATGGTGAGGTCGGCAACCTCGTCGTTGAGCACGTCGGGCGTGTTCGTGACGAGAATGCCCCGTCTGGCCGCCTCGTGCGCATCCACGTTGTCGTAGCCGACGCCAAAGCTGGCGATGATTTCCAGCTTTGGAAAGTACTCCAGGAAGGTTGCATCGGCTCGACCGGTCATGGTGCTCGTAGCGATGCCGCGAATGCGGGGACCGATTTCGCGCAGGTACGAATCCCGGTCGGGCGCCTCCCACATGCGATGCAGGGTAAAGCGCTCATTCAGCGCCTCGATGACGCTCGGCATCATCCGCCCCGTCATCAGAATATCCGTCCTGGTCATGGCTGGTCCCGTTCGCTGAGCTCAATCGCGGCGGCAGCGTGAGGACAGGCCTCGACGCAGCGCCTCGTCTATCGCAGTGGCTTCCTGCTGAAGAACGGTCTTAACCGAGGATGGCAGGTCGAGCCAGTGGCATCCCCGCAGGGCCGCCTCCAAAGCATAGAGAGCGTTCAGGGACACTTGGCGCGGCGACATGAATCGGAGGCGCCGATAGGCCTCGACCGATCCAAGTGCGCGCAGATCCGCCACGGTACCGATCCCGGCTTCCTCCAGCCGCTTCTGCGTCACGGCTCCGATGCCCGAAAGAGTGCTGACCGGAACCCGGTCCATGGCGAAGGCCTCCGTGTGGACTTGTTGTCACGCACGGTAGCTCATGGGCAGCGTGTCCGCGACTGCCAATAAGCCTGCTGTTGATGCAGGCCGCATTCTGTCGGGGATATCAGGCTGTCGCGACCGCCGGCTCGTCCATGAGCGTGAGTTCGTCACCCTCGTCGTCACCGTCGAAGCTGCTCGGATCGGCGCCGGTGATATCGGCGAGATTCTTGGCTGCCCGACGCAGGAGCTTGCGTAGGCGCTTGCGGTCCTTGTTGTCGAACCCGGCCAGCAACTCGTTCTCGACCTCATCCCACAGGGCGTTGATCGCGGCGGCCTTCTTCTTGCCCTCGCGGGTCAGCTTGACGCGCACGACGCGGGCATCGCCCGGCTCCGTGTGGCGCTCCACCAGCTTCAGGGACGAGAGCCGCGAGATGGTCTTGGAGGCTGTGGGCGGACGCACGCGCAGAATCAGCGCCAGGTCGCCCATGGTCATCGGGCCCGAATGGGCCAGGGCCTGCAGGACCTGCTCCTGCCCGGCGAAAAGGCCGAGTTCCGAGAGCTTGTCTCCCGTGCGGCTGCGATGGAGCCGCGCCGCCTGAACCAGGGCCCACCCGACGCTCTTCACGCCCGGATGCTTGATATCGGTATCCATCCCATTCCCCGCCGTTCGAAGCTTTGGCGTCGCCACCATGAGCGGAACTCATGACGGTTCGATGACACATTCATATCATCGACGGGCGCGATGCCGGATCCTACGAGGGATCAGGGTTCCGAAACAAGGGCGCTGTCGTGCCAGTGACGCAGAAGCCTGCGTGATAAGGCCGCCGCGAGGAGGAACAGCCCGATGCCGGTAGCGGCCAGAAGCGTCAGGGCCGCGAACAGGCGCGGGATGTTGAGGCGGTATTGGCTCTCGACGATCCTGAAGGCGAGGCCGGAGCCCGCTCCTGCCGAGCCTGCGGCCATCTCGGCCACGACCGCCCCGATGAGCGAGAGCCCCACGGCGATGCGCAGGCCCGCCAGGAAGGCCGGCAAGGCCGCTGGCCGGCGCAGATACCAGAGGATCTTGATCCGGGATCTCAGACGTGCCGCCCATCCGGTTTCGGGTGGCGCGCCGTAGAGGGCAAAGAGCTCGAGGAGGCCGCGATCCACCGATTGGAGGCCGAGCATGGTGTTGGAGAGAATGGGAAAGAACGCGACGATCCAGGCGCAGGCGAGGACGGCCGTCTCCTGGGGCATGTAGATGAGGAGAAGGGGTGCGATGGCGATCACCGGCGTCACCTGCATGGCGACCGCGAAGGGATAGAGGGAATATTCGACGATCCGGGACAGGCTGAAGAGCACGGCCAGCGCCACGCCGCCCGCGACGGCCAGGAGGAGGCCGAGGGCCGTCGTGCGAAGGGTCACGAGGAGCGAGGCCGAGAGGAGGGGCCAGTCCGCCACGATGGTGCGGGCGACCAGGCTCGGCGCCGGCAGGATGTAGGGGGGGATGCTTGCAAGCCGCACGGAGACTTCCCAGACCGTGACGGCTGCCGCGATGACCACAAGCGGCAGGACGATCCTGAGGAGCCCGGAGGGTCGTCCCGAGGCGGCAGGCTGTGAAGGCGGTCGAGCCATGGCTAAAGGGCTCCGTCCGGAACGGCGCCTGCAAGGGCATGGGAAACATCGCGGCACAGTTCGGCGTAGCGATGGCTCGTGCGGAAATCCATGTCGCGCTCGGCCGGGGCCTCAATGCGGATGTTGGCAACGGCGGTGCCCGGCCGGGCCGACATGACGACGACCCGGTCGGCCAGATAAACGCTCTCGAAGACCGAATGGGTCACGAACACGATGGTGCAGCCGAGCTCCCGCTTCAGGCGCAGAAGATCGTCGTTGAGGCGAAACCGCGTGATTTCGTCGAGGGCCCCGAAGGGCTCGTCCATCAAAAGCAGCCTGGGCTTCAGCGCCAGGGCGCGGGCGATGGACACCCGCATCCGCATTCCGCCCGACAATTCCCGCGGATAGGCGTGGGCGAAGTCCTTCAGGCCGACGCGGGACAGGCTCTCGGTGATCCGGTCGCCGGCCTCGCGCTTGGAAACGCCGCGCAGGCGCAGGGGCATCCACACGTTGTCGGCCACGTCCGCCCAGGGCATGAGGGTCGGGTCCTGGAACACGAAGCCGATCTCATGGCGGTGGTCGCTGAGTGCGGAGCCGGGCCACGTGACGCTGCCCTGCGTCGGCGCCGTCAGCCCTGCCAGGAGCCGCAGGGCCGTGGACTTGCCGCAGCCCGAGGGGCCGAGCAAGGTCACGCATTCGCCCTCGAGGACCTGGAGTGAGAAATCCGCCAGGGCCGTGAGACCGTTGGCGAAGACCTTGGTCACGCCGTTCAGGGCAACGAGGGGGAGAGCAGGATCTGCCATCGGCGCGGCCGGACCGGAGCGGCACCGGCCTCCTATTTCCTGAGATCCAGGCCCACGCCCTTGTTCACGAAGTGGAGCGTATAGGCCTTCCTGTAGTCGAGATCCGCCTTGAAGAGGCCGGCCTTCACCATCTTGTCGAAGAAATCCTTCATCCGCGCATCGGTCATGGCGCCGATGCCGAGGGTGGCGGTGTCACCTGAATCCGCGATGCCGTATTCCTTCATCTTGGCGATCGAATAGGCGATCAGCTCGTCCGTCATCTCCGGGTTGTCGCGCTTGATGAGCGCGTTGGCCTTTGCGTTGTCGCCGTAGAGATAATTGTACCAGCCGATGGTCGAGGCATCGACGAAGCGCTGCACGAGGTCCGGGTTCTTCTCAACCGTCTCGCGGCGCGTCTCGACCGTGGTCGAGTAGGTGCTGAAGCCGTAATCGGCGAGCAGGAAGACGTTGGGTTTGAAACCCGCCGCCTTCTCGATCACGAGAGGCTCGGCCGTGGCATAGCCCTGCTGGACCGCCCGGGGATTGGCGATGAAGGGCGCAGGCGTGAACCCGAAAGGCTTCACCTGCTCGTCCCTGAAGCCGTATTCGGCCTTCATCCATTGGAAGAAGGTCGCGAAGCCGTCCTTCGAGAGCAGGATGTCGTTCGAGGACTTCAGGGATTCGAATGTGTCGAGCCCCTGGCCCGGATGGCTCAGGAGGACCTGCGGCTCCTTCTGGAAATGGGCCGCGACCACGAGGGTGGGAATGTCCTTCTCCACGGCCGAGAAGGCCTGGATCAGGCTGCCGCCCATGTAGAAGTCGAGCTTGCCGACGGTCATCAGCATCCGGTTGTTGGCCCGTGGGCCGCCCGGGACGATCGTGACCTTGAGGCCGTATTTCTCATAGGTGCCGTCGGCAAGGGCCTGATAATAGCCCCCGTGCTCCGCCTGCGCGAGCCAGTTGGTGCCGAAGGTCACCTCGGTCAGCGGAGCTTGAGCCCGCACGGCCGCCGGGGCCAGGCTCAGTCCTGCGACCAGCGACAAGGCCATCCACGTCTTCATCGTCATCCCATCCACCGGTCAGCCTAACGACGGCACATTCCTTGCAAAAGGCGACGAATGCGCCGGCCGCGCCTTCTGTGAAGGGAGCCGGCAAGCTTGGCAAGACCGGGGAGGCGTCCTCACTCCACGGACCAGGGATAGGTCCAGGTTTCCGTGAGCGTCTTGCCGCCTGCCCGTAGGAAAGCCCGCAGATCCGTGGACTGGCCCGGTTCCAGCTTCACGTCGATGGCGACGCGGAAGCCCTTCGTATGCTCGTTCGGCACCACGAAGGTGTGGGTGATGGTTCCGGCGGACGTGGTGGGAATCAGCTGCACCTGCGCAGGGTCGGACAGGTAATAGTCCAGTTCGCCACCGGCGAAATCGATGAGGAAGCGGCGATGAGTCGGGTCGCTCGGGCTGTTGGAACCGCTGTTGCGGGCCGGCGACTGGAACGTGTTGATGGCCTTCCCGCCCGGATGCATGCCGTTCGAGTTGGTGAGGGCACGCAGCCGGTAGTTCACCGTCACTTCCTGCCCGGCTTCGAGGGGGCGGCTCGGCTCCCAATAGGCGACGATGTTGTCGTGTGTCTCGTCGGGGGTCGGGATCTCGACGAGCTCCACCCGGCCCTCGCCCCATTCGCCTACCGGCTCGACCCGATAGCTCGGCCGCTTGTGATAATAGGTCTCGAGATCCTGGTAGTTCTCGAACACCCGGTCGCGCTGCATCAGGCCGAACCCTCGCGGATTCTTGTCGCTGAAGGACGAAATGGTCTTGCTGGTCGGATTGCGGAGCGGCCGCCAGATCCACTCGCCGGCGCCCGACTGCATGAGCAGGCCGTCCGAATCGTGCAGTTCGGGCCGGAAGTCGTCCGTGCGCTTACGCTCGCTCTCGCCCTCGAAGAACATGGACGTGAGGGGGGCGAGGCCCACATTGGTAAGGGTCCGGCGAGGAAACAGGGTCGCGGTCACGTCGAGGGTCGTTTCCTTCGACGGGTAGAGGACGAACCGGTAGGCGCCGGCCACGGAGGGGCTGTCGAGAAGGGCATAGATCGTCGCCTGGTCGCTGTCAGGCTTCGGCATATCGATCCAGAACTCCCGGAAATGCGGGAATTCCTCCGCCTCGCCGCCTTCCACGTTGATGGCCAGGCCCCTGGCCGAGGCGCCATACTTCTGGTCCGCCCCCAGGAAGCGGAAATAGCTGGCGCCCAGGAAGGCGATGACCTCGTCGAAGACCTTGGGGCTGTTGAGCGGATAGTGCAGGCGGAAGCCCGCAAAGCCCAGATTGACCGGCAGGGGCTTGTCGATCTTGTTGTGCCCGTAGTCGAACAGCTCCTTCTGGTAGGGGATCGGCGTCGGCACCCCGTCCCGCAGAATGTTCACCGTCACGGGGCGCTGGTAGAGAAAGCCGAGATGGAACAGCTGCAGGCGGAAGGGGCCGCCGCTGGACGCCAGGAGCGCCTTCTCGGGGCGGAATCGGATGTCCCGGTAATCGTCGAAGCTCAGCCGGTTCAGAGGCTCGGGCAGCTGCTGCGCCATAGGCTCGTAGGGCGCGGCCGCCAGTTCCCGGGCACGGCGGACCACGTCCTCGAAGCGAAACGGGGTAGGCGCCGGGACCCCGCCCTGCTGCGCCAGGGCCGGAAGGGCGACGCTGGCGAGGAGGCTCTGGAGAATGATTCGGCGCGTGAGATTCGTCATGGAGGGGACTGTCTTGCTCGGTCTGGAGAAGGGAAAACCGGAGATGGGGCCGGACCTCTCTCCGTCCACCTGTTCCGCTTAATAAAAGCTGAACGGTCGCAGGGGTCTGAAGGGTATCGCAGAGGGTCAAAAAAATCCTCCGAGAGGGCTAAAAAGGTCTTGTGATCCGGGTCCGATGAGCCTATTTCACTGCTTGCCCAATTTCGCACGTGCCTGTGGTCGCGTGCCGGTTGGTGGGCATCCGGACAAGAGGCCGGACAGCCGCCCGAGAGCGACCTAGCTCTCGAAACCCCTAACCGGCAGCCGGAGGCGAAACCGGCGTACCTCGTTCTCAACGGGGGACGTGACTTAAAGCAACGACGAACGGGCTTTTTTGGTCTCGCCGGCCCTCCAAAGGTCGGCACCGAAGAGGCTTGTTTATCATTGCCAGGTGTGCGGACGGGAATTCCCCATCCAATCCAAGGCAGCATCGTCGGGTGAAGAGCCCATCGCCGCTCATCGTGTCTCCATCGCACGACGCGGGATGTGACCTTCCCTCGCTGACGCCGGACGCGCAGGACCTCGCTATGCGAGGAGCCTACGACGTCTGAACTTCAATCCGGAGGCTTGAAGACCTCCATTGAACCTTTGGTGGGGAGAGCGCCATGACTGAGCGCATTCGTGAATTCCTGCGCAACCGACGTGAGGATGGCCCGTGCGTGGTCGTCGATCTCGACGTGGTCCGCGACAACTACTCGAAATTTGCCCGTGCGCTCCCCGACACGCGCGTGTTCTACGCCGTGAAGGCCAATCCTGCGCCTGAGGTGCTGAAGGCTCTCGCCCAGCTCGGCTCGTGCTTCGACACGGCTTCGGTGGTCGAGATCCAGCTCGCCCTCGAGGCCGGCGCGACGCCCGAGCGGATCTCCTTCGGCAACACGATCAAGAAGGAGCGCGACATCGCGCGGGCTCTCGAGCTCGGCGTGCGCCTCTTCGCGGTCGATTGCGAGGCCGAGGTGGAGAAGATCGTGCGCGCGGCCGCTCTGGTCGGCGTGCCGTCGTCCGACGTGCAGGTGTTCTGCCGCATCCTCTGCGACGGCGCGGGCGCCGAATGGCCCCTGTCGCGCAAGTTCGGCTGCGTTCCCGAGATGGCCGTGGACGTGCTGGAGCATGCCTATCGTCATGGTCTCGAGGCCTACGGCGTCTCGTTCCATGTGGGCTCGCAGCAGCGCAACACGGAAGCCTGGGACCAGGCGCTCGCCTCCGCGTCCGGGATCTTCCGGGAATGCGCGGCGCGCGGCATCCACCTGTCGATGGTCAACCTCGGCGGCGGTTTCCCGACGAAGTACCTGAAGTCGATCCCGCAGGTGGAAGCCTACGGCGAGTCGATCTTCCGGGCGCTCTCGAAGCACTTCGGCAACCGCCTGCCCGAGACGATCATCGAGCCGGGCCGCGGCATGGTCGGCAACGCAGGCATCATCGAGGCCGAGGTCGTCCTCATCTCGAAGAAGAGCCAGGATGAGGAAGAGGTGCGCTGGGTCTATCTCGACATCGGTAAGTTCGGCGGTCTCGCCGAGACGATGGACGAGTCGATCCGCTACCCGATCCGCAGCGAGCGTGACCACGACCGCAAGGTGCCGTGCGTGCTCGCAGGCCCGACCTGTGACTCCGCGGACGTTCTCTACGAGAAGGAGCCTTACCCGCTCCCCGTCTCGCTGGAGATCGGCGACAAGGTGCTGATCGAGGGCACGGGCGCCTACACGACCACCTATTCGGCGGTCGCGTTCAACGGCTTCCCGCCGCTCAAGTCCTACGTGATCTAACTCACGTCCCGCCTGCCTCGAACCGCGAGGCAGGCACCAACCCCTGAAAAGAGTTGTCCCGGACGGCCTGCCTATAGGCGTCGTCGGGCGCATCGGATGACCGCAAAACCGGCATCCGCGTCTGCGTCCGATGCTGTCGGCAGGTGCGAGGGCTGTCGCTCACCCCCATCCCGGGAGGCCACGGCCATGATCACGATCCGCGAGGAAATCCACCGCGACGTCGAGGCGCGCGAAGCGCTGCTCGATACCTGCTTCGGTCCCGAGCGTTTCCAGAAGACCTGCGAGCGTCTGCGCGAGGGCCGCCTGCCGGCCGAGGGCCTTGCCCTTGTCATCGAGCAGGAGGAGCGGATCGTCGGCACCGTGCGCCTGTGGCATGTCTCGGCCGGTCCGAACCGGCCGGCGCTGATGCTCGGCCCGATCGCCATCGATCCGGCTCTGCAGGGCTTCGGCCTTGGAGCGAAGCTCATGAACGAGGCTCTGACCCGCTCCTCCCGCCGCGACCACAAAGCCGTCCTGCTGGTGGGCGATGCGCCCTATTACGCGCGCTTCGGCTTCTCGACCGACAAGACCGGCTCCCTCTGGCTGCCCGGGCCTTACGAGCGCGGCCGCTTCCTGGCGCTGGAGCTGCAGGCAGGAGCCCTCGAGGGCGCCCAGGGCCTCGTCTCGGCCACGGGCCGCCTGGAGGAAAAGCCGGATCTCGCGGCGCTTGCCGCCGCGGCCGCCCAGGGCACTCTGCCGGGCTTCAACCGCGCCGCATAAATCCCTCAGGAGTTGACGCGCGCCGCACCGGAAGGAATGGTGCGGCGCGCTTTCGTTTGCCACCGATCAACCCCCAACCCGTCGGCATTCCGGCGAAGGAGTAACATCGATGACCAACTGGCCCGTCCATGGCCGCATCACCGGCCCGATCGTGATGATCGGCTTCGGCTCGATCGGCAAAGGCATGCTGCCCCTGATCGAACGCCACTTCGAGTTCGACCGGAGCCGCTTCGTGGTCATCGATCCGAACGATGCCGACCGCAAGATCCTGGACGAGCGCGGGATCCGGTTCGTCCACCAGGGCCTGTCGCCCGAGAACTATCGCCACCTCCTGCAGCCCCTTCTGACGGAAGGCGGCGGGCAGGGCTTCTGCGTGAACCTCTCGGTCGACACTTCCTCGCGGGACATCCTGGAGCTCTGCCGCGAGGTCGGCGCGCTCTATATCGATACGGTGGCCGAGCCCTGGGCTGGCTTCTATTTCGACAAGGACGCCGGACCGGCTGCGCGCACCAACTATGCCCTGCGCGAGCGGATCCTCGATGCGCGCCGCAAGAGCCCCGGCGGCACGACGGCCGTGTCCTGCTGCGGTGCCAATCCGGGCATGGTGTCCTGGTTCGTGAAGCAGGCGCTTCTGAACCTCGCCAAGGACATGAACATCGAGCACGAGGAGCCGAAATCCCGCGAGGAATGGGCCCGTCTCATGCAGCGTGTCGGCGTGAAGGGCATCCACATCGCCGAGCGTGATACCCAGCGCGCCACCTCCGAGAAGCCCATGGGCGTTTTCGTGAACACCTGGTCGGTGGAAGGCTTCGTGTCGGAAGGCCTGCAGCCGTCCGAACTCGGCTGGGGCACCCACGAGACCTGGATGCCCGAGAATGCCTATACCCACGAGACGGGCTGCCAATCGGCGATCTACCTGCTCCAGCCCGGCGCCAATACGCGGGTGCGCACCTGGTGCCCGACCCCGGGCCCGCAATACGGCTTCCTGGTGACGCACAACGAGTCGATCTCGATCGCGGACTTCTTCACCGTGCGCGAGGGCGACAAGGTCGTCTACCGGCCGACCTGCCACTATGCCTACCATCCGTGCAACGAGGCGGTGCTGTCGCTCCACGAGATGTTCGGCCAGGCCGGCAAGGCGCAGGACAAGTTCCACATCCTCACCGAGAGTGAGATCGTCGATGGCATCGACGAGCTGGGTGTCCTGCTCTATGGGCACGCCAAGAACGCCTATTGGTACGGTTCGCAGCTCTCCATCGATGAGACGCGCCTCATCGCGCCCTACCAGAACGCCACCGGCCTTCAGGTGACCTCCGCGGTGCTCGCCGGCATGGTCTGGGCCCTGGAGAATCCGGAGGCTGGCATCGTCGAGGCGGACGACATCGACTTCCGCCGCTGCCTCGAGGTGCAGATGCCCTATCTCGGCCCGGTCGTGGGCGTCTACACGGACTGGACGCCCCTCGCGGACCGTCCCGGCTTCTTCCCTGAGGATATCGATACCTCGGATCCGTGGCAGTTCCGGAACGTTCTGGTACGATAAGAAGACAGGCCTTCACCCCCGGTCGCGACGGCCGGGGGTGAGGGCGGAGACCGAGCGATGCCCCATTTCGAGCCTTTCTATGCCGACAAGCTTCGTGGCTCGCTGGGGATCGTGGATGCCCAGGCCGTGCTCGACCTGAGCAGCGCCTCTCGCGAACAGGCTCTGCGCTCCATCCAGGACCTGTTGGAGCGCAGCAGATTCGCCCAGAGGCGGGCCGTCGCGATCCGCCTCGCGCCGCCGCCCGAGGGAGGCGGCGAGACCCTGTTCCAGCCTGTCGGCAAGGCCCTGCTCGACGCCAAGAAGCGCGGCTGGATCGACCGCCTGCAGACCCTTCCGGCACAGGACGGCCTCGGCTTCTACGTGGTGCTCGCCGGAAAGCCCGAGACCGCCGCCTGATCAGGCGCGCGCAGGACGGGCGCGGGGCCGCCTCAGGCTGCGGATGAACCCGGCCAGGACGAGCAGGCATCCCCAGGCCGTCACGAAGCCGAGACCACCTGCAACGATGCCTTCCTCGGTCACCGGCACGGCGGGCTCGAAATCCTGATAGGTCGCCTCCAGCACGTCCGTGTCGCCGTCCCGAGCCATCAGGGCCATCCGCCCGAAGGGGCCGGCCGCGATCATCTCCCGGCGATGGGTTTCGAGGCGCGAGAGGCGCTCCGCATTGGCCTGCATGGCGACGCCCTGGCGGCTCACAAGGTCGTCCCCATTGCCGCGCAGGCGCAGGATGGCGCTCTCCCGGCTCTCGCCGTTGCTTTGGGCATCCGCATCGAAACGCTGGAGGAGCCGGGTCAGCTCGTCGATGGAGCCGCCGAGGCGCTGACGATATTGCTGAGAGAATTCAGGCACCTGCGAAGCCAGGACGCCGCCCAGGAGGCCGAAGCCGAAAGCCACGATGCGCGCGATCCTGAACAAGAGCCCCCTCCCTAGGAACCAAGCGCCTCGACGATATCTTGTTCCATAACCTCGTCCAGGGGCTTGGAGATCTTGCAGGCGCGGGTCTTCGCGCCCGGCTCCATGATCAGGATAACGGTCTCGATTCCCGGGCAGGCCGGGTCCGTGCAGGCGATCTCGTTCACCGTGAAGGCGGTATCGGGCGGGAAGGGACGGGCCCCAACGACCAGGGCCTTCACGCGCGCAATCGCTTCCCGGTCAGGCCTTGGCGGACCACCGAGAGCCCGCTTGAGGAATGCGCCGAACCGGGCCATGGGTATCAGGGGAGGGTCAGGATTCCAGCCTGCCCGTCCTCGCACCCGAAGGCGAGGTGCCGGCCGGCCTTGTCCCAGGCCATGGCCGTGATGCCGCTGTCCTTGACGGAGGGACGCACCAGCAGTTCCGAGGCGTCTGCGAGGCGGATCAGCAGGATGCAGCCATCCTCGTAGCCGACCGCGAGCACATAGGCATTGGGATGGAACGCCACCCGGCTGACCTTGGCCGGGCGCACGCCGCATTCCCGCGGCGCCTTGCCCATGGGCCCCTCCTTGGACTCGAAGGGCCAAATGATGGCCGCTTCGGCGCCCGAGGTGGCGAGCCACTTGCCGTCATGGGACCAAGCCAGGGAGCGCGTCTTCGACGGATAGCCGCTCATGCGCATGTGCCCCTTGTCGGGCAGGAGGCGCCAGCCGTGCAGGGAATTCTCCTGCATGGACGTGACGACGAACCGCGCGTCGGGAGACCAGGTCACGTTGAGATGCGAGCCCTTCCATTCGAGCTGCTCGGGCTTGGCCTCCACATTGGGGAACCACAGGGTGGCGCCATTGTAATGGGCGATGGCGAGCCGATAGCCCTTGGGCGCAAAGGCGAGGCCGCGGGCCGTGGAGGCAACCTCCAGCACCTTCTCGCGGCCCTTGTCGTCCCGGGCCGTCACCCGGCGCCCCGCGCCATACGCGAAGGCGCCGCTGGGCGAGATGGCGAGCGAATCGATCCAGGCGCCTTTCGTCTCCGCAAGAGTCCGAGTAGAGCCGTCGGCGCCCGTCACAGCCACGCGGCCGTCGTCGCCGCCCGAGAGCAGCCGCTCGCCGTCGCTGACGGCCACAAGCACGCCGGCATCCGGATGCGCCTCGACACGATGGGTCTCACCGTCCTTCGCCAGCAGCACGCCTCCGTCACCGAGGGCGAATGCCGCGGTGCCCTTCAGCCAGCCGAGGGCCGTGACATGCGCTCCCGCCTCGACGGGAACGATGTTCTGGGTGAGAGACGGAGCGGTTCCAGCGGTCATCAGCGCGATCCTTTCGCCGGAGCGATAGCATAGATTGGCGGAGGGGAGGCAAGAACTCGCGGTCATTCCGGGACAGCGCGCCTCTGTCGTCATTCCGGGGCGCCGTAGGCGAGCCCGGAACCCATAACCACCTGCGTTTCAGGAGAAAGAGCTGCGATAACCGTTGCGCCTTATCCTACCCCGTCAGCGGTTATGGGTTCCGGGCCCAGCGCTTCGCGCTGTCCCGGAATGACGGAGTAATGCTCCTTACACTGCGCAGGCCAGGAAGCCTTCGCGGATCGCCTTCTCGTTCAGGTCGCGGCCGATGAAGACGACCTTGGAATCGCGCTTCTCGCTCGGCTTCCAGTCGCCCTGCACATCCCCGTCGAGGATCATGTGGACGCCCTGGAAGACGAAGCGCTTCGGCTCGTTCGGGAAGGCCACGATGCCCTTGCAGCGCAGGATGTTGGGGCCTTCCACCTGGGTCAGGTTCGAGATCCAGGGCATGAACTTCTCCGGATCGACCTCGCCGTCCACACGCACCGAGATGGACTGCATGTCCTCGTCGTGATGGTGGTGATGGCCCTCCTCGAGGAAGTCGGGTTCGAGCTCGATGATCCGGTCGAGGTCGAAGGCCTTGCGGTCGAGCACTTCGCTGATCGGAATGGCGCAGTTCTGGGTCCGGTGCACCTTCGCATAGGGATTGATGGAGCGGATGCGGGCCTCGACGGCGTCGAGCTCCTCGGGCGTCACGAGATCGGTCTTGTTGAGGATGATCACGTCCGCGAAGGCGATCTGGTTCTTGGCCTCGGGCGCATCCTTGAGACGGTCGGACAGCCACTTGGCATCCGCCACCGTCACGACCGCGTCGAGCCGGGCCGTGTCGGACACGTCCTGGTCCATGAAGAAGGTCTGGGCCACGGGCGCGGGGTCCGCGAGGCCGGTGGTCTCGACGATGATGGCGTCGAACTTGCCCTTCCGTTTCATCAGACCGTCGAGGATGCGGATCAGGTCGCCGCGCACCGTGCAGCAGATGCACCCGTTGTTCATCTCGAACACTTCTTCGTCGGCGCCGACGACGAGCTCGTTGTCGATGCCGATCTCGCCGAATTCGTTGACGATGACGGCGTATTTCTTGCCGTGCGGCTCGGTCAGGATGCGGTTGAGGAGCGTCGTCTTTCCGGCGCCGAGATAGCCTGTGAGAACGGTAACGGGAATCTTGTCGGTCATCGGATGGTCCGCAGATTGTAGTCCTTCCCGAGAGGGAAAGATCGGCCTTCAGGCCGAGGGGTGGAAATGCCAGGCTGGGCGAGGTCGCGCTGCGGCTCCGCCCCGGATCGCGAGCGATCCGCCCTTCCCGCGAGGGGAGGGTGGCTTCAGCTCGAGAGGGCCGTGCTGAAGGCTCTTATATTGTGTCGCATCATCTCAATGTAAGTGCCGGCCGGCCCCTCGGGCCCCGAGAGCGCATCGGAAAAGACGCGCTCGCCGATCCGGGCGCCGGTCTCCTGGGCGATCCGCTCCATGAGGCGCGGGTCCGAGACATTCTCGACGAAGATGGCCTTGACCTTCTCGCGCCTGATCTGGCGGATGATCTTGGCCACGTCCTTGGCGGAGGCCTCCGCGTCCGTCGAGACCCCCTGCGGCGCGACGAAGACGATGCCGTAGGCCTCCTGGAAGTACCGGAAGGCGTCGTGCGACGTGATGATCCGGCGCCGCTCCTTCGGGATGCGGGCGACGATCGCCTTGATCTCCGCGTCGAGGGCATCCAGTTGGGCGAGATAGGCGACGGCCTGCGCCTCGTAGGCGCCTTTTCCGGCGGGGTCGGCCGCCGTCAGGGCGTCCCGGATATTGTTCGCGTAGACCTTGGCATTGGCGACGTTCTGCCAGGCGTGAGGATCGAGCCCGCCATGGTCGTGTCCGTGGTCGGAACCATGATCGTGCCCTTCCTCCTCGCCTTTGACCGGTGTGATGCCCTTCGCAGCCTCCACGACGGCGGCCTTCGTGCCAGAGGAGGCGATGAGCCGGTCGATCCAGCCTTCGAACCTGAGGCCGTTGACGAACACCACCTTGGCGTCCACGAGGCGCCGCGCATCCGCCGGGGAGGGGGCGTAGACATGGGCGTCCCCATTGGGGCCGACGAGGGTCGTAACCGAGACCCGTTCGCCCCCGACCTCCTTCACCAGATCGCCCAGGATCGAGA
>Ga0182741_1002365_pt1 | contig 22174 bp, 17 predicted proteins | sample eDN5th37CBELigOP_FD_128874 | JGI IMG/M metagenome (GOLD analysis project Ga0182741, IMG submission 128874) | Enriched Organic Plus compost microbial communities from Emeryville, California, USA - eDNA 5th pass 37_C BE-Lig OP (version 2) (version 2) ... | reverse complement strand
TCACTTGTTTATACGCAAGAACGATCATCCTACGTCGATTGATGTATTTAACTACCAGTATAACTCACCATTCACTCGGTGGAAGACATAATCGAGTGGTCCTATTCGGAGCAATCCTTGTGTTAATTTCACCGTCCAGACATTCTTCTTACGACCTTTGCCCCTTGGTTTTTTCACCTCCTCGTAGAAGCAAATACACTCATCCTCTGTAATACCCTGCTCACGGTTCTGCCTTCGTTTGACTTCGCTCTCGTCTTCATCCTGGGAGTCTAACTCTTCGTCTTCGAGTCTCTCCTCCTCTGTTCGGCCTACATATGTTGCAGACGTAGTGGGAGGTAGCGTTGGGGCAACCGAATTGAAGCGCTTCTCTTGCTGCTGAAGGGTGCGGATTTGTTCAATATAGTCTGTGGTCGAAGACAAGCGAGCGGCGGTGTCGATCTCGCCATCGGCACTACTACTTTGCAATCGCACTCGCTTCGTCACGTGTTCGCCGCTTGCTTCGCCCTCTTCTTCTTCTTCCTCTTCTTCTTCTTCCCACTCAACCTCTGTCTTGACCTTGTGCGTTGAATCAGTTCCTGAACTTGGAACCAGCGTCGCGAGATGCCCAGTTGTGAAGTGTGCTTTGTTTTCCGTTGAGACATCAGTAGTACTGCCGCTTTCGCCGCCAAAGGTCGTCGGTCCATCTGCACTGTCGTCAGCAGGCATGAGCGATGCGAGTAAACTTGGTCCATCATCTGCGAGCCCACTGGTTGGGATCGTCCCTACGTTCGAAGTTTCCACGGATGCAGCTGTGCTTGCGGCCGGAGAAGGAGCCAGTTGTGTCGTAGTTGAACTCGAACCAAAACCTTTCCATGCAGGTGCTGCAGAGCTCGGGGCTAACGGACTAGTGGATGTCAACTGCGGAGCAGTTGCGCCAGTAGCACTCAATACAACGGGGGCGCCAGGTCCTTGAGGTGTTAGATTCCATGATTCAAGCGCATGGTATTGCAGCCTGGTGTTGATTGTAGTCGAGGACGCCAGAGTGGGCCTAATTTCAACCCCTGTGCTGCCTAGCGACTGTTGAATCGTCGTGTAGTTGGGATCATTTCGACGCCTGAGTTCGGATGCCAATCGCCAGCAGTCGCTTCGCAGAGCATAGACGGGATCACGATCCGGGCTTGTTGCTGGCTCTTCTGTGGATGCACCACGTAGCAGGTTTTGTACCCATTCCTAGAAGTCAAACACGAGCACGAGCAAGCGAAGGGGTAGAAGTGCAGAGTGTTGTGTGAGCATTTGCGCCAATGTCGACATAGCGGAAGTGGGCAAACGCCTTACGCAAGCAGACTGTTAGGATCAGTCAAAGAAACCAGAAAGGGTTACTTACTTGCTCAAGCCGCTTCATCGTCGCGGCGTCAATCGAGTTGCGCTTCTGAACGTCTTCCATCACATCCATGATGACCTGCTGGAACATCACGAATGCGGCGAGACCCACGTCGTTGTTCATTGTTGAGCCGAACACACCGAAGATCGGTCAATGCTACGGCGAAGTATTACTTAATTTGGATGCTACGGATACGTACTAATGCGCTGGTTCCCAAAATGCAGTTCGAGAGCGCGAATCTTGAGTTTGCAGCTTTGTAACTGGATTTCTCCGAAGATCTCACGGTACGCAAGACTAGAAGTATGCACTCGCACAGATCTATCCTTGCTGTATAGTACTATGCGATTATGCACGCGAGTCTTCTGCACGGTGTGACCCAGCACGTCGCTTGCACTGTCTTACAAATGTGTTCTTGGACACAAAAAAGGCCGGCCTCGGGTGGATGGGATCTCTGAATTTTTCGATCTTTGCTCTTTGGGTCTGTCTATTCTTCTCTCTCAGGGGGTATCAAGAGGTATCAAGAGGTATCAAGAGGTATCAGGAGAGAAGTCTTGGGAGTCATTGGGCGACGGTAGGTATTTCTACACCCTCTTCCTGGTTTTCTGGCTTCAAGGCATGCACGTGTCGCCGACACGTTGTCGATTCAGGAGGAAATGAAATGTTCCATCGTCGCCATTGTTGGGATAGACGCAGGATTTGCTACAATACATGCTCTCCGCTTTTCGGCCACGATGGAGGGTTGCTGTATTAAGTAACATTTGCTGGAAACTCATGCTGGTGCAAGTTCAGGACTGGTGCTTTCCTCTCTGCTCTTGGTGCCACACAAAGCAACGAGTCATTCAATACCAAATGGAATTGCCTTGATTTGGCGCCTTAGAGAGGCGAAGCTGACAAATTGATTTTGCCACACTCACGCCGGCCGAAGGTTCCATCGTATCATCACGATCGAGGAGAGGACGCAGGTGCTTGATGCTGCTCGCGAGTACGGTCACTCGGAGGATAAGGATGAATACTTGGTCGAATAGCCTCAGATGGAGGTGCCAACTGTATTTCTAGTGCTTGCTGGGTGGTCCACTGCCTGCAAATCAGATGGTCCTATCATCTCAACATCGATCAGAACCTAACAACGAACAGCCAGGATAAACCTTCCTCATGTGTTCCATTCATGGCCGCGCTGTAGACACGTTAAAGAGCTACGTACGATCATGTTTAATGGGGCGGTAACATTCTTTCACGATGATATATCGGTGGAATCAGTGAAAACGCTATATTCCTAGTAAAGCCAGCTCTTGACTGCTCTTATCCATACCGTTACAGAGCTTGGATGTTAGGATACTGGGGGGAGAAATTACGGGGATATGCGGAGCTTTATGGGGCTGATAGGCGTGAAATAATGGTTTCCAGTCAATATACCTCTGAGACACGAGCTGGTTTTGCAGACTTACATCCGCCTGTGGCATACGACCCGCATCTCTCTTCTTTTCTACTCTGCTCGACTTCGGCTTGGAATGACTGCATCCACCAGCCACGGGCCAAAAAACGGTCACCAGCTGCAGATAATCAACGAACTGAAATAGGCCGACCACACGAGTGCTTATCGGATTAAATAAGAGATAATCGTATAGAACGCAGGGCTGAAGAGATATACCTTGCGAAAGCCCTGATAGACCCAACATCATATCCCCAAAGTTGGCCCAAGCAAGTCACACTCTTGAGTCATGCTCAAACGACCGCCGACACGGATAGACATCGGGCCCGACGACGCCTATGAGCTCGACATGGCGCGTGCTCAGACACAGACCAGGCCACAGAATCAGCTCGCAAATGGTTACCTTGATCGTGCAGCGCAGTCCCTCGGTACGCGTGCGAACGAAGCACCTGCTGGTCGGCCGCTTACTCAATCCTCTCGGCCCGGCGCGGGCTTTGGCGCCTCTACCACCACCACCACCAGCAGCGCCGCTATGGGAACAGGTAGCTTATCGACGTCTACGCCGGCAGGACGCGGCTAAGTCGGCTAAGTCGTGCGGCTTTCATGGTGGTGTTCGAAATGGCCGCGCTAGAATATAGACTCATCACATCATTCAAGGTCAATACCAACGTCATCCTGGTTCATCATTTCTGGTTGGTGGAGTCGGAACGCGATGTTCTCTATGGTGACGCACCGCAGTGTTAGATGGGAAATTCGCTCTACTCTTTCCGCTTAAGTTTGGTGCATGCCTCTGACGCTCATTCGCTCACAAACTCTGCCTATGCCTACTTGGCCAGGTAGGTATTTCATTATCGCGCTGCTAACTGAAGACTCTCAATACTTTTGTGCTGTATTTGTAGCTTTTGCACTAAGGAATAGAAAACATTCCTCAGATTACTCAGGGTTCGAAGCCTTGAACATGGATGGTGGGATTTGGAAACCAGGCAGATGATCTGCATTCTGGTAAATGAACTCCAACAACTTAGTTTGCACCGTGTGACGAGTTGTCATGTGCATGTTAGTGACTGCCTGACCAATGATAGACTGTACCTCATCCGCCAATCGAGCCAGTTCGGTTGCGTCGCTTCCACCTTCTGTAGAGGAAGAGGAGGAAGGAGATTCTTTCGCAGTAGCCGGACTCGAGGCGGATGATTGGCCCTTGGTATACACCTCCTTCGCCTTATTCTCGAGAGTAGTTTGGGCCTTGACGATGCTGCTGATCAGCATTTCAAAGTGACCAATGAGATCTCGTCGACCCGGTACCGGCGTGTCCTTCGGTTCTCGAGCGAGGTAATCAGCCAGTGCAGCAGATGTCGCGCTGCGGAGCTCACCGAATGCCTCATGCTGGATGACAGCTGCCCAAGGCTGGGTGAGCTCTGAGATAAGGTCCTTGACCTGATCCCTGCGATACCGTTGGAGGATATTGTTGAGGTAGGTGGCGGGGAGGCCCACGATCCTAGCCAAGTCGTACGTTGGAATTGAAGTGGGACCAATGTACACGAATGATTTGACCTGCTGGGTGACGCCATCGATCACCAGGCGGCATACCCGACCACGATCATTAGTGAGCAATGCAATATCATCAACATAGGAATCTTGCGTAAGCGAATCAGACCTCTTATTGGCACCTACACCGCTAGTGGCAAGCGAAGCAGCCTGAGTAATACGTGCATACACGAGACCACCAGGAAGCTCAGCTGTGATAGTCTTGGGCTTCGTTCCCAGAGCAGGCAGCTTACTGCGGAGCAGGCCCGCTGCGTGCATTCGTCGCGCGCGGTTATAGTCTTGCCAGAAGTTGTTCAGCTTTTCTCGGAGTGCACCAGTGGGGGCCTGCGTGGGGTTCAAATCTGTGCCTGGAGGAATCCCATGCTTGGCGCACAACTCGCGTCGGAAGGCCACTTCCGCAAGCTCAATAGATTGTTGATCCATGCCTTCATCCAAATCACTCCATCCGTTTGTTCGGGAATTCACAACCAAAGTCTCGCCAGTCGGATTAGGAAGCAACGATCGTTCGTCTGGGACGATCATGCTCGCCTCAATAGCACGCAATACAGATTGAGCCAATGCATGACCGACTTCACGAGAATCGAATTGCGACATGGGTGGCGTTGCGCCGTATCGCTTCGAGAAGCGACAAATTGGGCCCGCCGCAAAGTGAGGTGTGAAGGTAGGTGGCCGAGCCAATAACCCACCACCAAGCGACGACGCCCCGACAGCTGTCGATGCAATCGAGAAATGATGATTGACGACCAAGCGACCGTCCTGGACAAAGGAGTTCTCAAGGAATGCCTGAACCATTCGAGGATCGATGTCAGGTTCAGAGGTTGTGAGGACGCACTGACATTCGAGAGTGAAGAAGAATGACTGCGTCGAGTACAGTGATCCGGTTGATGCGGCTGTGTCGAGACTCGATGTCGACGACTCGCCTCCCAGTCTTGAGGTTGAGGCCGCGCCACTTGCGTTCCCAACAGTTAAGAGACTGGATGTACTTGATCGGTGGTGTAGTTTACCAAGTGATGGATTTGACTCAGCAGGACCGACTCCACCGTTGATGTTGGCACCTTCCTGATCAGGAAGGCGCTCCAGTACAATCTCATTGAGCTGACCGTTTTCATCTACACGAACAGCAGCCAGTCTCGTGCGAGGCATGACTTGAATTCCAAGCTCGTCGATCATAACTCGAAGCAGCTGACTAGCAACGACTCGGTCACCGTCACACCAGCTTGCTGCCGCCGCACCATCTTCATGGATCCAAAGAATCGAAGACGGTTTGATACCAAGTTTCAACATGCCCTGGATTGCGGTGAGGGCTTGCAAGGTGCAGCCTACTACGGCGATAAAGCGAGGACGCTGGCGCAGGATGTGGCGTGCGAAGGCTTGAGCAGCCGCCTCGGTTGGGATAGTCCAAAGACCTTGGGATCGTCCGACGCAGATGGGCCCAGCAGGTCGTGCGGGTTGTGACTTGCTTGTTTCTGCGCTTGAATCCTTACCTGCGGCAGCCCCAGTTGTGTTTCCTCCGTTTCCAGCAGCTGCCGATCCATTGCTGGTTTGTGCGACAGGAGCATTAGCAAGTGCGTTGGAAAGCATCGGCAAGAGAAGCTCCTGTGCGGTCTTGAAGTCTTCACCACGGATCAGAACGTCCACATCAACGCCAAGGCGGCGAGCAGTGCAATCTTGCAAACCTGTACCAATCACAAGAAAATCGTATGGAAGCAGGCGACCGCTGCTGAGAATGATCTCCTGAGCACTGGCATCTAGTGATACCAGTGCTTCGTGCAGCACAAGGATACGCGAATCCAATGCAAGCTTCGCCAAGTGAGTGCTTGAGAATGAGAGCGACCAAGGAAGGAAGCTATCTCCGTGAATGGTATCTGACTTTTCATTCGTTTCAATCTCCTGTGCTTGCGGGTCCTCACCTAGCGGAAGCGCCAGTACCGAAGCATCATCTAGATCCACGGATTTGTTTGCACTCTTAACTCCTGGAGGAGCTCGTCGTCCGTATGGGAGACCATCGGGACTCACAAGGGTCAGCGAGGAGCAGTGCACGTCGGGGTTCAGCGCGAGTGCTTCGAGGAAGCCCAAACTAGTGTCGCTTGCACCAACAACAACAATTCTTGCATTGATGCGCGCCTTGGGCATAGCCAGCAGTCGCCTCGTTGCTACATGAAGCGCAAACCGTGAGTTGGCGAAAACCCGGCTATCCACTTGAGGGATCTCATCACCACTGCCCTTGAGAAGTGCTGCAGGCGCTGGTGACGGCACCTGACGTGGTCGAGTCTGCACAAAGACTTCCAAAGGGCGAATGTCGCATACGTTGGGTGCATCTGCCGGGACTCGGAGGAGGAGGATATCTTTGTGGAAGAGACGCATAATCTCTTGGCACACCAGACCCGTCGAGCGAGCAAAGAGTGGGTTGATCACGAGCGCAACCAATTCAGCAGCGATGGGACCTGTAGCGGCAAACGGAATTGATTTGGGAGTGCTATCTCGATCGAACGCAGAGCGGCCTACATGACGATCGTGGTTCCACTGGATTAGAGGACCCATTGCAACCAATTCGCCAATGGAATAGCCCGAAGCCAGGGAATTTAGAACACTCTGATCAATGGCTGTCACAATGGCAAAACCAATAACAGGCGATTCAGGATGGTCACCCGCTCGAATGGTGAACGATGCAAGCTTTCTTCGCTTGGGCCGTGCAGTCTTGTACTCAAGTCGCTCTTCAGCACTGATTTGCTCCACATCAGCAAGATCTTTGGTCTGGTGCTCTGTTCGGTTCGAGGCTAAACCACTCTTGGGCTTAGGCAGCTGAGCAAATCGACGTCGTACTTGTTTCCTCTGTTCCTTCTCTTGGTAGAATAACGATCGCTGCAGCTTCTCATCTAGGAGCGCAGCCTCGACTTGTGCCAAAAGACCGGCCGCACGTGAGCCAGGGACAATGCCCGCAGCATCAAGCAATGCTGAAAGTGAGAAGCAGAGTGGCTCCAGCTTCGCAATTGCTGCTGGATCACCCTGCTCCTGAGCATACTTGTAGTACTGAACTAATTGATTGCGCAGGTCAATCAACTGTTGGCTAGCTGGAATGCTACTTGACTTCGCACCCACCACAGACGAACTAGGTGAGGTGTAAGATAGCATGCGCGCAAAATCGAAGACATCGAATACTTCACTCCATCCCACCGTGATACGTGGCTTGATCGCATTACGATGAATGATGTACAGTGTGTGATTCAAGGTTGAGGATGGCTTGGGTGGCACAGGAACAAAGTATTTTAGAAGACCTCGCTCAGGCGACGTGTGGGGTTGAGTCAGAACGCAGTACTCGATGTGAGGGAAGTGCGCAAAGATTGGCGCGATAAGGTCGATGGCACGCGGCTCGTAGGCTTCGTCAATGCAGTACAAAGTAATTGCAACTGCATTCGGTGCCCACGGATCGGCCTGTGCCTCTGCGAGCGAAGTCAGTTGCTCACTACCGGACTCTCCCTCTTCCTCGCTCTCGCTGTCAGCATCGTCTTCATTCAATGTGGGTTGGCCTACCATCTGTTGCTGCTGCGGACCAGGGTGATTTGCCGCGTTCGCTGCTGGTTTTGGCTGGCCGTCTTGAGCACCCTTCAGTACCTCCTGCAGTCGGCGAGTGGCCTCGGGGATTCCATCTGGGCCAACATATGCTGTTCGCACGGCGGCTTCTAGGAATGCAATCAATCTCGGGAAGGCAGACGGAAGAGCGCCTGTGAGGAGTTCTGATACCTTGGAGATCGTTTCAACGAACAGTGTTCGAGACCAGGGTCTTGCCTGCTGCTGGGATTGGGGCTGTTCCGAGTCGTGGGCCGGGATGGCCATGATCTCAGACAGATAGTCCAACGCTGCATTGATTTTTGGATTGCTCGTGATGATAGGCTCTTGGAAGGCAGTTAACACAGACTGAGCAGAGGTTTCAGCTGCTCGTGCAGTCTGACTGGCACGATATCCGAATCCACCGTTATCCTTCGCCGCTTTAACAACTTCATACATGGGAGGTGCCGAGTATGGAACCACAATCAAACGCTTGCTGGGAGCGTCATTCTGCGTTGAAGGTGCAGCCTGTTGCAAGTGGACACGAGGGCCAGATTGTGCGACACCGTGTTCGGTAAACGTGCGCTGTAAGAAATTTGACGCAACAAATTGCTCAATGAGTGCAATGAGAGCCGAATAGAGGTTGTCGCGCACAGTGTGGCCCGCAGCGCCTGATTGCCCCTTAGCGGTACCTGAGGCATCGAGCCAAACGGAATCAGCACTACCGGTGACACTTCCAATCTCCTCAGCAGCACCTGCACCGATCAATGCAGCTGGACTTGCTAACTCCGCAGGATTTGCGGTCGCCGCGGCGCGTGTAGCAGCGAGTGCAATCGCTTGGGCACGATCGAGCTTCAGTCGGAATCGTACTAGTTGCTGGGTATCGGCTTGAGATGGAACAACACTTGGCCAAAGACCATCGCCTTGCTTGCCTCCAGCTGCATCGGATGAAGCATTCGTGGTTGTCACATTCACCGAGTCAACCGAAAGTGCAGCGAGTGCAAACAGGTTTGAGCCATCCACAGCGTCAAGGACCTTCAACACATCAGCGTCCGACATTGCGGTCAAATCAAGAGGGATATCAGACGAATCCAGACCAGGAAGGATACCCTTGGGTTGTGCTGAGCCAGCAGTAGTCGCATACGGGTCACATGCGAGTGCTGCCAAACCAACAAGTTCGCGGAATGTGGCACCACCAAAGGCTTCTACAAAGCGGTAATAAAGCTCATCCATACGTCGCTGGAGGGTAGTGGTGGATTCGGGTGCAGCTGTTTGTTGGGATGCAGCACCCTGACTGGATTGAGACTGGGAAGAACTGCTTGAATTAGCAACGTTTGCGATGCCAGCGGCCTCAGGATTCTTCAAAAGGTAGTCATATGGGCTCAGATCGAAACATGCATTTAACAGCTTTACGTCGACTAAATCTGTTACGGAGACGATACCCACAGCATCACCGCTACGGCCTTGTGCGCGAACATTTGTTGTCGAAGCATTTAGTGATCCGTCTTTGGAAGCACCTCCTGCGTCTGCCACTAGTACAACATTGTGATCATTTTGGTTCTCGATAACCGATGCGAGGAAAAACTCTCCATAAATCTGCGTCAGTACTTCAGTTTGCTCGTTCAGAATGGGAACGATATCGTCGTGGTCTTCTACGCGAGCACGCCGAGTCTGCACTGGAGGGATGAACGCAGACCTGCTGCAGTAAAATGTGCGGGGTCCGAAGTACTGTTGAGACTTGGGCTCAAGTGGGCGGAAGCGCTCGACGACTGGGGAAGCAACGACAGCCTCGAGTGGAACGAGCGCGAGGACAGCCTCGACATGAGGCAGAGTAGCGAAAGCCGTGTGGAGGATTTGGTCACCTAAGTATACTGGATCGACGCTGGCATCCATAACAAGCGCTACCATCCACGCGGTCGTGATCGCGGTGGAGATTTCTGGCGTTACAACAAACGTTTCGTTCAACCAGTTGGGCCATTGGTCTTGTGAGAGGAGACCAATTTGAAGACTTGGGGGAGGGGCATCGAGGAAGGCTGCAAAACCCACAGGTTGCTGCTGAGCCTCATCATGCACCACCACAGCGAGAATCGAAGCCTCAATCAGGTGCGCGAAGGAAAACGCACCGAACTGTGTTGTAAAGTCCTGGCGGGTTCGCGACGCGAGCTGTACGAGGCTCTCCACATCATTCTGTGTGGCTCTCCGCACCCCGAGCCGAGGATGGCTGGCCATTGTGTGGTTTCTGGGTGTTCGACAAGTTGTTGGCCGGAAATAGGGACGCCACGGAGGTGGCTACAAGACAAAGGCGCGGTGATCCACCTTGGCTTCGACGAGGAGCAGTAGTTGCGGGGTGCACGGCGATCTTCAAGCGTCCCGAGTTGCACCCAATCGAGACTATAAGGGATGGGGGGCGATTTCGTGGGTGTTAGAGCTGCCACAGGGTAGGCAAAGGCCTGACAGAATGAGACAGATTGGACGAATGGGTGTGTGATACGGTTTTCTTCTACACTCTACCACAAGTCTGCGACCGCACCTCAAAACCACTGCAAGCACCAAAGTAACGGACACTAGTTGGGAAAGCGAGGCAATGGGGTCGAAGTTCAGAGAGTGCGCAGGACTGCCCGGGCGTGAGTGCATATATACAAGGTGTCACACACAGCCATATAACATTCCACTCGACATACCAACCACCAACCCCGCTTTTGCGTGTTTTACCATTTTAGCTTTTTGTTCGACTTTGACTATTTCAGCACCCCCGGTGCTAGAAAAGGCCAGACTTCGAGTCTGGAGTTTGAACGGTGGCACGGTTGCGCTGCCACACCTGCTACATCGAGATGCGCATAAAACACATACATAGGAGCACTATACTACTGGCCTTGACTACATGTGGTGACACATCGGTTCTACTCGCTTGAAGGCGGAACATACTCCCCCTCGAAATCCAGTCGTGTGGCCAAGCGGTACAGAGACCTAGACAGGCACTGAGATACCAGGCTATTAGGCTTAGATCCACGATTATTCACCAATTCGAAGAACTATGGGATGGACAATACAATGATGTTTACTTCAATTTAATGCTTATAATTATCTAAGCAAAGTGTGCGTGGGTTACGTGGTGTGCATGCATCTTGGGAGCGTTGCCAGTCTGAGCACGTCTCTCGAGTGATTAGTGCAATAATGAATAAAGTCTGAGGCGGAAACGCGGGCCGGCAGTTATTGTGGTGGCTATAGATGCAATCATCAGGGGACAAGCGTAAGCATCAGGTACGTGTTACTTTCATAATCTGACCGAACTTGTCCTGATGGTCGCCTTGACACCGTGGCTTTAGGGATACAATGACCAATGCCATGTCCTTACACGCAGTTCGGTTGGCTGGAACCTTGCTGGGCCATGGCGTCGGTGTGAATGCTCCCTTTAGCCAGGGTGCATCCAAGCGCAACAACTTCGACAAGTATGAAACACCTCATGTTGATCTTGCTTCACATACCTTTCGGTTGTGCGAGATGACACATGATCAATCTCAACGCGGTGCGAGCACCTATGTGAAGTTTTGGACCAAACGATGAACCAGAAAGACCATACAAATGGCTGAGAAGAGTGCGAACAAGAAAGCAAGAGAGTAAGTTGAAGTGAAGGTAAGGAATGGGGGTGGGCGGATTTGGATGAAATGAAGGAATGGGACACATTAGATTGCTCTCTTCTTCCGTATTACATACAACTTCCAACACTTGGTTCTGCTAGTATCGTACCACATCCGCAGTGCTACGTCGTAAATTGTCTGAGGGCTCAGAATGCTTTGTACTGTCTCTGCTGAATGAGTTCACTCGCTGCTACTGTCGCACTCGCTGCTTGTAGTGCTGCCGCCACTGACGGACGCTTACTGCTCGACGCTAATCTCACTATGCTGCTAAACTTCTTGCCGCATTATAATCATGCTTGGACGACACATTCCGATCGTCCGAACTCGTTCTTTTTGTCTATGGACCTTGTGGTTATGGTTGTGTTGCTACTGGCATTCTTCCTACTCGTCGTCGTCTTCTTCTACTAATATTACGACTGCCTCGCCCTCGTCCTCTGAGGACGAAGCAGCCAGCAGACTTGAAACTAACACAGAGCCTCAACAAGCCGATGATCGACGTAACGTAACGTAACGTAACGTAGTGTAACGTAACGTGACGCTATTTTACCTCTCGGTTATCGTTTAGTTTCTGTCAATTGTTGGAAGAAGCTTAGCAGCATCCTGCGTTCTTATCACCAGATGGACGCTGGTCAACCACCACACGAGGTGCAGTTGGCCTAGGCCTATCTGAGTTGGGGTTCATTTGTGATACAGTAGCCTTGATGTCTGCAGCCATGGCAGTGAATGCTCGGTCGACGTTGGTGGCGGTCTTGGCCGAAGTCTCAATAAAGGGAATACCAACGCGCTCGGCGAACTGCTTACCAGTCTCGTAGTCAACCTGACGACGAGAGGTCTGGTCACACTTGTTACCTACAAGCAGCTTGTTGACGTTCTCGCAGGCGTAACGGTCGATCTCAGCGAGCCAGGTCTTGACGTTGTTGAAGGATTCGATCTCGCAAACGTCGTACACGACAATAATACCGTGTGCACCGCGGTAGTAAGACGAGGTGATAGTGCGGAAGCGCTCCTGACCAGCCGTATCCCAGATCTGAAGCTTGATAGTCTTACCGTCGAGCTCGATTGTGCGGATCTTGAAGTCGACACCGATGGTTGAGATGTAGCTCTCGGTGTAGGATTGGTCTGCGAAACGGAGAAGGAGACAGGACTTGCCGACACCTGAATCGCCGATTAGGAGCAGTTTGAAGAGGTAATCATATTCCGTGACCGACATCTCTTGCAGTGGGTGCTATCGGCTTACGCTGTAGACCGATCGAACAAAGTGTCTAGAATAGCAACAGCAGTATAGTAAGAATAAGGTGGTAGTTGTGAGACAGGTTCAATGCATGTTGCGGCCATCCATTAATCGTGTGGTATCCTCTCCGTTACATCAATTCCCGGGGGCTCCGCTCCTCATTGCCTTCCCAGTCCCAATCCCAGCCTACGCCACACGCATTCCCAAAGCCTCCTACATCACTACCATGCACCAAAGTCAAAGTCTCGCACCCAAGATGCAAGCAAGTGGTATGGAGCCTTGCGGGTGTGAGTTCCTTCCTTCCTCCAGTCACTACCAGTGGCTCTCTCCTGCTCATCTTCTCACGCTACCATGACGCGTCACGACTGGGCGCTTCTCGCAGTGTGTCGCCCGATACGATCCGCTCGTTTCAACACCATACCAGTTCGCCTATGGTGTCTCCTTGCTCGATTCGTCTCGTATTCCATGTGGGTGATCGTCATAGTAACTCATATGCCAATGGTCGAGGCCGGGCTAGGCAGCCACGCCATGGCGACAGCGCTGGGTGGGAGTGGTACACGACAAGCATCCTGACACACTTCGCGGGGGTATAATGCACACCCACCTGGGTGCATTCACCCCGGAGCACATATACCACTCCTGAGTTTCGTCATTCGATGACGAATCGGGAGTTGGGAATCGTGGGTTTGGGCCGGGATCTGCAGAGTGCTAGGCATGTCACAGCGTGCTTCACGCGCCCACACGCACGGGACACAAGTATTTAAGTATATTCAGGTTGCCCCGGCGCGCAGGCGCGGTAAATCACGCATGTAATGGCTTTCGAGCGCAAGGCCAACGCGGGTCGTGACGTATTTTGGGGTGTGTTTTCAGGTTGAATACCCATGGTATGGAGCGGAATATACCATCCAGACAATGCAACATGAAAGTATCTTTTCTTTTTCATGACCACTAGCGCAGTATATCCACTCATTACTCCTCAAATTCCCCAAAAACATGCTCCGATTTTGAATCCTATTTCCTCTTATTTTTCCACTTGATCGATCAACGCGGCCGGACACGGGGGCGCCCAATTACTTCCGGTCGGTCTCGGGAGGAAGTTTTGGAGAAGTGTCCTCATCAGTCAGGCTATGATGCACACACACCAATTTCGACTGCAGAGCAACGGACGGTGGGACCGCGAGAGTTCCCTCACCCCGGGTCCCGGACAACCCGAAGGGAGAGAAGGGAGAATGGAAAAATGAGGACTGGGAACAGAGTTGAAAAGTGTCCAAAAGCGCGGGTTATGCACCATGCCTTGGTTTGAGAGTGTGTGGAATCGATAAAAAACTCGCTTGCAATCCAGATACACATACCGCATACGTGGTATAATAACCTCAGCAGGTACATTTTTATACGAAACTTGACATTCCACCTCCCTCGCGAAACTCCGAACCCCAAACCGAACACCGGCTGGAACAGGCTTTCGAGGCCTGCTCGCGCGATTCAGCCCGACAACCCCGGCTGAATTGGAGCTCAATCGGTTTGCACCAACGTGATCTACCCCCACACGCGCGTTCCGGGCTAATCCGCATGACACATGTGTGGTTTGCGCGTAGGAAGGCAGGTCACGATACAGCCGGACTAGTGATGACTCGAAGCAGTACATAGTGCTGGATCGTGGTGAGGGTGGGTGCGAACGGCTCGGTGAGTGAGTGAGCGAGTGCGAGCTTGAATGTTGCGATATTTTACAGAGTTACCGACGTGTTTGGTGTGGTGTGGTCTGCTGCTACATATATGTCACTCACTCTCCGCCTCGTCCTGGCTCATTCTCACAGTCCTGACAACGACCCCTCTCTCCTACCTTACCAATCGCAGCTCCCTCCAAATGTCTTCCGCAGCCAGCAACGCACTCAAGCGCTTCGCTCCCCTCCTTGACCGTGTGCTCGTCGAGCGTATCGTCTTGAAGCCCAAGAGCTCGGTCCTCATCCCTGAATCGGCTCTCCCCAAGAACAACGAGGCTGTTGTCCTCGCCGTTGGCCCTGGCTTCCGCAACAAGGACGGTACCTTCACCCCCACCGGTCTCAAGGCTGGTGACCGCGTCTACCTCCCTGAGTACGGTGGCCAGAAGCTCGTCTTCGATGACAAGGAGGTCTTCCTCTTCCGAGCAGACGACATCCTCGGCGTGCTCAAGGATGAGAAGAGCAACTAAGACGATCACGGTGCTGGAACCAGGACGTCCCGCAGTTGCTGCGCTCGTTAAACACTGTCCATACCACTACTGAAGATTACTACTGACTAGTACCGCTACACTACTAGGCCGCTCTGCACGCGTTTGGACCGTCGGTACAGCAGCTCTCCGCTGCTCCTGGCCGAGCTATGCCTTCGCCTCACTGGGCAGCCTACAGCTTGGCTTCGCGTCTTAAGGAGGAGATGACTTCGTTCTCTCTCTATTTATTCCTAAACTTATTTCTAGCCTCCTGCTAGCTTTTCGGTACGTGAGGCACAAGCAGAGGCCCCATCGTCCCTCCCTGGATGAAGTAGCGTAGCGCTGCTCTAGTGTGGCTTAAGCGGCCCACGCTTCGCATTGCTTGCCTGCTCACCACTTGGTCTCTTTCACACCGAGTGCCAAGTGCGTTCCATTTCCTCCATTCGCGTGTGTTCGGCTCGTAAAATAGACCCACAGACTCGTGTTCCGTGACAATAAACGATTGCTCTTCCATGTACATTCGAGCAGAAACGCATGCCAGCGGTCTTGCGTGGCTCGCTACATACTAACTACTAAGCATACGACATGTACGACCGGTCATCTGGTCTCGTTCAATGACTCACCCAGTGCTGGCCGCAGGACCGACTCCTCCACACCCACCCTGGAGTGGCTACGGATTTGAATTCGCCTCGGAAAATGCAGGCCAGGACGGATAGATCTCGACTCTGTCCTTCCACACTGAGGAAGGGTGGCAAACTGAGGGTCTTGTGGTTAGAGTGTGCATTCTAGCGGTTTCATGGTGTGAAGAGGGTGGTCCTAAGGTATAGTTTTCTGCTTAATTACCAATAACCCCACTAGGAGTACCGATAGAGTCGTCCAAGAAGTTGATCCTAGGCAGTCTCGCCCATTCGGAGACGGAAAACCGAGTTGTTCTGACGACCGCTTTGCAGGGCCGCGTGTAATCCCCCCGTACACTGCTCTCACGAGTTCTCCCGTCATAACAATCTGCTTCATACCCTAGATTTCCCTAGATCCTTCCCTGGATCGTGCAAGCATCGGACCCGCCGCTCAAAGTCTCGATTCTAGACTTGTTTCCGCCGTCTGGAGTCGTGCAAGCGCGTAGGCAGCGGATCTGGACGTGAAGCCGCTAGGCAACACCACGGCCTCCTCATTGTTATATTAGTATCGCCACAGGACCTCAGTTTGTGAGGTTATGGCGACGAATCCGGAGCGAACTGTCGATTTGCCACTGTCGTTAGAACGTAGTGATTTGTTTCTGTCAAGCTCACACGACACCGACGATAAACAGGCTGCCTCCAGATAGTCAAGCCATCTGCCAAACCAGCTGCGAAGCCTTGGGCTCTCTCATCACGTGTTGAAACGATTCGCCGTAGCGGACTCTCTCCTTCTCGCCTCGTGACGAAGTCCATCCCTGGACCCAACGTAAGAACACGAAGATCGGACACATCTCATACGGTGAATTAGTTTTCGGTAAGGTGACATCGTTCTATTACAGCCGATCCAAACGACGACGACGACGATCGCAACGCCTACTACTCCCGCGGTCTTCCGCACAAACCAGACTCGCACCTCCAAGACGAGCCGAGCTCTACCTCCTGCAAGAGAGCTGTGCTCTGTTTTGAATGTCCTATAACCCCGAATTAAGCGACTATTCGGGAGATCCGTATGGACGACGACAGCAACAGCGAGCACAGCCGCAACCGCAGCAACCCCAATACCATGCACATTATCAGCAGCAGCTTCAGCAAGTGCAAGCCGCGCAGGCCGCTCAACAGCAGCAAGCACACTACACATATCACAGCACCGGCGGCTACGCACATTCAGGTGCACCGGCGCAGGCTGCTCCCGTTGTAGCTGGACAAGAAAGTCCAGTCATCGGAGACTATGTTCTCGGACGAAGCTTAGGTAATGGTACCTTTTGCAAGGTGGTCCTAGGCTTTCACCGATACACAGGTAGAAAGGTAGCTGTGAAGATTCTAAATAAGCGAAAACTTCGCAAAATGTCCATGGGTGACAAGGTTCGAACGGAAGTGCACATCTTACGTCAAATCCAGCACCCCCATATCATTCGTTTGTTTGAGGTCATTGAGACGCAAACAGACATTTATCTCATTATGGAGTACGTTGCCGGTGGTGAATTTTTTGATTATATTGTATCCCGAGGTAGGCTTTCCGAAGCAGAGGCTCGATCAATGTTTCAACAGATCGTAACAGCAGTTGAATACTGTCACTCTCACATGGTGGTTCATCGAGATCTCAAGCCCGAGAACCTGCTGCTGGATGATCACAACAGGATCAAGGTCGTAGACTTTGGTTTGTCGGCAATGCTTCATGATGGTCTATTCTTGAAAACATCATGCGGATCTCCAAACTATGCTGCTCCCGAGGTGATTTCTGGTAATTTATACGCGGGACCTGAAGTGGACGTATGGTCTTGTGGCGTGATTTTGTATGCTGCCATTTGCGGCACATTGCCCTTCGATGATGAAAACATTCGCGTCCTCTTCCGGCGCATTAAGAAAGCAGACTATGAGATCCCTCCACATGTGCCCGCGGGATGCGCAGATCTTATTCAAAAGATGCTGCGGGTAGATCCTATCAAACGAATCACACTTGCTGAAGTTCGACAGCATCCATGGTTCCAGCAGGATCTCCCAGGCTATCTCAAGCTTTCTTCAGCCGTTTATCGACGACGCAGACAGATTGTACATCGACCTTCATTGGAGGCAGTGTGCGATATGTTTCACTGTAGTCCGCAGCAAGTCATCAACGCGCTGAGGTGTGGCCCCGAATTAGTTACATCAAGAAAATACGCAGACCGTGTTTTCGAGAGAAGTCTAGCGGTATCTTACGCCCTCATCTCGGAAGAGGCGCGATGGATGGAAGAGCTTAAGCAAACTGGGACCGAGGCCATGTTTGAGCAAGAAGACACAGGTTTCGTCGCACAACACAAGCAAGCACTTGCAAAGAGGCCGCGGCCTCCACAGACTGGCAAGTGGTATCTCGGCTATTGGGTTGCAAAGGATGTGTACGTTGTTGTTGTTGCTCTCTTACATTCGTTACGAAGGCATAACTTCGAATGGAAGTTCTACACGCCCTACAGTCTCAAGGCACGCTCTCCGTGCATTACAATGGCAACGGCGCCTGGCGACCGAGCTGCTGCGACTGAGGTCTGGAATCGTCAGGGCGGGCTCAAACTGTATATATCGCTTTATATCACGCCCAAAGGTAATGTGGTGATCGATTTCAGGAGGATATCAGGGCAGGTATTCGTCTTCCTTGACATGTGTGGTTCGATTGTGACCGATTTTAGGCAATATATGCAACAACAACAGCAACAACCACAGCAGCAGGCTACATCGCAACAGGCCCAGCAGCCGCAACAGCTTCTACAAGCGGCGCCGCTTCCGCAAAAATCTCCTCCCGAAGCTTCTTCCGCTCCAGAGACACATGTCCGACCAGAGGTTAAGGTTCTTCCTCCACATCCGGAGATTGCGAACGTGGTGTCTGTCCCTCAGTCCCACTACCAGTTCCAACCGCAAGTTCCGATTCAAGCTCAAGCTCAAGCCCAAGCCCAAGCCCAAGCCCAAACGCCAACATCAACGCCAACACCGATGCAGGCACAAGCGGCAACGCAAACTCAGGTGCAGGTGGAGGCCCAGACCGTCGCTCAGCAGCAACAGCAGCAACAGCAGCTACAACTTCCTCAGTCCCATGGCCAGCCTCAGGGGCCAGCTGTGGAAGGTCACTCGGTGCTCAGTGGACCGGCACTGCTTGCAGCAGCAACACAGGAACAGCCCACACTCACCACGAGTACGGACCAATCTCAGATGGCCGCAACGTATCTCGGCCACCCAGATATGCCTCACGCGCAGATCCCATTACCAGTCGGAGCTGCTCCGGAGACTCTGGCGGGTCAGCAGGAAATATACTTCGACCCAGTCTCAGGCACATACTTCTTAGTGGTGCCTGATCACGCCGACGACCCGGAACTGCTCCTGCAGCAGCAAATTGCATACCAGAGGCAACAACTTGAGTTGCTAGAGAGTGATCGCCAACGAGCTATGCTTGAGCTTCAGCAGATGCAGCAAACACAGCAGCATCAAGGCGACAACCAAGCACAAGGACAGCAACAGGAACCGGAGCAGCAGCACGGGGAACAGCCTCAAGTTCAGACACAGGAGTCTGGCAATGCTGAGGATGGCGATGCTCCAACCAAGGCGATGCCGCGGGAGTAATACGGTGCAAGAATGCGGAATTCGATTTGTCTCTGCGGATGAATTGCGTCCAGCACGCAGCATTGAAACGGGCCCCTTCGTTGGCACGAATGGCAAAATACTCGATTCTGGTACAATGCCTCCCAGTTGGTTCGACCAGCATTGATGTTGCTGACTATCTGCCAACTATTAGGTTTCATTTCTTGTTCCGGAAGTTAAGGCGTCGCTGAGGTGAATCAGGCTTACAAAACACCCGAGGAGTACTCGCATTCCCTTGTAGTTAAGGCTCTGCTTCGTCTGTGCAACGCCGAGTAGCGATTTGAGTTTACGATCAGGTTTATCTGAGTACTGCTGCAGATATCCCGAGAATGAGATGAGCAACTCTCTCACGAACTGGATCTAGTTATCCTTGATCATGACAAGCGGGACTCGACCTCTGGGTTCGCAGCGCGCCCAGAGGCCATAGAAACAATAACAGCAGCCACTACGTCGCCAGAATGCAATCTTCCCTGCTGCCGCAGCATCCTCGCCATTTCAGTGGTCCAGCGATTTCGGGATCGATGATCCCATCCACCCTGCCCTGGAAAACCGGGAGGAGGATGACAACACTAGGCGCATAAAAAGCGTGTAGTTGTGTATATGTTTCGTGTTGAAAAGTATATTGATCCATAGAGTATATGTGCGTCACTCGAATGAACCCCATGCGAGTGCATTGTCATACCGTCCATACCGCATTCTCCACCTTTTTCCACCCCTGGAATGCCGTAACCTCAACATGACTCATGCCGTGAGTACTTTTCGTGTTGGTTCGTCCCCGTCGCGAGCCCGCGACGCGGCTTTCTCAGTGGGTGTACATTACTGGACTGCACTGTACTTACTCGCGCGGTTTCAGGCTCGGCTCTCAACCCACCCGCCATGCGGGCCTCTCCTCGCGCTCCTTCCGAACCCCGCACTCACATGTCCGCCCATTTTCTGCGCTACGTGTACGTGCGCGCTGGGTTCTTGCCCTGCCCTGCCCATCCTTGTCCACTTCTTCTCCATTCTAGGCCCTAGCTACAGCCGCAGCCACAGTCGCAGCCGCAGCCGCAGCCACAGCTCGTGCCAAGAACTAGTCTGCAAGCCTAAGCAGCTGGTCAAGGATTGAGGATCACAGCGTCATTCAGCACCAGCCGCAGCACGACTAGCCCATGCCTTCCCCTTCAGCTGCGGCAGCCGCCGCGTCAAAGGGCGGCGCGGCCAAGTCCAGCAAATCCGGCAAGTCCGCCAAGCGCCCACCAAGCCAAAGCGTCCCTGCCACTGCTCCGTCCAAGACTGGCAAGTCCCAGGCCAAGCCTGGAACCAGCGCGAAAGGCAATTCAAGCAAGTTTAGCAAGCCGACCAAGCAGCAGAAGCTGCAGAAGCGCTCGAAGCATGGAAAGAACTCTGACGCTTTTGACGACTCAGAGGCAGAATACTCAGATGAGGTCGACGGTTTCGCGGGTTCGGATAGCGACGACATGATGTATCAGGGCTCAGCCGAGGGTCTCCCCAGTGACTTTGAGGACGAAGAGATCGATGAGGAAGAGGCCTTCAACACAGAGGATGAAGAGACGTATGGTCATTTGTTTGCACTCCGGCAGAATAGCAAGGGCCGTAAGGCCGATTCGGATGACGATGATGATAGTTTCGACGAGGACGACGAAAATGACCCACGTCTGGTTGACCTTTCGGACCTTATTCCTGACATGCCAGCACAACCAACCGCTGCCTCTGGGAAGTCCAGGGCCACAGAGTCCAAGACATCAAAAAAACCCCTTTCGAAAACGCCGATTAAGGAGGAGTCGGAAGCAGAGGACGATAAGGACAGCGACACGATCAAACCCGTGTCTCTAAGCGAGGACGACGACGACGATGATATCTTCGCAGCCAGCGGTAATGATGAAGATGATGCCGATAATCCTGCGGCGAAGAACAAGCGTCTCTATTTGGACATGCTTAAGCAGCTGGATGAAGAGGAGAAAGCCAAGTCAGCGCTTCGTAGCGAATTGCAGAAGGAACGCAAGAAGACACGCGTTGGCAAAGACGACTCCACAGTTGCCATTGAAGACCAGGAAACTGCACACGATGAAGAAAACGAATTCGCTCTGGGAAGCTTTAAACCTACTCTCAAGAAGCAATCCGAGGGGAATATGACAACTTCCTCGGCTAATGCTAAGCAGCACAAGCGACGTGCAGAGATTGCTGCCACCCTAGGAGACGCATCCGGCAAACTGAGTCTTGCAGATATCCTTGCCTCGCTAAACGCCCACGACATGACTAAGGGGTCCGTCCCGAAGAAGCCCTTTGTAGATGCCTCCGATTCAGAGGAGGACGAGGACGGAGATGAGGTCGAAGATTCTGAAGCAGCTGAAGTTGAAGACGATGAAAGCGAGGAGGATACTGAAAGGGCCACTCGTAAGTCTAAGACGTACCCCCAGGCCGATGGCGAGGAGGAGGAGGAGGACGTTGACACCTCTATTCCAGAGGCAACTCCAATCGCGCTAACGAAGCTATCCAATCAACTTGTTGCGTCACGCAAGAGCAAAGTCACAAAGCCGCTTTCAGCACCGCTGAGTGAGCCCCAGTCCGAGCGACTCCAACGTAAAGCAGCAACTGAAGTCGTGCACAAAGAGGTCAGCAAATGGGATGCCGCCGTGCAAGCTCATCGATCCGCGCCCCATATGAGTTTCCCACTCAATATGCAGAAGAAACACAATGTCTCAGTCTCATCTCTAGGGGCGACGTTCGGTGCTGCAAATGACTTGGAAGAGGATCTGAATGCACTTATTCATGCATATGGCCTTGGCATGGCCGCACAAGCAAAGAAGGAGCAAGAGGCTCTGAAGTCGCAGGCATTGAGCGAAGAGGAGATCCGAGAGCGCACAGCACGGCTTCGCCGAATGAAAATGCTATTGAGTGCTCAAGAGATGAAGAATAAGCGCATTGCAAAGATCAAGTCGAAAACATGGCACAAAATCCACAAG